>Ga0163162_10008399_pt1 | contig 10071 bp, 9 predicted proteins | sample S55metaG_FD_115310 | JGI IMG/M metagenome (GOLD analysis project Ga0163162, IMG submission 115310) | Switchgrass rhizosphere microbial communities from Kellogg Biological Station, Michigan, USA - S5-5 metaG | ecosystem: Host-associated > Plants > Roots > Rhizosphere > Soil | place: USA: Michigan...
TTTCTTTACAAAAGCTCGCCATAAACTAAAAAAGATTTTTCAATAGTATGTCCATCATACCTTCATCACTTCTGAAAAAAATACGAATGCGGCTAAATCCAGCCCGATGGTATGATTTACGAACGACTCAACCTGTTTCAACCGTATTTGGCTTGGATCGCGGAACACCGGTTGACCGTTATTATATCGAAAAATTTCTCAGTGAAAATAAGAATCTCATTAAGGGTAATGTGCTCGAAATCGCCGAAAATACATACAGCAAAAAGTTTGGAGCTGATCGCGTCATCAAACAAGAGATCCTTCATTACGCAAACGACAATGCAAATGCAACAATCATCGGTGATCTGACGAAGCCGGGAACATTGCCGGCTGACAGGATTGACTGCTTCATTTGTACGCAGACGTTCAATTTCATTTATGATTTCAAGGCTGCCATTCAGGGCGCCTATCACCTTCTAAAAAAAGGCGGCGTTCTCGTGGCGACGCTGGGTGGCATATCTCAAATTTCACGTTATGACATGGATAGGTGGGGGGATTTTTGGCGATTCACCACGTTGTCGGCTCAACTGAGTTTTGGGGAAGTCTTTGGAAAAGAAAATGTAATTACCAAGTCTTATGGAAATGTTCTTGCAGCTGTTTCATTCCTCGAAGGGATCAGCGTGGAAGAACTTTCACCCGCAGAGCTAGATGTGCAGGATGAAAATTATCAGCTGATCATAACCGTTATTGCAACGAAATAAAATATCAACTTATACATGCTAAAAAGATTGCTTGGCGCGTCACGAAGGTACCTGTTTAATCGGTTCGACAGGCCGGCAATCATTTTACTATATCATCGCGTTACAAATCTTGAAACTGACCCGCAATTGTTGTCTGTCAAACCTGAAAATTTTTACGATCATGTCAGTCTCTTGAAAAAAAAATACACCCTGCTGAACATTGATGAGTTTGCCGAAATAATCCTTCATCAAAAAAAATTCCCTCCAAATGCAGTTGTAATCACTTTTGATGATGGTTATTATGATAATCTGTATGAAGCAATTCCAATACTGGAGTCATTTCAGCGCCAGGCATTATTTTATATTACCACGTCTAACATTGATACCGCGAAAGAACTTTGGTGGGATGAGCTTGAAAGAATTTTCTTGATCGACAATAAGCTGCCGTCATCGGTCAATCTTCAAATTGGAAAAAACAACTTTCAGTTAGCTACTTCTACAAAACAGGAACGATACAATTCTTACCAGGCCCTTCATCCAATCTTTAAATTTAGCCGCGTGACTGACAGAAATAAATCTCTTGATGATTTGAGAAGTATGGCTGGTTTATCAATTGATGGAAGATCAACACACCGAATGGTAACAACGCCTGAACTAAGAAAACTCGGTGATTCAAACGCTGCGGTTATTGGCGCGCATACTGTCAACCATCCCGCGCTTGCAGCTTTAAATTACGAAGACCAGTTTTCCGAGATCAAGCTCTCTAAAAAATTTCTTGAAAAAACATTAAATAAAAAGGTTGAACACTTCTCATACCCGTTTGGTGGGAAAAAAGATTATAATAAAAACAGTATCGAAGCGTGCATCGAATGCGGATTTAAAATCGTCTGTGCCAATTTTTATAATCAAGTTCACAGTTGGACAGATGTTTTTCAATTGCCGAGAATGCTTGTGAGAGATTGGGACAAGCGGACATTTGAACAGCAGTTGGCGAATTTCTTCAAATACTAATGAAAATATTATTTATAAATACTACGGATCTCAGTGGGGGCGCGGCTGTCATGATGCAAAGAATGATGCGGGGATTACAAGAGCAATATCATACCGAAAATTGCCTGCTTGTAAAATCAAAAAAAGGCGAAGCCACAAATACCGTTCAAATTCTTAATAACAAACCGGAAATTATAATTGAAAAAATTGCAGATCGCGTTAGCAGACAGGTGGGTCTTTTGTATCAATATTTTCCTTTTTCTTCCAAAAAAATATTGTCGTTCGCAAAATCATTTGCTCCCGATATTATTAATCTGCACAATACGCACGGCGCCTATTTCGCTACTCCTCTTATTGAAAAATTATCCCGTATTGCTCCTATTGCATGGACATTGCATGATATGTGGGGATTTACCGGCAATGCATCGCATACGTTTAACAATGATTCCTGGAAATACTTAAAAAATGATCGAGAACTCACAAAGATTCCTCCGTCGATCGGTATCAATACCGGGGCTTATCTGTTGCGACAAAAGAAAAGAGTATACACGCAATCGGCTCTTACCATCATTACCCCGTCATTGTGGTTGAAAAGATTAGCCGAACAGAGCCCGGTTTTTGAACACACGAAAATTTTCCAGGTTTATAATGGCGTGGACACCGGTATATTCAAGCCGAAGGAAAAACGCGCAATCAAAGAAAAATTAAATCTAAACCAGACGGAAAAAACCATCATGTTCAGCTCTCATTTCCTAACGAAAAATAATCCGTGGAAAGGCGGGCATGACCTGATCGAGATTCTTCGTAAAATCAATTCGGCTACGAAAGAGAAAATTAATTTTTTGATATTGGGCGAAGGGGCGATCGAAGAACTGAATTCTTTTTCAAATTTCAATCTGCACTATAAAGGATACCTGAAAAATGAAGATGAGGTGAGCGATTGTCTCAACGCATCCGATCTTTTTATTTATCCAACCAGGGCGGATAATCTTCCGAATACGCTCATCGAATCGATTGCATGTGGAACGCCATGCATTACTTTTGATATCGGTGGCAACAAAGAAATCGTCCGGCCAAACTATAACGGCATTATTGTCGATCCATTTGACCTGGATACATTCGCTCAGAATACCATTTCTTTGCTGCAGAATCCACGACAGATCGACGAGTTTTCATTGAATTGCATCGCAATGGCAAGAGAAAAATTTACGCTGCAATCGATGACCTCTGGCTATTATACCCTTTTTGAAGAAATAATAAGTAATAAACGATGCTAACCAGCATAAAAAAATATATCAAGAAACTAATCAAGCCTGAATTAAAATTCGAATTGTATAAGACTCCATACCGGCTTGAAAAATTAGGTACTGAATATGGTGGATGGATCGTACCGGTTGATCTCTTTAATGAACATTTTGTCTGCTATCTCGCCGGTGCGGGGCAAGACATATCATTTGACACGGCGGTTGCTAAAAAATTCCATTGCGAAGTTTTCATTTTTGACCCCACCCCGGGAGCCAAATTACATTTCGACAAGGTAATGAATGCAGCCGCTGAGGGACGGTCAACTGCCGATATTGATAACGTGCAATATGAGCTCGATAAGTATATCGTAAACCATTTACATTATTCAGACGTTGGACTCTGGCACGTTAAGGACGTATTGAAGTTCTTTCAGCCAAAAGACGATGCACATATTTCGCATTCGATTACCAACCTGCAAAAAACAGAAAAATTCATTGAGGTGCAGGTCGATACCTTGCCAAATATCATGCGTGCGAATGGACACAGCCGCCTCGATATTCTTAAACTCGATATTGAAGGCGCTGAATTTAACGTGATAGATTCCATCCTGGAAAATAATATCGACATCCGTATTTTATGCGTCGAATTTCATTTGCAAAAAGATGGCGGACTAGACCTGATACAATCGACTATAAAAAAACTTGAAGCAAATCATTTTGCAGTGATCGCGAGAGAACATTTAGATTTTACCTTTATAAAAAAACGATAACCGGCATGTGGAAGGCGCTTGAAATGGATTCAGACATTCGCATTAATAAATATTTGCCGATTGCGATTATCTATTTTGCCGTCAATTCTTTCCTGCTTCCACTTGGATTGTTATATACAACATTATTGACGCCACTTTTCCTGGTGTGGCTGTTTAAATACCATTACTTAAAATATATATGGCCATTTTTCTTCGTGCTGATTCCGTTTGCCGTCATACATTTTATACACGGAGTTGACGTCGGTTATTATTTGAGATCCACACTTTTGTTATTTTCCGTTTATGTCTTCGCATTGGCATTTTATCTTTTCCTGCAGCAATGCAAAACTTTGCGAAGAATTTATAACAACCTGATTGTGCTGAACACGTTCCTGTTGTGTATTGCATTATTCTCATTATTCATTCCGTTTTTAAAAGGCTTTTTTTGGTCGGAGGCAAATATTACCGATAACATCGAGGGTGTAAAAAGACTCAAAATGCTGACCTATGAGCCTTCTTTTTACTCGACGCTCCTCATACCAATTGCATTATACTATTATCTTAAGATTGCGATGAAAAGTTTGAAAGACCCAATGTGGTTTTTTGTCATGCTGACAGTACCTATGTTGCTTTCACTTTCGTTTGGTGTTATTAGCGGATTGCTATTCGCGCTGATGATAACCTTTCTAACTAATCTGAGTTACTTTTTCCCTCAGAAAAAATTAATATTTTATTTGATTGTCGTGTCGTTCCTGGTCATCGCAGGCCTGGGAGTTCTAATAGTCTTTTTCCCAAACAATCTTTTGTTTGTCCGCATCGAAAATATTTTTTCCGGGCATGATACATCGTTCAAGGGCCGAACTTCAGATTCATTTTACCTTGCCTGGAAAATTGCTTCTCTGAAAAGTATTTGGTTTGGAGTTGGTCCCGGGCAGGTGAAAGTGCTCGGAGCTCCAATCCTGACCAAATTTTACGCTGAGATATTTACAGTTGAAAACACTGCCATTCCAAATGCGGTTGCTGAAACGATGGCTACATTTGGAATTGTAGGCGTTGTTCTTCGTTTGATGCTCATCGCCTATTTGTACTTTCGAACCAAAGTGTATGGCAATTATTATCAATTAAGCCTTTTCCTTTTTATTTTTTTGTACCAGTTTACCGGAAGTTATCTGCCCAATACCGCCGAATACGTAATTTGGATATTGGCGTTTAGTCGCGGTTATTTTGAAGAGTTCAACAGGAAGCCGACTACACAAAACAATCGAATTCCATTTTCTGAAAAATCATTGACTTGAAAATTCTTTTTATAACGAGGTCCACGCTGTATAAAGTTAAAGGCGGCGACACCATACAGGTCGTTAATACTGCGAAATACCTGACAAAGCTGGGCGTCGAGATAGATATCAAATTATGCGATGAAAAAATTACTTATGACAAATACGATCTGATTCATTTCTTCAATATTATTCGCCCGGCAGATATTTTGTCCCACATCACCGATTCAGGAAAACCCTTTGTAATATCTCCTATTTTTGTCGACTATAGTGAATTTGAAAAGAAAGAACGCGCGGGTCTTTTCGGCTTCGCCGCCAAAATACTACCTGCGGATTCACTTGAATACGTAAAGGTGATTGCCAGGTATATTTTCAACGGTGAGAAAATTGTGAGCCCATCCTATCTATTACTTGGTCAAAAAGCTGCCATAAAAAAAATTTTGAAAAAGGCAACAATGCTATTGCCCAATTCGAAAAATGAATACAATAGGTTACTGAAGCGTTATCACGTTGAAAGACCTTTCAAAATAATTTTCAATGCCGTTGATACGGAAATTTTTAACCCTTCGATTGAAGATGGTAAAAGGGATAGCAATTTAGTGTTGTGTGTTGGTCGAATTGAAGGGATCAAAAACCAATTGAATTTGATCAAGGCTCTTAACAATACTGCATTTCGCCTGATCTTAATCGGATCCGCTTCAATGAATCACAAACAATACTATCAACAGTGCAGGGAAATTGCAGCGCCGAACGTCCAATTTATTGAGAATATTCCCCAGGAAGAATTGATTCAATATTATTGCAAAGCGAAAGTCCATGTGTTACCGAGTTGGTTTGAAACCACCGGGCTCAGTTCGCTGGAAGCGGCAGCGATGGGTTGCAATATTGTGATTACTGACAAAGGAGATACCAGGGAATATTTTGGCGATTGGGCGCATTACTGCGATCCCGCTTTGACCGAATCGATTTTTACTGCCGTGCAAACTGCGGCCGTATCAGAATTTCCGCGATCACTTCAAACGAAAATTTTTTCGCTATATACCTGGCAAGAGGCGGCAAGCAAAACTTTGCAGGCATACCAGGAAACTGTTGGTCATACCAATTGATATGAGAATAGGCATCATGGGAACGAGGGGCATTCCCAATCAATACGGAGGCTTTGAGCAATTTGTAGAATTCATTGCGCCTGCACTCGTGCAACGGGGGCACGATGTTTCTGTATACAATTCTTCGCTTCATCCATACCAGGGTGATTCGTGGCAAGGAGTTCATCTTATAAAAAAATTCGATCCCGAAAATAAAGTGGGAACAGCCGGTCAATTTATTTATGACCTAAACTGTATCCTGGATAGCAGGAAAAGAAATTTTGATATCATTCTTGAATTGGGATATACCAGTAGCAGTATCTGGACATTTCTTCTTCCCAAAAAAACCGTTATTGTAACGAACATGGACGGGCTTGAATGGAAAAGAAGCAAGTACAAAAAATATGTTCAACAGTATTTAAAAAGAGCCGAAAAATGGGCGGCCACATCGGCCGACTTTTTAATTGCCGATTCAAAAGGCATCCAGGCATATTTACTTGAAAAATATAATAGGAAATCAGATTTCATCCCTTACGGTGCCACCTTGTTTTTCGATGCAGACGAAAGCTTACTCCAACACCACCAGCTCGAAAAATATAATTACGATATGATCGTCGCGCGGATGGAGCCGGAAAACAATATTGAATCAATATTGGATGGTTATCACAGATCAGGCACGAAAAAAAAATTAATCATCGTTGGCAACCATAACAATGCCTTTGGCAGTTATTTGAAAAGTAAATACGAGGATGCAAGAATTGTTTTTATGGGACCTGTTTTCGATTTGCCTCTGTTGAATAACCTTCGATATTTTTCACATTTGTATTTTCACGGACATTCAGTGGGTGGAACAAATCCCTCTTTATTGGAGGCCATGGCATCGCAGGCACTAATCGTTGCACACAAGAATATATTCAACCAAACCGTTCTTGAGAAGGATGCATTTTATTTTTCTTCCCCCGACGATATTCTTGAGCTCATGGAAAAGCAGATCATAAAAAAAGACTACCAGCAATTCCTCGACAATAATAATGACAAGATCAGAAAATATTACTCCTGGGATCATATCACAGACCAGATAGAAAAATGTTTATCAACCGCGCTCGAACATGGAAAAAATTAGAAATTTTATCTCGGCTTCCAGGATCTACGTATTGTATGCGTTTTTGACATCTATCATATTTTCTTTATTGGTACCGAATAGTATTTGCATCATAGTGCTATTCGCAGGTTGGTTATTTGAAGGTGACCAAAAACAAAAATGGAACCGCTTAAAAAAGGACTGGCTGTTCCTGGCATATGCGATATATTTTTTCGTGCAGGCACGCGGCATTTTTACCGCTAAGGATTTTTACACGGGTTGGTGCGCGGTTGAGGGTAAATTGGGACTTCTCATCATACCGATCATTTTTTGTTCATCTAATTTCGTTACGGAGAACATGAGAAAAAAACTCATGACGGCACTGGGAGTTTTATTAACCATTGCTTCGATTTACTGTATATCGATCAATACGGTGCTGTATATGCGCACAGGTGACACTGGCCTATTCTTTTATCATAGTCTTGTTCATGCGATTGACCAGCACGCAGTTTACTTTTCTGTTTACATTTTCATATTTATCGTTTTTCTTTTAAGGGCTAAAAATATTCCGGTTTGGTTGCAGCGCAGAAAGCTCTTGTGTTGGGTTTGGATTCTTTTCTTCGTTGCAATGATCTTTCTTCTTTCGTCTAAGATGGTGTTAGGCGTACTGATCGCGTATTCCGTTTACCTGATTATTTTTCATTCTTCACCCAAATATCGAAGATGGCGTCCCGTTCTTCTTGGTGGCGTCGTTTCAGTCATCGCCATTATATTTTTCTTCACTGACAATTCAATTAAAAAAAGATTTACGGACTTGTTAAATAATGACGTTTCGATTTCGCAAAAAGAGCAATTCACACGCGCAGATTACTTCAACGGGATCGAGTTCCGGTTGTTATTATGGAGATTTACATATGAAATTTTGCGTGACAACCACGCGATGGTATCCGGTGTCGGCCCGGCTAACGATCAAAAAAAATTACAGGAAAAATATCTCAGTATGAATTTGTATGCCGGTGATAAGAAAACGGGTAACGGTGGATACATGAAATATAATTGCCACAATCAATTTCTCCAGGTGAGCCTGCAATCTGGCATTATTGGGCTCGCAGCATTTATATTTTGGTGTTCTATGTTGATCACAAAGACGATCCGAAAACAAAATGTCGTCTTATCCGCAATGGTTTTAATCATCATTATTTTCTTTTTCACGGAATCTGTATTTGAACGACAATATGGGATGATCCTATGTAGTTTTTTCCCTCTCTTGTATTTATACCCGGAAGCAAAAAAAGCTCAGGATGCTAGTCATATAGCTTCTTGATTTTCGAGATATGCGAGCGATATCCTTTTACGACAAAGCCCATACGCATTCTTTGTAAGAACCTGGGAAGGGCAATGGCAAAAATATGTTTGTAGAAATACAGGCTGTTTTGAATTTTTTTCCGGGGCAGGTACTTATTTTTTATGAGCAGCGTCTCTTCACATCCCAATAACCATTGAGAATTGCTAAATCCTTCCATGCGCATATTGGAGATCACTTGCGGTATATATTTGAATTGGCAGCCATTTACCCACAGACGCAATATCAGGTCGTAATCCATCGCACATTTATAATGCTCATCGAACAATCCAAATTGTTCGTAACATCTTTTCTTCACAAAAACCGTTGGATGATTAATTGTCATCTCGCGTTCTATATAACGATGATCTCCCTTCAGTACAAACTCCGTCTTTCCGTTTTTAATCAGGCGAAGATCGCCGTATGTCACATCATCCTCGCCGATCGTTGAAACTACAGATGCGACAGCGTCCTTCTCATACCAGTCATCTGCATTGATAATTCCGACAATTTGGCCATTGGCTAATTTAAGTCCTTTATTAAATGCATCGCTAATTCCATTGTCCTTTTCGCTGAGAAAAATGGCGATTTTGTCACGATACTTGTTGATAATATCGATTGTTCCGTCTGTGGAACCACCATCTATCAAAATATATTCTATGTTTGGATAAGTCTGTTCCAGAACACTCTGAATCGTTCCCTCAATATGCAACTCACCATTATAAACGACTGTAATAATTGAAACCAACGGCGAAAATTCCATACACGTGAGCTTCAGTGCAAGTTAAATGTTATTGCTGTCATTTACACGACACACAGACTCAGCGGAGAGCAGGCAAACCCAGTAAGCAGTTTCATTGCGCAAATGGCACCAAAATCTATCTTCTGCTCAATGCACGCAGTCTACTCTCTACTGGCTTAAATTTCCGAACTTGTGTAATAAACCTTTGCCCCTTACCGGGTGTTATATACTACTATATGAAACTTTTACTGAACTACCTGAAGCCTTATAAATGGCTGGTTGCATTAACCCTTCTTTTAGCAGCTATCAATATTGGTTTTTCATTGATGGATCCAATCATTTTTGGAAGAATTGTAAACCTGTCGAATGACTATCTAAAAACAATAAAAGCGGGACGGCCTTATTCTTTTGATCGATTTTTTATGACGTTTTCCTGGAAAAATCCGGGCGTTGTGAACCTGCTTTTGTTTTCGATTGGTGTGGCAATGATGAGCAGAATTGCAAAAAACTTCCAGGACTATTTCATGAACGTTGTCGTCCAAAAGTTCGGAGCCAAGGTTTTTACTGATGGATTGAAACATGCTATGAAACTTCCCTACCAGGAATTCGAAGATCAGCGTAGCGGAGAAACCCTGGGCATACTGCAAAAAGTAAGAACCGACACAGAGAAATTCATAAATTATTTTATTAATGTTTTGTTCGGAGTGATCATTGGTATCGTATTCGTTTTTGTATATGCTGCATTCTGGATCAGTTGGAGTGTTCCGCTGGTTTATCTTGTCGGCATTTCGTTGCTTACGTTTATCAGCAATGTGTTAAGCAAAAAAATCAAATCGATCCAAAAA
>Ga0163162_10008402_pt1 | contig 10070 bp, 7 predicted proteins | sample S55metaG_FD_115310 | JGI IMG/M metagenome (GOLD analysis project Ga0163162, IMG submission 115310) | Switchgrass rhizosphere microbial communities from Kellogg Biological Station, Michigan, USA - S5-5 metaG | ecosystem: Host-associated > Plants > Roots > Rhizosphere > Soil | place: USA: Michigan...
ACGCCGAGCACGCCGACTGTGAGCGAAATCCGCAAGCCATAGAGAATGGCGGAGAACACGTCGCGGCCCTGTTCGTCGGTGCCGAGCAGAAACGGACTTTGGCCGTCGGCGGTCCACAGCGGCGAGATGCGCGAATTCATCAATTGAAGCTGCGCCGGATCGAACGGGTCCTGTACGGCAAGAACGGATGCGAAGATCGCCAGCAGGAAAAACACGATGGTGATGGTCGCCGCCACCATCGTCAGTTTGGAGCGGCGGAACGAATAGAACAAATCGCTATCGAGCGCGCGCCCGATCAAGCTTGCGCCGGGACGCGCGGGCGGCGCATTCGGTTCGGCTTGGTGTGGGACCACAGCATCGGACATCTTGTTCTCTCGCTCTATGCCGGACGGCTGATGGTCGAGCGCAGGCGCGGATCGACAATGGTGTAGAGGATGTCGACCACGAGATTGATGGTGACAAAAATCAGCGACACCATCAGCAGGTAGGCCGCCATGATCGGGATATCCACGTTTTGCACCGCTTGCACGAACAACAGCCCCATGCCGGGCCACTGGAATACGGTTTCTGTGATGATGGCAAATGCAATAACCGAGCCAAATTGCAGGCCGGCGACGGTGATAACGGGAACCAGTGTGTTCTTGAGCGCGTGGCCGAAATGGATCGCCCGTGTCGTCAGTCCGCGCGCGCGAGCAAAGCGGATATAATCGGTGCGGAGAACTTCGAGCATTTCAGCGCGTACCAGCCGCATGATCAGGGTCATCTGGAACAGGCCGAGCGTGATCGACGGCATGATCAGCGCCTTGAGGCCGGACACCGTGAGCAGGCCGGTGGTCCACCAGCCCAGACGGACCACATCGCCCCGGCCGAACGACGGCAGCCAGCCCAGCGTCACCGCGAACAGATAGATCAGGAGAATGCCGATCAGGAAGGTCGGTAGCGAGATTCCGATCAGCGATACGGCCTGCAATATCTTCGTCAGCAGCGTATCGCGCCGCAGCGCCGAATAGACTCCCATCAGAATTCCGAACACCATCGCGAGAATGGTGGCGCAGGTGGCAAGCTCGAGCGTTGCCGGTATCCGCTCCGCCAACAGGTTCGCGACCGGCTGACGGAACTGGTAGGAAACCCCGAACTTGAACTGCGCAGCGTTGACGACATATCGCGCGAATTGCACGACTACGGGATCGTCAAGGCCGAGAGATTTGCGGATGTCGGCGCGTTCGGCGGCCGAAGTGTCGATCGCGACCATCTGGTTGACCGGATCGCCCGCGAAGCGGAACATCGAGAACGAGATGATCCCGACGGCAATCATCACGCCGATGGCCTGAATCGCACGGCGAAGAGTGAAAGCGAGCATGTGATCCTTTCACTGCCTGTCTGATCTTGCGGACGTCATTGTCGGCATTAAAACGAAAAGTCCCGGAAGCCGCAAAGCTGCCGGGACCATGGATACTGAGGCTGCTTACTCCTGTTTGGTCGCCCAATACAGCAGGACCTGATTGTCCGCACGCTGCGTCAGCTTCACCTTTTTCGAAACGCCCCATGCCAGTGCCTGTTGGTGAAGCGGGATATAGCCGTATTCCTTGATGCCGATTTCGAAGGCCTGCTTGATCAGCTGATCGCGCTTGGCGTCGTCGGTCTCGAGCAATATCTTGTCGGTGAGTGCATCCACCTGTTTGTTGCAGTACCCGCCGAGGTTGGCTTCACCACGCGTCGCATCTTTAGCGTCGTCGCGGCATCCCATGATATCGTGCAACACGTTGTGGGAGTCGGACGAGGCCGGGGTCCAACCCAATAGGTAGAACGAGGTCTGGAAGCCGCCGGGCTTCAGTACCTTGGCGAAATATTGCTGCTTCGGTTGCGCCAACAAATTGATCTTGACGCCGATGCGAGCCAGCATGCCGACCACCGCCTGACAGATCGCAGAGTCGTTGACGTAGCGGTCGTTGGGGCAATCCATGGTCACTTCGAAGCCGTCAGGGTAGCCGGCGTCGGCGAGGAGCTTCTTGGCGCCGTCGGGATCGAGCTTCGGCCGTGTGAAGTCCTTGGAAAGCGAGAACAGTTGCGGTGCGATCATCAGGACCGATGGCGTCGACAGCCCGCGCATCACGCGGTTCTTGATCAGGTCGACATCGACTGCCTTGTAGAAGGCCTCGCGAACTCGGACGTCCTTGAAGGGATTCTTCCCCTTGATGTTCGAGTACAAGAGTTCGTCGCGCACCTGATCCATGCCGAGAAAGATGGTGCGCAGTTCCGGCCCGGTGATGACGGCGGCATTGCCGCTCGAATTGACCCGCGCGATATCCTGGATCGGAACCGGCTCGATAACGTCCACTTCTCCCGAGAGCAGGGCCGCTACCCGCGTAGCGTCCGAGCTGATGGGCGTGAAGATGATTTCCTTCAAATTATGTTCGGGTTTCCCCCACCAATTCGGATAGGGTTTGTACACCGTCTTCACGCCGGGCTGATGGCTCTCGATTATGAAAGGACCGGTGCCGTTTTCGTTGAGCGAGGCGTAGCTCGGCGTCGTTGCCGCGGCGGGCGTCGGGGCTACCGAGTTGTGCTCCTCGCACCACTTCTTGTCCATGATGTACCAGCCGTCCCATTGCGAAATCAGAATGGGGTTCGGCGAGGGTAGCACCACATCCACCGTATGATCGTCGACCTTGACGAACTTCGCATCGGCCGGAACGTTCGACAGGAAGTTGGAGCCTTTGGCGCGAATGCGGTCGGCGGAAAAGAGGACGTCGTCGGCGGTGAAGGGGTCGCCGTTGTGGAATTTGACGTTCTTGCGCAGATGGAAGCGCCAGCGCGTCGGTTCGGGCGTCTCCCAGCTCTCTGCCAGTGCCGGAACAATCTTCAGATCCTTGTCACGGGTGACCAGGCCTTCGTAGATATGCGCATGATGCGCGATGGTCGTGGTTTCCTTGAGCGTGTAGGGATCGAGCGATTTGAGATCGCCCTGGTTGGCATAGCGCAGCGTTTGGGCCGATGCTGGCATAAACGCGAGGATGGAAGCGGCGGCGGCTGCAAGAAAACTCTGACGTACCCACATATTGATCCTGTTCCCCACTCTGATCAGCCGTTTTGCTTTTACCGGCAGATATTACCTTTACATGTTGCCAGAGTTTGCAAGCCGCGCAAGCGCGATTTCCCCTATTGATAGGTCGGTTTGCGTGTGTCTGCGGCAATGAGTAGCTTCACCTTAGGCTTTGGGCGCCAGCGCGTTACATTGAACTTTCGGAGTGCCGGATGGCGGAACTGAAGGCCGACGTTCTCGTCCTGGGTGCGGGCATGGTCGGCGTCGGCGCCGCCTTGCACCTGCAAAAACGGGGCCGGGATACGGTCCTGATCGACCGGCACGATGTCGCCGGCGAGGAGACTAGCTACGGCAATGGCGGACTGATCGAATGCGCGTCGGTGTTTCCCTATATGTTTCCCCGGGATTTCCGCCAGATCCTGCAATATGCCTCCAATCGCACGCCGCAGGTGCGGTATCATTTTTCGGATCTGCCGCTCTTCCTGCCCTGGCTGGTGCGCTATTTCCTGGCGTCCTCGCCGGAGCGTGCGCTGCACAGCGCGATGGCGGAATTGCCGCTGATCCGGCGCAGCCTGATCGAGCATGAGGCGCTGATCTCGGAAGCCAATGTGCCGGAATTGCTGCGGCGGACCGGCTGGATCAAGCTGTATCGCTCCGATGCCACGCTTGCCAATGCGGTGCGCGACCTCGAACGCGCCAAACAATATGGAGTCTCTGGCGAGGTTCTCGACGCCCCAGGCATCGCCGCGCGTGAACCGCACCTGACCGGCGACTTCGCCGGCGCGGTGCATCTTCCTGCGCCCGGCTTTGTTCCCGATCCTGGCGGTCTGGCCAAGGCCTATGCGGCGTTGTTTGGCCGCAAGGGCGGCCGCTATCTGGTCGGGGATGGACGAACGCTCGAGCAATCGGGCACACGCTGGCGGGTGGCAACGCTCGAAGGATCGATCACGGCGCGCGATGTCGTCGTCGCCATGGGGCCGTGGTCGGATCAAATATTCGCGCCGCTCGGATATTCGATCCCGCTGAACGTCAAGCGCGGTTACCATCTGCATCTCAAGGCGCGCGGCAATGCCGTGCTCAATCGTCCCGTCCTCGACTCCGATCTCGGCTATCTCCTGGCCCCGATGAACCGCGGCATTCGCCTGACCACCGGCGCGGAGTTCGCCCGCCGCGATGCGCCGCCGACCCCGGTTCAGGTCGAGCGCGCTCTGCCGCGGGCCCACGCGCTGTTTCCCTTGGGCGAAGCGGTCGACCCCAGGCCCTGGAAGGGCGCGCGCCCCTGCCTGCCGGATATGCTGCCGGTGATCGGGAAGGCGCCCCGCCATGCCGGATTGTGGTTCAATTTCGGTCACCAGCACCACGGCCTGACGCTTGGACCTGCAACCGGCCGCCTGTTGGCCGAAATGATGACCGGTGAGACGCCATTTGCCGATATCAGCCCTTTTGCCGCGGAACGATTTGGTTGACCATGTGCGACGACTGGGGGGCCGGCAGGCTTTCAGGGAATGGGCTTGTCCTTGCGTGACTCAGCCTGTCGCGGCGATAATACGGCAAGCCATAGATAGCGTTTTCGAGCGAAGTGGATACCGGTTCGCGTCAAGAAGACGCGTCGGAACATAAAACTAGAGCGAGGTTCTGATTCAATCAGAACCGCTCTAGAGCGATCAGGAGCGGCCATGAAGGTAAACGTCGAAATAGATTGCACGCCCCTCGAGGCCCGGCAGTTTTTCGGACTTCCCGATGTGCAGCCGATGCAAACGGCTGTGATGGACAAGCTGCAGCAGCAGATGATGGCCAACATCGAAAAGGTCTCACCGGAATCGCTGATCCAGAGCTGGTTCACTTTCGATCCCAAGATCGCCGAGCGCTTTCAGGACATGTTCGTGACCATGGCCGGCCTTGGCGGTGCGGTTAAGAAGGACAAGAAATAGTGTCGGTCGCGGACGAAGGCCCGCCGGCGCCAGAGCAAAGGCTTCGTCCGCCGAGCCTGTTTCTGATGCTGGCCGAGGCGCGCGGCCTGTTCGAACTCAATTCGAGCCTGTTGCTCTCGCCGCTTTTGATGCGCGCCCCGAGGGGCGACGGACATCCGGTGCTGACGCTGCCGGGATTTCTTGCAAGCGACCTGTCGATGGCGCCGATGCGGCGCTATCTGAAAGAACTTGGATACGACAGCTATGCCTGGAACATGGGCCGCAATTTCGGCGGAGTCGCCTCCAGGCGCGGTGCATTGCGCGATCTCCTGACCCGCATCCACGAAACCAGTGGGCGCAAGGTCAGCCTTGTCGGTTGGAGTCTCGGCGGCATTTATGCGCGCGACCTGGCGCTGCAATTGCCCGACATGGTGCGCTCGGTGATTACGCTGGGAAGTCCTTTCGCCAACGACGTCAGGGCGACCAATGCGACGAGGCTCTATGAAATGTTGTCGGGTGAGGGCATCGACGACAACCCCGAGATTCAAAAGGCCATCGCCGGCGACCTGCCGGTCCCGGCAACCTCGATTTACTCCCGTACCGACGGCATCGTGAACTGGCACACCACCCAGCTACGCCCCTCGGCGACGGCCGAAAATATCGAGGTCTATCTCGCGAGTCATGTCGGCCTCGGCGTCAACCCGGCCGCCCTGTGGGCGGTGGCCGACCGCCTGGCGCAGGCGGAAGGCGAATTTAAGCAATTTGATCGATCGGGGCCGTTTGCCATTGCATATGGGCCTCCGGAAAATGCACAATCCTGACCCAATGTCCTGAATAGAGCATGATCCCGAAAAGTGGGTACCGGTTTTCGGGTAAGATCATGCTCCATTGAAAAGGACCCATCTGAACGCCAGAAGCGCCGCCCAAGGCGCCGTGTGATCTGCTTGCGGGAGGAAAACATGACTGACGCCAGGAAACTGTCCTCGATGGACGCGTCGTTTCTCTACCTGGAAACGCCGGAAATGCCGATGCATGTCGGGAGCATGGCGATCTTCCGCCTCCCTGAGAATTACAACGGCAACTTCTTCGAGGAATTCAAGGCGATGATCGCCTCGCGGCTGCATATTGCGCCAATCCTCAAGGCCCGCCTGGAAAAGGCGCCGCTCGACATCGATCATCCCTCCTGGGTCGAGGACGACCAGTTCGACATCGACCGCCATATTTTTCGCGGCAGCCTGCCGGCGCCTTACGACCGGGCGACGCTGGAGCGCATCGTCGGCTGGATGCATGCCAAGCTGCTCAACCGCGCCCGTCCGCTCTGGGAGTTCTATGTTTTCGAGGGCATGAAGGACAACGAGATCGGGCTCTATTCCAAGATGCACCACGCTTGCATCGACGGCGGCGCCGGTGCCGCGTTGACCAACATGATCTACGACATTTCGCCGATCCCGCGAAAAGTCGAGCCGCCGACGGCGCGCAGGGTTGCGCAGGAGCCGCGCGATATCGCGGCTAACCTCATCGATTCCTATCAGCAGCTTTGGCGGCAGCCGTTCGATTCTTCGGCGGCACCGAAGAGTCTGGAACTGCCGCGTTCCGGCAAAAGCGATCTCGGATCGATCCTGTTCGACAATGCGATGTTCCAGATCGAAAGCGCGGTGAAGTTTGCCGCCAACGTACCGACGATGCTGAAAAGCGTCTCCGACGTGATCGGCAAGGTGTCGGATCCGAAGTCGCGCGACAGCCTCGCCAGCATGATGTCGCCGCCGACAATTTTGAACAAGGCGATCTCGTCGGAGCGCAGCTTTGCCGGCACGTCGATATCGCTGTCGCGCGCGAAGGCATTGGCAAAGCAGTCGGGCGGCAAGCTCAACGATGTCGTACTGGCGCTCGCCTCCGGCGTGGTGCGGCGCTATCTGCTGCAGCAGGGCGCGCTGCCGAGCAAATCGCTGACCGCGGCCGTGCCGATTTCGCTGCGCGAGGAAGGCAACACCGAGGCCAACAATCAGGTGTTCGGCATGATTTGCTCGATCGCCACCAACATCGAGGATCCCAAGGGGCGGCTGGAAGCGATCATCGCGCAATCCACCAAGTCCAAGGAAATGTCGCATCCGCTGCGGGCGCTGATGCCGCAGGTATCCAACATCTCGATGCTGGGCGCGCCGATCCTGGTGCAGATTCTCGCGCTGCTCTACAGCCGCTCCAACCTCTCCGATGTGCTGCCGCCGGCGGCGAACATCACGGTGTCCAACGTGCCGGGGCCGCGGCAGACATTGTATGCGGCCGGCGCGGAGTTGCTGCACATCTTCCCGGTGTCGATCTCGACCCATGGGCTGGCGCTCAACATCACCGTGCAGAGCTATCGCGACCAGCTCGATTTCGGCTTCATCGCGGGCGCCAACATCATTCCCCATGTACAGGTGTTGTGCGACATGCTGCCGCTCGAATTCGACGCATTGGAAGCGGCGTTCGCGCCACCGCCTGCCGATATCAAGGGCGCGGCTGAATAGGGGAACATGATCCGGAAAAGTTGCAACCGCTTTTCCGATGAGATCATGCCAAGAGAAAAGAGATAGTTGCGATGATTGAAATGCCACCGCTGCAGTTCGCCCAAACGAACGGTATTCGTATGGGCTATTACGAGGCGGGTCCAAAGACCGACAAGCCGCCGGTCATCCTTTGCCATGGCTGGCCGGAACTCGCATTTTCCTGGCGTCACCAGATCAAGGCGCTGAGCGAAGCCGGCATTTGGGTGATAGCGCCGGATCAGCGCGGCTATGGCTCAACCGACCGGCCCGAGAAAGTCGAGGATTACGACATCGAGCATCTGACCGGTGACCTCGTCGGGCTGCTCGACCATCTCAAGATCGACAAGGCGATCTTTGTCGGCCACGACTGGGGCGGCTTTATCATCTGGCAGATGCCGTTGCGCCATATCGATCGCGTTGCAGGCGTTGTCGGCATCAATACGCCGCATCATGATCGCGCGCCGGCCGATCCGATCGAACTGTTTCGGAAGCGCTTCGGCGAGAGCATGTATATCGTGCAGTTCCAGAATCCCGCGCGCGAGCCCGACCGGATTTTCGGCAGCCGGGTCGAACAGACGTTTGACGCCTTCATGCGCAAGCCGGTGCCGCGCAGCGACACCGCGCCTGCGGACCAGCCGGTCGCAGGCGTCGGCGCTTCACCCAGACTCAATCTGGCATTTCCGCAGATGATCGCGGGTTACGATGCCAAGCACGATCCGCGGACGCCAATCCTGTCGCCGGAAGAAAAGAAGGTGTTCGTTGATACCTTCACCAAATCCGGCTTCACCGGCGGCATTAATTGGTACCGCAACATGTCGCGCAACTGGCAGCGCTCGGCGGGGCTGGACCACACCGTGCGGGTGCCGTCGCTGATGATCATGGCCGAGAACGATCACGTGCTGCCGCCGTCGGCTGCCGACGGCATGGAGAAGATCGTTCCCGATCTGGAGAAGTACCTTGTGCGGGACAGCGGCCATTGGACGCAGCAGGAAAAGCCGGATGAGGTCAGTGCCAAGCTGATCGAATGGCGTAGAAAGCGGTTTGGGTGAGGAACCTCACTACCTCGTCGTTGCGAGCGAAGCGAAGCAATCCATAGCGCGGCACAGCAAGACGGGGTTGCTTCGTCGCTTCGCTCCTCGCAATGACGGCGCGGGTCTGGCAACACGGGCAGGAGACACTTCAGCAATGGCTTCCACCAACAAGCTCAATCCGATCCCGCATCCGCCGAAGAAGCCGGTGGTGGGCAACATGCTGTCGCTGGATCCGAACGCGCCGGTGCAGCATCTGGTGCGGTTGACCAAGGAATTGGGACCGATCTTCTGGCTGGATATGATGGGCGCTCCGCTCGTCATCGTCTCCGGGCACGATCTTATCGACGAACTCTCCGACGAGAAACGCTTCGACAAGGCGGTGCGCGGCTCGCTGCGACGCGTCCGTGCCGTCGGCGGCGACGGTCTCTTCACTGCCGACACCAATGAGCCGAACTGGAGCAAGGCGCACAACATCCTGCTGCAGCCGTTCGGCAATCGCGCGATGCAGTCCTATCACCCGAGCATGGTCGATATCGCCGAACAGCTCGTCAAGAAATGGGAGCGGCTGAACGGCGACGAGGAGATCGACGTCGTTCACGACATGACCGCGCTGACGCTCGACACCATCGGCCTCTGCGGCTTCGACTATCGTTTCAATTCCTTCTATCGCCGCGACTACCATCCATTCGTGGAATCGCTGGTTCGCTCGCTCGAGACCATCATGATGACCCGCGGCATTCCGCTTGAGGGCCTGTGGCTGCAGAAGCGCCGCCGCGATCTCGCGGCAGACGTCGCCTTCATGAACAAAATGGTCGACGAGATCATTGCCGAGCGGCGCGGCAACGCCGAGGCCGCCGAGGGCAAGAAGGACATGCTGGGCGCGATGATGACCGGCGTCGATCGCGCTACCGGAGAGCAGCTCGACGACGTCAACATCCGCTACCAGATCAACACGTTTTTGATCGCGGGCCACGAGACCACCTCCGGTCTTTTGTCCTGCACGCTCTATGCGCTGCTGAAGCATCCCGAAGTGCTGAAGAAGGCCTATGAGGAGGTCGACCGGGTATTGGGGCCCGATACGGACGTCAGACCGACCTATCAGCAGGTTACGCAACTCACCTACATCACGCAGATATTGAAGGAAGCCTTGCGGCTGTGGCCGCCAGCGCCGGCCTATGGCATCGCGCCGCTCAAGGACGAGACCATCGGCGGCAAATACACGCTGAAGAGGAATACTTTCGTCACGGTGCTGGTGATGGCGCTGCATCGCGACCCCAGCGTCTGGGGACCGAATCCCGATGCGTTCGACCCGGAGAATTTTTCCCGCGAGGCTGAGGCGGCGCGCCCCGTCAACGCCTGGAAGCCATTCGGCAACGGCCAGCGCGCCTGCATCGGGCGCGGTTTTGCGATGCACGAGGCCGCATTGGCGATCGGCATGATCCTGCAGCGCTTCAAGCTGCTCGATATCAACCGCTATCAGATGCAGTTGAAGGAAACGCTGACGATCAAGCCGGACGGATTCAAGATCAAGGTCCGCCCGCGCGCCGACAAGGAGCGCGGC
>Ga0163162_10008403_pt1 | contig 10069 bp, 4 predicted proteins | sample S55metaG_FD_115310 | JGI IMG/M metagenome (GOLD analysis project Ga0163162, IMG submission 115310) | Switchgrass rhizosphere microbial communities from Kellogg Biological Station, Michigan, USA - S5-5 metaG | ecosystem: Host-associated > Plants > Roots > Rhizosphere > Soil | place: USA: Michigan...
CAGTGACCTGACTCTGAATGGCTCCACGATGGAGAACTCTCTCGTGCGAGTTGTACTGGATCCGAAGACCGGCTGCATCACCAGCCTCTACCAGAAGGCCGCTCAATTTGAAAGCATCGTCCCGGGCGAATGCGGAAATATGCTGCAGGCCTTCGTCGATAACGCACGCAGTATGACAGAAGTAAATCTCGATAGCATCCGAGTCGAAGACGCCTGGAACATCGACAAAGACTACGACAAGCAAGGTACGAACCTGACAATGTTAGCCAGCATTCAGACGGTCGAACGCGGGCCACTCCGTGAAGTTATTCGCATCACTCGTAACTGGAGCAAGTCCAAATTCGTTCAGGACATTACGCTTTACGCGGGGGTCGCACGCGTGGACGTCGTAAACGACGTCGACTGGCACGAGACTCACGTTTTGTTGAAGGCCAGCTTTCCGCTGACCGCTACGAGCCCTGTAGCTACCTACGAAATTCCCTATGGGAGCATCGAGCGTCCCACCACGCGCAACAATACCATCGATTCCGCCAGGTTTGAGGTATCAGCCTTGCGCTGGGCTGATCTGGGCAACAGCGAACATGGATTGAGCCTCATCAACGACTCGAAGTACGGCTACGATGCCAACGGAAACGTCCTCAGACTGTCTCTACTGCGGGCTCCTCTTTACCCCGACCCGAGCTCTGATCGCGGACGTCAACAGTTCAGCTACTCTCTCTACCCACATGCCGGATCCTGGAAACAGGCGGATACCGTATTGCGAGGCTATGAATTCAACTACAAGCTCCTCGCATTGCAGGTTGATTCTCATCAGGGGAATCTGCCGGCGATGCATTCTCTAGTCCAGGTAAACCCGCACAATCTTGTACTGACAGCCATGAAGAAGAGCGAGGATGGGAATAGCTTGATACTTCGCTTTTATGAGTGGGCCGGGAGGACTACGCACGCAAAGATAATGGTGCCGACCGGTGCTTCGGAGGCAGTTGAAGCTAACTTGATGGAACACGATATCAAGGATGCCAGAGCACAAGTGTCAATCCATGGAGATGAAGTTGGTCTCGACGTAGAACCCTTTTCGATCAATACCCTTCGCATCGACTACCCAAAGCGTGGTGACGGTTTTTGGCCAGCGCAAAGAAAGTGAATAGCTGGCTCGATAAGATCAGCTCCTGGAGTAAACACATACTGACACTAAATCGTCGCGTCGATCTGTGAACTGCCGATTTGTCGTCACCTGACGTAGCAACAGCATGTGAGGCGTCTGTAGTTTCCGAATAGTCAGACGGACCCCGTGAGGCTATGTCTCTGAGGTCTCCATCCGTTTTTGTGCGACGTGAGGTGCTGCGGGCGAGAGACTGACCACGATGGCGACGGACACCAGCACAATCACGAGCCCAAACCACTGTCTGGGCGCAAGCGGCTCATTCAGCAGAAGCCAACCCAGCAACACGGCGACAAGGGGATTGATGTAGGCATAGGTTGCAACGGATGAGATTGATACCTTCCGCAAGAGGAAGGTATATGACGTGTAACCGGCCAACGTGCCGAAGATCGCAAGAAACAGCAGCGCAAGCCAAGTTTCCATGTTCCACTGCGACGCCTGATACCCACCACAGGCAAGGCCAATTGCCAGGTCGACGCCTCCTCCAATCAGCATCTGCCAGCATGTACATACCAACGGTGGCGAATTGAAAGTTGTATGGTTCAACATGATCGAGCCTACCGCCCAGGCGAAGGCGGCCACTAGGAGTCCTAGCGCGGCAGGAGTTGCTGCCTTGGGCAGCAAGCCTTCTTGCACGCTGTGTTGCAGCAGGAGCGCAATACCGACAAAGCCAGTGATGATACCAATCCAACTCAACACTGTCGTGCTGCCCCGGCTTGGCATCGCAGCCTCTAATAGAGCGATGAACAGGGGAATCGTTGAAATGAACAGCGCCGTCAGGCCCGCGGGAAGCTGACGTCCACCGTAGCTCAGCAGCAGTGTATTGCAGGTGAACATGAGCAAGCCGAGTGTCGTAACCCTCAGTATGTCTCTCCTACCTATCCTTAGACTCGCTCTCCTGGCAAGGAGAAAGCACAGCAGAAGTGAACCGGCAACCAGATAGCGAATACCAGCCACAAATGCCGGGTGTACGAATTGCACGGAGTAGCGGATAGCGACGAACGACGAACCCCAGAACACATACACGCAGACGAAGGCAAGAATGATCTTGAGAGTGGTATGACGAGACGAGGTTGTGACTTGCATGGTGTTGGTTGCGCGATCGCTCTTTCCGTTTTGGCGGCACAGCCTCCGATACTTATGTCGGCTTGGTGAAAAGCTGCATATCGCCATTTGTCTTTGGAAGGGAATTATATCGAGCTACGCGGAATTCCGCCCAGTAGCCGATCCAGCGAGGATCGCGCTGCAATTCTTCGGCGAGGAGTTGAATCAACTCATCGCGGATCTGCGCATAAGCAGGACGGTCAATCAAATTTTCTGCATCAACCGCCTGCATGTCATAGAGTTCATCGTTCGGTGAACTGAGATTGTAGGCATACAGGAAGTGCCGTCCGTCCGATGTGCGATGCTCAAGACCACAGGCAAAATTGACTCCTACGTGCCAGCCGCCAAAGAATAGTAGTGACCGTTTTGGCAACGGCTCACCGCGAAGGGCGGGGGTTAGCGAAATTCCATCAAACTTTGCTTCGGGTTGAATGCCAGCGGAGTCGAGGAGAGTCTGCGATAGATCCATTAGCGAGACGGAGTCTTTTACGACGCGAGTCTCAGGCGGGCCGGGAGATTTGACAATAAAAGGCACACGCAGCACGTCTGGATAGAGATAGACGCCTTTGTCGACCATTGCGCGGCGCCCATTCATCTCTCCGTGGTCACTAATGAAAGCAATGAGTGAGCTTTCGTAGAGACCTAACGTGCGAACCTCGTCGAGAAAGATTCCAATGGCCCGGTCGACGACCTCCATCTGCAGAATGTAGGCGATTCGGTAGTCAATGAGCGCCTGTGGATCGTAAATGCCCCAGTACTTTCTGTATATATCTAGGATCTCAGGTTCATATGGCCACTTCTTAAAGTCGCGATTGCGAGCCGCGGCGTAGGAGTCCGGAACGGTTATCTGGCTGCGAAGTTCTTTCTCACGTTCCTGGTAGCCGTCGGGGATGGAGAAAGGCTGGTGCGGGTCGAAGATATCCAACTGAAGATATATGGCGTGTTTCGCCGCATTCTCAGTCTGCATAATTGAGCGTAGAGTCTCGATGGCACGCTTGGCGAGGTAGCAGGAGTAGTGTGCCTCAAATGGGAATGGCTTGCCATCCTCCTGTACGATCCATCCGCCAGTCGAATTGCCAGGCGTCGTGCGGTCCTGCATTTGAAAGACAATTTCACGCGAATACTTCTGCGGTTTGATGCCGAGACCGCGCTGGTAGGCGAGGAACCCTTCGTCGTCAAATACTGGCGGAGACCAGCGGTCCCATGGCTGATCGTTCTCGCCAAACGCATCAAGGAACTTCTTGGTGCCGAGGTGGCCCTTGCCTGCCTGTCGCGTAATGTAGCCGGAGGCTTTCAGGTATTCGGGAAAAATGATGTCATCGGGGCGGAGTTGCGCCTCAAGGCCCTCTGGGGCTCGCTCGCCGTTGCCTTGGATGTAGCTATATCTGCCAGTCATGTAGGAAGCTCGCGAAGGAGCACACAAAGGAACTGTGCAGAAGGAGTTAGAGAAGAAGGTGCCGTCTACCATCAGCGAACGGATGTTCGGCAGCTGCACATTTTTAGATAAGGGTCTGTCTGGATGGTAGAGGTCAGGGCTCACCATATCGGCAGAAATTAGAAAGATGTTTGGAGGTTTTTTCGTACCGGTGCGTTTGTATGGCCCTACGCCTGTGCGAGGTTGGGTGAAGAAACGGTCCGGCAGCTGCGCTGGCGTGGACGCAACACTGCCACTCAACACAGCGCCTGTTGCGGTTTCGAGGAAATGTCTTCGACTCATCATCGGATTCGGAACCAAAATACGCCGTTACATGTCAATATGTAAAGCATTACATTTCTTACTACCGCTTATTGGTTTTGGCTACCGGACCGGTCGAAGCGCGGGGAACTAGATAGGGAGAGATCACAGCGCTCTGGTGCTCCATTGGTGCCCCTCGGTTTGCTTGTAGAGCATAGAAGGCACGGGTTGCGATCTCCTTCCGCGACAGATGCAGCGTGGTTAGTGCCGGATGCACGACTTCACAGAGAAATAGATCGTCAAATCCGATGAGCGAAACTTCCTCCGGCACACGGTGTCCGAGTCGGCTCGCAGACTCGAGAAAGCCAATTGCAGTCATGTCGTTCGAACAGACGAGAGCACTCGGAGGATATCTCATCGCAAACAGGCGGTCAGCGGCGAATCTCCCGCCCGTGAGTCTGTGGTCACCCTCGAAGATCCACTCCTCCTTCAGGGTTAGATGACATGATTTGACGGCGGCAAGAAAGGCTTTGCGTCGCCGATTTGCGGAACTGAGTGTCGATGGGCCTGCTATGAAGCCGATCTTGTGATGACCAAGCATGCGCAAGTGTTCGATTGCTTCTACAAAACCCTGGATGTAATCGACGCTCACTGTGCGGAAAGCTCCCGCGACTGACGGCTGGTTCAGAAAAACGACGGGTACATCGGTAGAACGTAGTAACTCAATCGTTGCCGTGCTGACTTCAGAGGTGAAGATCGCGAGGCCATCGACGCCTCGTTCAAGAAAGCGGCGAACTGCGGTAACGAGGCGCTGCTCGTTGTAGCCCGTGTTTGCAATTGTTACGTCTATGCCATGTTGTGTTGCGAGCAACTCAAAGTGTTCGATGAGATCTGGGAAAAAGGGGTTCCGGATGTCGGAGACAATTATGCCGAAGAGGTTGCTACGCCCCGAGCGCAGGCTTCGTGCATTGCTATTGGGTCGGTAATTAAGTTCCTCAATCGCTGCCCGGACTTTTGCAGCCGTATTCTCACGGACCTTACTTGAAGTGTTGAGAACACGTGAAACTGTGGCCGTGGAGACGCCAGCTCGTCGTGCTACTGCAAGAATATCCATATTTCATCCGCAAGTTATCAAGTTATTAAGATCGCGCACAAGTATACCCACGCGCAGGTTGCTATTGGTCGATGCCGAAGGGCTCGAAGCCTACAGTTTGAATGCTTGACAACCGTTTCTGAGCGAACGTATGCTCGTCGTCCTAAATGTAAAGCATTACATACGGTATTTGGCGATCTAAATCTTATCTCGTTGGGGGGAGCGGTATGAACGGAACCCGGAATCTTTTGAGTGGTATTTTGAGCGCTTTGCTAATGACGATTTGTTCGCTTGCGATGCACGCACAGAGTGGCATGTCTTCTATCCAGGGAACTGTCACTGATTCGACAAAAGCCGTGATTCCCTCTGCGAACGTCGTCCTGACGAACACGTCGACGGGCGTACTTCTGAATGCGGTGACTGATACGACAGGCAACTACTCCTTCCCGACGGTAACGCCCGGCATCTACAGCATCCGTATCTCGAAAGAGAGTTTTGCCTCCTATCAAGTCTCGCAATTCAATATTGCTGTTGGTCAACATGCTACTCAGGACGCAGTGTTGAATGTCTCGACGACAGCCACTGTGGAGGTCAATGCCACTGGTCTCACGAACCTGCTCGACACGGAGTCGAACGACCTTGGTACGGTTATTGGGCGGATGAGCGTAAACCAGCTTCCACTTGCTAACAGGAACTACCTGCAACTCGGTCTCCTCTCCGGTGCTACTCAGGCCGTTCGCGGTGCGGCTGCCAGTTCCACGTCGCAGACCGGCCACGACGACGTTGCGATCAATATCGCCGGCAATCAACCTGACTTTACGCTTTATGTCGTCAATGGCCTGCAGACGCTGGGCAGCCGCGCCGGCAATACTTCGCTCAATCTCTCGGTGGGCGCCGTAGCACAAAAAAAGAAACACTACGGCTTTTTCATGCCTGATCTTGGGCCCAACCCCGGCATCGTCGATGTGGTCACCAAGAGCGGCGGCAACCGCATTCATGGTGAGGCGTTTGAGTTCGTTCGCAATAACCAGATGCAGGCTCGCGACTTCTTCAACGTCAACGCACAGGGCGTTCCGACTAAGCCTGGCCCATATCACCTAAACCAGTTCGGCTTCGATTTTGGTGGACCCATCCTCCACGACAAACTGTTCTATTTCGTAAACTACGAAGGCTATCGCCGTACGACCTCTAATGTACAGAACGCGACCACGCCAACGGCCGCTATGTTCGCGGGTGACTTCAGTGGCACTGGCGTCACAATTTACGATCCACAATCCTACAGCGCAGCGACTGGGCAGCGCAGTCCCTTTCCCGGGAACAAAATCCCCGATGCGCGCATCTCGTCGAACATTAAAGCATTGCTGCAGTTCTATACACCTGGCTCTACGTTAACGACCAATAACGTGGTTGGTACGCCGAAGGCGACGTACAACTCCGATCAGTTTATGGGCAAGATCGACTACAGCATCAACACGCGCAACCAGATCTTCGTGCAAGGGAACTGGCTCAACTCGCCGGTTGTCAACCCTGGTCTCTTCCCTGGGCAAGGTACGTCGTTTCCGCTCGATACGGAACTCGTCAATGTTGGCTGGAACTCGACTATCGGTTCGAACAAGGTGAACGTGTTGCGTCTGGGGGGCATTCGCGATTCGGTTTATTCACAGGGTGTAGAGGTGACGGGCATCCAGAGTAAGTTAGGCATCACGGGGACGGCTGATATCAACGGCGTTCCTACCATCAACTTCGCCAACGGCGGTTGGAGCGGCTTTGGCACCTCGAACGGCCTGATCGGCAACCTCGATAATGTCTATCAAATCCAAGACAGCTTTAACTGGCTGCACGGCAACCATCAGATCAAGTTCGGCGCTGACATCGCTTATCTACGCACGATCCAATCAAGCGCGAACGCTAATGCACGCGGTGTCTTCAACTTCAACGGCAACTTCACGGCGCAGTTCAACCCTGGCGGATTTACTCCGGTTGCAGGCACCGGAAGCTCATTTGCGGACCTCCTTCTGGGCACGATCAACACTGGCCAGTCGATCGGCATGCCTCGGACGCACCTGCGCTGGACGACGGCACAGCCTTACATTCAGGACACGTGGAAGCTCACACATGACCTGACGGCGAATATCGCGTTGGCATGGTATGGTGCGACGTCACCTAATCCAAGTGGACCCGACAAGAACTTGGTCCACAGCTTCGACTTCACCGCGGGCAAGCCGACATTTGCGGCGCTGGGCCAGGCGAATCCCTCGGTCTATCCGATGACGATGACTAACTGGGCGCCTCGTATCGGCTTTAGCTACGCTCCTGAGCGAGTAAAAAATACAGTGTTCCGAGCTGGTTGGGGCATGTACTACACCACACAGCAGGCGGTGAACTTCCAATACGCCGTGGTCTCCCAAGTCATCACGGTCAACAACGCGGTATCGAACACACAGCCGAATCCGCAGTACATCCTTGGCGTGAATGCGATGCCTGCCGTTACTGTGGGGCAGATCACGCAACCTCAAGCTGACGCGATTACTGGACCGATCCAATATCTCAGCGCGGAGAACCGCTCGCCATATGTGGAACAGTGGAACTTCGACGTGCAACACACTTTCGGCGCGAAGAACCTTCTCGACATTGCTTACATAGGCAATGCTTCACACCGTCTGGCAGTGAACTGGAACCCCTTCGATTGTTCATCTCCGGGGTCAAACCTCTGCTTTGACTCCAATAATCCGTACAACGGCAAGTTTAGCTACATGCAAGAGGTAAACAGCATCGGCTATGGTAACTACAACGCGTTGCTAGTCAAATTCCAACGTCAGTTTTCGAACGGCTTCAGCTTGCTGGCTAACTACACTTACTCTAAAGCGCTGGCCGCCTCACAGCAGGGAAGCAACGGAACGCTCAATCAGCGTCGCAGCTGCCTACCCTGGTGCGACTACGGTCCTACGACTTCCAATATTCCCCACTCGTTCGTGGTGAGTGCCATGTGGGAGCTTCCCTATGGACGCGGACGCCACTTCGGGAATACGAGCAATCCATTCGTGAACGCTGTGCTGGGAGGATGGGACCTCGACGCCATCGTGAACATGCAGTCGGGACTCCCGTTCACCATGACGGCGCCGAACAATACGGCCTGGTCGCCTGGCCAGGTTCGCGCGAATACTTACTGTGACGGCAGGGCTGCACTCTCGAACAAGGACGTACGCAGCAACGGTCATTACTGGGTGAAATCGCAGCCGGTGGGTCAGACACAGCTGCAGGGAGCATGTTACGTCGACCCGTCGCGAGATCCGATCAACTTGGTTGGAGGCGCGCTTCCTTTAAAGCCAGGCACCAACGAACGTGCTCGAGCCGCTTTCGGGACCTCCAGCTTCAGCAGCATGCGTGGCCCCGGTATCAACAATTGGGATATGGGCATCCACAAGAACTTCTCGCTCTACAAGGAATCCACATTTACCTTCCGAGCTGAGTTCTTCAACATCTGGAATCACACTCAATTTGCAGGCCCGAACAGCGGCGTAGCTGCAGGCGCGAACTTCGGCCTGATTACTGCGACGCAGCATGCGGCTCGCATCATTCAGCTTGGTGGCATGATCAAGTTCTGAGCGAAATCGTCACTCTGCAGCAGAAGCGTTGACAGTCGCGTGGGCTTCAACACATCAATATAGCAATGCAAGAAGTATGCAAGGGAGAGATATGAGCATCCGCAGAAGCTGCAGTATCTCGAGGCCGGCAAAGGCTATCACGGCATTGCTGCTTTGCGTGACCACCATTAGCGGTGCAGCCCAAATCATCTCGGGTCGCCCTACGCCTGCCCAGGTTGTGGTTCATGTGGAAAGTAAGGGCACTCAGAATGTCCCCGATACCCTCTTCGGCAGCTTTCTGGAGCCGATCGGGAACGCGATCAACAACGGAATCGCCGCAGAGATCCTTGTAAATCGCAGCCTTGAAGATGGGCTATGGAACCACGTCAATCTGGAGAATATGTTTCGCGAACAGCCAGAGCTTATCTCTTCTTCGAACGAGACAGGCATCCCACTACCGTGGCAATCGCTGAACACTACGGCAGGCAACCGCTTTGAGCTACATGTAGGTGATGCGGCCAATAGCTGGCAGTCGCTGGAGATCATGGGCCAGCCCGATGAACTGACCGGCATTAAGCAGAAGGTCTATCTGCCGGTACATCGTGTACTTGTGTACAAGGTCTCGTTGTATGCAAAGCACATCAGCGGGCCAGAGATTCTGCGTATGTCGTTTCGAGACCGTTCAACCGGTAAGGTGTATGCTGAATCAAAGGTTAGGGTTCCTGCGAGCGAGTGGATGAAGTACTCCACGACACTCGAGTTGAAACAAGGTGCAGTCCGGCGCCTGGAGCCCGTGGACTTCGCAGTATCCGTCGAGGGCGCCGAGCGCGTCGATGTCGACCAGATCTCATTGTTGCCGGCCGATGCCATTGGCACACTCGACCCTGACGAAGTGGCAATGTCCAAGGCGATGCACATGACCGAGCTGCGTTTCGGCGGCAACTTCAGTTCTTACTATCACTGGCGCGACGGTATCGGTCCTGAAGACAAGCGTGTGACTACGAAGAACATCGCATGGGGCATCCCGGAGTACAACAATTTCGGCACCGACGAATTTCTTCAGCTTTGCGATCTGATTGGAGCTGTTCCACAATTCAACTTGAACATGGGTAGCGGCACTCCGGAGGAGGCGGTCGACTGGGTCCGTTACATTCGCGAGCATCACAAGGGTCGCGTGATCTACGAGATCGGCAACGAACTTTACGGTAAGTGGCAAGTCGGCTATCCCACCATTAGCGAGATCGCGGCGCGTACGCTTGCCTTCAGCAAGGCGGTTAAGTCAGTAGATCCTACCGCCGAGATCATCGCGACTGGCCTTGGTCCGATGGCGGACGGCAAGTGGAACGCCGCGCAACTCACGAATCCAGCAGGGACTTTCGATTACCTGTCGTTGCACTTTATCATCGGCACGAATCATCCGGAGTTCAAGAGGCCTACGCCGGACTTTGTCG
>Ga0163162_10008405_pt1 | contig 10068 bp, 10 predicted proteins | sample S55metaG_FD_115310 | JGI IMG/M metagenome (GOLD analysis project Ga0163162, IMG submission 115310) | Switchgrass rhizosphere microbial communities from Kellogg Biological Station, Michigan, USA - S5-5 metaG | ecosystem: Host-associated > Plants > Roots > Rhizosphere > Soil | place: USA...
ATTTACCCAGCCATTTAGCCGCCTCGAAGCCACAGCTCTGACAGAAATATGCGATTTTAGATTTAGCCAATTTTTTAATGTGCGAATATGCGGATGTGCAAATGTGCGGATTTTATTGCAAATTCCTAATATTTTTAGCAATTGCTTTAATTATATAGATTAGCGTTTAATTTTAGGTGGAAGAAAACTCATGCTATCCGATGGCGACGGCGGTAAATTAGGTTGTGCGCTTTCAAATTTGATGGGATTCTTTACTCTCTGCAACCATATATTTTTGTAACTATCATTTAACCAAATAAATGTTTTATCCACCGGATTATTATTTAATGATTCGAATTTAGTTATTGTTCTTTTTCCATGTTCCCAGTAAATTATAAGCTCAAAATACTCAGCATCAGCAGAACTATTGATGTTGTCGGAGGGCAATGTCTTAAACTGTATCTGTTCCAACTTGGTGTTTAAAGTATCCCAAAACCTCTTGCTGACTGTTCCAATAAAATAACCCTGCTTTAAATTACGGGCATAGTATTTGTAATTTAGTGAACTGTCTACACTTACGACTGCTCCAAAATTAGACCAAGCACCACTTCTAACCAATTCGATTTTTATGATTTCATTACGGTCAGGTCTACTACAGGCTGCAAATAGTATCACTAAAAGTACGCCGGAGAAATTTCTCATTTAATCCCTGATTTATATGGACAAGGTACAATCTTTAAACCATCCATCACCATTGAATCCGAAAGTCTCTTAACAAAAATGAGCAGATGCTCCGTTAAAACATCTGCTCATTTCCAAATTCTTCATCTGCACATCCGCATATCTGCATATCCGCACATCTATAACTTTATCTCTTCGTCTTTGCCGTTAAAGAAGTGGAACTCAGTGATCTGGTAAGCGGGGTTGCTTTTAACCTTTATCCACTGGCTATATTTCATGAACCATTTCATCTGGCGGTTAATGAGCCCTTTTTTGATATAGGCTTCAATATAAGGGTGAACGCACAGTGTAATGTTCTTTTCGTTTTGTTCAACCAGGATGTAGTTGAAGTTATTTTCAATATCGTCAATCAGTAATATTGTTGGCCGCAGGGTGCCGGTACCGTTACAGGCGGGGCAAACTTCGGTGGTAACAATATTCATTTCAGGGCGCACACGCTGACGTGTTATCTGTACCAGTCCAAACTTGCTTGGAGGCAAGATGGTGTGCTTGGCCCTGTCGTGCGCCATTTCGCCGCGCAGGTAGTCGAAAAGGTCTTTACGGTTATTGGGCTTGTGCATATCGATAAAGTCGACAACCACAATACCCCCCATATCGCGCAGCCGCAGCTGGCGTGCAATTGCTTTGGCCGCTTCCTTGTTTACCTGGAAGGCATTTTCTTCCTGGTTCTCTTTGTTGGCAGTACGGTTACCGCTGTTTACGTCGATAACATGCAGCGCTTCGGTGTGTTCAATAACCAGGTAGGCACCGCCTGCAAGGTTCACGGTTTTGCCGAAAGCTCCTTTTATTTGCTTATCGATGCCGTAGTGCTCAAATATCGGGTCGCTGTTTTTGTGAAAGCGTACAATGTTCTCCAAATCGGGCGAAATATCACGAACGTACGAGCGTATTTCCTCGTACATGTTGTTGTCGTTCACGTAGATATGCTGAAAGTCGGGATTTAGAATATCGCGCAACAGCGTAGATGTACGGTCGATCTCGCCAAGCACTTTTTTAGCAGGCTCGGTTGAAGGCAGGCGCGTAACGAATGATTCCCATTTGGAAATCAGGTCGAGCAGGTCCTTTTGCAGTTCCTCAACACCTTTACCCTCGGAAACGGTACGGATGATTACCCCAAAATGCTTTGGCTTTATGCTTTCTACAATCTTACGCAGGCGGTTACGCTCGGTGTTGCTCTTAATCTTTTTAGAGATTGAGGTAACTTCCGAAAAAGGGACCAATACTACATATCGCCCGGCAATTGATATGTCCGAACTTAAGCGGGGCCCTTTAGTTGAAATAGGTTCTTTGGCTATTTGTACAGGTATCAGCTGGGTTTTCGACAATAACTCCGAGATTTTACCCCCTTTGTTGATATCGGCATCCAGCTTAAAGTTATCCAGAAGCTTCGATTTATATCCGCCGCTGCGCACCTGTTTGGTAAGCTTAAGCAGGCTTTGCACCTGCGGGCCTAAATCAAGGTAATGCAAAAAAGCATCTTTCTCATAACCCACGTCTACAAAAGCCGCATTTAGCCCTGGCATGATCTTTTTTATCCTGCCAAGGTAAATATCGCCAACTGTATAATTATTGCTGATTTGCTCCTTGTGGAGCTCTACAAGCTGTTTATCCTGTAATAATGCAATAGTAGTCCCGTTGGGGGATGAATCGATAATTAATTCTTTTATCAACTGCTACTCCATTTCTTAAAACGGTAAAAAAACCGCATGTTAATAAGTGGGTAAAAAACAAAATCTCCTGTAACTACAGGTTTATAAGCAGGCGCCGCCAGCTTATTTCTTTTTATGTCTGTTCTTTCTCAAACGTTTTTTACGTTTGTGGGTAGCCATTTTGTGTCTTTTACGTTTTTTACCGCTCGGCATAATAGTAATTTTTAATTGTGATTAATTCTTTAATTCCTTAATATAATCGTCCATACGCTTGTCAAAAGCTGCGTCGGGCATCATTTCTTTGCATTTCTTGTAAGCGTCAATCGCTTCTTTTTTCATCCCCAGCTGTTTATAGCTTTCGGCAAGATAAAAATAAGGTTCAACCTCCGGCTTTTGTGCAATAACCGTTTTAAACCGCTGTACTGCTTTATCAAACTGGCCCGATTTCATGGCAAACAAGCCGAGGCTTAAATTTGCGCCCCTGTTGTTTGGGTCCTGCTTTACTACATCCAGCAATAACATAATGCCCTGCATCGGCGATCCGCCATTCGGATCGGTAATACCAAGGCTCGTTTGGTTAACATAAGCCACGCCTAAACCTGTTTTTGCATCCAGGTTTGCCGGCTGCAGTTTAACCGCATTTTTTAAACACTCAATTGCATTTGCAACAAATGCCGGCTGGGCCAACGTATCCTGTGTAAGCTTGTAAGCATCATTAAAATGATTGCCGGCAAGCAGCCAATCGTCAAACTTATTATCCTTGCGGGCAATAGCCTGATAATAAAAGGCTGCCGGGGCCGGTTGGTTAACATCATCCCATTGCTTAGCCAGCTGTTTTTGAAAATTAAGCTGTGCGCTGCCGTCGGATGTGTTTTTTAAATCGGCTTCCAGGTTATTGATCTGTGCCGCAAGGGCGGGGCCAATGGCAACTTTACCAGCAGCCGATACCACTTGCAAATTTACATTCGCTGCCGGCCGCGTTGCGGTAACAGGTTTATCTGCATGGCCCGGGTCGTCCTTTTTTATCAGACCTTTAACAGGCATCAAAAACAAACAGCCCATAATTATAAAAACTATTACAACTACCGCTATTTGCTTAATATACATGTTGTAAATTATTTGCTAACCTTGTTGCCGGTCCTTACTTTATCAACAAATGTTTTAGCAGGTTTAAAACTTGGCACAAAATGCTCGGGAATAATGATGGCAGTATTTTTTGAAATATTACGCGCTGTTTTCTTTGCCCTTTTCTTTACTACAAAACTTCCGAAACCTCTCACATAAACGTTTTCGCCACTTACCATAGAAGTTTTAACTACTTTAAAAAACGCCTCAACAGTTTCCTGTACGTCCACTTTCTCTATTCCTGTCTTGGATGAGATTTCAGTTATAATTTCTGCCTTAGTCATATCTGATTTTCTTTATTTTTTATATAATTACTTAACTGTTTTGGGGTTGCAAAAGTATTGCTTTATTCGTAAAGATTGAAATAAATAGCATATTTTTTTTGTTACGCCTTAATTACCACCATGTAAGCGGATAATTAAAGGATAAAAACGTACTATTTCATCATTACTTTTGGACGACCATGAATTTTAGCGACGAACTGGTACATTGGTATCATAAAAACAAACGCGACCTCCCCTGGCGCAACACTACCGATGCCTATGTGATATGGCTATCGGAAATAATTTTACAACAAACGCGGGTGGAGCAGGGGCTGCCTTACTTTTACCGCTTTATTGAAAAATATCCCGACGTTACCAGCTTTGCTGCTGCCGATGAGGACGACATTCTTAAACGCTGGCAGGGCCTCGGTTATTATTCGCGGGGACGTAATATGCTGAAAACGGCCCGGTTAGTGCAGGAAATGTATAACGGCAAGTTTCCCGACAGCTACGATGAGCTTTTAAAACTAAAAGGAATAGGCGAATATACCGCTGCTGCGATAGCTTCATTTGCCGCTAACGAAGCCCGGGCGGTGGTAGATGGAAATGTGTACCGCGTAATAGCACGGTATTTTGGAATTGCCGAACCCATCAACAGCACAACCGGGAAGAAGACCTTCCAGGCTATAGCTAACGATTTGCTGGATAAGCACCACCCCGGTCTGCACAACCAGGCGATGATGGAATTTGGTGCCATGCTTTGTAAGCCCAAAAACCCGGCGTGCGGTGTATGCCCCGTGCGGGAGGGCTGCTATGCCTTTTTAAATAATGCCACCACAAGCCTGCCGGTTAAACTCAATACCTTAAAAATACGGGAGCGCTTTTTCAATTACTTTTTAGTTACTGATGGGCAAACCATCCTGATGAACAAAAGGGACGAAACAGATATTTGGGCCAATATGTACGACTTGCCTTTGATCGAAACCCCACTTATGATGCCATCTGCCGAACTGCTCAATTTGCCGTCGGTTAAGGAGTTTTTCGGCGAAGATATTAAGGTGGCCGAAGTATCGGAAGTTAAAAAACATGTGCTAACCCACCAGCGGCTGTATGTGCGATTAATTAAACTGGAAAACAAACCGGTGAAATTAAATGACACCTGGTTTTTTACGCCGATAGAAAATTTAAGAAAATTAGCATTGCCAAAAATCATTTTTATATTTATAGAAAAATTTATTAATTTGTAATATAATTTCTGTCAATCTAAAACATGTCTGGTATTAATAAAGTGATATTGGTGGGTCATTTGGGTAAGGACCCTGAAGCCCGTTATTTGGAGGGGGGCGTTTCGGTAGTCAGTTTTCCCCTGGCAACTTCGGAGAGTTTTAACAAGGATGGCCGCAAGGTTGAGCAAACCGAGTGGCACAACATCGTAATGTGGAGGGGCCTGGCGGATGTGGCCGCTAAATACCTTTCGAAAGGGAAACTGGTTTATATAGAAGGCAAGCTGCGCACCCGGCAGTTTGAGGACAGGGAAGGAATTAAAAAGTACACCACCGAAATAGTAGCCGAAAATTTTACGCTGCTGGGCCGCAAAACTGATTTTGAACCTGAGAATAAAGCCAGGCAGCCGCTAAAAGCCGATGGCATCCTTGACGGGAAGGACAACGCAACCAACGGCCTTGACAGCGAACCGGACGGGGATTTTAACTATTAAGCCTAATTTTAAATCTAATATATTTGTACAAGGCCGCCCGGGTAACCGGGTGGCTTTTGTTTTGGGGGAAAGTTGATGTTTGAAAAAATCATCAGTTCATTATGTTACTTTTATAACATGGAAGCGCCATCTATTTACTATTTAATGAACGATCAACCAACCACTTGTCCTGTTTGTGGAGCGAGGACGGATATTGTGAGCGATTTTTTAAGTGGCAAACTACAGGTGTTTGTTAACCACTGCTTGAATAACCAATGTAAACATGTATTTTTCGAAGTAGAAAAATAGTTATGAAAGAGGGTCAAAACAAGGTGATTGATGTTACTTGTGCCTTAATTGTTGATGACGATAACCGTTTATTTGCCGCTCAAAGAAGTAGATCGATGAGTTTGCCCTTGAAATGGGAACTACCTGGTGGTAAGATTGAGTCTAATGAAACTTCTGAGCAGTGTTTAATTCGGGAGATTAAAGAAGAACTTAATATTGAGATAGAAATTGTTAAAAGTCTTACCCCCAGAAGTCATGTTTATCCCTCAATAAGTATAAAGCTTATACCTTTCATTTGTAAACATATAGCGAAGGAAATTATATTAAAGGAACACATCAGTTTTAAATGGCTTAATACAAATGAATTATTAGATTTGGATTGGGCAGATGCAGATATCCCAATTCTTAAACAATACCTAAACTATTTAAATGCAATTTGAATTAGGAATTTATGAGCAACTTGTTAATAAGCTTATTGCTAATCAACTTGAACTAATTAATGAGAATAAATTTTTTGTTAAGAGTACATCTCTTGATAAAGAAGAAGCGTCCCGATACCTTAGTTCATACTTATCAGAAACAATAAAGTTTGCGTTAAATGAGATTAAGGGTGATGACAAAACATTTCTTCAAATCGAACTTTCCAATAAGGTCATTCAATTATTAATAAATGAACTACCGAAAATTAGCCTTTCAGGAAATTTAATCGAAAATGAGGGCAGAATACTTGAAGCTGTTTTTTCGAAATTAGATTCACCTTTTCCGGATTTTAATGAAAGATTAAAACAAATTACGCCATATACTCGGTTGAGTCAAAGTGAGCTCTTTACCGGTAATAATGTAGGAATTTCACTAGAAAGCGAAATTAAAAAGGAAATACTTTCATCAGATGAAATTTGTTGGCTGGTGTCTTTTATAAAGTATTCAGGCATTAGAATATTTAAAGAAGAATTAGAAGAGTTTACGAATAGTGGTAAGAAATTAAAAATTATAACAACTTCTTATATGGGCGCAACAGACGTTAAAGCTGTTGAATTTATATCTAATTTAAAAAACACCGAAATAAAAGTATCCTATAATTCAGATCATGAACGTTTACATGCAAAAGCATATTTATTTATAAGAAATACGGGATATAATACCGGATATATTGGCTCTTCTAACATTTCAAGATCAGCATTAACAAATGGTTTAGAATGGAATTTGAAAGTAACCTCTAAAGAAATCAGTCACATTATAGATAAATTTAAGAAAACTTTTGATACGTATTGGGTAGACAAGGATTTTGAAATATATAAACCTGGAAAAGATAGTCAGAGATTATCCATAGCACTAAAACAACAAAAGTCCTTCGGTAGCCAAGGAATAACCACTTTCTTCGATTTAAAACCATTCCCTTATCAAGAAGAAATATTAGAAAAATTACAATCGGAAAGAGTCGTTCACAACCGACATAAAAATCTAATTGTAGCAGCTACTGGAACAGGAAAAACCGTAATATCATCTTTCGACTATAAACGATTTAAAGATAAGCACCCCAGAGCAAGACTATTATTTGTAGCTCATCGCAAGGAAATATTAGAGCAAGCACAACAAACCTTTCGACATGTATTGCGGGATGCAAATTTTGGTGATCTCTGGGTAGATGGCGAGGAGCCCAATAATTATGAGTATGTATTTGCATCGGTACAAACTCTTACTAATCGAATAAATCAATTAAAACTTTCCGATGATTTTTTTGACTTTGTTATTATTGACGAAGTCCATCATATTGCTGCGTCAAGTTATAGACCAATCCTCGAAAAATTCAAAGCAAAAATATTATTGGGCTTAACAGCAACTCCAGAAAGAGCTGACGGAGAAGACATTTTAAAAGATTTCTGTGGTGTAATTGCGGCCGAAATTAGGTTGCCAGAAGCATTAAATAGGAAATTGCTATCCCCATTTCAATATTTTGCCCTCTCAGATAGCGTCGATCTATCAAAATTATCTTGGAAAAATGGCAGATACGAAATTAACGAATTAACCAAACTTTACACCGAAAATGACCGGCGAGTTAGTGACATCCTTACTAATTGTGAAAAGTATTTGACAGATGTAAACGACGTTATCGCACTTGGCTTTTGTGTTAGTCAAGATCACGCTCGATACATGGCCGAGAAATTCACGTTAGCCGGATTAAAAGCTGATTATTTAACAAGTGAAAATTCAGTGAATAGAGCTGACTTAAGAGAGCGCCTTAAGAGTAAAAAGATTAATTATCTATTTGTAAGAGACATTTTTAATGAAGGGGTCGACATTCCAGAAATCGATACTGTATTATTTCTAAGGCCCACTGAGAGTTTAACAATTTTTCTTCAACAACTTGGACGGGGGTTAAGACTTGCTTCAAATAAAGACTGTTTAACTGTTTTAGACTTTGTAGGAAATGCGCGACCAGAATACGACTTTGGGCATAAGTTTCGGGCACTAGTTGGGAAAACCCACACTTCAATCATTAAAGAGATTGAAGATGAGTTTCCCCACTTACCATTGGGTTGCTCGATCGTATTAGAAAAAAAGGCGAAAGAAATAATTCTAAGAAACATCAGTGCAGCTATTGGCCTTAACCGAAGACAACTGATTATTAAAATAAGAAATTTCCAACATCAATTTGCTTTGCCGCTGACATTGAAGAATTTTTTAGAAGTTCAAAATATCGAATTGCCATTAATCTATAAAAATAAAAAAAGTGGGTGGAAAAGACTTTGCGTTGAGGCCGGTTTAATATCGGAATTTAATGAACCTAATGAATCTGAATTAACGCGTTGTATCAGCAAAAAACTTTTGCAATGTAACTCGATTAGCTATCTGCATTTTATTAAAGAATTAATTAGCAAAGACTTTTTGCTAAAACAAATTAGTCCGGAACAAGATTTGATGTTGCTTATGTTTCATTATGATATGTGGCAAGAGGCTGGCCCTAATTTAGGATTTAACTCATTAGAGGAGGGCATTAGGCAATTGGCGAAGAATCCTATAATGGTTGGTGAACTAAATGAGGTAATTGATTATCTAATAAGCAAGGTTGATTTTATGGAAAAGGACATCCAATTAAATTACCCATTCCCATTAAAAGTACATAGTCGTTATAATAGAGATCAAATATTAGTGGCTATTGGGTTGCATCAATTTGAAAAGGCGTCCTCTAATCGTGAAGGTGTTGCTGTAAATAATTATTTAAATACCGAAGCTTTATTTGTAACACTGAAAAAGTCTGAAAAAGAGTATTCCCCGACGACGTTATATGATGATTATGCAATTAATGAGTATTTATTTCATTGGCAATCGCAAAATGCAACATCCCCCGAATCCCCCAAAGGATTAACTTATATTAATCAAGCAGAACTAAATAAAAAAATACTTCTTTTTGTAAGAGAACAAAATGATGATGAATACGGTTTTACCATGTCTTATGTGTTTTTAGGCGAAGCTGATTTTATTAATTCAAGTGGCTCAAAACCTATGAATATCGAATGGCAATTAAATGAACCTATGCCGGCTTATATCTGGAAAGAAAGTGGCAAACTTGCGATCGGTTGATCCAAAGTTCACTTATATCCGATTGACAAAGCTTAATCTTCTTTTTATTTTGGTTAATGCCAAATATCAAATTCTCCTACCTCTATCGCGACAGCGGCAACTATAAGAAATTCACTTCAATAATATTTTCTAATCCCAACAATATTGACTTATCGAAAGTGGAAGATCTCATTAAATCTAAACTAATTTGGGATCAATGGTTTTATACAGATGAATGGAAGCTGCCGGAAATATTCCCTGATATATGTGATTTTAGAATTGATCCAACCTGGCATGAGTTTGAATGTGTTGAATATACCAACGATGAGCCAAACAACTCGATGCCTTTGGATGAATTGATGGATGTGATAAAGGAAGTTAAAGGACCCATCTTGTCTAATGAAAGGTGATGGGTATTTCGCCCTTTCGGGGCTTTCACTCGTTTATTTTTATACCACCGGACTTCGTCCTGCGTTAGCAGGTAACGCCCTTTCAGGGCTAAGGAAGACGCTTTGCTTTTTAGCCCTGAAAGGGTGTGATCTGTTGGCGATGGGAATAGCCCATTGCCTATTGCCAATCGCCATGTGTATTTTAACGTTGTTAATAATTCGTCCATTTAAAGCATCACAAACGCACCTAAATGGAACAAAAAAACAGGAAAAGTTGTTCCATTTGTGTCTTGTCCTAAATAAGTTGACAAAGAAAAGGTCAACAACATGGAAAAGAGAAGCTTACAAGAACAGGTAAGAAACGACTATTTGGCGGG
>Ga0163162_10008406_pt1 | contig 10067 bp, 9 predicted proteins | sample S55metaG_FD_115310 | JGI IMG/M metagenome (GOLD analysis project Ga0163162, IMG submission 115310) | Switchgrass rhizosphere microbial communities from Kellogg Biological Station, Michigan, USA - S5-5 metaG | ecosystem: Host-associated > Plants > Roots > Rhizosphere > Soil | place: USA: Michigan...
ACACAGATGCTGCCGTAACTAATTGGAAAAAGGCGAAAGGCTTTGGTGAACAATCACCGGTTTTAGATCGTAAGATAAATGAAAAAAAATATAGCGAATAGTTTACTTATAGCTTGCTGCCTGCTGGTAATGGTAAGTTGTAAAGCGCGTAAACAGGTTTTAGTTGCCCGCAAGGCCGATTCAACCTCAAAGCCCAATGACGTTGTTAGTAAACTGGCGGCCATAAGGGCAAGCCAGGTGAATTTCACAACATTTGCGGGTAAAGCCAAAACCAAGCTCAGCATCAATAATAACAGCAATGATGTTACCCTGAATATCAGGATAGCAAAAGATAAAAGGATCTGGGTTTCTATTACGGCAGTATTAGGTATTGAAGCGGCCCGCGCGGTGATAACACCCGATAGTATCATGATCCTTAACCGCCTGCAAAGCGTTTATATTAAAAAGCCGTTCAGCTATATATATACTTATGCCAGCAAACAGGTTAATTATAAAACGTTGGAATCATTGCTGATTGGCAACGCGGTGCCCGAACTGTTGAACGAACAGTCGACCTTTGATCATGCCGATGGTAATACAACCCTGAGCGGGGTTCTGAATGATCTGGTTTACAAGCTAATACTTGGTCCGGATAATAAGGTTACACAAACTAATTTAGATAACCAAAGCCAGGCACAATCATTACAGGTTACCAATAATACCTTTATCCAGGCAACAAACCGGGTACTGCCATCACAAATAGATATAGCATCAGTAGTAAAAGATAAAAAAATACAAGTTAATTTGCATTATACTAAGGCCGATTTTGAAATAGAGCAAAACTATCCGTTCAGCATTCCTGATGGGTACGAGCCTGGCAAATAATTAATATTTATTTAATGAAGTTTTTAAAAGCAGTTTTCTTTTTACTATTGGTATTAACGGCCGTCACGGTACGTGCTCAAAGCAGTGATGAACTGAAACGTCGCAAAGCTCAGCTAAATAAAGAGCTTGAACAATTAAATGAAGATTATAATGAAACTTTAAACAACAAGAAGGCTTCATTAAAGCAATTAAGTATACTCAAGGCACAGATAAACCTAAGGCAGGAAAAAATAGAGAACATCAACTCTGAAGTAAGACTTTTGGATAACCAGATCTCTGAGAGCAATAATAACGTACGTAGCTTACAGTCGCAGTTAGACCAGCTAAAAAAGGAGTACGCGGCCATGATCCTGTTTGCATACCGCAACCAGAGTGCATATAATAAAATGATGTTCCTTTTTGCGTCGAAAGACTTTAACCAAGCCTATAAGCGTTTAAAATATTTACAACAATTTGGTACCTACCGCGAGCGGCAGGCCGCCTATATACAAGGTACACAGAAAGAACTGCATGTTAAGATCAATGAGCTTGACCGCACAAAGGATGAAAAAAATGACCTGTTAAAGGATCAGCAAAAGGAAAAAGCAACACTGGGTAACGAGCGTAATAACCAGGTTAAAGTGGTAAGCGATTTGTCGCAACATGAGGGAATATTGAAGAAACAACAAAAAGACCTTCAGGCCAAGATCGTTAAAACAACCCGTGCTATTAACGATGCTATCCGAAGGGAAATTGAGGAAGCCAGGCGCAGGGCAGAAGAGGAGGAAAGACGTAGGGCAGAAGAAGCTGCAAGACTGGCGGCGGCGCGTGCAAAAGCCGAGAATAAACCGGTCCCGGCTGCACCGGCTCCCGCTAAACCGGCTGCAACACGCAGTAATTCAAGCGTATTGAATGCTACGCCTGAAGCTGCCAAGCTGTCGAACGACTTTTTGGGTAACCGCGGCGGTTTGCCATGGCCGGTATCCAACGGGATAATTACCCAGGGCTTTGGTACTTATACCACGCCGGAGGGTATAAGGAGCGAAAGTACCGGTGTTGATATCCGTACTAACCAGGGCAGTACTGTAAGGGCTGTATTTGATGGTACGGTTGTAAAAGTGGGGGATGTGAGTGGTACTTATTTAGTAATTATACTGCATGGCGAGTATTTTACGGCCTACAGTAATTTGCGGTCGGTAACGGTTGCACGTGGTCAAAAAGTAACTACCAAACAGGCCATCGGCACGGTAGCTACCGACCCATCAACCGGGGAAACTGAGGCGCACTTTGAAATTTATAAGGGAACAACACCGGTTAACCCTAAGATCTGGCTGGCGCCTAACTAATTAGTTATGAACTATAAGAAATTTTAATTGTATATATTTGTATCCTTAAACAGAATGCTATGTTAAGTTCAGTTTTGTTATTTTTAAATATTGGTACAGGCGAGATGGTACTGATACTTTTTGCAGCATTAATGCTATTTGGCGGCGAAAAGCTGCCGGGTTTGGCAAAAAGCCTGGGTAAAGGCATCCGTGAATTTAAAGACGCCTCCGAAGATGTTAAACGTGAGATCAACAACCAGATCAATAATTACGAAGACAGAAAGCCGGAGCCTAAAAAAGAGGAAACCCCGCTTTTAGATGAGAAAGCTTCAGAGGCCCCTGTAGCTGTAACCGAGCATGAAAAGCCGGTTGTTGAAAATATTGTTCCAAATACAATCGCTATAAGTGATTATCACGTAAATACCCCAACCGAATCGGAAAACCACAGTCATATCAATTTAGATAAGACCGTTACCGGTAGTCATTTGGCTACTGAAAAAGAAGAAGAATACAAATCATAATATAATATTAATCATACATAAAAACTTAAAATCATGGGTGGATTAGGCGCACCAGAAATTATTCTGATAATCATTGCGATACTTTTATTATTCGGCGGCAAAAAAATCCCTGAACTAATGAGAGGCTTAGGAAAAGGCGTTAAGGAATTTAAAGACGCGCAAAACGGCGAAAATACATCTTCTTCTTCAACTACATCTGAAGAAAAAAAAGCTTAATACCCTAACAGGGATTAGGTTTTGATGCCGCTTTTACCAGTTATATGAACTTATCTGTTGATTTATTTCTTATTTCAACAGATAAGTTTTTTATTTTAGCCCCATGGCTAATATTTATTCCTCTTTAACCGAGATAAAGAGCGGGTTGCAACGTGCAGAAATTACTGTTGAAGGTCTTGTAGAAGGCTATTTGCTTGAGATTGAAAAAAATGCTCATTTAAACGCTTTTAACGAGGTGTTTGCTGATGAAGCGTTAGTTGCTGCAAAAAACGTTGATAACAAAATAAAAAATGGCACTGCCGGCAAATTGGCCGGTATGGTTATAGGTATTAAAGATAATATCTGCTACAAAGGGCACAAGGTTAGTGCCTCCTCAAAGATCTTAACCGGTTTCACTTCAATTTTTTCATCAACCGTAGTTGAACGCCTGCTGGCCGAAGACGCGGTGATCATTGGCCGTTGCAATTGCGATGAGTTTGCCATGGGTGCCACTAACGAGTCATCATATTTTGGCCCGGTAAAAAACCATGCGGATGAAACTAAGGTAGCGGGCGGTTCTTCAGGCGGTTCGGCTGTTGCCGTGCAGGCCGGAATGTGCCATGCCGCACTGGGTACAGATACCGGTGGTTCGGTAAGGCAGCCTGCTTCGTTTTGCGGTGTTGTAGGGCTAAAGCCAACTTACGGAACAATTTCAAGGCATGGCATTATTGCTTACGCCTCATCGTTTGATCAGGTAGGGCCAATCACCAAATCTGTTGAAGATGCTGCATTATTGCTCGAAGTACTTGCAGGGCCGGATGAGTTTGACAGCACATTATCACAAACTCCGCCGCCTGCATCATACACAAATCTTCAAAAACCGGGCAAAAAGAAAATTGCCTATTTGCAGGAAGCTATATCAAGCCCCGGTGTTGATACCGAAGTAAAAGATAACCTTGTACAATATATAGATAAGCTGCGTGCCGACGGCCACACGGTTACCCCAATAGCTTTTGAACTGCTGGAGTATCTTGTGCCAACTTATTACATCCTTGCTATGGCCGAAGCTTCATCAAACCTTGCCCGTTTTGATGGTGTACATTACGGCTATCGCAGTCCGCTGGCTACCGATCTGCAATCAACCTATAAACGTTCCCGCTCTGAAGGGTTCGGTAAAGAAGTGAAGCGCCGCATCATGACCGGCACCTTTGTGTTGAGCGCGGGTTACTATGATGCCTATTATGCCAAAGCCCAAAAAGTACGCAGATTGATCCAGGAAAAAACTAACGAAATACTGGAAGAATATGATTTTATACTGGTGCCATCGGCCCCTGAACCGGCCTTTGATATAGGTAAGGAAGAGAAAGATCCGGTGGTAATGTATCTTTCTGACATATTTACCGTACAAGCCTCACTAACCGGTGTTCCGGCTATATCAATACCTACAGGCAATAACAGCAACGGTTTGCCGTTAGGTTTACAGTTATTAACAAAGCACTTTGGCGAACAGCAACTGTTAGATTTTGCCAAATATTTTCTCGATCTGTAATAAAAATGATATTTTAGTAAATATGCTGACGCTTTGGGCATTATAAATTAATCAAATCCCTTAATAAATGAAGAGATTATTTACGCTGACCATTTGCCTCTTATCACTCCAAATTTTACACGCCGAAACAAACACAACCATTTCGGCAAAATCATTTAAGCAAATAAACCGGGTAACAAAGTTTAACCCTGATGCTGTTAATGCCGACACTACTATTTTGCCGGTACTTAACCAGCCATTGCCGTTAACGTCGTACGGTGGTTTGTACAAACGCCGGTTAGATTCTATCCGCAAGGATATCCAGCTTGATTATAATGAATACGTTCAGTCTTATATCGACCTGTATATGCATAACCGCGAGGAAATGGGACAGGTTGCTGGCTTAACCAAATATTACTTCCCCATTTACGAGAAAGCTTTCCGTGAAGCCGGGATCCCTGAAGAAATAAAATTCCTGTCCATTGTTGAATCAAAGCTTGACCCTAACGCGGTATCAAGAGTAGGGGCAACCGGACTTTGGCAGTTTATGGGTACAACAGCAAAGACATATGGCCTAAATATGGACAACTATGTTGATGACCGCCGTGATCCTATCCAGTCGAGCTATGCTGCGGCTGCTTATTTAAAAGATGCCTACCAGGAATTTGGCGACTGGCTGCTGGCCATTGCTTCATACAACTGCGGTAAAAGCAATGTGGAACGAGCTGTTGAAAAAGCCGGCGGTGTAACCGATTTTTGGAGCATTCGCCAATATCTCCCTGTGGAAACTCGTGGATATGTTCCGGCTTTCATCGCGATGAATTATGTAATGAACTATTTTAACAAACATAACATCGTAGCGCAGGCCTGTAACTTCTCTACCCGTACCGATACCGTGATGGTTAAAAGAGTAGTGCCATTGAGCAGCGTTGCCCAGGCGCTTGATGTCAGTGTAAGGGAGATCTCCATTCTAAATCCGTCGTACCGGATGGCTGTAGTTAACGGCAGCCCAAAAACACCGCGCAGGTTAATCATTCCGCAAACTGCGAAAGATAACTATGCTGCTTTATATAATGTATTAAATGGTGTTGATGCTCCGGTACCTGCCGCCGCTAAGCCTGCTGCTTATGCTGCCGTGCAATACGCTTCTGCAAAATCTGAACGCCATATACCAACTCATCATAAAGTAAAAAGGGGCGAAACGCTGGCTTCCATAGCCGATAAGTTTGGCTGTGAAGTATCTGATTTGAAAGTTTGGAACCATCTTAAAACAAACCGCGCTCCGGTAGGGGCTATGTTAAAAGTATCAGTGGGTGAAGTAGCTGCCAATGTGCAGGACGACGGCGGATATTCGAAAAATTGAAAGTATAACGGAGAATTATAGAATCGTCATTGCAAGGTTGTACCTACCCGTTACATATTTAAAATTACGGTCATACTGAGTGTTTAAATCCGTTGGATTCTGAAGGTTAAATGACAATGGGGCCTGTCACCCTGAGCTTGTCGAAGGGTCGCGCGTAGAGGCCCCGCCCACATGCTTCGACAGGCTCAGCATGACCCCATATTTTAATTATGGTCATGCTGAATTTGTTTCAGCACCCCACTCGCTAAGTAACCATGCTAAGTAAATCGTCTGCCTATCCTGTGGTATGCCGAAACCAATTTTTTAACTCTGGAATGAAAGTGTTACTTGTGATACCGCAAATTGGAATCATAATAGTTGATAAATTAAAATGCCCCGCTCACTCGCTGAGTGGGGCATTAACCTAAATTTATTTTGTTTTTGATTTGTACTAAAGTATATCACGCTATCTGCTTGGTAAATACCAACTTGTTGGTATTTTAATTGTTTTTTCGTCCTATCAGGGTCTCTCGCAGAGGACCCTGATGTATACATTATGCAGATTCGATTTTCTAAATATCCTGATAGAACGCTGTCTGAAGACTCTGTCTTCGGATGACTATGCCTGTAGTTTGCAACTACAGGATTTCAAAAAACCTTTGTATTTTTATGTAGATAAAAACCGCATCAACATGGAAAAGCCAAAGGAAAATTTAGACGAATATATTGCCGGGTTCCCGGAGGATGTTCAAAGGAAGCTGCAAACTGTGCGTGCTACAATAAAAGCTGCCGCGCCGGATGCGGAAGAAGCTATCAAATACGCTATCCCAACATTTATCCTTAATGGCAACCTGGTGCATTTCGGTGGCTTTAAAAATCACATCGGTTTTTATCCTGCTCCGCAGGGTTTGGAAGAATTTAAAGAAGAGCTTTCCGGCTACAAAGGAGCGAAGGGCTCGGTTCAGTTTCCGTTGGATGAACCGCTACCGCTTGATCTCATCACCAAAATTGTAAAGTTCAGGGTGCAGAAGAATATGGAAAAGGCAAAGAAGAAAAAATAGAACATTGCCAAATCCATTCTTTTAAATCAATCTTATCAAAACATTAACCATATTTTATCCTCTTTTTAACATAATCATAAAAAGGGGCTTTTTTATGATTGTTCCATAAAAAGAATTGTAATTTTGGGCGCTTCAATTTGAAAAAAATGAATAAAACTAACCGAAAACAGGACGCGCTGAATTACCACTCCCAAGGCCGTCCCGGGAAGATACAAGTTGTACCTACCAAACCAACAAATTCGCAGCGCGACTTAACCATGGCTTACTCCCCGGGTGTGGCCGAACCATGTTTAAAGATTGCCGATAATGTTGAAGATGTTTATAAATATACCGCCAAAGGCAACCTGGTGGCTGTTATCAGCAATGGTACCGCCGTACTTGGCTTAGGCAATATTGGCCCCGAGGCCAGCAAGCCTGTAATGGAGGGCAAGGGCCTGCTGTTCAAGATCTATGCAGATATCGATGTGTTCGACCTTGAGCTGAACGCTAAAAATGTAGATGATTTTGTGAACATTGTAAAAGCACTTGAGCCAACTTTCGGTGGTGTAAACCTGGAGGATATCTCGGCCCCAACCTGCTTTGAAATTGAGCGCAGACTGAAGGCCGAAATGAATATTCCCGTTATGCATGATGATCAGCATGGTACCGCCATTATATCGGGTGCTGCTTTGATGAACGCCTGCGAGATCCAGGGGAAAAAACTGGATAAGATAAAAATGGTAGTTAATGGTGCAGGTGCCGCCGCGGTATCCTGTTCAAAGATGTACCTGTCATTAGGGGTTAAGAAAGAGAACCTGGTGATGTTTGACATCAACGGTGTGTTAAACCAGGAACGTACCGATCTTGACGAGATCAGGATGGAGTTTGCTACTACCCGTAAAGATGTTAAAAACCTTGCTGATGCCATGAAGGATGCCGATGTGTTTGTCGGTCTTTCGGCAGGTAATGTGGTAACGCCAGATATGCTGAAAACCATGGCTAAAAAGCCTATTGTTTTTGCTATGGCCAACCCGGTACCCGAAATTGATTATGACCTGGCAGCTGGTACACGTGATGATATCATTATGGCAACCGGTCGTTCCGATTTTCCTAACCAGGTAAATAATGTGCTTGGTTTCCCTTACATTTTCCGCGGAGCGCTTGACGTTAGGGCCACTGCCATTAACGAGGAAATGAAGATCGCCGCTACGCATGCTATAGCCGAAATGGCTAAAAAGCCGGTTCCGGAAGCGGTTAATCTTGCCTATAACCTTACCAATCTCAAATTTGGTAAAGATTATATCATCCCGAAGCCAATGGATCAAAGGCTGATTACCGAGGTATCCATGGCGGTTGCAAAAGCAGCCATCGCCTCAGGTGTGGCCCGTAAGGTGATCACCGATTGGGATGCTTATGCCGAGGAACTGAGGTTGCGCCTGGGTACTAATGATAAGCTATTACGTAACCTTACCGCCAAAGCAAAACAGAACCCTAAACGCGTTGTATTTGCCGAGGCTGATAATTATAAGATCTTAAGATCGGCACAGATAGTGAAAGAGGAAGGCATTGCCACACCTATTTTGCTGGGCAATATCGACAGGATCAAGAAGATCATCCGTGATAACGATCTTGATTTGGGCGATGTACACATCATTGACCCGCGTGAAGGTTGTGAGTATATAGATGAATATGCCGAATACCTGTACAACAAACGTCAGCGCAGGGGGATCACCCTGTTCGAGGCAAAGAAACTGCTTATCGACAGGAACTACTATGGTGCATGTATGGTACAGTTTGGCAGGGCCGATGCGTTGATTTCGGGCTTAACCAAAAACTATGTGACCACAGTAAAACCGGCGCTACAGATCATCGGTACCGAAGAAGGCGTGAACCGTGTTGCGGGTATGTACATGATGATCACGGCTAAAGGTCCTGTGTTTTTTGGCGATACTACGGTGAACGTGAACCCTGGTGTTAATGACCTGGTTGATATTACGGTACTGATAGAACGCTCGGTAAAGCAGTTTAACATCAGCCCGAGGATTGCTGTGCTATCCTATTCCAACTTTGGATCGAACGAAGGCGAAGTGCCTGAGAAAACAAGGGAGACCGTAGCCATACTGCATGAAAAATATCCTGATATGGTGGTGGACGGTGATATGCAGGCCAACTTTGCGCTAAACTCCGACTTGCTTGCCGATAACTTTCCGTTCTCGACCCTCAATGGTAAACCTGCCAATACGCTGATCTTCCCTAACCTGGAGTCGGGCAATATTGCCTATAAACTTTTGCAGGAAATAGGTGGCGCGGAAGCAGTTGGGCCGATATTGGTTGGTTTGAAGAAACCTGTACACGTACTGCAATTAGGCAGTTCGGTACGTGAAATTGTAAATATGGTTACTATTGCTGTGGTTGACGCCCAGGCAAAAGCTGCTGCCAATAGTTAATATATAAAGCAGTAAATAATATATTTTATAATAAAGACGCTGGTATTTAAATGCTTAGCGTCTTTATTTTTTTAAGGCGAGTATATTGCAGCTTTTTGTTTGTCATTATATGAACATAATGACGCCGGAATTTTATCTTTGGATAATCACTGTAAGGGCTGTTTTGCCATTAACATCATTGTTTAATAAACTTAATAAAGTAATAATATATGTATGATTATATTAGTGGTAAGCTAATGTTCAAAAGCCCGTCGTATGTAGTGATAGATGCGGGGGGGATTGGGTATCATATCAACATTTCTGTAAATACCTATTCGGGCGTCAGTGATGACGAAAAATGCAAACTCTTTGTGTGGTTGCACGTAAAAGAGGATGCGCACACGCTTTACGGCTTTGCTACTGATGGCGAGCGCAGGTTGTTCTTACATTTGATCTCTATTTCGGGCATCGGGCCAAATACGGCAAGGATGATGTTGTCGTCAATAAGCCCGGCCGAGATCCAGGCGGCTATTGTGAGCGGTAATGTTTCGCTGATCCAACGGATAAAAGGTATTGGCCCAAAATCGGCACAGCGGATCATTTTAGAGCTGCAGGATAAGCTGCGTAAGGAGGGCCCGGATACATTAACTGTTGTGCCTGTAAGCCAGAATGTTAAGGACGAGGCTTTGTCAGCATTGGTAATGCTGGGCTTTGCACGTAACGTAGCCGAGAAAGTATTAGATCAGGAGATTAAGAAAAACGGTGGCGAACTAACGGTTGAAGAGCTCATTAAGTTTGCATTAAAAACGCTATAATTACGGATAAATATCTACTAACTTTTGACCAA
>Ga0163162_10008408_pt1 | contig 10066 bp, 7 predicted proteins | sample S55metaG_FD_115310 | JGI IMG/M metagenome (GOLD analysis project Ga0163162, IMG submission 115310) | Switchgrass rhizosphere microbial communities from Kellogg Biological Station, Michigan, USA - S5-5 metaG | ecosystem: Host-associated > Plants > Roots > Rhizosphere > Soil | place: USA: Michigan...
CAATTCATTTACGCCGTACATCTGTTGTGTGAATAGCAATGAGTGTATAACCGCCGATCAGCAGCAAAGAAAACAGGTAGTAATTGTCGCTATGTCGGGCCATATGCTGCTCAACCTTGCCGGCCCGGCGGATGTTTTCACCAATGCCGACAAATGTTTAGCAGCCGCCGGGTCAAAAGCGGGGTATGATGTGCTGATCGCATCGCCCACCGCCGACAAACAAATCAGCAGTTCAACGGGTATGGCCATCGTTTGCCAATACTGCGCGATGGAAATTAAAACGCCCATCGATACCCTTATAGTGGCCGGTAACGACTTCAATGCCTTAAAAAAACCGGAATACCAGGAGTTTTATAATTGGCTGGCCGCTATCAGCGAAAATAAAACACGCCGCATCGGATCGGTTTGCGGAGGGGCGTTTGCCCTGGCCGAGGCCGGTTTGTTAAACGGCAAAAAGGCGACCACCCATTGGCAACTGAGCGAAAGGTTAAAGAAAAACTATCCGCTGATAGACGTTAATAACACCGCCTTTTACACCAGCGACGGGCACATCTATACCTCTGGCGGCGTATCATCGGGTATCGACCTTGCGCTTGCACTGGTTGAGGAAGACCACGGGAAGGAGATTGCCGTGCAGGTGGCCCGCAAACTGGTTTTCTATTTAAGCCGGCCCGGTTTCCAGGTGCAGTTCGGCAATTTGTTGCCGGTTTATGAAAGTTCCAACATCGCCGCGAAACTGCATAGCTGGTTTGTTGAAAATCTGCATGAGCCATTGGACGTGAGCCGAATGGCGGGGCAGGTTAATATGAGCCCGCGCAATTTTACGCGCGTTTTTCACCGTCAAACCGGTATGCCTCCTGCTAAATTTATTGAAAAACTAAGGGTTGAAACGGCCCGCAAATACCTGGAAGATACCGATATGCCCCTGGAGGGCATCGCCGATAAATGCGGCCTTGGTGGCCTGGTCTCTATGCGGCGAACCTTTTTGAGGCATTTGATGACCACCCCTTCTGATTATCGCCGGGCATTCCGCACGTCGCTCAAGGTGACCGGAGTTGGCGACCTTATTCAACCAGCATTATTGAACATCAATTAACAAAAAACAATATGAAAATTGCAATTAATGGGTTTGGCCGCATTGGCCGGATGACCCTCAGGGCATTACAAAATAAACCAGGCGTAGAAGTTGTTGCTATAAACGACCTTACCGATATAAAAACGTTAACCCACCTGCTTAAGTACGATACCGCCCACGGGCGATTTCCGGGCGAAGTGGACGTCGACGGCGATACCATGGTGGTAAATGGCAAACGTATACGCCTGTTAAGCGAACGGGACCCCGAAAAACTTCCATGGAAGGATTTAGGCATTGATGTAGTGATCGAATCAACCGGGCGGTTTACGGATAAGGCGGCGGCAACGGCACATATTAATGCCGGTGCTAAAAAGGTGCTGATCACCGCGCCGGCTTCGGGTGGTGTAAAAACTATTGTGCACGGTATTAACAACGAGTTGATTACCGACGACCTGATTTATTCCACCGCATCCTGCACAACGGGCGCCATCGCCCCGGTATTACATATTTTAGATAAAGAATTCGGGATAGAATCCGGCTATATGGTTACCGTACATGCGTTCACCGCCGATCAAAACCTGCAGGATGCTCCGCATAAAGATTTAAGGCGGGCGCGGGCGGCAACCTATTCCATTATCCCCACAACTACGGGCGCGGCAAAAGCAATAGGCGATGTGTTACCAAACCTCAAAGGGAAACTAGACGGCTACTCCTACCGCGTACCGGTAATTGATGCCTCGATAGTTGACCTGTCGATCAACCTTCAAAAAGAGGTATCCGTTGCGGACCTGAACGCACTGTTTAAACGCTACGCCGAAACTTCGCTCAAAGGCATCCTCGAATATACGGAAGAGCAATACGTCTCCTCGGATATCCTGGGCAACACGCATTCCTCCATTGTGGATGGCACGCTCACCAAAACCATAGGCAAACTGGTGAAAGTGGTAGCCTGGTATGATAACGAGGTCGGCATTTCGAACAGGATAGCGGAGTTGGTGAGAGAGCTATAAAGGTGGAAATCAATCGGTTTGAAGTTGCTTCTGGCAGGTAGAATCTTTATGGCCTTTCCAAAACTACCTGATACCAAAGTATGACCAGTACATTCTACTTTGATAAGAGCACCAACAAGCAGGCAACACCGTTTGATGTTTCGTTTGATTATTTCAGAATTACCAATACAGGGCTGAAGTAAGGATATATTTAGTTTATTTAAGCCGGTTAAAATTCTTTGACCGGCTTTTTTATAAGCTGATGTATATCAGCGGTACAAAAATCGCTCATAAGGACTTAGATATTCAATACCTGGGCTGATTGAGTGTCCGTCAGTGCTAATATGAAAGAATGTTCGATTCTATCCACAGCTCTTGGGGTAAATGCTTGAATATATTAAATCAACAATACGGGAGATGTAACTGTCGATTTTAATAAATAGAAATGCCGCATTAAATTATAAATGCGGCATTTCTATTAAGAGACTAAGTCTTAAAAGAGACTGTTTCTACCGTGTTAGCGGCATATTTTATCTTCTATTTAGGCCGTTGCCCTTATACTGTGGAGTCGCAGTCATGCTAAATACTGCCTTGTCCTTATCTGCATCCAACAACAAAAATTGCGGGTTTTGAGCGGTATAAGGTTTCCAGGTACTTCCCAGTTTACCATTAGGGTTGCCTGACTTAGCAAAATTGGTCCAGAAGTCAACCATTTTCTTACTTAATTCTTCGTCGCCGGCTGTAGAAGGGCGCCAGCTGTGGCGTAGCGAGTGGAAAATGTACCATAGGTCGGCAGAGTGGAAAGCGCCACTTGCATCGCCCGGAAGCTGACGCTGAAACATATAAGCATATGTTGGCTTTGTGCTCTGGCCTGCACGCAATGCAGCGAAATCGCTGATTGGCTTGGTCATGTCACCTAGGTCATTAGATGTAAAACCAATCATATATGGGATATCTGGTATCTCTCTGGCCATTGCAGCTTCTGAAAAAGTTTTCTTTAAGAAGTAGTTGTCGATAACAGGGCTCCAAGCCAAACGCATTTTGGTAGCTTCAGTGTATTTTTGTGACATTTGAAGCAGTTCGTCGAAAGATAGGGATCTCATTTCGGCTAGAGTTTTCTTACCGAAGTGATCCATCATTCTTTGGTTTTGTAATTGCGCAGTGTCTAAAGAAAGTCCTGGCCAGCCATTCGTATTAAGTCCGCCACCGCTCATGCTAATGGCTTTACTTATCATGCTTTTAGAGACAGGAGAAGCACATAAAGATTGTACGCTACCTGCACCGGCGCTCTGTCCGAAAATGGTGATATTTTTAGGATCACCACCAAATTGTTCAATGTTTTTGTACACCCATTTCACGGCTGCTGCCTGATCCATCAAGCCATAATTGCCTGATACTTTGTTCGGGCTTTCAGCCGACAAAAGCGGGTGAGAGAAAAAGCCCATCACTCCAAGACGGTAAGTAACAGATACCAGAATTACGCCGCGAGAAGCCCAATCTTCACCTCCGTCCATTTCAGGTTCGAAAGCAAATCCTTCGCGGTAGCCGCCACCGTGAATCCACACAGCAACCGGAAGTTTTTTAGTTTTTTCGCCAGCTGCTGGTGTCCATACATTCAGATAAAGGCAATCTTCTTTAAACGGAACACTGCCGCTGGCACGCCATTCTTTACCATAAAAACTGTTCGGATCCCAGGTAACCTGCATAGCTGCTGCTCCGTATTTGTCAGCTGTTTTTACGCCTTTCCAGGGCAATACGGGCTGAGGTTCTCTCCAACGCAGGTTGCCTACAGGCGGAGCTGCAAATGGAATTCCTTTGTAGGCAATAATTCCTTTAGTGGGGGTCGGAACTCCTTTAATTTGTCCTCCCTCAACGGTAAGTACTGGATTGGTGTCTTTTCCACTCCAGGAGGCAAAAAACACTACAAGAGCCAGGAATAGAAACGGGATAAATAATTTCTTCATACAAGTAATTGTTTTTTTGGGTGGTTAGTTAAAAGTGATTTGATTTATAAAGCAATAAAATGCAATTTAATCAGAAAAACTGATTAAGCAAGTTGTTTTAAGGGGTATCAACCCACCAGCTGTTAGCGAAAGTCTGGTGAATGCATTTCTCTTTAACAAACGATCATAAGGTGACCATCGCAGAGCTTGCTTCGACAACAGGATTCTGTATCTTAATCATTGTAAAATGCTTTTAGGTTCGAATGTTAGTCGTTTGATTTAACCTTTTTAAAGTATTAAAGGTGCGAAATAAAACGAATGATTAAAGCTATTTTTAAACAATAACCCCAGTTTATATGCAAATTGTATGCAAATAAAAAAGCCCCACTTGCCGAAGTGGGGCTAAATCATTGATTTTCAGGCTCCTGAGGCTGGGCTCGAACCAGCGACCCTCTGATTAATCCCGCATGTGCGGGACTCTAACCAGCTGAGCTAGAATGGCCGTGAAATCCCCGCCTTCTATTAATTTCTCGATTAATTTTCTGCTTTTTTGATTCTTGATGAATTTCTCAATTCTCATCGCGTCGGCTTGCTTATTCCCGCAAGAGTACACCGCTTTAAGTACCCATGGACGATGCTTTGATGTAAAAGTTATATTTCCGGAATGATTATGCTGTTCAAATCTCCGTTTGAAATCGTCTGAATAGCCCACATAGTAAATGTTGGAAGTTTCAGAATAGAGGATATAAATGTAGTATTCCATCAAACAAAAAACCCCGCAGACATGCGGGGCTTTGCTCCTGAGGCTGGGCTCGAACCAGCGACCCTCTGATTAACAGTCAGATGCTCTAACCGGCTGAGCTACTCAGGAGTATTTTTGATTAGAGTGGTGCAAAAGTATAATTTCTGGGGTAATTTCGCAATCTTTGCCACAAAATATTTTAAAAAATAACTGCATGAGCTTGTTAGTGATTGGTACTGTGGCGTTTGATGCTATTGAAACCCCTTTTGGTAAAACGGATAAAATTGTTGGCGGCGCCGCCACTTATGCCAGTCTGGCGGCTGCCTATTTTTATGATAAAGTAAAGATTGTGGCTGTTGTTGGTGACGATTTCCCGCAAAGCGAAATAGAAGACCTTAACCGCCACCATATTGATACTGAGGGCTTGCAGGTGAAAGCGGATGAAAAATCGTTCTTCTGGGCAGGCAAATATCACAACGATATGAACAGCCGGGATACCCTGGTAACCGAGCTAAATGTGCTTGCCGACTTCGATCCCGTTATCCCCTCCTCCTACCAGGATTGCGAGTACCTGATGCTGGGCAATTTAACACCTCAGGTGCAGCAAACCGTAATTAAAAGATTAGCCCGCCGCCCAAAACTCATTGTAATGGACACCATGAACTTCTGGATGGACATTGCCCTTAACGACCTGCTGGAAACAATAAAGATGGTTGACGTATTAACCATTAACGATGCGGAGGCCCGGCAGCTATCAGGAGAGTACTCGTTGGTAAAGGCTGCCCGCAAGATATTAACCATGGGCCCGCAATACCTTATCATAAAAAAAGGCGAACATGGAGCCCTGCTTTTTCACGGCGATAAAATATTTGCCGCACCTGCTTTGCCACTGGCTGATGTATTTGACCCTACAGGCGCCGGAGATACCTTTGCTGGCGGGTTTATAGGTTATATGGCAAAGGTTGGCACCGTGAATTTCAACAATATGAAAAATGCCATCATTTTCGGTTCGGCTTTGGCATCGTTCTGTGTCGAAAAATTCGGGACCGAAAAGATCAGGAACCTTACCGACGCTGAGATTGCAGCAAGGGTACAGGAGTTTGTGAGCTTGGCTAAGTTTGAGATAGTTTAGTGATTAGAGGCTAGAGTTTAGAGATTAGTCAGGAAAGCCGGAAAAGTCCGAAAGATTAAGAATGACGCGCAATTTAATTCCGCATCCGATAGCTATCGGATCGGCATTCCGGCTTATGTATCATCAATCTAACCTCTAATCACTAATCTCTAACCTCCAGCCTTCCAATCGGATCGAAATGATCAAAAACCCATTCATCATGCGGTGCATCGGGGAGTTCGGCAGTCAGGTCCTGGCCGGCCCAGTGCTCATAGTGCTTGCCGTTGCGCCATAGGCGGCTGCGGCTTACATCATAAATCAAACCTTTATAGGCCACCCATACTTCGGGTTTGTCCTGCCCGTTGCGGAGGGCAAGCTGCGATTTGGTGTAGATAGGGAGCTGATCCATCGGGCTAAGATAGGAATTAGGGATTAGAGATTAGTTGAATATCGAAGGGGGGGGGAATCGGCAATCGGTTTTGCCGAAATTTGGAGGCGTGCTATAAATTGTAAAGTCAGGCTCACGGTTGGTTTTTGCGAACCTTGTTAACTATCTGCAACAAAAAAACCCGGATCAGATGATCCGGGCTTTGCTTATTATAGGTAGATGGAAGTAATTGTTTAGTTCTCTGCGTAAACGGGTTTTGCTATACCGTTATCGTAAGCCTTCAGGCTCTTCTTTAATAATTTACGTGCAACGTGTATGCGTGTTTTAACGGTTCCTATCGGGATGGTTAAATGGTCGGCAATTTCATGGTATTTGTGGCCTTCAAAATACATGGTGAAAGGCACATAATAATCAGCGGGAAGCCTGTCTAACGCTCTTTTAACGTCGTCCATTATAAATTTGGCTTCGCCCTGGTTTTTTGTTGAACTGAATACCAGGTTTGGTGAAGATATTTCGTCCGATTTGGTAACGAATGTGTTCATCTTAACAAAACGGCGGTAGTTATTAATGAAAGTATTTTTCATGATGGTATATAACCATCCTTTCAAATTAGTTCCTTCTTTAAACTTGTTATAATATGTTATAGCCTTCAACATTGTGTCCTGAACAAGGTCGTTAGCATCATCTGCGTCATGTGTGAAATGTAGGGCATAAGACCTCAGCGAGGTAGCCTGACGTAGTACTAGGGTGTTAAACTCAATCTTAGTCATAATGTTAAAAGTTTTGTATTAGCATCAAGGCAAACTTGATACCACTAAAAAACTTTTCAACACAGGCCGCTAAAGCACCATTGCTGCCAGGACTTTTATATACCCACGTGTATATGCTACACACGTATAGTATATAAGTATCTGATTATAAATTATTTGATTCGATAATTAAAATGCATTTGCGAATTGGCGGCGACCAGCGCGCCCAGGGAAATATTAATTAATAAATTAAAAATTTAACTTATAATATTTACTTCCCGCTGTAGCATAACGCCAAATTTAGTGTACACACTGTCTATGATTTGCGACGAAAAGCTGTACACTTCTTCGCCCGTTGCGCCTCCATGGTTCACCAAAACCAGCGCCTGGTTCTTCCACGTACCGGTGTGGCCAACTACTTTTCCCTTCCAGCCGCATTGCTCAATGAGCCATCCTGCCGCCAGTTTAACCTGGTTATGGGGGGCTGGATAATGTACTATGGCCGGGAATCGTAATTGTAGTTCAGCGAATTGCGCTGCATCTATCACCGGGTTTTTGAAGAAGCTGCCGGCATTGCCGATGGTGGATGGGTCGGGAAGTTTGGAAACGCGGATGTAGGATACCACCTGCGATACATCTTTTATGGTAGGTTCATTGATACCACGCGCGGCGAGCTCCTGCCCTATCGCGCCGTAACTTAAATTAAAATTGGGGATAAGCGACAAATGGAACTTCACCGATACGATTATGTACTGCCCTTTCAGCTCGTTTTTAAAAACACTTTCGCGGTAGCCGAATTTGCAATCGGCATTGCTGAATGTTTTGAATGTACCCGATGCCACCTCAAATGCGCAACAGCTATAAAAAACATCTTTCAGTTCTACACCGTAGGCGCCGATATTTTGTATAGGCGAAGCACCTACCGAACCGGGAATCAGGCTCAGGTTTTCGAGCCCGGCGTAATTGCGGATAACGCAGAAGTTTACCAGATCGTTCCATACCTCGCCGGCACCGGCATCTATAAAAACATCCTGCTGACTAATGCGATGCTCAATTCCGCGGATATTTATTCGGATCACCAGTCCGCCGAAATCATTTACCAGCAGCATATTACTGCCGCCGCCCAAAACAAGCGTACCCATATGCTTCCACTGCGGGTCCATAAACAGTTCGGCCAGCTCGTCTTTGTGGTTAATTTCAACAAAATAGGCAGCATTGGCGTCAACGCCGAAAGTGTTGAAGTTTTTGAGGGATACGTTGCGCTGAATCTGGAGCATGGAGACAAATTTCGATTGGGCCAATTTCGGAATTTAATTGGAGAAAATGATGTTTGAATGTGCAGATGTGCGAATATGCAAATGTGCGGATAAAGAAGAATGATGTATGCCACTGCTGCTTAAAACCGCTATTATTATAATTATGGCGTTTCCCCGGTGGTAGAACCGGGGTCGCGTGTTATGCTCATACCGCGCAGTGCATTAGCCACGGCTTTAGCACCAGGCCCCACTTGGCCGGTATCCGCTTCACCCGCTAACGCGGGGATAGGGTTCAACTATGCTACCTTGGACGATGCCATTGTTTTGTGAATTGTTTTTTTCTACTCAGTATGTGGGCCACCAGCGGGACACTGGCGGCAGCAAATGGAGTTGGGGTTGATTATGCTGGTTATTATTACAAGTTTGTTCCTAAGCGCCGTGAATGTTAATATAGATAATTACTAATAAAATTAACAATTATCTGATGGCGAGCATTTTAAATTAGAAATTATAATTTTTTTATTTAATTTTAACATATAAACCATATCAAAATTAATGTCCTTACAACTTTTTGATGCTGACGAAGTAATTGAACAAATTGATATCTCGTCTTTGTGTACTACATATTTTGTCAAATTTGATATTGATGATTCCGGAAATTCGATCTATCCATACAACAAATTATCAAGTTTATTATTTGACGCCATTCACGAATTTGTTTTCGGCTTACACGAAGGATTAGTCACAGATAATACTAAAACTTTACGAAAAATAAAGGAAGCTGCAAAGCTAATTTATAAGATAAAGTCGTTCAATGATGTAAGGGAAATTTATAAAAAAAACGATTATATAGCAGATGATATCGATGATGCGATATTAAGAAGGGGAGAGTTCGGCGAATTAATATTGCATTTAATACTTCGAGATTTTCATAAAACCGTGCCATTATTATCAAAGATATACTTTAAAGATTCTATCGGAGTCGCAGTTCATGGGTTCGACGCAATTCATATTGAACCCGAAACAAAAACTTTATGGCTCGGAGAATCCAAGTTGTATATAGATGGAAAAAGCGGAATAAAAGCTCTTGTCGAAGACATCAAAACACATATTAAAACTGATTTTCTAGAATCTGAATTTTTGCTGGTATCAAAAAAGGTCGGATTATGCCAATACGTCGAACAAAAGGATTATTGGGAAAAATTTCTCACTAAAAGATTTTCTCTGAAAGATGTTATAGCACAAATTAACATTCCTCTTCTACTTACATATACAGGTGGGGTATACACTAAACATTCGGACGAAACGGATGAATTTATTGAGGAACTAAAACTGGAAGTGAATAAACTACAAGAATATTTCAATACCATTAATGACCACCCTTTAAAATCCAAGCTCAACATAATCCTTTTAATATTTCCTGTAAAAAGTAAAAAGAATTTGGTAAAAAGATTGCATCATAACCTAAATACCTTGCAATCTTTAAACGAAGAAATAGATGATTGACTTAAGTGAATTGACGTTCTCTAAAACAATTACATTAGAAACGAGCTTTGAACTTGCGAAGGAATGCTCAATATTATTATTAGGCGACGAAGAGCAAAATATATTAGGCCGAAAGATTGTAATAATCGTACTTGATAACTGGGAAAAGGTTGACAATCAGGCTAAAGCTTTTTGGATTGATATCATTGAGGCAATTGGATTCTATCCCTATTTGGAAAAATTAAAAATAGAGCTTATCTCGACAAAGGCTTTAATAAGGAAAGAGTTTTATAAATCCGATACACTGTCCAACACTTATTTTCATGAA
>Ga0163162_10008411_pt1 | contig 10065 bp, 10 predicted proteins | sample S55metaG_FD_115310 | JGI IMG/M metagenome (GOLD analysis project Ga0163162, IMG submission 115310) | Switchgrass rhizosphere microbial communities from Kellogg Biological Station, Michigan, USA - S5-5 metaG | ecosystem: Host-associated > Plants > Roots > Rhizosphere > Soil | place: USA...
CGACCTGCGGATCGCATACCCTGCCTGCTTACGTTTTCGGTCATGGACAGACGGTCGCGCCGCTGGGATGCCGACCGTTCGAATTGCTCTAACGTTTTCTCGCGTGAAGCCAGGAACGGCGGAGGCTTCTACACGATCGATCCGAACAGCCTGCGGCGGCGGTTCTTGCATTTGATATTCAGTTTCACCGCCGTCTCGCGCGTGCTGGATCTGCGCACCCGACGTCAAAACAGGTGAGCTTGTGCAACGCGCGATACACAAGGAAGAGAGCGTTGCGAACACTTTGTGCTCACGCTACTTCACGCGTTGAAAACGCACTCCCTCGGCCAGGGATCTGTTGAGCGTGAATCCGTCGATGAGTCCGCGCCCGTTGCGCGAGAATCTGACGACGCCTGTCCCCGAACCCGTGAAGGTATCGGGGCCGGTAGCATCAAGCACGATCTTCGGGCGGCCATAGGGGACCATCATCAGTTTTCCCGCCTGCGCTTCGACTTTGTAGATGGAGTCCAGTTCTTCGCTCCGAAACTCGCCAGAGAACGCTTGCAGCTCCGCCACTGACAGAGTCGTCGTGTTCAACTTTGCAAACACCTGCGCCGATCCTCCGGCGAAGGGAGTCACTCGCATCTCAGTCCCGGCGAACACCACGCGCGTCATCGGAATGCCGCCCGCGCTGACCACAAATTCGTGCTCTCCAATTGGTATCATCTCGAACGGGATGTCATCGCCCTCCACATCGCGGACTGTAAGCTTCCCTCCGTCGGCGACCACGCGAAGCAGACTCTTAGACGAATCTCCGTACCAGCCAGTTTCTCGTTCGAGCTGATTTGCTGGGAGCGACACTGACTTCGGCGCTGCGGCCGAAGTCGTCGCCTCTATCGGCTTCAGTTTGTTCCCAAGGTAGATGTCCGCGATGCGTGTCTCGAGCGCTCCCGACGGAATCGCGTCGCTGTTACAGAGCACCGCCACGGCAAGCCCGTGTTCCGGGAACATCGCGAGGTACGTCGAAATCCCCTGGTCCCCGCCGCCGTGTTCGATGACCCGGGATCCGCGATAATGGCCGACGTTCACTCCGAAGGCGTAATCGACTTTCTCTCCATTCGTCAGAGTTGTCGGTGTCAGCATTGCTTCGATTAAAGCGGTATCGCCGACGCGAGGTTCGGCGAAGTTCTGCGCCCAGCGCAACAGATCCTCCACTGTTGTCTGCAGTCCTGCATTGCCCACTGTTCCGGGAATCTCAGTACCACGACTCCAACCCTGCGCATGCTGTACGTATCCGGAAACGAGGCCTTCGACCATATCACTCGGGGTGTCCTGAAAATGCGTTCGCGTCATTCCGAGTGGCTCGAAAATGTTCGCCTCCGCAAACTTTCGCAGCGACTGCCCGCTGACTCGCTTCACGATCGTGCCCAGCAGGTTGTAGGCTCCGTTGTTGTACTGAAAGCGTGAGCCTGTTGCGAAGTTCAGCCCTTTTTGCCGCGCCAGAAACCACGCGATCCGATCGTTGCGGTCCCCGTCCTCGCGCGGCGATGCCCAGCCTTCCAGCCCGAAGCCGTCTCGCAGTCCGCTGGTGTGGTTCAAGAGGTGCCGGAGGGTAATCGGAACCTCATACTCCGGCATCTCGGGGACATACTTCTGCACCGGATCGTCGCGCGATAACTGTCCTTGCTTCGCGAGACGCAGGATGCTCATAGCGGTGAATTGCTTCGAGATCGACGCCGCCGGAAACACCGAATCTACGGCGATCGGCACTCCGAGTTCAATGCTCGACATGCCGTAGGCGCGCGTGAGCACTGCCGAACCATTTCGCCCGACGCCCACAGCACATCCGGGAGAATCGCGCCGGTTCCAATCCGCGAACAACTTGTCGACCTCGCGTCGCTCGCGATTGAATGGTCCTCTGAAATAGAGGTACATCACCGCCCCGGCGCCAATAGCGAGGAAGGTCAAGGCTGCACTCCGTCGACGCATCATCCGCATCAGTCTGCCACGATCTGTCGAGTGCGGCCAGACCGGCTTTCCCATTGGACGCTGCTCCTGGGCCGTCTTTTGGGATTTCGGATTGATCTCCGATTTCCATCCACTTGTCCGATTCCTGGACCTTTCGTCCGATACACCTGTGGACTGTTTATCCCGGTCGCTAGACTTTGGAAACAAAGTGCGGAGGACTTATGACAATTTTGTTGACGCATGCATCTCTCGCCATTGCGACGATCGGCATCGGGTTTCTTACGATGAAGGCAGTGAAGTTCTCATCGTCTCATCCGAGTCTGGGTGAACTCTATCACTGGCTGATGCTGGCAACGTGTCTGAGCGCGCTCGCACTTAGCTACTCCAGGGGACGCGCCACGATCTTTACGTATCTGACACCGCCCAGTTACGCCTTTGCGCTGGTTGGCTATCTGATGGCGAAATACCGCCCGGTTCACTGGCTGCAATGGCACATCATCGGACAGGCGAGTTCGTATGTCGCTCTGATCACCGGAGTGTTTTTTCAGCTCGTTCCCAGAATATGGCGATCCGACGTCATGTTCCTGGGCTTCTCCCTGGATTTTTGGGTCACGCTTCTAATACCGGGGATTGCCGGCAGCTTCTTAATCGGGGACACCGTGAAGAAATGGTCCAGAGTCCGAATTCCCAAAAGAAGACTCGATATCTTCTCTGATTCGAATTCAATCGGGGAGTGAAACACGAGATACGGCTACAAACCCAGCCGGTCTTAGCGCAGCCACGCGATCTCCGGAGACAGGCAGTCCGCGCCAATAAAACAGGTTTAGTACCCGACTTCTAATTGGTAGTGGCTGGAGACGGGGTTGCGTCGTTCGTCGCATTCGTGGCTCCTGGTCGCGAGGCGGAGAAGCCAGCGTTTGCCTGGTTGATTGCCGCAATCAAATTGCTGGCCGCGGTGGCGATGTCGGCATAGACCTTTGCACGATAGCCGCCAAGTTCGCCAGCGGGCGCTTCGTTGAGCAGATCAAAAGCCTCTTTCAAACGGGCAAGAGAACCTTCCAGTCCGATATTGCGGTTCGGTGCGGGCCGCGGCGGCGGGTTGAAATTGGGTTGGATTTCCGCACGAACCACGGCAGTCATTTCGCGATGCGCCATGTGGAAGTCGTTTGCTGCATCCAGATCGGTGATCGCATGGTTGATGTCCGCAATTGCTTTTTGGACAAGACTCCCCTGGTTGGCGGCGCGACGTGCCATATCCAGGGCGGACTGTAACGCCACGAGTGTCGGAAGCAAAGGAGGTGTGGATCCGCGTCCTCGACCGCCGTTGTCCCCTCGGAGTCCGGCAGGTCCCGGAAACCCGGCAGGTCCCGGAGGCCCGGCGGGTCCCGGAGGTCCCTGCGGACCAGCTGGACCGGCTGGGCCGGCGGGGCCGACTGGGCCAATGGAGCTGATTGAGCCGGGAACATCCGTTAACAACGTAATGCTTCGAGCATCCGAAGGAGTCGCACGCAGCGTGCCTGGCGTCGCCTGGTATCCCAGCGTCCTGCCGTCCTTGCCGGTAAACGAACCCACGATTTGCCCCAGATCATTCACGGCGCGTGCATCCCACGCGGTCGGTGTGTCTGGGAAATCGATAATGGAATATGCTGCGCCGCTGTGGCGGAAGCCGCGATAGGGAGGCTGTGCGCTGTCGACCTGACCGACAAAATCGCCGACGTTATTCAGTCCCCAGACTTGCGTAAAGTTATTGTTGGGAAATTCAATCTTCGAGTACGTCGCGTCGAACATAAACGCCGTGCCATTGGAACCGGACACTCCCACGATCTGGCCGGAGTCGTTGATACCGTTCGCCGCACCGCCGCCACTTTGTGGAATTTCAATTGTCGCGTAATTGCCGCCGCTCAGTCGGAATCCGTGGCGGACTCCATCCATGCCTCGATACTCGCCAACCACCTGTCCGCGATTGTTCACAGCACGCGCAATCGTATCGATGGCGCCCGGAACTTCAAAGGAAGAAAACGAACTGCCCGCGAGCAGGAATCCATGCCGTCCGGAAGGCGCATCACTGGCGCCATAGGCCCCGACAATCTGCCCCGCATTGCTGATGCCAAGCGCGACGGTCCAGCCCGAGCCGGGATAATCGATCCGCGTCAGTGCCCCGTTGTTGTAAAGAAATCCGTGCGTGCCGCTGCTGTCGGAGTAATAGCCCACGACACGGCCCATCAGGTCGACGCCGGAGGCAACGGTAAGACTGCTTCCGGGAACTTCGATGGTCGAAAACGTGTATCCGTCGGCGGCCTTCATCGCACCAGGATGAACAAACAACACGACAAGGAAAGCCAGCAACGCCCCGAACAGCAGGACAGATCGTGAAAGCATCCTTCCCATCTATCAAGGAAGCTGCGGTCGAGCAAGATAATTGCTGTGTCGTATGCCCTCGGCAGAGATGAGGACAAACCGCCAGCCCCAGGATACGTCGTGAGATCGATGTTGCCGCAGCCCGAAGGGCCGGCAATGGCAAAGTAACGCGCGCGTTTCGACGTCGCCGGTGTCGAACACCTTGCTGACTTCATCGAGCAGGACAACGGTGTCGATTGTCATTCGGATTGATCCAGCCGCAATGCTTCCCGAAAAGCAGACCCAGCGCCACGAAGCGAAGCCCCCGTTTGAAGAAATGAGGGGACAGTCCCCTCATTTAAATAATGAGGGGACTGTCCCCTCATTTCTAAGAGCTTTTCGGTACCACGACCGATGTATGGTCGGAGACAAAATACTTGATACGCAGGAAGTAGGTCGCCTGAACCCGGGGTTGCAGGTCGATTGGCGTTAACACCGTATCAAACTTGCCAGGTGACAAGGCCTCAAAGTAGAGAGTGCTGTTCTTACGTTGTTCGACGACGCGGAAATTGTCATCGGCGCTGCCCGTTTCGAATGCGTGATACGAGTTATACGCCTCCGCAGGTTGAAATGTGTCGAAAGACTCCACGGCGACGGAAACGGGCATCAATTTGATCCCCAATTTGCCGTAGGCTTCCACTTTATCGTGGATAATCTTCTGACTTTCCACAGCCATTCTTGCGCGAACCGCTTCCAGGTCCTCGGTGATGTAGTCGACTTTGATCAGATCGAAGATTCCCTCCTGGGCCGCAAGCGGCACGATTTTGTCGAGCAGCGCATGATCCTTGTATCGAATCATCAGGTTTTCCTTGAGTTGAAAGCCGGAGAGCTTCTCACGCGCGGTCGTGCCCTTCACTGCGAAGTCATAGATACGTTCCTGCGTGACAAAGTCGACGTACGTGTCTTCAGGCCGTATGCCAAGAGACGCAATGCTTCGCAGCAACCCACTGATTTGCTCCCCAAGTTTCTTATTCGCATCGCTGACTTTGTCCGCCTGCTGTACCAACCCAAAGACGGCAACGTAACCCTTCGTCTCAAGACTTGTCAGGATCTTTGCGTCAACAAATTGATACTGCGTGACCAAGAGGTTTGGCTGATCTGAAACTACCGAATCCGACGTCGAGCCGGGATAGTTTGGCTGGCGTCGGCTCACATCCTTGCCTTGTTGAAGCTGCTGGCCCTGATTGAGGCGATTTCCACCTTCCTGCGCGAAAAGGGACACGCAATAGGTCAAGAGCACGACAAACACCCCGAATGTGGTTCTCATGGTTGAACTCCATTTCTTTGTTCGAACATTGTTTTTGGATCAGAGGGAATCTGCCCTGTGATACGAACCGGAGGAGGTGGACGGTTACACGAAGACACAATCGAGACGTCAGCGACGATACGTCACTCGATTGGCATTTCCGGCGGATCCGATCATTTGGGCCTGGCCGGCTTTTTCGTCTTCCGAACGACCTCATAGTGCAGCCGAACAACGCCGTCGGTGTACTTTCGGGAGGATAGCAAGCGAAGCGGCACGTCCCGATGACGCGGCGCGACGAGTGGAATGCCCTTGCCGATGAAAACCGGGATGACATGGATGTCGAACTCATCGATCTCACCGGCGTCGAGGAAGGAGGCGATCAATTCTCCTCCACCCATCATCCAGATGTGTTTTCCTGGTGCCGCCCGCAGACGCTTCGCAAACGCCTTCACGGATTCTGATACAAATTCCACACCATGCAGGTTCCGTTTGGGAGGCTTACGCGAGAATACGTAGTTCGCGACCTTGCTGTCGAACAGCCCGTTCTTCTTACCTCGCTTCTTGTAATAATTGAGAAGCCAGTCGTAGGTTTTCCGGCCCCACAGGATCGTGTCGATGGTCGCGTAGAATGCGCCGATGCCGTGATCAACTTCAGGCAGCCGATTCAGCCACTCGATATCACCATCGGGTCTGGCAATGTAGCCGTCCGCGCTCATTGCGATGTAGACAATTACCTTTCTTGCTTTCATCACATAGTCTCCAGATCGGTGGCTTCAATACGAATCGAGCGGGCATGTCGATTTCACGGAGGGCCAGACCATGGTAAGTCGGGTTGTGGTATTCCTCCCACTCTGTTAACACGCGTAGGTCAGTACCTTCCACGGAACCAAACCGGGAACACCCAAAAAACGCGACGCAGCTTCCGGGCTTGACCTCCGATGCAAAGTTTGACGGTCGTAATTTTCGGCCATAAAATTCCGCGTCATGAAGAAAATATGCTTGTCTGGCCTGCTCATGACAGTTGTATTTTCAGTATTCAGCTTTGCTCAAGTCATTACGTCGGAAAATCCATTTCCCGAATCCGGGACGCAGTCGCAATCCATAGTCTTTGACACCAGCAAACCGCTGTCGCTCAGTGGAACGATTTCACAGGAGATATCACGCCCGACTTTAAATATGTCGTATCTGTTTTTTCGAATGGTGGTCAATGGGAAGACATGGACGGTAAAGATTCACGATCCACAGTTGAGCAACCTGGTACCGTCTTGTGCGGCGTGTCTCATCGACGACTACACCCCTGAAATGTCTCGCCTGAAGAATGGAATGACCGTTGTTGTCAGCGGCTATGAGACTAAACAACGTGACAGCAGGCTTTTGCTCCTTCCGGTCTTTGGCCAGAAAACCGTGGCAGGCATCATCATCACTGGTAGCACCAACTAACCCGCCCAACTATTGAAGGCTACCAGGCTGCCGGCCGGTGGACAAGCAACGGCAGCCGTTCCTCACTGGCCGGAGAGTATTCAGCGAGCGCCTGAGAAAACATTCGTCCCGAGAAACGCGCGACGGTGCTTTGGGGATGTTCGGGAATTGGCGGACCGTCGAACAGATTCAGCGATGCATCCCAAGAGATCGGAGAGCGGGATCGGGCAGATGACCGTGCCTTTCGTCCGCGTAACTTCCATCTCTTTATGGCTGTATACTTCGCAGATGACAAACAATCAGGTCCTGACGGTCCACAGTGTGTCGATTGGCGATGCACCTGACAGCACATTCGTGACGTGTCACTTGTGTGAAAAAGAACTTCAACGTGTTCCGAAAGACGGGTCGATTGTTCCTCTCAGCGTGCCCGGAACCTATGCAGATCTTGGAGACCGATTTCAGGGTAAAGATCGCTGGCAGCCGGTAAGTGAGCTTCTCGATATAAATATGAAGATGTGCACGCCCCCTCAGGCTTAGCCTTACGAAACGAGCTTTCAGAGTCCGGATCCGCCGTGCTCCCTTACGCGCCAATCACCGTCGTTGTGGACGCAAACGCCATACTCCATTCTGAGAAAGCCTTTCTGAAGTTTGGACCGTTTGCACTACTTGCCGAACACCCTACGCGCTGTACCTATATGTAAGACATTGGCCATAATCGGTGGCCGTCGCGATCAATTCGAAGAGACAGAATTAGATCTTCGCAATGGCGCCCGTACCCAGGAACGTAACAGCTCCTCGATTTCGCGGATTGTGCTTTTGGTCCGGCGCCTTCTGGAGCAGCTAGTGCCGAATGGGCCCGCTTTACGACAACTTCTTGCGGGGTTGGGATTGAAGGTCGTCGCCCCGAACCGCGTTTCAAGACGGCGGTCTTTCTTTCTTTAGGCTACATGCCGCCAAATGCCTGTGCGATCGTCGATTCGTGGAATTATGCGCCGCGGCTGAAGGTTCCCGTATTGATGATGAGCGGAAAAGACGACTCGATGTCTCCCGTGGAGACCAGCCAGAAGCCGATGTTCAAAGCGCTGGGAACTCCGGAAAAGGACAAGACATACCTCCAGTTTCCCGGGGGACACGTCGACTTCATCAACGGTCAGGAAGTGATTACGAAGCTCTGAAGTGGCTGGACTTGCATCTGGAAAAGATGAAGGTGCAACGCTGAAACGTGATGGCGCACTCGAGCGCACGCCTGCCTGGTTTTAGGGCGTGACCTGCGACAAGGACAGATTCGGTGAAACCTGTAGTCCGCAGGTTTGATCAGGCGCTGGTCTGGCGGGCAGAAATGTATCGGCCTTCATGGTCAACCATGTGACCGACTTCAAATACGTTTCCCTCAGAGTCTTCCACTACTGCCAATCGAACAGGAATATTCGGGAGTTCCGGCTCTCGAATCTCTCGGAGTCTGCCACCGGCCTTACGAATGTCCGCTATCGCCGCCTCCAGATCCTGGACTTCAAGACTCAACCCAGCATGCGGTGCCGGGCCCTCGCTTATGCCCGGCTCGATCAGGTGCAACCCGACGCGTGCCCCACCACATGACAGCATGCTCCAACCGGGAGATTCCATGATGACGTCAAGCCCCATCGCATCGCGGTAGAACGCAACGGCTCGGGGCATATCCCGGACGTACTGGATTACCATTAAACTCAAAGCGCGCACATTCCATCACTCCTTAGTTTCCGTTATACGGAAATATCTCCGCGACATTCTAAAGGAGCCGACCTCAGGATTTTCCTGTTGTCGCTCATGCATAAGGACGATCCAACGAAATTTCTCATCGATACGAAACGAGCAAGCTCGAAGGTTCTCAATAGATGCGACCGTGCTCATGCGGCTCGATGAATCATTTTGTAGGGTTCTCCTGGAGAGAAAAACAATCTGCGGATCACAAACAACAACAGCACTGCTGCCGCAAACACAGCAACCAGTGACCCACCGATAATCTCGGCCACGCGCCAGGCGGCATGGTCGACAGCCTTCATCGTCGAGACTTCGATATCCTTGCTGAGGGCGAGACGCTGACTGGCTGCGATATCACGTACATCTTTCATTACGTCGATGCGCTCGTCGTTGATGTTGCCCATGGCAGCAATACGTTCTTCGGTGATTTGCTTCAGGGCAGCAATGCGCTCACCCTGGAGAAACGTTAAGGTCTGGCGGAGATCCTGACCGATCGCGTCCACGGCGGCCATCCGCTCGGAAGTCACCAGGGTCGTTATGTCCGGCGGCAACTTTGATGTCGCATTTGAAGCCGCATCCGCCGCCTTTGTCGCAGCGGTTGCCGCGGTCGTTGCAGCGGTAGACGCTGTCGCAAGATACGGGGTCAGTTGATCCAGGGTCGTCGCGGCTCGTTCACTCGACTTCACTGCGCGTTCTGCAAGTGGCAGAACTTCGTCGGTCGGAAGGTCCAGCTTGAAAAGTTCTGTCTCCCATCGCGCCTGGCGGAATAGTTGATTGCTGTAGACCTGGATCTCGCGATGAAGGTCATCCGCGGTCGCAGCCATTTCTGCAATGACCTCTCCTGCGACCCATTCGACTCCCGCATCATGCTCCGTCACTCGGCTGAGTGCTGTTTCCCGGTCACGTATCGCATAGCGAATAGGATGATCGACGGCCCATTGCTTTGCGGTTGCTCGAACTTTGGTGATGTCTTTCGAGATGGTGAACGTTGTCGCTACTGCTGCGAGTTCGGCCTCCAGCTTAAGAGATGTGTCCACTGCGATGGGAGCAGCGCTGCCCAGAGCTGCCCGCCCCGGCCCGGTTTGAAAATAATTGGCCATTTGATACGTAAATACCCAGGTGTCGAAAACCGCAGTGAAAGGATCCGGCTGAAACAAAGTACTCCGCATCGTCGGCACGGCTTCGATCTTCCACAGGATCGCCACTCGCTTCACTGAGCGATCTGAAGTTCCCGCCACGATCGTATCTGCAGCTTGTTCGATCTCTCCTGAAAACGGCTCTACCAATGAACGCATCCGCAACCGGATCTGATTCGGCGA
>Ga0163162_10008412_pt1 | contig 10064 bp, 9 predicted proteins | sample S55metaG_FD_115310 | JGI IMG/M metagenome (GOLD analysis project Ga0163162, IMG submission 115310) | Switchgrass rhizosphere microbial communities from Kellogg Biological Station, Michigan, USA - S5-5 metaG | ecosystem: Host-associated > Plants > Roots > Rhizosphere > Soil | place: USA: Michigan...
CATCACCGTCGATTATACCTACTAATCTTGCTAGCCAATTATAAGGTATAGATTTTAAATATTCAATATCGTCGTTAGTTAAAGGAACTTCATTTCTTATTTTACTCCAATTAATTTTACCAATACTGGGCCAATTAATGTTAAGTTTTCTAGTGCCCCTATTGCTATAACTACTACTAATTAAATTACTTTTATGAGTAGGAGAGCTAAAGTTAGATATTTTCAACTTAAGCATACTAAAATATTTTAAAATTATATTGCAATTATTTAAAATGGTTTTTGCCAATCTATTTGTTTTTATTCTTAGATTTTCAATAATTCTACTAGCTCCATGAGATAACCATGAATTGGCTAATTTGCTCACAAAAGATATACTAATTATATAAATTATTAGATTAAAATTTAACTCTATTTTCCAGATAAGTTCAACTAAGTCTTTACCAAAAACTGGTATAGCACTTAGTAAGTTTGTAATTACTGTGGCCAAGTTTTAAATATAAGTATTGTAGTTTAATTTACTAAGATTTCGTATCTTTGTTTTCAATACATATACCACGTATTTTACTTATAATTTAAACATAGCTAACTTTAAAAGTCTAGTTGTCACCCTAGATAAATATGTTAGCAAGAATTATAAACATTTCTGTAAAACCATATGACATCCAAAAATAGAATGCTAAAACTTCGACTGTACATTAAGCATTTATAATTAAAATATAAATACCTACCGGTGTTCCAGTCTGTAGCGACATCTCTAATACTTACGATAAATTGTTATAAGCAAATATAGAGATACCGACGGTCTTGATATAAAACAAAAATCTTTGACCTGTTTTCACCAGTATCGCCTAATTAACAAATTTTATCTTTTAACAGATAGGTAAATGTTTTCCTACTTGTTAAGTTTTGTTAAATGACTATACTTATTATTTACCTAGTTTATATTTCATTGAAGAATGTACGTAAGGTTCTACTATTTCACAAAGTAAAGGCATAACCTCTTTCCAAACATATATATGAGATTGAGGGTTTTTAGGACCAGCACTAGCTGATTGAATGCTAGCTTTAATATTAAAATTATCATAAAGTACTTTTACTAGTAAAAGACAATCTGAATAAGAAAAGGAATTGGTTGAAAGTTTCAAACCTGAACCTACTTTAGATCCATCATCCATTATCCAAATAGCTAATGCTAAAGGATCAAGATATTCACCAATATTAGAAGGAACTGACTTTTTTCCATTCACATACCATAATTCTTGTATCCAATTTAGACTAGAAAAAGTCCATGTGTTAAATCTAATTATTTTTCTAACTACCCCATTTTTACCTAGACGTGTTTGAATATCAGGTATTGTAGGATTGCAATAGCCTAAATCAGCTAATAATTTGTGTAACCAAATTAAATAGGATAAGTGAATTCCTTCTTGGTAAAAACGAATTCTAGTACCATTTCCTTTATTTCGATATTCCGCATAACCATCTCCTAATAAACTACCAAAAATGATAGAAATTACATTTTTATTATGAGGTCCTATTCTAGATTCTGCTCGCATACGCTTTAAGCTTTTAGTCTTATTAAGATCTGAAGCGTTTTCTGATAGTAGATTTTTTGAAATCAATATGCTAGAAAAATTACTTAAAATTAGATTCATATATATTTCGTGATTAGTTGTGACTAGGCATTCTTCATAATTAATATAGAACATTTTGTAAAATAAAAAATAAGCATTTAGGGCTAATTTGTGATAACCCCACAGGCTCATTTGTCCGTAAGGAAGAACATACAAACTTACTTTAATGAGTCTAACTATATTTTAGACATAACATTAAAGCTAGAATAACTTTGAATTCGAATATTCTATTAATTAAACTAATTACTTAATTTAATTAAAAGTTCCGACTGTGCATTAAGCAGCATTTCAGCCACCCATTAGTGACCCAGTCTGTCGCAATCCTCTAGATAACTGACGATCTCTGATATTTATGACTAAATATAATAAATATCCTTTGATCGTTTTCACTAATGTCGCCAAAGAAATAAACTATTTCTTCAATAACTCTATCGAGCTATTCCACTTTAATTTTATTTCCCTCTAGAGGTTGCATAAAATTTTGAACTCATGGGACTATGAATTAAACTCAATAATTTTTTGATTATTTTACTTTAAATTAAATAATACTATTAATAGAATTAGTTATTCTATTATAAATTTAAATCTCTTACTTCAGATTAAGCGATTAAAGATATTTTACAATCCAGCGTCTTTTTAAAATTTGTTTGTCTGTTTTTAAAGCTCTTCTTATTGTCTTTTCAGAGCAACCTGCAGATTTAGCTGCTTCAATTATACTAGAAAATTCACCATATACAGTACTATCTAGATTATATAGTATTACAGGTTTAGATTTTTTCTTCATATCTAAAAGAGCTTGTTCAGAATAATTTGGTTTTTCGCGAATTAAAGCTTTATCTCTTATTTTGTCTATTATATCTTTAGATAAATTCTTACCTCGGTTTAAAAGACCTATTTTATTACGCCGTTCTTGTGAATAAATAGCTTTCATTTTAAGACGTGAAATTTCTGTATGTTTATAACCAAAACTGGAACCTGCTTCAGTTAATATGTTGTAATTAGGTAATAAAGATTTTAAGTAAAAATCTTCTAAATCTAACAATCTTTTATTATTGGACCTATTAACTACTTCAGGAAATAATTCTAGTATTAAAAATGCAAACTGATTTAATTTATATTTTTTAACCGCTAATTTAACAATTTTACTTCCACGAAAATAAAGTAAATGATTAGAAAATCTAACATAGAATCTATTTGTAGCAGCAGATCCTATATAATAATCCAACGTTACTTTATTTAATATTAAATATACACCACTCAAATTTTTTGTCTCAGTTTGTATTTTTTTTATCGTACTATCTAAATGTAAATTATCGTAACAATAAACAGGATTTAATTTTTTTTCTGTTAAAAATTCAGTTAATATTTGTGAGTTTCCAATCTTGTCAAGTGTTAAGTCAGAATCCTTTTCTGAGTTTAAACTACTAGATTTATCATAATTAATAGAAAAAGTTGAAGTAGAATTATGTCTTAAACCTAAAGAAGTTTTAAACTGTATAGTATTATTTTTAAAATTTGTAGCGTTTTGTCTTTTGACTAGCTTTTCATATAAAGTACTATTTTTATATTTATTGAGTTTAGACCATTTTGGGCTATGATTACAACCCAAGAATCCAATAGCCATCATTAAGATAAATATTATTACTCCTATCACCCATACAAGTCCTCTAGGTTCTCTATAAGAGCTGTAGTATAGACCTCTTGCAATGTGAAAGTATACAAATATGAAGAAAAATGATGCTACATTAGCATGTGTGTATCTTAAAATCCAACCTGCGTTAACATCTCTCATGATATGTTCAACTGATGAAAATGCCATCTCCACATTAGGTGTGTAATGCATTGCCAAGAAAACACCGGTTAATATTTGAATTATTAAACAAGCTCCAAGTAAAGAACCAAAATTCCACATATAGGATATATTTGCTGGTTGAGGAGAATCCACTAAGTAAGAATTCAATAATCTTAATATAACATTACTTTTTAATAATCTCATTGTTAAAATAAAATCATAAAATTTTTTTGACTAGATTCTCTAATAATAAATAGAGAATTATAGAATAATCATTGGCTTTTATACCCCTTATGAAATAGTAAGGATTGAATAATATTTAAATTAAAAATAGCTTAACATAAAGATACTGAGGTTTAATGAAAAATTTTTATTAGAATAATACTTTTTATTCGGTATAGTATTGTTTGTATTCTATTAAATAAATTTATTAGTTAATTATACTCCTATTTTATAAGTATTAATTTGTCAATGTTGAATGGCTATCTCTAGTAATAATAGTAGGACAAACTAGAGCTAATAATAAAATTAAACTACATAATATTAACCAAGAGGCTCCATGTGTATATAATTCTTGCCCTAAAGATTCAATTTGTAATAAAGGAGAGATTTTAGTATCAATAATATTAGGATTAATAGAAGTATATACCATATTATTACTTAAAACAGTTGTCCAATCATTAATTTCTGATGTGGAATAATTAATCTCTATTAAATTCGTTAAATTATTTTCTTGTAAACTAGAGTTTAAAAAGTAATTATTTAAACCTTTAAGAAATTCAACTGGATAGGATAAAATTGATAATTCTCCTCCTTGTATATTTAAAATTGAACGAGGTAGTATACTTATTAATTCATAAATAAATAATATACCTATAGATAAAGCTAAAGGTATATTTTTAGTGTATTGTTTACCTGCTTCCATAATATCAGTTAATGTGATATTAATAGACATAATTACAAAAAGGAATAAAATAGTAATAGCACCCACATATAGTAATATATATGAAATCCCTATAAATCCTACACCTAAAATTAATAAATATCCTGCAGCATTTATAAAAACTGATATTAAATATACTACAGCTACTACTGGATTTTTACTAGTAATTACTAAAATACTAGAAAATAAAGCTGCAAATGCTAATAAATCTAATAAAAAATTATTCATAATATGATTAAATTTAAATTTAAAGCCAATTTTTTTATTATAATTTAGATAGTCTCTATAAAGACTTTCTTTTGGATTACTATTTTCCTCTGGTAATAAAATATAAGGCATAAAGGAAACTTAAATAGGATCCTAAATAATAAAATTTTAAATTAATTTATAATAATCGTATTTTTGTTAAATATTTAAATATTTAAAATAATAACTTAAAATATTAATATAAAAAAGATTTAATAATAATTTAAGATATTTAAGGTAATAACTATAATTTTTATTAGATCTAATTAAATTAATTAAAGAATTAATTAACTATCTAAATTTTTCTATTAAGCTTAATTAGTAAGGAGAAATGTCAAAAGCTAATAAAATACTAGGGATTAATATTAATAATGCTATTGCGAAAGGAAGCAAGTATATCCAGCATAATTCAATTAAAGCATCATATCTTAATCTTGGTAAAGTAGCTCTAAATAAAACAAACATAAAACAGAAAATACAGGTTTTTAAACCTAATATTATAGCTTGTAAGTTGATAATAGTATTATTAATAAAAATTTCTGGTGTATTATAACCACCTAAAAATAAAATTGCTGTTATACTACTAAATAATACAATAGAACTATATTCAGCAAGGAAAAAAAATACAAAGGGAACTGAAGAATGTTCAGTGAAAAATCCCGCAACTAATTCAGATTCCAAAATTAAATGTAATTAGCTTCCATTTTTAATTTACTAATTGTCTAGTTTTCGTATATAATATTTACCTAAAAATATTTTTCCTGATTTCAAGTCTCGTCCTACTGTTCCCTTAAATACACTGTATTCAATAGCTATTTCGACTTGATTTTTAAATGATTTTATTAAATTATTGTTTAAATCATATAAACCCAGTGGGGTTTTACTTAGAGCTGCTGATATTTTTTGTTTAGATTCGATGTTATGTTTTTTATTAAACATAGGATTTAAATTACCAGGCTTACTTATAGCTTTTTTAGTTTCTGCTTTATGTTTTTTTCCATACATTGGATGCTTTGACTTATCAGCTAATCTAAGTGTCATTTTTTTAATAGCTTTTCTAGTGTGTTTATATCCTAACATAGAAACAGCCTCTTTTTTAAAGTTATATAGATCTTCAAAAGGAAAACTTTTTATAACTTCGGTTTCTATATCAGTAAGAAGAACAGCTGGGTCAATATGATAATAGTAAATAACTATATTAAAATTATTTAAACCATGTTTAACAATGCTTCTTTGCAATCTAACATTAGAACTTACTCCTTTTATGTGATCTGTTAATCTTTCATATAGATTCAAGCTAGAACCTATATACTGTTTACCATCTTTTATATTTATAAAACCATATACACCTCCTACTTTTTTAAGATCTGCTTTTAGATCCTCAAGTTGAGATAAGTCTTTATATGTTTTAAGTGGTAAAAGTACGGTAGCTATAGAATAATAAAATAGATTATAATCAGGAGTTAGGTGTTTAAGTGTTATTATTAATAATACGAAAAATATGATAATTAAGAATATAAAAATAGTTTTTTCCCTTTTTAATTAGTCTTTCGATAAATATTTGAATATATCTTATTGAAATTAATGTATTTCAATAAATGCGTGTATTCGATGAGGAAAATATAAATAAATCTAATTTTCTAAATTAAATATAATTTAGTTAGATTGAGGTATGATTTTCCTGCTGATTAATCATTGTTAATCTTTAATAAACTCATTTAAATTTATTTCACACTAGTTATAATTTAATTTAATTTTATCTAATTATAAAATAAAATAGGCGAGTATTAAAGCTTTAGATTTTTCCAGCATATAGCAAATTTTATAGAGACCGAATCTATTAATTGGATTTTTTAAAATAAAATAAAGCCTCTTGTAGATCAAAAGGAGTTCTGGAAGTTTCAGCTAGTATACTAATAAAATAAAAAATAAATACAGGTAAAAGTGGAATGATAAACCAAACTGATTGTTGATGTTCTATAATTTTAGTGAAATTAAAAGAACCTGTTAGTATTATAATAATTAAAATAGCTGAACTTAATACTAATTCATATGATATCATTGCAGCACTACTTCTAAGAGAACCTAAGAAGGCATATTTAGCGATCTTTAATATCTATTATTTAAAAAATTAGAATCTAGAAGGATTAGACAATAAGAGTCTAATATTTTTCTAATTTAAAAAAAGTTTTATTTTGCTTCAAATTATAAATAGATATATAAAGGTAGATCATTTCTTAAAACAAATAATTTAAGATTATTTAGAAGATCCAAGTTTATAATGGATCTACTATAGCTAAGCCATAATTAAACTATTAAATTAAAAAATTAAAATGTCAAATCTTTACATATTAAATCTGACCTAAATAACTAATTATACTATAAACAAAATTATAAATAAATAATCCAAATTTTTTTAGATTTAATTAGGATTATTCTTCAGATTGACACTTTAATACGTTAGAATAAAATAAATACCCTTTATATGGGATATTTGAATCTAAGTATTTTTTAATTAATTTACGATCCAATCTTAATTCTTTACCTGCTGTAGTCATAGAAATAAAAGGTCTATTATTTATTAATTTTTTGTCTTTATATACTCAAACTAATATAGATTTTCTATTGCTTTTTGCATAAAGAGTATTAGTCTTTAATCTTTCTAATTCTTCAGATGATAAAATTTGACTGAAAAAATAATACCCTTTAAAATTAATACCTGTGTCTTTATACTTGTTTATTGTTCTAACTCTTTTTAAGTTAAGAACCTTTAACATTTCTTGTTGAGATTGAAAAGGTCTATTATTAACTAAAATTAAATTATTATTTTGTAAAGTATAAACCCAAACAGGGATACTTAAACTACTTATTTTACTTCTTATAATTCCTTTCTCTTTTAATTCTATTTTTTCTATTTCATTTAATTCTCTTGTAAAACAATAAAATCCTTTACTCATAGCAATATTTCTATCTAATATATTAATAATAGTAGATCTAGATGTTCCAATAAATAAACTAGCTTCTTTAATGGTATTAAAAGGTCTATTATTAACTAAACTTAAAGTATCTGAAGAATATGTCCATATTTGCTTAGGAAGATAGTTACTAATCCCTATTGTATTGAGTTCCCTAGATCTATTTATAATTATACTAGTATCTTTCATTTCTTTAGTAAAAAAGAAAAAATCTTTATAAGGTATATAAGTATCTGCATAAATATCTATAGTTCTAGCATCTATGTTTAAAATATTTTGAGCTTGTCGTAGATTTTCAAAAGGCCTATTATTTATTAAATTAATTTGACAATCAGATATTTGTTGATATATCCACATTTTACTCTTAAATTTTAAATAAGTATCTACAGATAACTCGTTATTTTGGGTTGAAATGGAAATAGGTTCATATCTTCTATTTTTAAGTTGAATATGTTTTAAAATAGATCTAAGAGTTCTATGTATTTTATTAGAATAATGAGAAGAAAATCTTCCATTTAAGGTAGGTAAATATTTTTCAATATAATAATTTTCTCTTGATATTAATTCTTCTTCCTCACAATATTCTAATATATGTACCGAAAATTTATTCCAGCCTATAAGTTTAATCATATTCCCTAATTTAGTAGTTTCTAATTCTGTTCTAGTAAAATGACTACCTAACCTATTAGATAAATTGACTGCTTGTCCTATGTAAAATAATCTACTATCTAGTTTACATTTTAGCATATAAATACCAGAAGCTTTATTTAAACTTTTCCTAAATGCTAATCTTTCTTTTTCCAAATAAAAATTTGGACAGTCTAGTATAGTAGTTATATTTAAACTATCTTTTACTAATTTAATATTTTTAAGGAAAGTGTCTATAATTTCAAATTCTGTGACTAGATTGGATTCAGAATCTACAGTTTTTATTTTGGTAGTAGTGTAAAATCTTTTACTTTCAAAATTTATTTTGCTATTAAATACATTAAGGACTTTATTATAATTAAAAGAATGATTAAAATGAGAGAAATAATTAATATGACGAATTAGAAGTATAGTTGAAGAATTTAAAGACTTAGTAGAATTATTTTTCAAATATGAATCTTTCATATTTATTATTTTACTGTCTTGTCTCTTTTCACATAAGTATAATTGTGTTAAAAGGTTAATGTCCTTTTTTTCATTCTTTTTTAAAGTAAATAGTTTAGTTAAATGGATCTGAATTGTGCAGATATTATTAGCTATTTATTTCTAATTTAGTATGTATTTGTATTTATTTTAAGCTAATTCTTTTAGAACTAAATATAAAGCAAATCTTTAAAAATTTGAATTCATTACATTTAGTATGCTCATTTTGATAAGTCGACCTGACCACCACATTTCTTTTTATTAAAAGACATCTAGTTTTATTTAGAGGAGCTCATTAGACTTATAAACTAACACTTATTTATTAAAACTAAATCAGAAATAAAAGATCATATCTTAAAATATTTTATTTTATAAACGTATGATCGTTGAGGTTTTTGTGTTTACCTGCTAGTTAATTAAGACCTAGGATTTTTAAATTATTCCAGTTTATTTAACTTTCTATAAAGAATAAAATTTATCTTTGGTTATAACAATCTTCTAGCATATAGTTTATTTCTAAATTAACAAAAGCTATTTAAATTATTTTTAATTTAAGCTTATGAATAATTCAACCCTAATTATGCTTTAATTTAAAGCAACAATTGTTGAGTTAGCTGACCACCCACTGAATAGTATACCATATACACCTAATGAAGAAAGAGTTAAAGTATATAATATCCCCATTGAAAAATCAGATATCACTAGCCCTTGGCCTAAGGGAATTATACCCCAACCTAATAAACTAAATATTAATGTCACGATTGGAGATAAATAAAATAATACTTTATTTGCTTGACTAGGTATTACTGTTTCTTTTAATATTAATTTTAAAGCATCAGCGAATGGTTGTAATACTCCATATATTCCCACATCAGTTGGTCCTATACGTCGTTGATGAGCTGCCAATTGTTTTCTTTCTATAATTGTCATAAAGGCTACCCCTAGTAACATAGGTAAAAGAACAATTAAAACTTCTATTAAGCTAATAAAAGTCGAAAAATAATTAATTCCTAACATAAACCTAAAAGGTATTTTTTAATTAAACAGTGCTAATTATATAAAATTTGTAAAATTTTTTTAAGATTAGAAGTATACTAAATAAAAATAATATTTTATAAAAACATTAAAATAAAATTAACAATATTTATTAAATATAAGTCTTAATTGTTAAATTTAAATAATACATTATATTTTTATTAAAAAGTTGGAGTCTAAGTTTTACGTTTATAAATTACTTTATATTAAAGTATAATTAATAAAATATTTTATAATTAAAATAAATATTTTTATTTTTAATTAGTATAAAATTTTTAAATAATATATGTTAATTATTTAAAATTTTA
>Ga0163162_10008413_pt1 | contig 10063 bp, 9 predicted proteins | sample S55metaG_FD_115310 | JGI IMG/M metagenome (GOLD analysis project Ga0163162, IMG submission 115310) | Switchgrass rhizosphere microbial communities from Kellogg Biological Station, Michigan, USA - S5-5 metaG | ecosystem: Host-associated > Plants > Roots > Rhizosphere > Soil | place: USA: Michigan...
GGACCGGTGCTTTCAATCCGGCGCTTCGGCGTTGTGCCTCTGAAAATGAATGCGCTGATTGAAAATGGCGCGCTCACGAAAGAGATAGCCATACTTTTTGAAATGTGTGTGCGGGCCCGCTTGAATATCCTTATCTCAGGCGGTACAGGGGCCGGCAAAACCACGCTCTTGAATGCCATGTCCGCCTTTATTCCGACAGATGAACGCATCGTGACCATCGAAGACTCAGCGGAGTTGCAAATGCAACAGCCCCATGTCGTACGTCTCGAGACTCGGCCTCCCAATATCGAAGGCCGGGGTGAGGTTACGCAACGGGATCTGGTCCGCAACTCGTTGCGTATGCGCCCTGACCGCATTGTGATCGGCGAGGTACGCAGCGGCGAAGCCATTGACATGCTTCAGGCGATGAACACGGGTCATGATGGATCGCTGACGACCATACACGCCAACACTACTCGTGATGCACTCGCCCGTCTTGAAACGATGGTCCAGATGACAGGAATGAGACTCTCCGACCGTGCGATGCGCCAGCAAATCGCTTCGGCAATCAACCTTGTGATTCAAGTCGCTCGGCTCACGGACGGCACGCGGCGTATTGTTTCAATCTCCGAGATCACCGGCATGGAAGGTGAAACGATCACCATGCAGGAGCTCTTCCAATTTGAGAGAACCGACGTTGACGCCTCGGGCAAAGTTATCGGACGCTTCCGCACGACTGGCATTCGACCGCGCTTTGCTGAACGACTGAAGCAATACGGGATGCAACTTCCTGCGTTCTTTTAGGGGGTAGTACGAAAAATGCTGATTTCAACAACGATATTTCTTTTCTTTCTCTTTCTCACTTATGCACTGTTTCTATTGGGCTCGCGCAAATCCGACGCCCGCGATCAGCGTTTGGAGGAGCGAGTCGCCGAAGCGTTGCGAGAAGACGGCGCTTTACTTGACGGGGAAATCCAGATCACACGCAATGATTCGATAGGAGGCAATCCGCTTGTAAACAGGATGCTCTCGTCCCTGGATTTCGTGAAGCGACTGGATTTGATGATCAAACAGGCGGACGTACCTACCACCGTCAGCCGGCTTCTTGGATTCAGTATAGTGGCGGGTTTGATGGCAGGCCTCGCGGCATCCACCGTTGTAAATCCGGTTTCTGCTTTCGTGCTCGCTATCGTCGGAGCAGCTCTTCCCATGTTGCACGTTGCCCGCAAGCGCCGGCTGCGACTGCGGACGTTCAACTCCCAACTTCCTGATACCCTTGACCTGTTAAGTCGCTCTCTCTCAGTGGGCCATGCCTTCTCCGAGTCGCTCAATCAGGTGGCCTCTGAAATGCCTGATCCTATCGCCACCGAGTTTCGCATCACCTTTGAGGAGCAGAAACTGGGTCTTTCCATCAAAATGGCACTCGACAGGTTGAGCGAGCGCATACCACTGCTCGACTTGCGACTCTGCATCACAGCAATGCATATCCAGCGAGAAACCGGTGGCAACCTCGCCGAAATCCTGGAAAAGGTTTCGCAAACGATTCGCGAGCGGTATCGAATTATGGAGGACTTCCGCACTATGACTACCGCCTCACGACTTTCGGGGTGGATTCTTTGTGCTTTGCCCTTCGTACTGGTTTTTGTGTTGACAATTTTCAATCCCGAATACATGGGCGTCCTTGTTCATGACCAAAGGGGCCACTATGTGCTTGGTTTCGCCCTGGTGTGGCAGATGTTCGGCATGTTGTTGATTAAGAAATTCTTGAGCATCAGAGTTTGAGGCTTGCTTAGTAATCACTTGCCCCAAGGAAAACCATCATGATCATCCTGATTGTCCTCTTAACGTTTACTTGCATCACTCTTGGAGTAATGAGTATTTACTGGTTGTTCGTCCGACCAACCAGCGTAGTGAATGCTCAGCTCGAGAGCGTGGATCCGTCATTGGGGTTTATAGAAAACAGTCCCTTAACGACCATGACCACGCGCGCTGCCGAGCCGATTAATCGGATCGTACCCATCTCCGCAGTTGAAGCAGCCAAAATGCAAAAGCAGTTGCTTCACGCAGGATTTCCCTCGCCCGACGCGGCGATGGCTTTTCGTGCCATTCAGATGCTCTTGATCGTGGCCCTTCCCTGCATGGTGGTCACGATTTGCTTCGTTTTGGAAAGCTCATTAAGCAGTTTTTTGATCTGGGCGGCTCTGGCAGCCGCAATCGGGTTTTACGTACCACGCTTCGTGTTGCGAAGCATGATCACTCGCCGGCAGCAACGCATTACGTGGGGTCTCGCCGACGCTTTGGATCTAATGGTCATTGCGGTAGAGGCTGGATTGGGACTAAACGCTGCCTTGAATCGCGTAGGTGAAGAATTGAAGGAAGTGCATCCGGATCTGCACCACGAATTTGATTTGGTGAATTTAGAAATTCGACTAGGCCGAAGTCGTGAAGAAGCGCTTCGTAACCTGACTGAACGAACCGGGGTCGATGATATCCGCAGCTTCGTGGCTCTGTTGATTCAAGCCGACCGTTTTGGTTCCTCAATCGGCAAGGCGGTAAGGGTCTTTGCTGATTCTCTGCGAACCAAGCGGCGTCAACGCGCCGAACAGGCATCTGCAAAGGCCGCGTTGAAGTTGCTCATTCCGTTAACGGTTTTCTTGTTTCCAGTGATTATTGCCATGATCTTAGCACCTTCTGCTCTCAATCTAATTGATCTGTTTTCGAGGTGAAGAATCATCGCGACGGGGGAAGCCATATGTTGAAACGCACACTGATAATTCTATCGCTGGCCATCGCCATAGTTGTTGCCGTTCAGCCGCTGCAGAAGGTGCACGGGATCATCATGACTCAGTCGCAGTGGCTGATGTTGAATTCGTCTGACAACCAGATGCTCTCCACTCCAGTGCAGGAAGGGAGTGGCAATCGCTTCATTGGCGCGCTCAAAGCTCCGTTCAGAGCACTCGGACGGCTCTTCGGCGGGGGCAAGAAGAATAAGCTCAAACTCGAACGCATCTCAGAGAAGGATGCGAAACACTTTGAAAGTGTGCCCGGTGTGCAAACCACCAACACCACCCAGATCGCTGAATCAAACTCGGAGGGCGATGCGGCTGGTAATTCCGGTATAAGGTCTGACGGAATTATCAGCCCCGCGGAGGCGCTCGAGGCAGCTGCGCTGGATCACCTCGAGAAGGGTCGCGCTTTACTCGATAATCATGACTTGAACGGCGCCATTGGCGAATTGTCCATGGCAGCCTCGGCAAATCCGAACCTAAGCGAAGCCAGCACTCTTCTGGGAGTGGCCTATTGGCGAAAGGGATTGCGCGATTTGGCTCAGAGATCGTTTGAAACTGCTGTACAGGTCAATAAGGACGATCCGCAGAACCTCAACAACCTTGCTTATTTCTTCTACGAAACTGGCGACTACAAAAATGCCACAAAGTATTTCAAACGTGCCGCAAAGTTGTCGCCTAATGATCCGCTCATCTTGAACAACCTCGCACTCGCACAGTCGCAGAGGGGCAAGTTTGATGATGCCTACAAGAACTTTGCCCGCGCCGGCGGCGAGGTCACTGGCCGAGTAAATCTCGCCAACCAGCTGGAGATGGCCGGACGTTCCAAAGAAGCTTTAAAACATTACGAGGCGGCAAGACTGAAAGCCCAAGAGAGCACCAGTTTCGGTACGCAAGACATCACGGTCGCAATAGAAATCCAAAACGGACGCATTACTTTTGCCTCAGTAGCGAACCATCGTCGGGGAATGGAGGCTTATGAAGCCTCGGCGCTCCGACTCGTGAGGGAGCGTAAATATCCAGCGAACAAGAACGGACAGGAATCTATTGTTGTGCGCATTAGCCCGTTTCACGCCTCTTAGCGCACCAAAGAAGTAACAATCGAAAGCTTGCCCAAACGCTTTATCAGGGGATCGCTAATGACTTGTTTGAACATCCTGACGCGAGCGGAAATTGAAAATCTCGGTCCTCCGATCCCCGAGGATCTGGAAGAGGCGGGCGTTTCTGAAGCGTTCCTTCGTGACCTCACGCTCAAAAGCGTTGCGGAGTTGCCAGACGTGACCTCCGCAGCCGTCGCTGAGAGGCTACATCTTCCCTGCGCGCTGACCGAAGAAATACTTTATCGGCTTTACCGGAACAAATTGATCGAGATGCGCCTGCAAAGCATGCCCGGCGCTACTCGCTATGCCATGCTCGATCAAGGTTGGGAGCGTCTGCTGCGCATGGAGTCGCAAAACGGCTATCGCGGACCGGCGCCCGTGTCGCTCGCAGACTATTCGCACATGGTTCGGCTGCAAGCAGGGCCATCCCAGCCTGCTTCTATCGAGGCCGTGCGCGCCGCTTTTAGCGACCTGGTGCTTCCCGAATCGTTGCTGCAAACACTCGGCTGCGTAATTAACTCGCGTTCATCGCTCTTCCTCACCGGACTGCCTGGCACCGGCAAGACGGCTGTCTCTGAAAGGATCAACGCCGCTCTAGGTGGTTCCATCTGGATACCCTATGCAGTCGAGATTGACGGTTACATCATTCGCATATTCGACTTCCGCTGCCATCGCGCGATTGCAAAAAAGACTTCAAACCTCGAGCACGATCGGCGCTGGATTGAAATTGAGCGACCGGTAATAAGAGTTGGTGGCGAGCTTACGCTGGAAAACACTGCGCTCGTCTGGTCTGAGACGTCGAAGTCATACGAGGCCCCGTTTCACTTGAAGTCCAATGGCGGAACACTGATCATCGACGACGTTGGCAGACAGTTTGTGCCACCCCACTCGTTGCTTAGTCGTTGGATCCAGCCCCTTGAAAGAAGAGTCGACTTCCTGACCCTCAGCAACGGGAACAAGATCGAGGTGCCTTTCGAACAGCTTGTGGTCTTCGCCTCCAGCTTTGCTGAAAATGAGATCATCGACGAAGGTTTTCTCAGACGTCTTGGTTACCGGGCACGAATTGAAATGCCGACCCGAGCTGCGTATTTGGAAATATTCAAGCGCGCCGCACTCGCCAACAGCATCGAGTTGGACACAATCAGCCTAGACCACTTACTCGACAGGTACGTTGCTGAAAACCGGCCTATGAAACCCTGTGAACCGCGCGATCTCTTGAATCGGGTGAACGATGTCTGCCGGTTTGAGGGTAGACCTTTCCGGCTCACACCCGAGCTGGTAGATATAGCCTGGAAAAACTACTTTGGATCTGCACACCATTTTGATCCGCCGCCGGTGATCGCGCCTGTCAGAAGGGCCCGAGCTGTGGTAGTTTCCTGAGTTGACGACAACAGCGTTGAAGTGATGATTAGACACTCCAATAAATCTCTCGTTTTAGCAATTGGCATCGTCGCGATAAGCGGCGGCTGGCTTCACTTGCAGGCACAGAAATCTTCGCGCAGCAGGTCCCGGATGACGAAAGCTGCCAGTCAGAAATACTCGATTGTTCAGGCCGTAGCGGGCGATTCGTTGAAATCCATTGCTGAGCGGACCGGTGCCAATGCCACGCAACTGGCGCGGTTGAATGGCCTCTCTTTGAACAGCAAACTAAAACTCGGGCAGCGAATAATTGTCCCGGCTTTATTAACTTCGCAGCCAGAAACGCAGCAAGGCGCGCGCACAGCCAACGGTCAACTAATTAAGTTTATCGACGGCGGAAGCTTGCACGTTGACGAAGCATGGTGGAAGGGTGAGGAAGTCTGGTACCGGCGCGGAAAGGTCACTGAAACGTCGGCGCGAAAGGTAAAATCGATCGAGCCCGTGTTTGTTGCTCAAGTTGAACCCAGAAATAACGCGGAAGCCCCGCCTCCGATTCCTGTGTCCGAGAAATCGTCCCCTGCACCAATACCCGTCTGGATTTACCTTGTCGGAGGCGCGAAATTCAAGGTCGATGAAGTGAAAGAAACATCTGACGGCGCCTGGTATCAACGAGAAAACCTGGTGAGTTTCCTGGAGCGCAGCCGCATTGCTCGGATCGAGCGCGAAGCGCCGGCTACTTCATCATCGGATTGGACAGAGGGGGGCTGGACATCGGGCAACTCCACCCTCGATCAGTCGATCAGAACAAATGGCAGCCGCTTCGGCGTCGATCCTTATCTCGTGTTTTTAGTTATCGAACAGGAGTCGCACTTTCGCACGCGCGTGGTTAGCCCCAAAGGCGCGCGGGGATTGATGCAGCTGATGCCCGGAACGGCGCGGCGCTTTGCGGTAAAAAACTCTTTTGATCCGGCGGAAAACATTCGTGGGGGCACACAGTACCTGAAAGAACTGTTGACTATGTTCAATGGCCGGGTGGATCTCGCCTTAGCGAGCTATAATGCCGGTGAAGGACGCGTCATTAGTTACGGTAACAAAGTCCCGCCATTCCAGGAGACCCAGAATTACGTGAAGCGCATCGGGCAACGTTACAAAAAGGGGGGGGCTCAAAGGGAGCAGCGAAAGGGAACGGCAGCGCGCTCCGCACAACCAGCATTGGCTGAGGATACACCATGAAAGTTTTTATTCTTCGTCGAGCTCTCCTCGTTTTTGTTTGTCTTGGAGTGTGCTGGACCAATGCGCCGGCGCAAACAGGCAACGATGCTCCGCTCAACAACAACTCGATCGTCAGACTTGTTAAAGCAAACTTCAAAGAAAAAACGATCATCGCAATTATTGATTCGCGTGCTACTCGGTTCGATCTGTCCACAGAGCGAATGATTGAGTTGAAACGAACCGGGGTCAGTGAGCGAATTATTCTAGCCATGCTTGCGCGCCAACAAGGGTTGGAGTTCGATGCCGCTTGGAACGACGACGCGTTTTTCAATTCTGACAATAACAATCTGAAAACTGATAAGCAGGGCGACCCTGCTCGAAATTCATCTTCGGCGGGCGACAGCACTGACATATTCGGATCAAGCGGAGGATCACACGGCGGCACCAAGAGTAAGGGCGGGATCAATAGTTCCGGAGCCAATGATACGGTAACTACCGGCAGCGCAACTGTACGCATCCTACGCCCGCCAACTGAAGCAGGTGCTCCTCCAAAACTCGAGAAAGTCGCCACCCTCACCAACGACTCGATAGTGGAATTGATTGAAGCCGGATTTTCCGAAGGCACCATCATCAGACGCATCGAACAATCGCCAGTTGATTTTGATCTCTCCTCTGAGAAACTTACCGAACTACGCAAACACCGTGTGAGCGAGAAAATCCTGTCGGCAATGAGAACAGCTACAGGTGATACGAGCGATTCGAAATCCGCGCCCATTTCCAATGGCACTCCTCGGCAATAGACAACTCGCACGCGCCAGAATGTTGCTCTGTTTGGCAGTGGCTGTCTTGCCGCTGCTCGCGTACTCGCAGAATAGCTCGCACGCCGTCGCACAAAGCAACTCGCGCAAGAAATCTCGTCCTGCCCAAAGCAAGAATGCGAACGCTCTACCTTCGCCGTCTCCCACGCCTTCGTGGATTGATCGACTGGGCGAGCCGCCGCCTCCACCACCACGGCCAGCACCAAAAGTTGAAGAGCAAGTCAATCCAGGTGACGTAATCTCTGTGGAAACAACAGAGGTAATGTTGCCTGTTACTGTTCGGGATTCAAATGGACGTTTGGTGACGGCGCTGACTCGTGACGACTTTCATGTCTTCGAGGACAACAAAGAACAGCCGCTGCGCGATCTGGCGCTGAGACAGGTGCCAGTTGACGCGATTCTCATGGTAGATGCTTCATCTTCCGCGGCTCGAAATCTGGATGACTTTCGTCGAGCTGCCGAAGGCTTTGCAGCACGTCTCGGTGCGGACGACCGGATTAGCCTGATCAAGTTTGATGACTCAGTTCAATTACTCCAGGACTGGACCAGGAGCCGCTTTCAATTGCAGCGTGCTTTGACGAGAATTTCACCGGGCATATTTACCCGTTTCAACGATGCGTTATTGTTGGCGGCTCGCGAGCAATTTCGTTCAACTCAATCGCGACGCGCGGTGATTGTGCTCACCGACGGCATCGATAGCGGGCGCGGCACAACCCTGGAAACCGCAGCCAGAGCCTTACTGGAAGCACAGGTGACGGTTTACGTTGTTAGCAATACTGAAATTTCACGTGCAGAAAAACTTGCGGCCCTTGACGAGCTAAACAAGGGCACTGACGCCTCGCAGCGTTTTAACAAGTTGCAGATCGATGATCTGCGGGCCGGATTGCGCGCTCTGGATGAAAGTGAACAGACTCTGGAACAACTGACTACCGCCACTGGCGGCCGCCTCTTCAAGCCACGCAGCTTTGACGCGCTGGAGGCAACCTATGCCGAGGTCTCTGAGGAATTGCGACACCAGTACGCACTTTACTACACGCCAATAAACCGAACACGTGACGGTGGTTTCCGGCGCGTTCGGGTTGAGGCAACAAATCCATCCTACGAAACTCACACCCGCATTGGTTACTTCGCGCCAAGAGGGTGAGTGAACGGCAAACTGGTTCGCGTCCTGCTCAATCGTGTTGAGTTTATGAAATGATTGCGGAACACTAACTGAGGATTCGAATAAGAGCGACAACGATTGCCAGACTTACAAACCCACCCGAGAAAGTAAAGGCACGCTCGACTGGTTGACTCTTTCGCTGCATTAGATCGCGCATTATTACGAGGCCACATTTCCAACCATCATGCTGGTAGATCGGTAACATGTTGCCGGCGGCGATCAGAAAGTTTATCCAACCGAAGGTTGTTCCATAAGTTAGCAAACAGGCAATGAGATTTAAGATGACGCCACCGAGGTGTACCAGCAGTTGCTGTCGAACTGACCGCTCTTTTAACGCCGTCCCGTCGAGCCGTGCAAAAGAGCCCAGCGGCAGAAGGCGCATGCTGAAATAAATACTGCCCATGCGAAAACCAAAGAGCTTTGGCCCCAGGCCTAAACCCAGTTCCGAAGCCGGAACGCTGCAGATTCTGGCAGCGAGCAGGTGTCCAAGCTCATGAATGACCATTGCGACGGCCGTGGCGATTAGTATTGCAAGTAACATCAGTTTAGAAATGCCCTTCAAGTCGCGAATAGATATTGAAAAAGAAAAAGACCGTTAGGATTAGCGTCATTGTTCCCCCTCTTTTGAACCGACCTCGGGGGTGGTCGCATGCTTTCCTTTCAAGAGGCATGCCGCCCCTCAAAACCGACTGATATGGTTCTTTTATTGGGAGATTAAGAAGGGAGTAATGCTCCGGTGACGGATCGTGTGACTATTAAGCAGACACAATTTGGCTCTTATGGGACAAACAGTTTGTGGGTGAATTCGGCTGGCAATGGTATTGAAACTTGAAATTGCAAGAATCGGAGGTGGACCGTTCGCGCCAGACCTACAGCGCTTCGAAGTCGTCACGGTCTTGCCAGACATCGGCATGCGAAGATTGAGAGGCACACCGCACTTTCGTCCAACGCCGCAAGCACACTCCCAAAACCGTCACTACCAACTAAGCCGTCAGAACTCGACCGTGTGGGAGAATCTCTATCCCCCTCGAGCCAATCGAGTCGAGTATTAGGGCCCGATGCTCTACTACAACTGCTCGCCGGTGAGCAGCCGCAACGCACCTCGTGTGGCCCATCTAGTCTGCCTCGGTGCGCCAAAACATTTTTTAACTTGACCCGCAAGAAGAACTTGATCGCTTCGATTCAAATCTCCGGCTGTAGCCCACAGCCCGCAAAAAGTCCTGGCCCGGTCTTTGCACAATGCGTGATTACACGAACGTGCGCTAGTAGCGTTATCCCCTCCTCTGCTAGCGAAAGGAACAAACGCACGTTTGTGGAAGAGGAGCTTGCTCAGCAGTGTCTTTGTCTGCGGCCTCTCAACGAACAAGGGATTGAGCGCGGACGCAAACCGTCGCGCTCAGGCTAACGCTCAAAAGGCTGGTTTAGTTTCCTTTCGCGTGCGGGAATCGCCTCCCTGATCGGGATGCGGCGATTCAACGAAAGCAATTCTAAATAGTCCAGATCCCACAAGGTTCTATCTTTCATGGGCGCCATGGAAGATGAGACCCGCTTGTACCTCGTGGTGTACACGGTGACCACCGCGAAGCCTGACCACAATTTTCTGCGGCTGAACGTCTGATCAACTTCGCCGCCTTATCTCAGGAGTCC
>Ga0163162_10008415_pt1 | contig 10060 bp, 6 predicted proteins | sample S55metaG_FD_115310 | JGI IMG/M metagenome (GOLD analysis project Ga0163162, IMG submission 115310) | Switchgrass rhizosphere microbial communities from Kellogg Biological Station, Michigan, USA - S5-5 metaG | ecosystem: Host-associated > Plants > Roots > Rhizosphere > Soil | place: USA: Michigan...
AGGTCACATTTCACAAAGCCAGGTTGATGGCATCGAAACCATTTTAAAAGCCGCGGCAGACGGCGGTATCACCGATCAGCGTAAAGTAGCCTATATGCTGGGCACCGTTTACCATGAGTGCGCGGGCACCATGCAGCCGGTAAACGAAAACGGCAAAGGCAAAGGCCATCCTTATGGCGAAAAATTTAAAATGGGAGCAGGCCCCGGTCACCGGGTACCTTATACTACGCCCGATCAGTTATATTATGGCCGCGGATTTGTACAGCTAACCTGGTACGAAAACTATGAAGCTATTGGCAAACACCTAAATGTCGACCTGCTCAATCATCCTGAACTGGCACTACAACCTGATATAGCAGCAAAGATCATGATTGATGGCATGACCAAAGGCATGTTCACAGGTGTTGGCTTAGGGAAATATTTTGACGACAAACATGCCGATTGGATCAATGCCCGCCGTATCATTAATGGCAATGATCAGGATGTTTTAATAGCAGGCTATGCTAAACACTTTTATAAAGGATTAACTGGGATTGATGCGTAAATTAAAATACTACCATTCGGTTTTTATCCCGGATGGTAGTATTAACTCTTATCTTCAATAGTCCATCATCCCCGCGTAATAATCAGCTATTCAATTATTCTGCTACCTCAATAATTGATATATTAGCGTAAATGAATAAGCTGATCACTTACTTTTTTGTATTATTCTCCGTTCAGCTTTATTCCTGCCATACCAATACTTCTTCCGATCAGCATAAAACAGTTTTTAATATTAACCTGGAAGAAGGCCTTACTTCGCTTGATCCTGCTTTTTGCCGTAATCATTATACCATATGGATGGATAACCAGCTTTACAATGGCCTGGTGCAGATCAATGATAGTTTAAAAACAATACCCTGTATAGCCAAAAGCTGGGAAACATCGGCAGATGGTTTGCTTTATACCTTCCACCTGCGCAATGATGTTTATTTTCATGACGACCCTCATTTTGCAAACGGCACAGGTCGCCAGGCAGTTGCTTCAGACTTTGTTTACAGTTTCGGCCGGTTGATCGATCCAAAAGTAGCCTCATCCGGCTCATGGATCTTCAGCGATAAAGTAAAAGACAAAAGCGCGTTCACGGCCCTTAATGACAGTACTTTTCAAATCCGACTAAAACAGCCTTTCGCACCATTTTTAAGCTTGCTTACAGCGCAATATTGCTCTGTGGTACCCAAAGAAGTAGTTGAGTTTTACGGCAAGGATTTCAGGAGTCATCCGGTAGGCACCGGCCCCTTCAGGTTTAAATACTGGAAAGAGGGCGAAGTATTGGTATTTTTAAAAAACGACCATTATTGGGAGAAAGATGAAAAAGGTAACCGCCTCCCCTATCTTGATGCTATTCGCTCTACCTTTATTGCCGATAAGCAAACCTCGTTCCTGGAGTTTGTAAAAAAGAATATCGACTTTTTAAATGATATCGACGGCAGCTACCGCGATGACATCCTCACCAAAGCCGGTAAGGTAACACAAAAATACAAGGGCAAATTCATCCTGAACACTGCCCCTTACCTGAACACTATTTACCTGGGGATGCTGGTTGATACAACTCTGCCTATCGTAAAAAAATCGCCTTTAAAAATACTGAAGATCAGGCAGGCCATCAACTATGCTATCGACCGCGAAAAAATGATCAAATACCTGCGTAACAGTATGGGTACACCGGGCTATGAGGGTTTTGTGCCCGAAGGTATGCCCGGCTTTAACGGCACAGGGGTAAAAGGCTACACCTACGACCCTGAAAAAGCCCGCTGCCTGCTTCGTGATGCCGGCTATCCCAATGGCAAAAACATGCCTGATATTACGTTGGCCACAACTGTTGGCTATCGCAGTTTGATAGAATATGTACAAGGCCAACTGGAACGTATCGGCATAAAAACAAATGTGGAGATAACCCAGGGGGCAAGTTTACGCGAGTTGATCTCCAAAAACGGCATCAACTTTTTTTATGGTTCATGGATAGCCGATTATCCCGATGCCGAAAACTACCTTTCGGTATTTTACTCCAAAAACAAGATCCCTTTCGGCCCTAATTATACCGGATTCAACAATAAAAAATTCGACGGGCTTTTTGAGCAAACCTACCAGGTAAAAGACGACGAAAAACGTTTCGCCATCTACCGCCAAATGGATAACCTGATGATGGAGCAATCGCCCATCGTGGTATTATACTATGATAAACTGGTGAACCTTTACCAAAACAACATCAGCGGATACAGCCTCAACGGGCAAAATTTATTGGTGCTTAAAAGGGTGGTGAAGAGTTCGTTTTAGAGATTAGAGGTTGGAGATCAGAGATTGGGTCTGCGCGAAAGCCGAGAATCGTCAAATTGCTTTGCTACTCTCTTTTTTACTTTTTTTATCAGACTTCAAGATTCCAATATTAGTCACAAAAAAATCCCGGTGGAAAAACCAACCGGGATCTCTTTTATAAAGTTTTTGCAGGGTTATACACCTAACAACAACCTTGCAGGATCTTCAAGCAATTGTTTAACCCTTACCAGGAAGCTTACCGATTCACGGCCGTCAATGATGCGGTGATCATATGACAGGGCAAGATACATCATCGGGCGTATCACTACCTGGCCGTTTACAGCAACCGGGCGCTCAATGATATTGTGCATACCTAAAATGGCCGATTGAGGCGCATTGATGATAGGCGTTGATAACATTGAACCGAATACACCACCATTGGTAATGGTAAATGTACCGCCGGTCATTTCAGGGATGGTCAGTTTGTTTTCGCGGGCTTTGCCTGCAAGCACAACGATAGCCTTTTCAATTTCGGCAAGGCTCATGCTATCGGCATTACGGATAACCGGAACTACCAAACCTTTAGGGGCAGATACAGCGATAGAGATATCAGCAAAATTGCTGTATACGATCTCTTCACCTTCAATACGTGCACCAACAGCAGGCCAGTCTTTCAAAGCTTCAGTAACTGCTTTGGTAAAGAACGACATGAAGCCTAAGCCAACACCATGTTTCTCTTTGAATTTATCTTTGTATTTACCGCGTAATTCCATGATAGGCTGCATATCAACCTCGTTAAAGGTGGTAAGCATTGCAGTTTCATTTTTAACCGATACCAAACGTTTGGCAACAGTTTTACGCAACGAGGTCATTTTCTCACGTTTCTCATCCCTGGCACCACCAGTTGAAGCTGCAACCGGGGCAGCAGCCGGAGCGGCAGGTTTAGCTGCCGGAACTTGTGCGCCAAGTGCATCACCTTTAGTGATACGGCCATCAACACCCGAACCTGATACTGATTTTGGATCAACTCCTTTTTCGGCTAATATTTTAGCAGCAGCCGGTGATGGAGTTCCTGATGCATAAGTTTTAGCACTTTCGGCAGCAGCGCCACCGCGGGGTGATTCGTCAGCAGCGCTAACTACAGCCGGGGTAACCGGAATAGCAGTGGCAGCTTGCGGAGCGCCTGCACCTTCAATAGTACAAACAACAGCGCCTATAGCCAATACATCGCCTTCTTTAGCCAAGGTTTTTAAAACACCGGCTTTTTCGGCAGTAAGTTCAAATGTAGCTTTATCTGATTCCAGTTCGGCAATAGCTTCGTCCATAGCAACAGCTTCGCCATCTTTCTTGATCCAGCGTGATAAAGTAACCTCGGTGATAGATTCACCTACAGGCGGTACTTTAATTTCAACAGATGCTCCTGATGATGCAGGTGCGGGAGCAGCGGCAACAGGTGCAGGAGCAGGTGCGTTAGCTACAACCTCAGGCTGTGCAGCCGGAGCAGCAGCTTCAGCGCCGCCATCTTCAATATTGGCAACAACAGCGCCAATTGGTAATACATCGCCTTCGTTGGCAACGATCTTTAAAGTACCGGCTTTTTCGGCAGTAAGCTCAAAAGTAGCCTTGTCTGATTCCAGTTCGGCAATAACCTCGTCCATCTCAACGCGGTCGCCGTCTTTCTTTTTCCAGCTCGAAAGGGTTACTTCTGTAATTGATTCGCCTACGGTAGGCACCTTAATCGCTAAGCTCATATTGTAGTATTGTAGATTTTATATTTTTTAACGGACAGTATCGGGATAATTAATTAAAAAATCAATCAGCCCCGGCATCAGCCATTTTCTTTGTTGTTTTTTTAACAGCTTCTTTAACTACTTTACCGGCTGGGGCCTCAAAAGCTTTTGAAACTATATATAACTGCTGGGCGGCATGTTGTTTAGCAAAACCGGTTGCTGTACTGCTGCCTTCTATCCTTGAAATAACGCTCAGGTTAATCACCTTATCGTTATGGAACTTACGGCAGATGTAAGGCCATGCACCCATGTTTTCAGGCTCTTCCTGTACCCAGATAAACTCAGCCTTTTCGTATTTAGCTTTGATCTTCAGGATTTGCGTAACCGGAGTTGGGTAAAGCTGCTCTACACGTACAATAGCCACATCTTTGCGGTTATCGGCTTGTTGTTTATCCAGTAAGTCATAATAAACCTTACCGGTACACAGCAATACGCGTTTTACCTTTTTAGGATCTACGTAGCTGTCATCAATCAATTCGTGGAACTTGCCGTTGGTAAAATCTTCCAGCGGCGAAACACATTTAGGACTGCGCAGCAAGCTTTTTGGTGTAAAGATGATCAAAGGCTTACGGAAATCGCGGTGCATTTGACGCCTTAAAATATGGAAGAAGTTGGCAGGTGTGGTGCAGTTGGCAATTTGAATGTTATCATCGGCACAAAGCTCCAAAAAGCGTTCAACACGTGCAGATGAGTGCTCAGGACCCTGGCCTTCATAACCGTGAGGCAACAGCATTACCAAACCGTTACCACGCTGCCATTTTGTTTCGGCGCTGGCAATGTACTGGTCAACAATGATCTGTGCACCGTTAAAGAAGTCGCCAAACTGGGCTTCCCAAATAGTTAAATTATTAGGGTTTGCAAGGGCATAACCGTATTCAAAACCTAAAACTCCATACTCAGATAATAAAGAGTTATAAATACTCAGCTTAGCTTCAGTATTGATAGTAGCAAGCGGTGTAAATTCATCTTCCGAATCAACCAGCGTTAATACCGCATGACGGTGCGAGAAAGTACCGCGTTTCACGTCTTCACCGCTTAGCCTGATCGGGTAGCCTTCTTTTAACAAAGTACCGTAAGCAAGCAACTCGCCCATAGCCCAGTCAAACACTTTGGTTTTGTTAACCATTGCGCTGCGGTCTTCAAACAGTTTCTCAATTTTTTTGAAGAACTCTTTGTTTGGCGGCAAAACAGTTAGCTTATTGCCAATTTCCAGCAACTCTTCTTCGGCTACAGATGTATCAATAGCTTTTACCAGTTCTTTATGACTTGCCAGGTGCAATCCACTCCAGGCGCCCTCAAACATGGCAATGGTATCAGTAAACCTTTCTTCAGATTTTACTTCGTCCAGCTTTTGCTGTAACTCGTCTTTGAAAGTTTTTTCGATAGTTTTTAAGAACTCAGCATTAATGCTGCCTTCGTCTATCAGTTTCTGATTGTAAATTTTAAGCGGGTTAGGGTGGGCTTCTATAGCTTTATACAACAGCGGCTGGGTGAATTTAGGTTCATCAGCCTCATTGTGGCCATAACGGCGGTAGCACAGGATATCGATAAATACATCCTCGTTAAATACCTGCCTGTATTCCATAGCCAGGTTTACTACGTAAGCCAAAGCTTCAACATCATCCCCATTTACGTGGAAAACCGGCGAAAGCACAGTCTTGGCAACATCTGTACAATAGGTACTTGAACGCGCGTCTTTATAGTTGGTGGTAAAACCTATCTGGTTGTTGATAACCAGGTGAATGGTGCCGCCAGTGCGGTAACCATCCAGTTTTTCCATTTGTAAAACTTCATATACGATACCCTGACCGGCAATTGAAGCATCACCATGGATCAGGATCGGGGCGATCTTTGAATGGTCGCCGCCATATTTAAAGTCGATTTTTGAGCGGGTGATACCTTCTACAACCGGATCAACAGCCTCCAGGTGCGATGGGTTAGGGCAAAGGCTCAAGTGAACTTTTTTGCCGCTTTTGGTAAGCACATCGGTTGAAAAACCTAAGTGGTATTTCACGTCGCCGCCAAAGGGTGATTCAGAATCATAGTTTTTACCTTCAAACTCTGAGAATACCTCTTTATAGGTTTTCTCCATGATGTTGGTCAACACGTTCAAACGACCGCGGTGGGCCATACCAATAATAAACTCTTCGATACCCAGATCGGCACCATTTTTAATTACCGAATCCATTGAAGGGATCAGCGCTTCAGCACCTTCAAGCGAGAAACGTTTTTGACCAAGGAATTTGGTACCCAAAAAGTTTTCGAAGGTTACAGCTTCGTTCAGTTTGTTAAGCATTTCCTTCTTTTCATCAACAGTGAACGAAGGTGTATTGCGGCGGCTTTCCATCCGCTCTTCAAACCATTTTATTTTTATTGGGTTACGGATGTATTTATACTCCGTACCAATTGAACGGCAATAGGTATCTTCAAGTAACTGGCGGATATCGCGAAGTTTGGCAGCTCCTAAACCAACTTCAACACCTGCGTTAAATACGGTATCAAGGTCGGCATCGCTCAAACCAAAAGTTTCAAGCTCCTTACCAGGAAAATAATGGCGGCGTTCACGAACTGGGTTTGTTTTTGCAAACAAGTGCCCGCGTGAGCGGTAACCATCTATCATGTTTAATACGTTGATCTCCTTTAAGAAATGCTCAGGAGTAGCTTCGCCAACAGCAGCGGGCGCAATTGCGGCAGAGGCGTCTGTGTCCTTACCAAAATCAAATCCTTCAAAGAATTTTTGCCATCCGTAATCTACCGATTCCGGCTCCTGCTTGTACTGTTCGTATAGGGAAGATATGTAGGCAGCGTTTCCGCTATTTATATAATTGAGACGATCCATGTGAAACTGATCTTTAAAACGGTACAAAAGTAAGCATATACCCCTATATACTTCATAATTAATTGTAAAGAAATTTACCCATTATTGGGCTTATTTTATCCTTTGGGGTGAAAACTCAAATTATCGATAGTTGTTTTGCAGCAGATACAAAATATTTTAGTGAGGATAATACTTAAGCGCTAACCAAATCCCCGGCTTCATCAATGGATGATGGCTGCCAGGTATTCACGAAATCGGTTTTGGCTTCAAGCTCTTTGGGCAACTTGGTGGCTATGGTATATTTGCTTTCTTTAGCGTCATTAACACCGGCAATAAAAGCCCAGTTACCCCAGTTGCTGGCCGGCGAATAATCAATAAGCTTTTCTTCAAAATAAGCGGCACCTTGGGTCCAATCGGCCTTAAGGGTATTTACTAAATAGCCGGCTACTATTTGCCTGTTTGGATTGCTGATAAAACCGGTAGCGTTAAGCTCATGCATGGCAGCATCTATCAGGGGCACTCCTGTTTCGCCGTTTTTCCACTTTTGCAACAGCAACCCGGCATCAGGTGCAAGGTCCTGGGCTTCATCTTTTGCTTTGATGAATTTTTGCCCGTGCTTTTTAAACATAAACCTGAAATAATCGCGCCAAAGCAATTCAAGCTTCAAAAGGTTGCCATTGTTGCCGTATTTCTGAATTTCCCAATACACCTGCCTTGGCGAAATGCAACCTATTGACAGCCACGGAGAAAGTTTCGAAGAAAACTCAGATCCATTACGGCCATTTTTTTGTTTTACGGCCAGATCAAGATTGGAGAAGTATTTGTGCATCTGCACTAATGCAGCTGTTTCGCCCCCTTGAAAATTCTCGGTGGCGCGCATATCATCAACAGGCTCATTTAAACCTAACTGTTGCAAGGTTGGCAGTTCGCCGGCATCAGTAATTTCAGGCACTGTAATATGATCGGGAGTTGGTACACATGACCTAACGTTACTATCACGTTCTACCTTCTTTTTAAAAACTGCGAAACTATCAGGGATATCCTTTATCGGGAAAGGAAGATCTTCCTTATGGTACATGGTATGACCGATAAAATGCTTGAGGTTAAGCCTCATTTTCCACAAGGCCGTTTCAACTTCTTCGGAGATATCGGTTTCCTCATAAGCTACCTCCCGGTGATGGTAAACCTCATTCACATGATATTCTTCGGCAAGCTGCGGGATCACTTCGGCAGGATTACCAATACGGATGATCAGTTCGGCACCAAAGCCCTGTAAATTTTTGCGGAGATCGGCAACAGCTTCCAGCAGGAACCTGGCCCTGAAACTCCCTGTTTTGGGCGCACCACTTGCGGTGTGCTGAAAATAATAAGGATCAAAACAATAAACCGGCAGTACTTTATCAGCCTTGCGAACAGCTTCTAACAAAATTTCGTTATCGTGAATACGCAAGTCATTTCTAAACCAAACCAGAATAGTTCTATCACTCATAGTTAAACAGGGGTTAACTGAATAATGCAGTATGCAAATTTGCAATTTATTTGCGTTTTATGCACATTTTGCTACAAGATTATGACATCACCCAAACATTTAATTATTTTATTAAACTAAATAAAAACCTTTTAGCCATATAAAATGATCAAACCTGCGGGACTGTCAGCGTGTAAATATACGCAAATACAGTTAACTAAGTTATAACGTGCATCTCCGGGGATCTTGCCCATCAACCGTTAAATAACCCTGAACCTTATTGATCGGCCTTGATCTTAGCCTTGATCACCGAATCTTTTTGAGCCGGTGTGAATTTATAGTTAAACTAGAACAGGGCCCCTTCAAAATCGCCATATGAAGGATTGGGAATAACGATATACCTGCTGCCAAATTCCTTTTGCAGTTTTTGCGTAGCTGCGGTCCTGTTTTCTTCAGTTGGATGGTTATCATATAGCAGATCAAAATCGGGCAGGTTATCGCCGCAAAGCAACAGGATATTATGCGTTTTTAAAACGTTAAGCCTGCGCGCCTCTTTGCTTGATGAGGTCGTTTTTAACAACAAGTGTTCGTCATCCGCATAGGGTAAACCATACAATTGCAGGTTTTTCAACGTACTTGCCCGCTCATTTTCATTACGGTTGGTAACGTAAAATATAGTGATCCCTTTTGATGCCGCATATTTGAAAAATGCGGGGGCACCCGGCACGGTATCAGCAATGGCTTTGTCAGTCCACTGTTTCCAGGTGGCATCATTGTAATCTAAATTTTGTAAGGCACGGTGTGCATCATATGGACTATTATCCAGCAGGGTTTCGTCGATATCAGTAACTATAGCCCAGGGTTTATCGCCAGGATTTTTAACTCCTTCATCAACCCTCAGCTTAGCTATATTATAGGCTTGAAAGCATAGCGCTTTGTATTCGGCCGCCCGCTGCTGCCATAAAGAAGCCCAGATCTTACCATCATTGGCGATGCTGGTGTTTGAAGTAGCTGTTTTTTTAACGGATGCACAAGCGCTGAATAATAACAGGCCTGATAGTAGATAGCTATAGCTTTTTTTCATGTTGGTTGATGAAAGATATTTTCGGATAAACTCAAACTACGGTCATGCTGAACTCGTTTCAGCACCCCACACGCCCAGCGGCCATGGCGTTGACTTAGCAAGTGGGATCCCGAAATAAATTCAGGATGACCACAGTGTGTTGTTACAACAACTCCGGCTTTATTTTATCCTTAAACTCCCTGGCAAATTTATTGAGTTTTGGCTGGATAACAAACGCACAGTACGACTTGTTAGGATTATCGTTAAAATAATTCTGATGATAATCTTCGGCACTGTAAAATTCACTTGCCGGCGTTATTTCAGTTACAATAGGGTCATCAAAAACATGCTCATTAGTAAGCGTTTTTATCATGGCTTCCGAAGCCTGTTTTTGCTCATCGGTATAATAAAATATTGCCGACCTGTATTGTGTGCCTACATCAGCACCCTGACGGTTAAGCGTTGTTGGATTATGAGTTTTAAAGAAAACCAATAGCAATTCATCAAACGAGATCACATCAGCATCATACTCCAGGTGGATCACTTCGGCATGGCCGGTAGTGCCGGTACAAACCTCCTCATAGGTTGGATTTAAAACCTTGCCGCCCATATAACCTGACGTTACT
>Ga0163162_10008417_pt1 | contig 10059 bp, 9 predicted proteins | sample S55metaG_FD_115310 | JGI IMG/M metagenome (GOLD analysis project Ga0163162, IMG submission 115310) | Switchgrass rhizosphere microbial communities from Kellogg Biological Station, Michigan, USA - S5-5 metaG | ecosystem: Host-associated > Plants > Roots > Rhizosphere > Soil | place: USA: Michigan...
AATACCGGCGAACCCGGTGTTCGGTATAGGAAAGACAAAGGGGCTACGCCTCCTGACGTAACCCCTTGAATTTCTTGGCTCCCCGACCTGGGCTCGAACCAGGGACCTACGGATTAACAGTCGAAGTGTGTTCGGTTGCGGCCTTCAGGAAGTCCATGTTCCGTAAGGCGTTCCTCGAGGCGTAGCCACTCACTCGCGGCCGACCGAGCCGCTTCCGAACCCTTATGCTCGGTTCGACGTCCCAATGCCAGAAGGCTGAACAGGATCAACGACTTACAAGCCCGGAGTCGAGCCAACACCGAACCTAACGTGCGGGTCTGGCCGCGCGGGGTTGACATCGACCCGGCGCCTGATCAGTCGTCGCCCTTTTCAACAATCGCCAGCCCGTAAGGATCGTTGCCCACACCGGTGACCGTTGCGACGACCTGGCGCGACCTCAAGTCGATGACCCACACCGTCCCGCTGGCCGGGAACTGATTCAGGCGTGCGCCCCCCGAGATGACCGCGTACCGACCATCGGACGTTACCGCCGAGCCTTTCGGCCGCGCCGGCCGTACAACTCCATCGGGATCGGCCGGCCGCGTGAGCGCGATGCGAGCAACTTCCGTCTTCGAAGCGAAGTCGACGATGGATACATTGTTCGCGCGAAAGTTCGGAACAACGATCTGCCTGCCGTCCGGCGTGAACGAAGGGAGGAAGGGCCGGGTCTGGACGCTCGGGTCATCGGTGCCCACGCGGATCCGGGCCACTTCGGCCGTTGTGTGGCCGGCCGCCGCGAGATCGACGTTGATGACGGAAATGGTGTTGCCTTCGAATGCCACCTTCTGGCTTTCGCGATTCGCCGAAACCACCCAGCGACCGTCGGGACTGGTCGTGATCCCGAACGGGCCAGTCTGCACTGGGACGCGAACGATCTCGGGCGTCTTGTTGCCGGCAAGGGCAGCCTCCAGGTCGATCACCGAAACATCCTCGGTGCCACCGTTCGCGGTGAACAGGTACCGCTTGCCATCGCTGCCGCGACCCACCGTGATGCCGTTCGTATCAGGGAAGCAGCCCCATGCAGAATGCGGCGACAGCAAGGGAACCGGCGAGTAAGTGCCGTTGGGCTGGAAGAAGGGGTTCGCGAACGTGGGTGGGCCGCTGGGTGACACAAGCGGCACCGGGAAGATGGGACAACTGACACCGGTGCGCCCCACCGCCAATTCGACCGAACCGCGCAGGCTGCCGGTCTTTCGGTCGACGAAGGTGACGCGATTGCCGCCGTCCTCGGTCAGGTGACTCTCGGCATGGCCAATGACGAAGGTGTCCTTCAGCAGCACCAGCCCCAGTGCCCCGAAGTAGCCGGAATCGAAGCTCTGTTCCAGCGCATCGGCCGTATCGTCGCTCTTCGGCTTCGTCATCTTCGCGACGTTCATGACCGCGATGTTTCCGCGGCCACCGTGCTGAAGGAATTCGGCGTTATCGATGGCGCCGTGGTGGTTGACGACGTAGGCTGTCCGCCGGTCCTCACTGATGACGATGTTTCCTGGGTCACCTAGGGGCCTGCCGTCGAGCCGGTCGAGGGCGACTTTCGAGCGGCTGACGATCGCGTTCGGCGTCTTGTCGTTCGCCGGCTGCAGGGCCAGACTCAGATCGATTGCATAGATGCGCGGATCTCGCCGGCCGGTGGCGAGGATGTAGGTCTTGTCCGCCAACGCTTCCTGCGCAATGCACAGCAGTAGCAGGCTGGCGACAAGGGGTTTCGCGATGTTCATTCAACGCTCCCGAGATGACATGGCCGACCCATGCGAAGTCGTTGTAAATCGCTCAGCGGTCGTGCGAAGTGGGGACATCTCCTGATGTGCGAGGCGCCTGATGGGCGTAACTGTCGAGGCTGCGAAGTGCTACGGGTCGCCGTAGACTTCGGTCAGGCGTCAGGCACCGCCAGAGCGCGATAGGCGCGCAACCCATGGAAGGAGAACGCAATGGCCGGATGGTTCGAACTCAGCAAGAGCTCTGATGGTCAGTTTCGCTTCGTATTGAAGGCAGGAAACGGAGAAGCGATTCTCAGTAGCGAGCAGTACGCGGCCAAGGGGTCGGCTGAAGGGGGCATCGCTTCGGTGCAAGCGAACTGTTCCGAGGACTCCAGGTACGAGCGTAAGACCTCGTCGAATGGCAAGGCATTCTTCAACCTGAAGGCTGCCAACCATCAAGTCATCGGTACGAGTCAAATGTATTCGAGTGAGCCTTCTCGTGAGAGCGGCATTGCCAGCGTGAAGGAGAACGGCACAACCAAGACTGTCAAGGACAACACCTAGCTTCTGCGCCGAGCGGACGCCTCCTGCCGTCCTGCACGACCTGCGGCGCGAGTCGACACCGCGAGACGTTGACTAGGCCGCGAGAACGATTTGGTCGAGGCGCGTGAGCGGCACTGTCGGCTCTTGCCCCGCCGGTCCTCGGGTGGATCGCTGGCCGAGGCGCGGCCTCTCTCTAAGCTGGGTTAGCGGGTCGAAGGCGCTCAGACTCATCCGGCTTGCTCCCTTCGTCCCCGTGAAGGTCAACTGCGACAGCTTCTCGATAGCGGCAATCGTCGTCTGAAAGGTCTTGTAGGGCGTGAAAGGCAATTCTGGCGCGCCGCGCAGGCCGAATTCGGCGATCGTCTGACGCTGGTCGAGGACGTACGCCGTCGCGAAGAGCTTGCCCGACGCGTTGATGGCGGCAACTACTTTCCAGTACCGAAGAGGGTAGGGCGTCTCTGCGAAGCCCGGTAGCGCTGGATCCTTGGGCTCGAAGACGGGCCCCGTGATCACTTGTGCCTTGAAGTTGTCCTTGGCGACAGCATTCTCGAGGATGTGCCGTTCGATCCCTTGCCAGAGCTCGCGCCCTTCATTGAATCTGGCATGCTGGGGCGTGCAGTTGCTCCAGTGGCAAGTGTCCGCGGCGGCGTCGAGCGCGTTGGACTGCGTCGCCCCGTATTCCTGGTCTTCTCGCCGGGTCAGGTGGCCGCGGTCGAACTGATTGTTCTCGTAGAACGCTTCGCCGACCTGCGCTTCAGGAGCGATGCGGGGATCGAAGCGCCAGACGTCCTTGGGACGGGTCAGCTGGAAGCGGCCGCTGAAGTCGACGTTGGCTGCGCTGTAAATCGCGAAGCGGCGCGCCTTGTGCATGACGACGCTGAAGTGCCGGTAGGAGAGGACGTTGTCCTTCGGATTGGCGATCAGGGGCGATGCCTTCTTCGCCAGCGCCGGACTCAACTGCGGCAGGAAGACCTGGCCATCCTGCTTGCCTGGGCGCAGGAACGCCGAGTCGAACCCCTTGCGGTTGCTGTAGTCGCCGTCAAACGCCATCGCTTCGAACCTTCAGCGACAGAGCAGTGACTCTGCGCAGCGGCATCGTATCGGGAACCCCTCGCGTGGGAATCCCCATCCTTAGGGTCGACCCGAGCTAAAACACCGCGGACAACCCTGCGTCAGGGACTGACTTCGCGAGCAGCTCAGCTGCATCCATTCCCACTGACTGCAATCGGCCAGTATCCTTGTGCGGCAGAAGATTGCCGGCGCGTTCATGGCGGGCTACTACGGAATGCCTGACAAGACCGTGGAGGCTTGGCGAAATCTGTGGTTCCACACAGGTGATGCGGGCATCGTTGACGCTGCTGGACTGCTTGTCTTCGTCGACCGCCTCAAAGACTGCATCAGGCGCCGCGCGGAGAACATCTGCGCCAGCGAAGTGGAAGCAGTCATCCTTCAGCTTGCTGGAGTCCAGGAGGTCGCGGCGTATGCCGTTCCCTCACCTTCGCCGGGTGCTGAAGATGAGGTGACGCTGGCGATCGTAAAGACAGCTTCTGCTGAGCTCGACGAGAAATCTGTTTTAGCGCACGCCGACTCATCTCTTCCGCGATTCGCGCAACCGAGGTTCGTACGATTCGTCGAGTCGCTCCCTAAGACGGCAACAGGGAAGGTACAGAGAGCTGTGCTAGGAAGCCAGGGCAGCGCAGGCGCCTTTGACAGAGAAGGCGCGAAGCCTCGGCGGATCTGACGGCGTTTAATCTGAAGTAAGCGGGGGTGATTCAGCCCGTCGCAACGCGGGGAAGCGGCCGTTCGTCGAAGGCCGCTTCTGGACCGAGAGCGCCCATTGATGAAGTTGCCCGCGAGCTGCCCTTTGCGGGGATGGCTCGTTTCATAGGTGGCCGCTTCCGGCGAGCTTACGGAATTCACACTCTCGGCCAGAAGCAGCTCTACCGCAGTTACCCAGACCAGCCGTTCGCTTTCACATGAACCGACAGTACCCTTGATCAGCGTAGACTTCTTGGCGGTTGATCGCGGGGACGAAGAGGATGGGCTTCATCCAGCGCAGGAGCTTCTTGATCACCGCCGGCGCACTGATCGCCGCACCGTTGGTCGACGCTCAGCAGGCGGCCGGGATCACCCGGATAGGCTTTCTGGCGAACAGCCAGACCGCTCTCGGCCACCTGCGAGACGCCTTCGTGCAGGGACTAGGTGACCTCGGATACGTCGAGGGTCGCAACCTCGTTATTGAGTACCGATTCGCCGAGGGGAAACTCGACCAGTTCCCCGCGCTTGCGGCAGAACTGGTTGCGCTCAAAGTCAAGGTCATCGTGGCTCCCCCCACACCAGCCGCCGAGGCCGCGAAGCAAGCGACCAAGACCATCCCGATTGTCTTCGCTGGTGTCGGCGATCCGGTCGGGAGCGGGCTCGTCACCAGCCTCGCGCGGCCGGGCGGCAATGTCACAGGGCTGTCCGGCCTTAACCCAGAGCTTGTCGGCAAGTGCCTGGAGCAGCTCAAGCACGCCGTGCCCGGGGTCAGTCGGATCGCCGTCCTCTGGCATTCAGGTGGCACGGGCGGACGCTTGCAAAAGGACATGTTGAAGGAGGCAGAAGTTGCGGCGCGGGCGCTGGCGATGCGGTTGCAAATCATTGACGCACCAGGGACCGCCGACTTTGACCGGGCGTTTCACGAGATGAACACGGCGCGCGCGGATGCTGTGATGGTGTTACCAAGCAACATGTTCAACAACGAGCGAAGACGCCTAGCGGACTTGGCGAGGAAGAATCGACTACCGGCGGTGTTCCAGTTCAGGGAATATGTCGATGCCGGGGGCCTTATGGCTTATGGAGCCAGCCTTGCTGATTTGAATCGGCGCGCCGCTACGTACGTGGACAAGATTCTCAAGGGTGCGAAGCCCAGCGACCTGCCGGTCGAGCAGCCGACCAAGTTCGAGCTGGTGATCAACCTGAAAACGGCGAAGGCACTAGGCCTCGCGATTCCCCAGTCGGTGTTGGCGTACGCGGACGACCTGATTCAGTAACTCGCGGCGAGTGATCACTCATAGCCGTTCGGCGAAGTCCGCGAATGTCGGCAGGCCCTCCAGAAGGGTGTTTCTGAGAGGAGAAACGCGACCAGTTGTGGTGAATGGCTTCGCCGTATTAGGCTGCACGTCGGCGGTATGCCGGTGCAGCCCATCTCACGTTAGGCGCCACTCGACAACGCTTCTCATCGGCGACGCGCTGGCACCCTGCGGCGACGATCGAAACACTGTGGAGGCATAGAATTGCGGACGATGCGATCGTCCATTTGGGGACACAGTGATGAAGCGCAGAATCGCCATTGGTTGGCTCGGGGCTAGCGTCCTTGGCCTGACGCTCGTCGCTGCCGCCAAGCCGACGAAAGTTCCGCGGATCGGGTTCCTGCGAACAACCCGACCTCCCCAGGCTTACATCGACGCATTCGAGCAAGGTCTGGTCGAGAGGGGTTACACGCCCGGCAAGAACATTCTGATTGAATACCGCTTCGCCGATGGCGGTCAGCGACCGAGCGCCTGAAGCGCCGCGATCCGCTGCTCTATCGGCGGGTGGCTCGAGAACAGTGCCATCCACGACGGACGGTCGGTGATGCCCATTGCGCGCATTGCTTGCGGGAGCGCACCCGAGGGGACACCACCCAGGCGAGCGAGGGCGTTCGCCATCGGCCGCGACGAACCGAGGTACTCGGCCGAGCCACGATCGGCCCGGAATTCGCGCCGGCGCGAGAACCACGCGACGATGATCGACGCGAGGACCGCGAAAACGATCTCCAGTACGAAGACGGTGATGTAGTAGCCGGGACCCACGCCGCGCTCGCTGCGGAAAACGGTGCGGTCGACGATCGTACCCACGATGCGCGCCAGGAAGATGACGAACGTGTTGAGCACGCCCTGGATGAGGGTCAACGTCACCATGTCGCCATTCGCGACGTGCGCGACTTCGTGGCCGAGTACTGCCTCGACTTCCTCCTGGCTCATCGATTGCAGCAATCCGGTCGAGACGGCAACCAGCGCGGAGTTCTTGAACGCACCGGTCGCGAAGGCGTTCGGCTCGCCTTCGTATATCGCCACCTCGGGCATGCCGATGTTGGCACGCTGCGCGAGCCGCTGCACCGTTTCGACGAGCCACGCTTGAGTCGAACCCTCGCTGCCATTGACGACCTGCGCGCCCGTGGACCATTTGGCCACCGGCTTCGAAATGAGTAGCGAGATGATCGCGCCGCCGAAGCCGAAGACAGCCGAGAACGCGAGCAACGGCCCGAGGTTCAAGCCCTCTTGCGCCATCGCGCGATCGATGCCAAACACCTTCAGCACGACCGACAGCACCACCACGACGGCGAGGTTGGTGAGGAGAAAGAGCGCGATGCGCTTCATTGCGGGCTTCCATTTTTCCGCCAGCGGTGCGGTAGTGTGCATCTCACCGATGGTCAGGGCTTCACCTTCATCGAGGAATTCCCCGCGATCGCCTCGAAGACATCGATCGGCGTCGCCAGGCCGTGGATGGTGCCGCATTCTGATGTCCGCTTGCCGCGCACGCTGATGTCGGCTTTGGGTGATAGCCGGCTGCGTCGCCTCAAATCTCCTTGCTTGAGACCTGCCGTTCCCGTTGCCGCTCGGGTAGCTGACGCTCGTGTCGCGCGCAGGTTGCTCACTTGTCAACCAATGAGCACAGTAGTCGCGCCGCCGGTGATCTCATTGGCTCCAGCAGATTCGACAATCAGATCGCGTTGGCGCGCGGCCGGCATGCCGCCGATGGTGACCGTGGTACTGCCGACGGCCACGGTGCCGCCGACATGCGCTCGCAAACCGTCGGCAAGGGGGCAAGCGTGAACATCGCTGGCGACTCGCCACGCAGGCAGGCCGGCGATCAAGACGGTTGGACAACCCGGACCCGGGCCCAGCGGCGTGCCGTGGTTGGTCATGTCCCCCACGCGGGCGGCCGGCCGTCCCATGGCGCTCAGTTGATGTTCACTACGCTGCCGCGAACGGTGAGCGTTCCGCCGGCTTTGAGATCCATTGTGCCGGCCGCTTCGATCGAGATCGTCGCCGCCTTGATCGTCAGTGCTCCGTTCGCCTGGATGCTGATCATGCCGCTGGCACTCTCGATCCTGACCTGGTTCCCGGCTGCGTCCTCGATGCGGATGCCATTGTCGTCGAGCACGACCCGCCGGCCATCGACATGCACGACCTCGACGGCACCACGTGGGCCGTCATCGAATATCAGCTTGTGCCCCTTGCGCGACTTGAGGATCCGGTGGTCGTTCTTGCCATTGGAGTTGGCGACCGGCGGTTTGGCGTTGCCATTCCAAAGAGCACCCAGCACGTAGGGGAAGCGAAGATCCCCGCGCTCGAACCCAACCACGACCTCATCGCCCACTTCGGGAATGAGCACCAAACCGCGGTCGTTGCCCGCCATCGGCATCGCCAGGCGCGCCCAGTAGCTCTTGGTCGCTTCGTCGTGCCACGGATAGCGCACCTTGACCCGGCAAAGCTTGTCGGGGTCCTTGTTATTGGTTACTACCGCGACCGCCACACCCCTGGAAGCTGTGTCGCTTTGCGTGGGCGTCATAGGAACTCCTGGATCCGGTCGCGTTCCGGGTGAGGTTGCCGAGCGTGTGTCTTTGTAGCGACGCGAATCTTCTCGCAAAGACAACTGAGCGTTGATCGGGTGATTTTGCGGTCACTCTAAGACCGCTTCTCGCAGACGCGAAGACCGCTACGGATCGACACGAGCACGTGAAGCTGGCGATTCGACGTTGTCGGCCAATAGCAGCCCGTCGCGGACGGGCGCGACTCAAAGCGGACGCCGGGAGGCCAGTCGGACGGTTGTGTAGGAACATGCGACGTCGTCTTGTAGGACGACGTCGAGCAGAGCGTCAATAGGCGCCTTGCGTTGCACAGCAGCGCAGTGCAGCCCCGGCACGCGCCTAGAATTTTTCAATGTCTGCGCCCCGGTCCAAATCTGTTCTTCTTATTGAAGACAACTGCGACCATGCTCAGATGCTCATCGCGTTGCTGGAACTAGAGGGCTACAGAGCGGAATGCGCGCCGGACGGTGCAAGGGGGTTGAAGCGAGCGGAAGAGGATGTGCCCGACGTGATCCTGCTTGACTTCACCTTGCCGGACATGAGTGGTGCTGACGTCGGCAAAGCACTTCGAAGCGAAATCAAGACCGCTCGTATTCCCATCATCATGGGGAGCGGAATGCCCGAGTGGGTCGTTCGGCGGTACTTCACCGACTTCGATGCGTTCCTCGCGAAACCTCTTGACCCGGAGCAGCTACTCAAGCAGATTGCAACGTTGACTGTTATGGCGACTAGATAGCCAGCGTCGCGCGCGAACTTGGCGCAAGCTTCCTGTTCCGGCTCTCGGCGCCGCCATGATGCAGCTCTGACCGACTGCTGTAAGGCGCCGATCTGAGGTTAGCGGACGTCGGCACAGGGTCGACGGCTGCCACTCCGACTGCCAATTGAAGCGGCTAAAAGCTGTCGTTCACGTGAACTGCCTGGGAGCGGACGATCACTGACGCCCGCACTCGGCCATGAGCGGTCACCAGGTCGCGTACCTCACTTCTTCCATTGCAGACATTCCCCAGGTCCCCCGCGGATGGGTTGCAGGACACGGCCTGCCGCTGGACGCAGCTATGTGGCAGTGCTAGCCTTTCGGCCAGCGCGTCCCGACGGTCCGCACAAGAAGCAAAGGCGGGAGAAGCGACCATGCTGAACAATCGGCAGCTTTGCGCTTACGCGACAGTCCTTCTCTTGTTGGCAGGCGGCTGCGCAACTCCAAACCGCGATGCCTATGTGCCGGCGGTCGCCTCACCGCCCAAGGAGCCGCTGAACCGCGAAGCTCGCGTCGCTCGCGCCAAGGCTCTGGAGTTCCCCACCGAATACGTCGCCCCGCCGGGTGATCCGATGAGCCATCACGCGGCTGCATTGGCGCGAGTGGTGTGTGCGGGGGTTTTCATTTCCGGCCTCGATGCCGACTTCGTCGTGGCGAATGCCGGCGTCATCCCGCCCTTTAATGTCCGCAAGGATCTCGGCAAGCCCGTTGTCGACACCGCCAAGAAGACGGTCGAGGTGGCTACGCCGAAGGGCGTCGTACGCAGCGCTGAGTTTGTCGGCGCCCGGCAGGGGTGCGTTGTGGCCGCCGAATCTGGCGCGACCTTGCACTTTGTGCCGAAGGAACCCGCAACTTCGCTGACCGCTACGGCGAGCAGCCCATGGCCTGCAGGCGAGGTCCTACCGCAGGAATCTCTGCCGGCAGAGATTGACGCGGCCAAGCTCAAGCAGGCGGTGGACGCAGCCTTCGAACCGCCTGGCGCGATGACGTCGGCCTATGTCGTCACGTGGCGCGGGAAGATCATCGCCGAGCGCTATGCACCCGGAATCACGCCCCAAACGCCACTGGAAAGCTGGGCGATGGGCAAAACCGTACTCGCGATCCTGATGGGAATGCTTGTTGCGGATGGCACCTACGACCTTTGGCAACCAGTGCCGATTGCGGAGTGGCGACAGCCTGAAGACCCTCGGCGGAACATTCGCATAGCCGATCTCCTGCGTATGTCGGGCGGATTGCGCTTTCGCGGCTTCATGGATGCGCAGTTGTATCCGGCCGGGGATTACATCGATGATTTCTATGTCAACAACGCCGACGTCGACGTCGCCAGGTATGTCCTGACGCGTCCGCCGCAGTGGCCTGCAGGCACCGTCGGTCGTTACCGCGGCTCGGACACCGTCGTCATCACCTATTTGATC
>Ga0163162_10008418_pt1 | contig 10058 bp, 9 predicted proteins | sample S55metaG_FD_115310 | JGI IMG/M metagenome (GOLD analysis project Ga0163162, IMG submission 115310) | Switchgrass rhizosphere microbial communities from Kellogg Biological Station, Michigan, USA - S5-5 metaG | ecosystem: Host-associated > Plants > Roots > Rhizosphere > Soil | place: USA: Michigan...
CGGGCCGGGGCCCCGCCCGCGTCCGAACGGCAACCGGCCGAGCTCATCCTCGGGCGAGCACTCGCCGGTCGGCGCGACGAGGTGGTGGTGGCGACGAAGTCGCGCGAAGTGGTCGGGCCGGGCGTGAACGACCATGGGCTGTCACGCAGGCACATCATCCAGCAGGTCGAGAACAGCCTGGCCAGGCTGGGAACGGACTACATCGACCTGTACTACGCGCACGCCCCGGATGCCGACACGGCTCTGGAGCAGACCCTGTCGACATATGACGACCTGGTAGGCCAGGGCAAACTGCGGTACGTCGCGCTCTCGAACTACCCGGCGTGGCAGGTCACACAAGCGTTGTGGATCGCCGATGACCGCCGCCTGCACGCCCCAGTCTGTGTACAGGCGAAATACAACCTCATCGACCGCGCTGCCGAGCGCGAGTTGGCTCCGGCATGCGTCGAGTTCGGCCTTTCCCTCGTCCCGTACGCTCCCCTCCACGGCGGCCTGCTCGCAGGGATGGGCGTCCTGGAGCGCGAGGTCCAGGGAGACATGCGGTTCTCGGGTCCTGGGTTCAGCGAAGCTGAGCTGCACGTCGGACGCGCCATCGAGAGATGGGGCCAGGAGTGGGGTCTGGGGCCCCACCAGATTTCGCTCGCGTGGCTTCTGTCCCGCCCGGCGGTCGCCTCCGCCATCGTCGGTGCCGAGACCGTCGATGAGATCACGGCCAACGCCTCGGCCGCGGACGTTGTCCTCGAGAATGCCCAGCTCGACGCCCTGACCGCTCTGAGCATCGACACCAGCAGCTGAAGTGACCGCCGAATTCCACGTGCTGACCAGCAGGGATCCTGTGCAAGGTCATCGGCATGTGGGTGAGAGGCATGCGCCCGGTTGGCGGCGGATTCACAGAGCGTGGCTATCTGCTTGGTGGCGGCACCACGGCAACGTGGGCTGCGAGGATTCGCCAACCTGCCTCCCCGTCGTGCGTCCAGGTCCGTGTGTAGCGCAGCCTGCCCGACATCCGTTCTCCGCCAAACACGCCCGCGACGGTAGCGGTGACGAACGTCACCCCGGTAGTGCCGGCCAAGAGGACCTCGACGTCCCTCTTCGACCAGCTCCGTGATGACCGAGAAGCCCGAGCTGTAGCCGGCCAAATCGTCGCTCTTGGTGTGCCTTGCCCCATCGGGTCCAATGGCAACCAGTCGGTCATCGAGCAACACGTCCAACGCCGCGACGTCGCCAGCGAGCTGAGCGGCCTGAAGCGCCCGTTCCGCGATGAGCAAGCCTGTCTGCGATTGGCTGGCGGTCACGCGGTAGATCCTTTTCATGCAGCCGTCGTATCCCGCCCTGCGCCCGGCTCGAGGAGGTATGACGCAGGTCTTGGCGGCGCACCTCGCGGCAGATCGGGACGTTGCTGGGCTTCACCAGTTGTAGCAACTCCAGAGACAGTCCGTGTCGTTTGCGAGTTGTGCCCTTGCGGCGGCGTTCAGTCGTGGCTGGCTGGGGTTGTGGCGTATTCGTCGTCGGTGACGGGCTGGAGCCAGTGGACGATGTCGTGCTGGTCGTCGCTTTCGTTGATGGCGAGATGCATCATGAGCCGGTGGAGTGCGGCGACGTGCCAGTGCTCTTCGTCGGCCTCGAACAGGACGCGGTCGCCGGCGCGATGACCTCCACAGGGCCGCCGCGGCGTTGGCACAGGCCGACGCCTTCGGTAACGAACACGGTCTTGCTCAGCGGGTGGCGGTGCCAGTAAGTGCGGGCTCCGGGCATGAAGTGGACGAGGTTCGCGGTCAGCCTGGATGGCGGCGGTGCGGAGGCGACTGAGTCGATGTAGACGTCGCCGGTGAACCAGTCGGTCGGGCCTTTGGCGGTGTCGATCGAAGTCGCGTGAGCTAATCAGGTTCCTTCTGCTCGTTCGTGGGATGCGGTCGATAGGGCTTCGGGTGCCGCCCAGGTGGCGAGCAGACGGAGGCGTTCGGCCGAGGGCGAGCCGGGTTCGGCGGTGTAGACCATCAGCACGAGGCCGGGTTCGGCGGTGATGGCGAGCTCCTCGTAGGCGAGGGTCAGCTCGCCGACGACGGGGTGGTGGAACCGCTTGGTGCCGGCACCATGGGTGCGGACGTTGTGGTCAGCCCACAGGCGCCGGAAGGTCTCGCTCTGGGTGGACAGCTCTCCGACGAGGTCCTGCAGTCCGCGGTCGTGGGGATCACGCCCGGCCTCGGTGCGCATGATCCCGACGCACATCTGGGCGAACAGGTCCCAGTCGGGGTAGAAGTCGCGGGAGACCGGGTCGAGGAACTGGAACCTCGCCAAGTTCGGCATGCGGCCACCGTCGCCGATGACGGGTGAGTAGAAGACGCGGCCGAGGGTGTTGGTGGCGAGCAGGTTCTGGTGCGGGTCGCGGACGAACGCGACACCGTCGCTGATCGCCTCGAGCGCCCAGCGCAGGCTGAGCCGGGACGCGGCCTTGCTGGCGGCTCGTCGCCGCGCCCGGCCGGAGGTCGGGATGCCGTCGGCGGCCCGCGCGAGGTCGAGCAGGTGCGCGCGCTCGGTCTCGTCGAGCTGCAGCGCCCGGGCCAGGGCGTCGAGCACCCCGGCAGACGCACCGGCGAGGTGGCCGCGCTCAAGGCGGGCGTAGTACTCGACGCTCAGACCGGCCAGTGAGGCGACCTCCCTACGACGCAGTCCGGGCACCCGGCGGCTGCTGGTGGTCGGCAGGCCCACCTGGTTCGGGGTGATGCGGGCACGACGGGTGGTGAGGAACTCACGCACCTCCTCGCGCACGTCCTGGCGGTTGTCCACGAGTCGAGCCTAAGCCGAGCGGGGCCTGGTCCGGGCTCATGATGGATGCCCTGTCAGTACACCCATCGACAGTGACTTCCAGCCCGGCGGGCGAGCGGGTTCACTCGATGTCGTGGCGCCGTGTCGGTGTCACGACAAACCTGAGAAGAAGCCACGAAGAGGAGTCCGCCGCGATGCGTCAGGTAGTCATGTACGGACCCGGGGACGTCCGGGTCGAGGACCGGGAAGACCCGAAGATCATCGAGCCGACCGACGCCATCATCCGCCTGACGGCGACGTGCATCTGCGGCAGCGACCTGTGGCCCTACCGCGGCACCGAACCGGTCGACCACCAGGTGATGGGCCACGAGTACGTCGGCGTCGTCGAGCGAGTCGGGTCAGGGGTCCACACCGTCAAGGTCGGCGACTTCGTCGTCGGCTCCTTCTGGGCCTCGGACAACACGTGCGAGATCTGCCAGGCCGGTTACCAGGCGTACTGCGTGCACCGGGTCCTGATGGGCACCCTCGGCACCCAGTCCGAGCTCGCCCGCATCCCCCTCGCGGACGGCACCCTGGTCGCCACCCCCGGCATCCCGGAGCCGGATCTCATCCCGTCGCTGATGGCCGCATCGGACGTGCTCGGCACCGGCTGGTTCGCCGCCGTCGCCGCCGAGGTCGGCCCGGGCAAGACCGTCGCGGTCGTGGGCGACGGCGCCGTCGGCCTGCTCGGCATCCTGGCCGCCAAGCAGCTCGGCGCCGAACGCATCATCGCGTTCAGCCGCCACACCGACCGCCAGGCCCTCGCCCGCGAGTTCGGCGCCACCGACATCATCGAGGAGCGCGGCGACGCCGGTGCCGCGAAGGTCAAGGACCTCACCGACGGACTCGGTGCCCACTCCGTCATCGAAGCCGTCGGCACCCAGGAAGCCATGATGCAGGCCATCCACTCCACCCGCCCGGGCGGGCACGTCGGGTTCGTCGGTGTCTCCCACGGCGTGTCCATCCCCGGCGACGAGCTGTTCATGGCCGGGGTCCACCTCCACGGCGGACCGGCCCCGGTACGGCAGTACCTGCCCGAGCTGATCCAGCTCATCTGGGACCGCACGATCGACCCCGGCAGGGTCTTCGACCTCACCCTGCCGCTGGAGCAGGCCGCTGAGGGGTACCAGGCCATGGACCAGCGCACCGCAACCAAGGTCCTACTCACCCTCTGACAAGCCCCAACCGGAGAACTGATGCGCACGATGCCCTCGCCCACCGCGTCACGGACGCTGCTGACCGCGTTGCTGTCCGCAACCATCGCCACGGTCGGCGCCGGGTGCGGCGACGCAGAGCCCAGCAACGCCACCACCCGGCCCGCGAGCAGCACCAACCCGACAACGCCCACGCGCAACACGCGCAACGACACACCCCAGGAGGACGGGATGAAGATCCAGATCACGATCGGTGAGCAACGCTTCGATGCGACCCTCACCGAAAGCGCCGCGGCCCGCGACCTGCTCGCGCAGCTGCCGGTGACCGTCGACATGGTCGATCATGGTCAAGTCGAGAAGACCGGCCGGCTGCCGTCACCACTGTCCTTGGATGGCCAACCCGAGGGAGCGGACCCGGAGGTGGGCGACCTGGGCTACTACGCCCCCGGGAACGACCTCGTCGTCTACTACGGAGACCAGTCCTACTTCCCTGGCATCATCATCCTCGGCCAGCTCGACGGGGACGCAGCGCAGCGCATCTCCGAGCTCGACGGCCCCATCAGCGCGAGAGTCGAGGCACGCGATGACTGACCTCCCGCCCACGACAGGGCTTGCGGACTTCCTCGCCCACGTGAACCGCGGCGCAACCATCGAAGGTGGCTCCGAACACCACCGGTTCATGCATGAAGCCGCGCAGGACGCCCTGCGGATCACCGCCCAGCTCAACACGGGATACCGCACCCCCCAGGAGGTCCGCGCCTTGCTGGCGGAGCTCACTGGCAAAGACGTCGACGAATCGGTCGCGCTCTTCCCGCCCTTCTACAGCGAGTTCGGCAAGAACCTGACCCTCGGCAAGGACGTCTTCATCAACCTCGGTTGCCGCTTCCAGGACACCGGTGGCATCACCATCGGCGACGGAACCCTCATCGGCCACGGCAGCACCCTGACGACGCTCAACCACAGCATCGACCCTGACACGCGCGCCGACATGGTGCCGGCACCGATCGTCATCGGTCGCAAGGTCTGGCTCGGTGCCGCAGTGACCATAGTTCCCGGCGTCACGATCGGCGACGGAGCGATCATCGGCGCCGGAGCCGTCGTGGCCGCAGACGTGCCCGCCCACACCATCGTGGCAGGCGTACCCGCCAAGGTCATCCGCGCGACCGGATTCGGCGACTCCGCGAGATGACAAACCCTTCCTCGAAGCCAACCCAGATCAAGACGTGGCCGTGCGCTCACCGGCACTACGTCCTGACACGACGAGCCACCCGACTCGCGGCTGCCAGACGATTGTCGGCAGGACCGGTGTCCGGCCAGACTCGGTTCCAGGCGCCCGGCGGGCTGTCTGACCCTCGTCGGTGAGCAGCCAGATGGTGCCGTCCGGGGCTTTGCTCCACCTCTCGGATCCGTGGCCCAGATCCCTTCGTCACCAGACGCCCTCGTCGGCGACGGTGGCCAGACGCTGTAGAGACGCGAGGTTGAGAGAGCACCGCACCAGATGACGATCGACCGAGCCGGTCATACGACTCACCACCACGAGAATCAACGTCCATCAGATCAAGGAGAAACACATGGAGACGCGCACCCTGGGTAGCAGCGGTCTGGAGGTGTCGGCCATCGGGCTTGGCTGCATGACGATGACCGGCGGATACAGCACCACGCCGGATCGCCAAGATATGATCGCGCTGCTGCACCACGCCGTCGACCTCGGTGTCACGTTCTTCGACACGGCCGAGATCTATGGGCCGCACGTGAACGAGGAGCTCGTCGGTGAAGCCCTCGCCCCGTATGCCGATCGGGTGGTGATCGCCACCAAGTTCGCCCAGGACATCGATCCGGGCGCACGCAACCTTCGGGGTCGGATGCTGGGTCCGGCCGACATCGCTGGTGCGGTGGAGGGGTCGCTGCACCGGCTTGGGCTGGACGTGATCGACCTCTACTACCAGCATCGGGTCAACCCGGACGTACCGATAGAGGAGATGGCCGGTGCGGTCAAGGACCTGGTCGACGCCGGCAAGGTCCGACACTTCGGGATGTCCGAGGCGGCGGCCGACACCATTCGCCGGGCCCACGCCGTGCAACCGGTCACCGCGATCCAGAGCGAGTACAACTTGTGGTGGCGCCGGCCCGAGACCGATGTCCTCGGCGTCTGCGCCGAGCTGGGCATCGGCTTCGTCCCGTTCAGCCCGCTGGGCAAGGGGTTCCTAACCGGCACCGTGGACACCACGACGGCATTCGCCGACAACGACCTGCGGGCTCAGATCCCGCGCTTCGCAGGCGAAGCGCTGAAACACAACCTCGCACTGGTCACCGAAGTCAAGGAGATCGCCGCCGCCAAGGGCACCACCGCGGGTCAGATCGCGCTGGCGTGGCTGCTGGCCCAGCAGCCGTGGATCGTACCCATCCCGGGCACCACCAAGCCGCACCGCCTCGAAGAGAACCTCGCCGCCGCCGACGCCGTCCTCACCGAATCCGAGCTCGCCCAGCTCGACGAGCTCTCGTCAAAGATCGACATCCAAGGCGGCCGGTACCCCGATGCCCTGGAAGCCCAGACCAACCTCTGAGCTCACCCGGCGGCTGACGTCGACCTACCGGGACGGCAGCGTCCCTCAGGTATGCACCAGCAGAGCCTTCCGCCACTCGACAGAGCCGACACCTTCAACGCCGCCTTGGGTGTCTAGCGAAAATGCCCTCATCGCTGCGTCTATCTGGGCGGAATCATGCGCACGCTCATCGGCTGCTTGTTTCATAGACGCAGGATCGGTGCCTGGCAAGGCTCGGTTCAGGCGTCCGGGCTGTCGCTCTCACATCGGCTGCTCACTCTTGGGTGTGGCTCTCATTTGGCCTGCGCAGTCCCGGACGACCACGCCCTTGTCCGGGTCGACGCCAAGGCAACTGACGGGGAACCGCACGCGCCGGCGCCGGCCGTGATCACCGCCGCCCTGCTCTCGGCTGCGATCGAGACCGCCGCCGCCTCGGTGTGTTTCGACGCGCCGCCCCTGTTCGGCGGTGACCTCGTCCGGCGGCTCCGGTTCGGCAGCCAGGTCGATGCCCGGCCGGTCCGGGATGCCGGCCGCCACCGACCCGCCGATGGCCGAGCACCCGTACGCACTGCTCGGCAAGTGGGCGCACATGCTCGGCTTCCGGGGCCACTTCTCGTCCAAGTCCCGCCGCTACAGCGTCACCCTCGGCCGGCTGCGCCGCGCCCGCGTCCGCTTCCAACGGTGCCTGGCCTCCGCGAAGACCGAGGGACGCACCCTTGATGCCCGTCACGTCGAGGACCTCCTCGAAGACGACGACACGGAGACCACCCTCGTCGTCGGCCACTGGACTTACGCCGGGTCCGGCTGGGACACCGACGGTGACGCCGAGCTCGCCAGAGCGGCTGCAGCCCGGGCACGTGAGTACGCACTGGAACGAGCAATCGCCAGACACGAGAAGCGGCAACCCGAGGAGATTGGAGTTGAGAGATGGAACCGATGACATCGATGAGGTCGCCGAACGGTTGCGTGTCCCCGTCCTGACGATCCGCTGGCTGCGACAGGAAGGCCGGTTCGCGCGCCCATGACCTGCGGCATACCACGGCGTCGATCTGGCTCGGTGCGGGCGCCGACCCGAAGGTGGTCCAACGCATTTTGGGGCACGCCTCGGCAGCTATGACGAAGGACCTCTACGGCCACCTGATCGACCGCAACCTGTGGGAGGCAGCCCAGAAGGTCGGGGGCACCACGGGGGCATCTGGAACGACCGAGGGCAACGGGAAGGCCCCCGACTCAGGCGAGAAGGGGGCCTGACCTGTGGTGTTGCGTGGAGCCGCTTATCGGAATCGAACCGATGACCTATTCATTGCGAGCGCTGCGAACCCCGCATGAGAATCTCCGCACTGGCTGACTCGGAGTCCACAGACATCCACCGACGACCGCTTCAGGCGTCTCCGATGGATGGACAGTTGGATGAACAAACGGCGGGTGCCACGCGCGTCGGCCCGTGCGGGCCGCGAGGACGGATGCAGAACCCCGCTCGTAGGTGTCCGCGGCGCCCGAGAGATCCATGGGCCCGCCGGGAGTCCGTTTCGGACGCCCGGCGGGCCAGGTGGTGCAGGAACTGCTGACTGTTACTGCGGGACGGCGTAGGCGTTGGTGATCTCCTGGGTCACCGTGCTGCCGCCGGCATCGGTGGCCGAGACGCGTAGGCTGGCGCGCCCGCCGGGCTGGTTGGTGACGTGCGCCTTGCAGGAGGTGTCGTCGCACTTGGTGAGCTTGGCCGGGGCCCAGGTTTGGCCACCGTCCCACGAGATCTCGACGCTGCGCTGGACGACCGGTCGCGTCTCGACCGTGTCCGGCATGGAGAGCTTCACGTCGAAGGCGTACTCGCCTGCCGGGGCCGTGGTGGTCGACGACAGTCCGGGTAGCTGGTAGTTGATTCCCAGCATCGGCAGGACGGCGTACTGGCCCGCGGGCTGTTCGGAGTCGAATCCCCACTCGGTCTTGATCGCGGTGGACCGTTGCCAGAACGGGTCATCGGGCTGGGCTGCGACCTCGGTGACCACACGGATGCGGTGAGCACCCGACCCCACGAACACACCATTCAAGGACGAAGGAGACCCGGCGGTCCGCTTCAGCGCGCCGTCGGAGTAGACCTTGCCGGTGTACGCGGAGTTCGCATCACCCTGGTGTCCGGCACCATCGATGATGGCGCCCATCGAGATGTAGAGCACGTTGCCGAAACGGGTGGGCGGCGGGCTGCCGTTGTCGACCTTCTTCAGCGGGGAGACTCCGGTGCTGATCGGCCCGCCGAACCAGGTGTCGCGGTTGGTCGTCCCGGCGGCGTACGTCGTGCGCGGAGCCCACAGGAAGGCGTAGCCGGCGCCGGATTCGACGTCCTGGATGTCGACCGAGCGCTCCCATGCGGCACCCGTGGAGACGTAGTGGGTCACGGTCGCCGGGACGGGGACCGGGTGCACGTAGCCGTAGACGGCGATGCCCCGGTCGGGCACCCAGCCGATGAGCCGCTCGGCGGCCGTCAGGCCGTCGGCGCTCGTGCTTCCCAGACTGTTGTAGCGCTCGACGAGGGCCGAGGTGGACGCGGACGAGCCGTCCACGATGCCGCCGTTCGGCACTTCGTCCTTCCAGTACCGCAGCAGGTCGTACATGTACTACGGCACCTTGTGGGTGACCAGGTCGGCGCGGGCGTTCCGCACGTTGGGCAGCAGGTCGGCTGCGTCGATCGCACGCGCCTGCAGGCTGGGCAGACCGACCGTGCCGTCGATCGTCCCGGCGCAGGTCTGGCCGGGGCCCGCGTAGGCGACCATCGCTGCCGCGCCCGCCTTCTTGAGGGCGGTGGCCGCCGGGGTCAGGTCATCGCAGGTGCCCGACACGAAGGCGACGGCACCCTTGACCTTGGAGGTGCTCGGTGCGGCCGCGCGACCCGCGTCGACGATCGGGAAGCTGTCGTCGATCTCGGCAGGCCCGGTCGGGGCGGTGGTGCCGGCCGTCGCCGGCAGGGATCGCAGGGCCAGCGGCTGGCCCTCTGCTGGGCTCAGGACTCCCTCGGGCTGGCTGAGCCACCAGTTCGAGGAGATGCTGGCCGTCGCGCCGAGCCCGGCCGACGGCCGTGCGTAGGCGCGGTCCGGGGCGCCGTAGTAGGCGAACTCGCTGTAGGCGCCACCGGTGTCCCGTGTGGAGACCAGGAGCACGGCGGCGTCGGTGACGACCGGTCGCTTGACGTCGTAGCCGAAGCGCTCGGTGTTGTTCTCGTCGAGCACGATCTCGGCGTCCTTCGAGACCGTGAACGAGGGTTCGTAGCTGAGTGCGCCCTCCTTGGCGCCGTCAGCAGCGAGCCCGGCCGAGGTGGCATACGTGTTGTACTTGCCGGGCGGCAGCCTGAAGGTCACCGTCTGCGCGTCGGGTGAGGCGTCGAAGTAGCGGCTTTCGTAGATCCGCTGCCCCGACATGCTGTTCAGGAAGAGGGCGTGCGAGGCGCTCTGCGTGCCGGTCCGCGGCTTGACCGTGACCTTCACGTCATAGGCCTCCTTCTCGAGCGTGTAGGCGACGCCGGTGCGCACGGTTCCGCCGCCGTTGTCCGGCGTGGCGGTGACGA
>Ga0163162_10008421_pt1 | contig 10056 bp, 11 predicted proteins | sample S55metaG_FD_115310 | JGI IMG/M metagenome (GOLD analysis project Ga0163162, IMG submission 115310) | Switchgrass rhizosphere microbial communities from Kellogg Biological Station, Michigan, USA - S5-5 metaG | ecosystem: Host-associated > Plants > Roots > Rhizosphere > Soil | place: USA...
GGTCCCGGCGAACCCGTGTAGGTACTGATGTAAAGCCAAACCGTTCCGCGCGGAGCACCGGTTGGAGATTGGCCAAAAGCTTTTGGCACACTTGCAGCGGCAGTAAGAGCCGCCGCGCCTGTGAGAAAGTTTCGGCGCGAAAACGTACTTTCGAATCCGCCAGGGTTTGTATTTTTTGTTGATTGCATCAGTTCTCCTTTGTAGGCGCACTGGGTCTGGCTTACGGTGGATGATTTACGGATGCACACCCCGTATGTGATCCGCGGGAATGGGCCGCCGGACGGCACAGCCCCCGTCCGGATTCATCGCAACTGCGCAACTGATCGACCGGGATTCTACGCCAGTCTTGTGTCAATTTTCCAGATTCTCTGTTTCGGGCGACTGGTCCATACCCGAAATCCCACCGACACATCGGGTGCCCCATTCAAGTCGAAGGCGTGATTCGGATCATTCGAGCGAAGCTCGAACCCGCGTTGTTTCAGGCGCTCCAATGTCGAACACCCAAATGGCTATCTTCTCGGCTCATACCGCATCGCCACCGCCCCCGAGCCGAACTCCACCCGGCTCACGAGCCTCAGGTCGACATGCTTCGATAGCCCCGCGAGCAACGTCGGCCCGTGGCCCGCCACCCTGGGGTGCACCACGAACTCGTACTCATCGATCAATCCCAGTTCCGCCAACGCCAGCGGGAGCTTCACCCCTCCCACCAGCAGTCGCTTACCCGGCTCCTGCTTGAGCTGCTGAACGGCCGTCCCCAGATCTCCGCGCACGAGCTCCGCGTTCCAATCCACCCGGTCCAGCGTGCTCGACACGACATACTTTTTTGCCGCATCGATCCTCCGGGCGAAGGGTTCCATCCAATCAGCACCCACTCCCGGGCGCGCCGGCAGCCGCCACGCTGCCTCCATCATCTCGTAAGTCACCCGGCCAAAGAGGAGGGCATCGGCCTGCTCAAGGTTCTCGACTGCGTTACGAAACAGGTCTTCGTCCACTACCCCAGCACGATGATCGCAGCACCCGTCCAATGTGACGTTGATGGAATACCGAAGGGCTCGCATCACAAAAGAGTACCGCCGGGCCGCCCATACATCCAATCCCCACCCATACATCGGGTGCCCATTCATGCTGGACGGTGGCCCACACCTAACCATCCAGCCACGAATCGGGTGCTTCATTCATGCGGCTTCATCGCATGAGTGGGATCATTCGCGCAAAGCGCGAACCGCTTCTAGGTAGAGCGGGGCTTTGGCCCCGCGTCTAGATCCGCCGCACGAGCGGGGGCACCGCACTGCCGTAGGCCAGAGTGAAGCCCGAAGGGCGTAACGACTAATCCATTCAAGCCCCGGAACCACGAACCTCCAAATTCCTGTCAAGCCTCCAACCCTCGTGTAAAACATTCAAAAATCCTCACATCAAAAACAAATAAAACCACTTCATCACCAAAAAACAAACCCATGAAAAGTGCCGATTTACCCGCCTCAACTCTCTACAATAGAAGTTAGCTACAAAAACAAAGCCCCGGCACGCGCCGGGGCTTCTCCATTTAACCCACAGTCTGGCAATTGAATTGCGCCCGAAGTCCAGACTTAAATCATCTGCATCGAAGACTTTGCACCAAAACAAGGGGGATACCCATGCTCAACGAAGCCACCATCAACAACGACCAGCCCGAGAACCACTACCAGTGCCACCACATCTTCCCCGATGACTCCCGCTGCGGTAGCCCGCGCATGCGCAACGAGCAGTTCTGCTACTACCACCACGACACCCGTCGACCCGTCGTCCGTCCCCACGACCGCCTCGCCCGCACCAGCACCTTCTCCCTCTTCACCCCCACCGACTACGACGCCATCCAGGAATCCCTCGGCGAGCTCCTCGTCCGCATCGCGACCAACAACATTGACCCACGCCGCGCTGGCCTCCTCCTCTACTGCCTCCAGATCTCCTCCGCCAACCTACGCACCAAACAGAGGGCGCAGCAAACCCCATCCCGTGAAGGAGCGGTAGAGTCTCCGCGAACTACGTGATGTCCGGGCATGTGTGGTTCAACGCTTCTGATAAGGGTGAAAGATGTAGTCCTTCGCCTTCACGGCCACATGACACTTAGTCCCGCAGTTTACCGGGCTGGAATCCGCCGTGAACTTGTCCGATGCGGCCGCATAGTTGAACACCGCATATCCCCATCCGCCGTCGCTCTTAGAAAATCTCTTGCTGTCCTTTTCCATCACGAAAGCCTGGCTGAAGATGTCCGGCACATCCACGACAAAAGGAGCCTCCGTGCTCTTCTTCGGCTTCCACTGGAGCTTCACAATCATGGAGCCGTCAGGAAAAGGCTGGCCGTTGCCCGGGAAGCCAGACTTGAACGCCTTGATCATCATCGGATTGGCGACGATCACCTTCAGCACTTCGTCGGTTCGGGCAGAAGACACTACCGCCCAGTCCTCGTATCCCTTGAAGTCGGAGAACGCAATTCCACCCGGCGATTTCAGCGAGTACTTTTCCTGCGAGTAAACCGCTGCTGCCCCAAGAACGGCGAGCACTGCCGTAGCAATCGTAAGTTTGCTGTTGCGCTTCATGGCTGATCCCTGATTAATGAGATTTCCATTTGACTTGCTGGATGCGGCACAGCATACCACACCCCCCGCGCCGTCGCAGGGCCGAAGTGAAACTCGAACAGCGCAACGGACCGATGCATTCACAACCGCCCACCACTACCAAATCGGCGTAAGCTGAAACACAAATTCCAGCACGGACTCTCTATGAACTCAACGATCAAGTCGTCTCTTCCAAAGAGTGCTGCCGATGCCGAGGTCCCGCTGTTCAGGCTGTACACGCTGCGCGTCTGCTATTTGATACTGGCCGTCGGATTGGGCACATACATCTGGCCCAGCGTCATCCACCACACCAACCAGCTGGCGATAACCAAAGGTCCCCTGCTCGCATTGCTGGCCGGCCTGGGAGCAACAGCAATCCTCGGGCTTCGCTATCCCGTGCAAATGATCCCGTTGCTGCTCTTTGAGCTGATCTGGAAGACTGTCTATCTCATCGCCTTCGCCCTTCCGCTATGGTCAGCCCATCAGATCACCGCGACGGCCGCTGAAGATATCAAGGCCTGCCTCATGGTGGTGATCCTTCTGCCCCTCATCCCGTGGCGTTACGTCTTGACGCATTACATCGTGCAGCGAGGCGCCCGCTGGAGATAACCAGTTTCGCGCGAAAGCGCGAGCCTTCCAACGCAAACAGATGAAGGCGCTCAGGGCTTCAGATAGACGAGCTTCTGGAGACGAGGAGTGCGTGCGACCTCGGCGAGAGTGTACTGATCGAGCGTGTCGAGGAAGGCGGCGTAGGCGCTGTCGAGCGCACCCTTGAGGATGCAGGCCCCCGCGAGCGGGCAGGCTTGAGTGTTGCAGTCGATCACGGAGTCGGTAGCCTCTGTGATCCGGAGGATCTCGCCGAGACGGATGGATTCTGCCGGACGCGCGAGGCGCAAGCCGCCGCCTGCTCCTTTGGTGGTCGTAAGAAATCCTTGTTGGCCGAGCTGATGTGCCACCTTGACGAGGTGCGTGTACGGAACGTTGAAGAGGGTTGCCACTTCTCGGACCGTGACCTTGGCCTGCATGGGCTCGGCGCGACTGCCGAGGTACATGAGAAGTCGTAAAGCCAGGTCCGAGAAGCGAGTGATATTCATGTGAGGGCGCGACTGCCTTGATTACGCCCTCGCGATCTCCGTAGCAAAGGAAGGATCGGGGGCGAAAGATTCACTATAACGGGCGGCGAGAGGGATGTTAAGCGCATCGAGCACTCCCTCGACCGCCTTCGTGAAGCCCACCGGGCCGCAGTAGTAGAAATCCGCGGGCTGCTGGGGCAGGTTGGCGCGGAGACAGTCGGCGTTGATGCGGCCGATCATGTCATAGTCGCGGCCAGCCATGTCGGGAGCCGACACCTTCTCATAGAAGACGATGGCGCGCATGTGATCATGGGCTGCGACGAGCGTGCGCATCTCTTCGCGGAAAGCGTGGTGGCTGCGCTGCCTGGTGGCATGGAGGAAAAGAACAGGCCGAGCGGATTCTTCCGCAAGCTCCTGCAGCATGCAGATTGCCGGAGTGATTCCGACGCCTCCGCTGAGCAGCACGACCGGCTTGTCGCTCTGCTTCAGTACGAAATCGCCCTGCGGAACGTGGGCGAGGAGAGTGTCACCCTCATTGACCTCGGCGTGGAGATGGTTGGAGATGAGGCCGTTGTTGGCCGCGACGAGGTGTTCCGGGGCGAGCTCACGCTTGACGCTGATGCGATACGTGCGGCCGTTGCTGACCTGCGAGAGGCTGTACTGACGGATCTGCTCGAAGGGTGCGTCGGGAACATGCGCTTTGACAGCGAGGTACTGGCCCGGACGGAACGAGGGGAGGGATGCGCCGGTAGGAGAAGCGAGGTAGAAGGAGGTGATGGTCTCGCTCTCGCGGACCTTGCGCTCTATGACGAGCGGCTGGAAGCCTGCCCAACCGCCGGGCTGCGTGCTGCCTTCGGTGTAAAGCTTCTTTTCGACGCCGATCATGATGTCGGCGAGCTGACCGTACGCAGCGGCCCAAGCGTCGATGATCTCGGGCGTGGCAGCTTCGCCAAGCACTGTGCGAATGGCCTGAAGAAGATGTTTGCCGACGATGGGGTAGTGTTCCGCTTGCACTTCAAGGCTGGCGTGTTTGTGGGCGATGCGGTCGACCATGCCGCCGAGTTGGCCGAGCTGATCGATGTGTGCGGCGTAGGCGAGGATGGAGGCTGCAAGGCTGCGGGCCTGATTCCCGTTGCGCTGGCTGGCAGGATTGAAGATGTTCAGCAACGACGGATTTTCTTCAAACAGAGACTCGTAGAAGGTGGCGGTTATGGTCTCGCCGTACTGTTGCAGAACGGGAATGGTGGCCTTAACGATAGCGATTTGCTGTGGCAGCATTGCTCCTCCGGGTAAATATGTATTTCTAATACATATTTACCTCTAGTAGCCGTTTAGCGCAACGATTGTGCGGTAATCGACTTTGGCGAGAGCGATGACCCAATCTACTCGTGCAGCCCCCCTCGCATGAGTGGGCGAGCAGTCAGATACCAAGAGTCTCTTTGCAAATCGAAAGCCACCACCCAGGCGCGCCGCGCCAGAGATAGATCGACAGGTTCTGCCCAATTACCAGCGCCGCAATTCCATAGAGATAAACCTTGTGCACACGCCCATCCACCAGAAGGTCGCGCGCGACGCCAAGCAACATCACAGCATCAACACAAAGCATGAAGAGACTGTGATTGAACAGATAATCGAAACGGCCAAAAGCTGCGTCGAGCAGGCCGCACGTAGCCAGCACGAGGAAGCGCCGGTGCATCTCCGGCTTCCCTCGCCATACGATCGCTAGTCCAAGCAGAGTGCCGAATGCCAACATGTCGAAAAGCGGGATGCTGAGAAATGCAGGGTCGGGCTGATGAAGTTGCACCGCATCGAACCGACCCATCACCACGGCAATCACCGTCCCCAGCGTGACCATCACGGCCCCGAGAACAGCACCAAACCATCCCAGCGTCCGGTGCACACTCACCTTCCGTACGCGCACCAGCGCCGATTGCAGAATATAAAAAGCCACCCACGCGGAAAACGCCGCACCATGGATCCACAAAAGCACGGGTCTTGGCGGAGCGGCATGAAACAGAAAGCGGTCGACCGTCCTGCTGAAACCGGCCACCACAATTCCTGCTACGGCCAGCGAAAGGAAGAAGTAGAAGTACCGATCCAACAGGCCGCCTCGGCCGAGGATCCGTGAAGCCGGGCGCGCAACCACAGACTGACTGGCTGAAGCCATCAGACCCTCCGAAGGCTTACCTCAGGTCGAGGGGAGGAGGTACGCATGAAATGCCTGAAGAAGTTGAGCTACTCTAACACGACGCTCAACGCTCAAGTGTGCGGGTAAGTGGTCCGCGCGTCAAACCCACCGACACATCCTGCACCCTATGCAGAGCCGCTAAACTATACCCATGGCCGACAAGATCACCGAGTCCGAGATCAGCACCCTGGTCGACGCCTTCTACGCCAAGGTTCGCCTCGACCCCGACATAGGCCCCATCTTCAACGCTATCGTCGGCGACTGGCCTCATCATCTCGCCACACTCAAGGACTTCTGGTCCACCGTGCTGCTCACCACCGGACGCTACAAAGGCGACCCTATGATGACCCACCTCCAGCTCCCGCTCGATCCCGACCACTTCTCGCGCTGGCTCACCCTCTTCGCCGAAACCGCCAACGAAGTCCTCCCACCCGAGCACGCCACCACAGTCATCGAAAAATCCCACCGCATCGCCCAGAACTTCAAAGCCGGCATCGCCTATCAGCAAGCTCAGCGAACCGCCGTCGGCTAGACGTGCCTGAACACACATCTCAATTCTAAGAGGTGGGCATTCGCGCAACCCCTCCATCTATCAACACATCAGCTTATCGTCCGAAGATGAACCGACGAGCAGGAAGCAATACACCTCCGCTTCATCGCTGAAGTTCCATCATCCCTGACATCTTCATCCTCCATCTCCCTTTCCAGGACTACAATTGCCGCCTCCCCGGGAATCACAATTCAAATCTCGTGAAAGTGAGAGATCAATCATGCTCGGAGAACAGATAGGCGAAACCAAAGGAAGAAGACTAGTCCGCAGGGTCATCACCATCGACCCCCCAACCGCAGAAGTGTCCTTCGAAGACACCGGCCAGATGCTCGGCATCCCCACTACCGGCATGGGAACCTACACCTCCGTCATCCGTCCCGACGGCTCCATCCTCGGCCAGGGACAAGGCCTCAGCCTCACCCAGGACGGCGAGGCCATCACCTGGACCGGAACCGGCGTAGGCAAATTTGGCCCCGGCGGATCCGTCAGCTATCGCGGCATGCTGTTCTTCCAGACAGCGTCGCAGAAGCTGGCGCGTGTCAACAACGCCTGCGGAGCCTTCGAATACGAAGTAGCCCCCGACGGCAGCACCGTTTCGAAGGTATGGGAGTGGAAGTAGGACAAGCTGTTACATGACGAATGCCCCGCATCTCGATTTTGAGATGCGGGCATTCGCGCGAAAGCGCGAACCGTCCTCCGATAAAATTCCAGGCAACTGCTAAGGAGGCCCATGAACTCCAGCCCAATCAAAACCTCCCTCGCCGCCTTCCTCTCTGTCCGCAAGGGAGCCCAGGCAGTCGACTTCTACAAAGCTGCCTTCGGAGCCGAAGAACTCTTCCGCGTCGAAGACCCCTCCGGCGCCGTAGTGTGCAATCTCGCCATCAACGACTACAGCTTTTGGGTTGCCGATGAAGCACCCGACTACAAAAACTTCAGCCCCGAAACCCTCAACGGCGGAACCGTCCGCATGATCCTCACTATCGAAGATCCCGACGCCGCCTTCGACCGCGCCGTCGCAGCAGGCGCCACTGTCGTCTGCCCCATCAGAGTCGAACACGCCTGGCGCATCGGACGCATCGTCGACCCCTTCGGTCATCACTGGGAGATCGGTAAGCCGCTATCACGCTCCTGATTCCCCTCATTCACGCGGTTTTCCAAAAAAATGAACGTTCATTCACAAGAATCCGAACCCATGTAGGTTCGCCCAATTCCCTTTGTTTGCAAGGGATTTTTTATCGTCTATACTGAGTTCATCGACCCAGGCCTCCCGCTTCAGAGTCTGCTTGAGTCGACCCCTTCAATTCCTCTTACCCGTATCCGCACGGGCTTGTGTTACCTCCTGCCACCAAGGCTGACGATTGGCTCGTCGGCACGACACGAACCCATCTCGAGAGAAGGTCACGGCACCTATGCGAATTGCGTCTGTTGGCACGGCATTTCCCCCTTATCGCTATCCACAAACTGTCATCACTGAAGCCCTCAAAAAGCGTGTTCTGAACGATAGACCCTCTATCCCCGGCATAATGGATCGCCTTCACTCCAACTGTGGCGTCGACTTCCGCAACATCAGCTTTCCCCTCGAGACACTCGGCTCTCTCTCAGGCCTCGGACCCAATAACGACCGCTGGATTAAGGTAGCGGTCGAACTCGGTGAACAGTCCGTCTGTATCGCGCTCCACAACGCAGGCCTCGAACCATTCGATATCTCCGCCATCTTCTTCAACTCCCACACCGGCATCGCTTGCCCCAGCATCGATGCTCGGCTCGTCAACAAAATGGGCTTTCCTCGAGACATTAAACGCACCCCGATCTTCGGCCTTGGTTGCGCCGCAGGCGTCGCTGGAATCGCCCGAGCCATCGACTACGTCCGCGCCTATCCGGACCAGTACGCGCTCCTGGTCTGTGTCGAACTCTGCTCTCTCAACTGGCAGGAAAACGACCACTCCATGGCGCACATCATCGCCAGCGGGCTCTTCGGCGATGGAGCGGGCGCCGTCATTATCGCCGGCGCAGACACGCCTCACGGCCAGCGTGCCACGAGCGTCGAAAGGCCCTGCCCTCGCGTGGTCGCGACCCGCTCCATCATGTACCCCGACACCGAGTACCTCACTGGGTGGGACATTCAGAACAACGGGTTCAACATCATCCTCCATCCCGACGTTCCTGAAATGGTCCGAACGACGCTTCGCGGAACAGTGGACGAATTCCTCGACGACAACGATCTCAGCCTCTCCAACATCTGCAGCTTCATCTTTCATAGCGGCGGCCCAAAGATACTGCAGGCCATGGAAAGCAGTCTCGACCTTCCTCCCCACGCGCTTGCGGCCTCATGGAACAGCCTTCGCCAGCGCGGAAACCTCTCCTCCGTCTCCGTCCTTACAGTGATGCAGGAATATCTGTACAACCGTCCCGGAAGCCCCGGCTGCTACAGCATGATGGGTTCAACGGGCCCAGCCTTCTGCACCGAGTTGGCTCTCCTGCAGTGGTAGGCCCGGGTTCCCGCGGCGAAATCCTTGATGTCTGTTAAACAAAACCTAAGAGATAAGTAAGAAGCCCGGCTACTGGCCGGGCTTTCTCATGCTTTGAAGGGGCCATAGAATCCCACGCATCAGATAACTAACCTGAAACCCTCTATGCCCTCGACCATACGACGCCACTTCGCCGCAATTATTTTTCTCCTCGCCGCCATCACCTCGGCCTCCGCCCAGAGCTTCCCCGACATCAAGCCGAGCCCCGCGCAGCTCGCCTGGCAGGACCTCGAGATCGGCGTCATCATCCACTTCTCCACCAACACCTTCCTTAACCGCGAATGGGGCGACGGAACCGCTCCTGCCTCTACCTTCAACCCCACCAACCTCGACACCAACCAGTGGATGGCCGCCGCAAAATCCGGCGGAGCGAAGTACGCTGTCCTCGTTGCCAAGCACCACGACGGCTTCGCCCTTTTCCCCAGCGCCCACACCGATTACTCCGTCAAGTCGAGCCCCTGGCTCAGCGGCAAAGGCGACCTCGTCCGCCTCGCCTCCGACTCCGCGCACAAAGCCGGCCTTGGCTTCGGCGTCTATCTCTCCCCCTGGGACCGTCACGACTCCCGCTACCCCGACCCTGCCGCCTACGACAAGTACTACCTCTCGCAACTCGCCGAACTCGCCTCCCACTACGGCCCTCTCACCGAGTTCTGGCTCGATGGCGCAGGATCCGCGGGCCGCACCTACGACTTCGACAAGATCGTCCAGGAGCTGCGCACCTACCAGCCCAACACCCTCGTCTTCGCCGACGTCGCGCTCTACAAGAACGCTGACATCCGCTGGGTCGGCTCCGAGGACGGCACTGTCCCCTACGAGAACTGGAACGTCATCGACCGCACGGGCTATCTCCGCTGGCGCCCCATCGAGGCCGACACGCCTCTCCGCAAGCGCCACTGGTTCTGGCACCCCAACGACGAAGCGTCACTCCTCTCCGTCGATGAACTCCTCAACATCTACAACAAGACCGTTGGCCGCGGAGCACAACTGATGCTCGGCATAGCACCCGATGACACTGGCCGCCTCCCCGACTCTGATGCCGCCCGCCTCCGCGAGTTCGACGAAGCCGTCCAGAGCATCTACGGGCCCGAACACAACCTCACCCGGCAGGCCACCCACATCACCA
>Ga0163162_10008424_pt1 | contig 10055 bp, 7 predicted proteins | sample S55metaG_FD_115310 | JGI IMG/M metagenome (GOLD analysis project Ga0163162, IMG submission 115310) | Switchgrass rhizosphere microbial communities from Kellogg Biological Station, Michigan, USA - S5-5 metaG | ecosystem: Host-associated > Plants > Roots > Rhizosphere > Soil | place: USA: Michigan...
CAGGCCCGAAGCGCAGCACGCGCAGCAGCAGCGCCAGCCAGAGCTCGCACAGCCCCAGCAACATGAGCAACGGCAGCAGCAGCTCCAACGCAACCAGCAGCAACACGCCCAGCAACAGCAGCAGGTTCAACGCAACCAGCAGCAACACGCACAGCAACAGCAGCAAGTTCAACGCAACCAGCAACAGCGGCAAGCACGCAATCGGTCGCAAGAGCCACAGCGCTCGCAGCGCCAGCAGCAAGTCCGGCAGAGCGCATGGCAACGGCACCGCTCACAAAACTGGCAGTCTGACCACCGCAACTGGCAGCAACGTGGCGGCTACCACGGCTATCGCATTCCCGATGACCGGTATCGCGGATACTTTGGCCCAAACCACGGCTTCCGTATCAATGCCCTCCCCTTCATGGTTGTAGGCGGATACCCACGCTTTCAGTACCAGGGCTATTGGATCAGCGCCGTCGATCCTTGGCCGGATTCCTGGGGCAACGACTGGTACGACAATGACGATGTCTACGTCGATTACGTTGACAACGGCTACTACCTCTATAACCGCAGGTATCCGTCCTCCGGAATCGCGATCAACATCACTCTCTGACCCTTATCGGTGCAGTTTCAAGAGAAGCTGCACCGGGTCACCATAAAGGAGCAACATGCTTGGAACGGTTCTGATTGTAGTTTTGATTTTGGCACTTGTGGGGGCCCTGCCCCGATGGTCGCACAGTCGCGACTGGGGTTACGCCCCAACTGGCGGGATTGGCCTGGTCGTTCTGATTGTTGTCGTTCTCCTGCTTCTCGGCCGCATTTGACCTTAGAGCGGGCGGGTGGCCCTCGGCCGTGTGGCCTTTCCACGACGCCCGATTTTCAGATTGTTTTCGTATAATAGTCTACTAACATAATAGACATTATAGCCATTTTATGATAGAGTGCCTGGATAGAGGATGCGACATGTCCACTCGGCCTGCCAGGTTCTCGGTCGCCATTATCGGAGGTGGGTTCTCCGGCACTATCCTTGCGGCACAACTCCTTCGCCGGGGCAACCCTTCGGTTTCCGTGGTCGTCGTGGAGAAAACCCCGTCCGTGGGTCGCGGCCTGGCATACGGAACTGATTGCCCCTCCCTTCTGTTGAACGTTCGCGCCCGCAACATGAGCGCTTTCCCGGACGACCCCAACCACTTCCTGCGATGGGCCCAGTCGAATCACGATCCCCGTACAGGACCAGGCAGCTTCCTACCCCGCGCGGTCTACGGACGGTACGTCCAGGCTGTATTCAACGAATCCGTGCAGCTTGCCGGCAACGACCGAATGGATTGGATAAACGACGAGGCGTGCCAACTTTCGCCGACGGACAGTGGACTGGAAATAAAGCTGCAAAGAGGCCGCCGGCTGCTGGCTGATCGTATCGTGCTTACGCTGGGAAACTTTCCTCCCAGCGACCCTCTCGCGGCCTGGAAAGCAAAGACTGGCTCACGCTACTCCCGCAATCCGTGGTCAGCATCGACCTTCGAAGGTGTAGAAAATCTGAGAGACGTTATGCTGGTGGGTTCGGGACTGACCAGCGTGGACGTGGCCGTCCAACTGCGCAAGCAGGGATGTCGAAGCACAATCCATATCCTGTCCCGCCGTGGCCTGCTGCCCCAACCTCACAAAGCCACTGACGCCTGTCCTCCCTTCTGGCACGAGGATTCGCCAAAGAATATTGCCGGATTGTTACGGCTGGTGCGCGAACAAATAAGACAAGGCCATGGGCGAGGGACCGAATGGCAGAGCGTGTTCGATAGTTTGCGGCCTCAGGTAGCGCAAATCTGGCAGGCGCTCTCAGAAACCGAGCGACGACGCTTTCTGCGACATGTGCGGCCCTACTGGGAGGTACATCGCCATCGTGCCGCTCCCCAGATTGCTCAATCCATCGCTGAACAGATTTCTTCCGGGCAGATTCAAGTGCACGCCGGCAGAATCACCGGCTACAAAGAGGATAGATCCAGCATCAAAGTCATCTTTCGGGACCGCAAGAGCGGTAAAGCGAATTCCCTCTCCGTCGATCGGGTCATCAACTGTACAGGACCAGAAAGTGACTGCCGGCGTATGGACAATCCTTTGATCTCATCTCTCCTGGGTTCAGGTTTGACGCGGCCCGACCCACTCTTTCTCGGTCTCGATGTCTCTCCTGACGGGGCGCTCCTCGGTCGCGACGGAACGATTTCTGATTCACTCTTCGCCGTCGGCCCCATTCGCAAGGGCAGCGTCTGGGAGTCAACCGCCGTCCCCGAACTGCGGGAACAGATCGACGGACTGGTCGACCACTTGCTGAATTCCGGTCGCCTGCCTGTACGTATGGCTCTGCCCGCTCTGTCTGGGGCGGACACTCTTGTCCGCCGATTTTGATCCAGATTTTGACTTTGGTTTGCCAACCGCAAAAATCAACATAAACGTCAAAAGCAGCGGACAAGAGTGTCCGCCCCACACGTGCTTCTTCCAAGGTTACAATCAACAATTCCTAAAGGAAGAACATCGTGCAACGACCCAAGGTCCTCATTACGCGTCCCATCCAGCAGGAAGTGATCGATCAGATCTCCCAGCACTGTGACGTGCAGGTACATCGCATCGACGAACCCATGCCAGCCGATCTGCTCGCCGCAGCCGTACGCGAACTAGATGGCGTCATGCCAGCCGGCGTACGAATTAGTCAGGACATCATCGACGCCGCTCCGAAGCTGCGTGTGGTCTCGAACATCGCCGTCGGATACGACAATATCGATGTGGAGGCCTGCAATCGCCGGCACATTCTCGTCACCAACACTCCGGACGTGCTGACCGAAGCCACGGCCGACATCGCGTTCGCCTTGATATTGGCCGCGGCCCGGCGAGTCGCGGAAGGCGATCGCTTTGTTCGAAGTGGCCGCTGGACTCAATGGCAATGGGGCTGCTTATGGGGAACCGAGTTGCACGGCAAAACGCTGGGACTCTATGGCCTCGGTCGCATCGCCCAGGCAACCGCACGTCGAGGCCGCGGCTTTTCGATGCGCATTCTGTACTACGCTCGAAATCGGGTTTCCGCCAATATTGAAAAGGAATTCGGTGCGGAATTTGTAGATCGCGAAACTCTATTGCGGGAATCTGACTTTCTAAGCCTGCACGTTCCGTTGACGGCTGAAACTCGTCATGCCATCGGTGCACAGGAGTTGGCCCTGATGAAACCCAGTGCGTTCGTCATCAACACAGCGCGCGGACCGATCGTTGACGAAGAAGCTTTGGTGCAGGCTCTGCAAACCGGGCAACTGGCGGGCGCCGGTCTCGATGTTTTTGAAAATGAGCCCAAGGTGCATCCAGCGCTGATCGCAATGGACAACATCACGCTGCTACCCCATGTCGGCAGCGCCACCGCCGAGACCCGCATGCGGATGGCGATGCTCGCGTCAACAAATCTGCTGGCCGCGTTACGAGGCGAGCGTCCTCCCAATCTGGTGAATCCCGAAGCCTTCAAATAGAAGCGACTGGTATTTTCCGAAGATCCGCCTCTAAGAGATGTTGCGGAACCCCCTGGAGCTGCGGGGGGCAGCCGCCATCGAGTGCCTGCTGGTCATAAGGCGCGAGTGTTACAGCAGTATCAAGGTTGAAGGAAAAATTCAGAGTTCCGGAGCAGCTTGGCTTGATGACCTCGGTCTCTCCCGCGCCATCGCGGCTTGGCGACGGAAGATCAGGTCCGACATTGCGATACAGGCCGCCCCTCTTCTTCGCGGAAGACGCGAGTTTTTTTAAAATTTTGGTGTCCCGACAGGAAGGATAAGAAATTACGCCGCCGATGGCTCTGCAGAGCGCGCTTTCGCTTCCTGCATCTTTTTCTGGAGGCGTAACCGTAATTGTTCTAACTGCAGCTCTTCTGTGACGTTCGTAGAGAATGGATGCCGCTTTGACTTCGTAAGGCATCCACTTGGGAGAGTGGCTGGTAGATTCCATATCGCCTCCGGAGGATTGAGCAACGACCGCCAGTATATCCAGCCAACAGACTTACCACAAGGCGACCAGCAGGCATCCACGAGGCTAATTGAATGAGCGTGTTACAGCGTCTTCCCTGGAGAAATGCACAAGCGTCTTCGTGTGGGGCGGACACTCTTGTCCGCCACTTTTGAAGTTGCCTTTGACTTTAAAAAATCGAAAATCAAAAGCGGCGGACAAAAGTCTGCCCACATCTGTTCCTGGAAGGGATCAGAACGTCAGACTCAGCGACATCTGAATTTGCCGCGCGCTTCCGATCGTTTTATTGGTGATACCCAAACCGCTCAGGTTCGGGCACACATACAGAGATCCGGTAGTGGTCTGATCGAACGACGAGTTACACGGACTCAAAGTCGCCGGCGTGCCTTGCTGTGGGAAGCCCTGGAAGCCGGGGTTCTGCGTAATGTCATTGATCGGGATATCGAAGCTCGCCGTGTTGGTCAGGTTGTAGATATCGAAACTGTACTTCAGCGTAGTGTGCTCGGTGATCTGCGTCATCTTAACCAGCGAAAGGTCCGCGCGTCTTTGCCAGGGTTGCCGAAAGATATTGCGCTGGCCATGATCGATGAAGTTCGTCTCGTAAGGATCGTTGGAAGGAATTGCGCCGTCGAGTGCTCCAGCGGCCAGCAATGGCAGGGTGAAACAGCTGGCATCGAGCGCCGGAGTTCCGTTTGCACCCGAGTGTCCCGTGACGGCACTCTGCGGCGAGCAACTGCCGTCAAGTGGAACGATCGGATTCGTGATGCCGTCGTTCACTCCGTAGAAAATGCTGCCCACTGCCCCCGAATAATCGACCACACTATATGGCTGACCACTCTGGATGACGGTCAGGCCGGTAATCGACCATCCATTGGCGATCTTGCTCATGAACGACGATCCCGAAACAAGCCGTGGCAACTCGTAGCGGTAGGTGAAGTTGATGACGTGTTTGCGGTCGTAATCGGACAAGCCATATCCGGACCGCAGATCGAGCGGATTGTTGCCGTTGTAAAACAGACCCATCGCGCTCTGCTCATCCGTCGCGTGCGAGTAGGTGTAGGAAAATCCGACCTGCAAGCCGTGACTCAAGCGCTTTTCAACGTGGGCCTGCAGCGCATGGTAGGCAGAGATGCCTGCAGCCGTGTACGACTCCGACTCGGATGAGTAGCCGATATACGGAACGCGGAGGTTGACGTTTCCACCTTCGAAGGTTTGCAGGTAGGGCTGCCCGTTCGGCAGGTTTGCCGGCGTGAAGGTGCTGGGGTCGCTGAGAATCGAGTAGCCGTAAGTGTAGTCCTGCTCGAACGGCGTGCCCGGACGGATGGGGTGAGTCGGCGACGCAATCCGCGCCTGGTTGAAAGGCAGGGGAACAATTTCGTGGCGGCCGAGGTTGCCCACGTACCCGACCTGGATCACCAGATCATTACGCGGCTGCCACTGAATATCCAGCGTCTGGTTCATGGTGTAGGGCAGCTTGTTCGCCCGGTTGTAATCGGCAAAAGCGAAAAGTGGAATGCCGGAGGAGCTCACCGCCGCATTGGGCAGAATGAGATCTTTGGGATTGCCCGAAGGCCCCGGACCGAGCGTGGGACCCCACGGGTTGGCAAAGTCAGGACACGTCACGTACCCGTAGCCATTGGGATCGCAAGTTTGTGAATTCACCCACGGAGGAGTCTGGTTCACGCCAAACGGACCTCCCGTGATCACGCCCGAAGCGAAGCCGGGTGAGAGATAGCTGAAAAGTTCGCCGCGATCGTAGTACATCCCCCACCCCGCGCGAACCACGATTTTGTCGTTAAACAACTTCGGGCTCCACGCCATGCCGAGGCGGGGCGCGATGCCCCATTGCCGCCCGGTCAGGGTCGAGTCACTCACGCCCTTGGTCGCAAAGTCTGGATTATTGCCGGCAAGGATCAGACCATTCGAAGTGATGGTATCGGTGGCTGCGTCATAGCTGTAATCCGACGGATCGAAGTTGAAAATGCGTCCGTTCTTTTCGGTTAGGCCTCCGTGATAGTCAAAGCGCACGCCTGCCGTCACGCTGAGGTTCGGGCGGATCTGATACTTGTCCTGAATATATCCGCCCGACTCTTTCGAGCGGTAATAACGGTCGCCGTCGCCTTGCAGAAAGTTGGTCGTGATGAATCCGTCCGCTGTGTACGTGATGGGATTGCCGGTGAGGAACTGGTCGAAACTGGTGAAGCCAATCATTCCAGAATTGGTTCTCTTGTCCCGGGCATTGAGTTGGGTATAGGAGAAGCTTCCGCCGAAGGTAATCGTGTGCCTGCCGTGAATCCAGCTGGCATCGACCGACGGCATCCAGCGATTTTGGAAAATCCCTGTAAACGCCCCCTGCGAAGCTGCGGTGGATCCGATGTTCGCTCCAGCGTTGAACACAAAGTTCGTATTCGCGGGAGACTCATTTCCGAAATCATCCGCAATCGTGATGCCGGGAAAGACCGACGAACCAAATGCATTGATGCCCACAGCTTGAGGAGTAAATGGCTGACCGATCGTGCTGTAGATCTTTTCCCGGATGAAGCCGAACGTTTCCGCAATGCTGAAGTGAGGCGACAAAGACTGGGTATTGGTGATGCTCGCGACCTGGCTGCCGGCGTCCAGGTGTTGATCGAATCCCTGAAACGACGAGAACCCAAACGGAGCGGTTGTAGGATCGTGCTGGTAGTAGTACTTCAACGCAAGCGTGTCTTTGGCGCTGGCGAGATAGTCCAGATTCGTGACCGCCTGATCGGAAATAAAGTATGCCGGCTGGGTGAGAAACACGTTCTCCGGGAAATTCAGAGTCGGCGTGAAATTCGGATTCGCCGATGGAAACAGGTACTGGCCATTCGCGAACTTGTAGTTCAACAGTGCGAGTGACACTGGACTGACATCGGCGGCCGTGAGTGCAGTTCCGAAATTGGCGTTAGCGACGTTGGCCAATGCTGTGGCGCTGCGATCGTTCGTCAAACCTGCCGGCACCGCGGTTCGCGACGTCCCGATTTCCAGATCGGAAACATGAACGTGCTGGTAGCCGAGGAATCCGAAAAGCTTGTTCTTGATGAGCGGTCCGCCCACCGTTCCCCCCGCAGTGTAGCGGTGAAGTTCCGGGACTTTTTCGTTGTCGGGGATATTGGGGTCCTGCTTGTAGAAGTAAGGCGCTGCGTTCAACCAGTCGGTCCCGCGATGAACGTAACCGCCACCGTGAATGGTATTGGTCCCGGACGACGTGCTCATGTCGATGTGGGCGCCGCTGGTCGATCCCTGTTGCGCGTCATACATCGAAGTATTGACCCGAAATTCCGTGACTGTCTCGGGAGCGGGCGTGGGAATTGCCTGTCCAATGGCAAGATAGGGAGAGGCTGAACTCTGAATCACTTCCGCGGTGGTGCTGGAAGCGCCGGCAACGCCTGTATTATTCACAATGCGCGCCGAAGCCACCTGGCTGGTGCTCTTGCCGTTGAACAAGTTGCTGGCATCGACTCCGTTCAGCAGAAAGCTGTTGCTGGTGTCGCGCTGTCCGTTGGCCCAAATGGGTTGATTGCCCAGGCCCGCGTTGGCGCCCGTTCCGGCCGGCAACTCCGCGTTCACGCCCGGAGAGAGAATAGCCAACCCCGTGAAACTACCGGTGGGCAGAGGGATTGCCTCGATCTGTTGACGATCCAGGATGTATCCGTTGGTGGTATCGACAGCGTTGATCAGCGGCGTTTCCTGCACCGTGATAGTTGTGTCCACCTCGCCGACTTTCAGGCTGGCGTTCACAGTTGCCGTACGATTTGCCTGTACCAGAATGGAAGGCACCTTCTGGGTTTGAAAACCTTCGTGAGTAAACGTGAGGGTGTAGGTGCCGATGGGAAGATTTACGAAGTCGTAGCTGCCATTACCATTGCTGGTCTGGGTACGCGTCAGAGTTGTTTCGTCACCCACGAGAGTCACAACCGTGCCGGGCACGACACTGCCTGTGGTCTCCATCACCGTACCGGTTATTCCGCCGAGCGTCTGCTGAGCCCGAGTCAGCGGAACGAAAGAAACCAGTATGCCCATGAACAAGGCAAGAAAAAACGCAAAGGAACGGATTTCATTTCCCAGTGGCATGGATAAACCTCATGTGTGAGTTCTGAAGTTGCACTCGTCCCGAACTGCGTGAGCAATGACCGCCATTGGGCCCGGAGACCGTGTCGTCAGATCAGAAGCAAATGCCTCATGGCTGAACTTGCTGGGCTGCTTCGTGGCAGCATGGGTGAGTTTTTCGTGCAGATCTTTCGCAGGATGAGCAGAGACCCGACTTCTCCGTCGATCCGCTGATAAATAATTTGACCGAATGTACGCTAGATCGGGCGCGAACGAAAGACGTACCGCCAATGAAAATTTCTTTGCCGCAGATTAATAATTTTTATCGCCGCAGAAAGCCAGTAACTTTCGCGATCGATTGGCTCACAACAGCTTTCTGCACGGCAGGATCGGCCAGGATAGTTCGCCATTGAAGTACACCGGCCAATTCACGATCGACAGGTTGGAGCCTCTGCATTTCACAATTCTTGCTTGCGTTCGCGCATCCGCACGCTAACATGGGCCATGCGACTGCTGTGTACGACTCTGCTGGCAGCCACTTCCCTTCTCCTCCCGGGCCATTTGTTTGATCTTGCCGCTGATGGAACCGCGGCATCAACCCCTCTTCCAACCCGTTTGCGCAGCGCGCGGCTTTCCCCCTTGGACCTCGAAATCGGTGGCGAACTAGCGGGCCTGCCTGCAGGAACGACACGCTACATTTCGCACGACGATCTCCTGGCCCTTCCCCAAACGACGTACACCGTTGCGGACGATCCCAACTTCGCCGGCCCGACTCAAATCAGCGGGGTACCTCTCGAAGAACTCTTTCGAGATCTCGGCGCAAGTCCGGACTCCGATCTGATCGTCGCGATATGCGGTGATCAATACCGCGCCAACTATCCCCAGTCTTATATCTCTGCCCACCATCCCCTGCTGGTGCTGTCGGTAAATGGGAAACCGCCTTCGGACTGGCCAAAAGACGCGGAAGGTCACGGCAGCGATATGGGGCCATACATGATTTCCCATTCCAGCTTCACGCCAAGTTTCACCATCCTGGCGCACCACGACGAACCGCAAATTCCCTGGGGCGTCGTTCGCCTGGAATTTCGCAATGCAAAGACTGTTTTTGGCGCGATTGCGCCGCACGGGCCTCGCGCAGGCGAACCGCAAATACGAGACGGATACCGCATTGCCCAGCAGAATTGTTTTCGATGTCACAACATGGGAGAGGAAGGCGGGCATAAGGCGGGACGTCCGTGGTTAGTGCTCTCGGCGTGGGCTACGTCCTCGCCGGAATACTTCGCGGCCTATGTGCGCAATCCACAGGCCAGCAATCCGAACGCACAGATGGTCGGCAACCCTGGGTATGACGATGCCACCATCCATGCCTTGATTGCATACTTCAAGACATTTTCGTCACCAGAACAATCGCAGGAAAAGCCATGACGCTGCGGACCGCCAAGGTGCTGCTCGTCTTTGCAGTAGCCTTGTTCTATTCCTTCATCGTGCTCAACAACACAACCGACTACAACTCGAATTTCCAGTTCATTCGTCACGTGCTCATGATGGACTCGACCTTCCCGGGAAATCGAGGTATGTGGCGCGCCATGAATTCACCGGAATGGCACACGGTCCTCTACATTTCGATCATCATCTGGGAGATTTCCACCATGGTCCTCGCGTGGTGGGGCGGGCTACGCCTCGTGCGAGCTTTGCGGAAGTCTGCGATTGTGTTCAATCAAGCCAAGGGCTTTGCGATTGCAGCACTCACACTGAGCCTGCTGATGTGGCTGGTCCCATTCCTCAGTATTGGGGGGGAATGGTTTCTGATGTGGCAATCAAAAACATGGAATGGTCAGGACGCTGCCTTCCGCATGTTCACGGTCGTCGGCATCGTCCTCCTGCTGCTCGCACTCCCGGACACAGAATCACAACCTTAGGATTCCGCCGACGCCGCGCTCCGGCCACGCAGCTTGAACCAGAACAAACCAGCCGCGAGATATGCGAGGTAAACATAAGGCAGCTTGCCATAC
>Ga0163162_10008425_pt1 | contig 10054 bp, 7 predicted proteins | sample S55metaG_FD_115310 | JGI IMG/M metagenome (GOLD analysis project Ga0163162, IMG submission 115310) | Switchgrass rhizosphere microbial communities from Kellogg Biological Station, Michigan, USA - S5-5 metaG | ecosystem: Host-associated > Plants > Roots > Rhizosphere > Soil | place: USA: Michigan...
CCGCCGGCTCTATGCGGCATAAATAAAGGAAAGCGGATTTCTTTGAGCAACAAAAATGATTGGAATGCGCCTAGGCGTCAAGGGCTGGGCTGTTTTCAGAACCCGCCTGTTCCGCTTCAGGCGACATATTACAGATAAACTTTCCGGTCCAAATCAATAAGTCGATGCCTTGACGATCTCGGCCACGCCCGCGCGTTTCAAGCCTTGCGGGGCTAACCAGCGCTCGACGGCATCGAGCATGGCGGGATCGGCAAGCAGATCCCAATGACCGAGCGAACCCATGCTGCGAACTTCCGCGTGTGGTGCCACTATTTTGAACGCCGCGGGATACAGCGATGTATCGAAACACTCGTCATTGTCACCCGACAAGACCAGCACTGGTATATCCGGACCTATAGGTTCCTTGTTCGTAACCCAGAGTCCCGGGCCGAATGCGAGTGTTGTATTGAACGACCAGCTCGCGATGTAACGCTCGTCGAGCGCGCGCGCCGCTGGAGCAAATTCAACTACCGTATTTCCGTTGAAATGCGTAATGCCCAGCGCACTTAGTAAGCTCAATAAGCGCAAGCGCACACCACGAAGACGGACCCATCCGCCAAAATAAGGACGATTGACAGGCGACCCGAGTCCAAGAAAAGGAGCCAGAAACAGGTAAGCCGATACCAGCCGATGGAGCGGACTGCGCGAGATGGCCAGAATGAGACCGCCACCCGCTGAATGACCTCCCAGCACGATCGCGCAACCGCTGTGCCGGCGCGCGGCGAACGTAATGAAGTCGGCGACATCCGAGATCATCTGGCGGGGTTCTTCGACTGCATGACCGGGGCGCCCCGGCGAAAGGCCGTGGCCGCGCATATCGAGCGTATAGACGTCGGCGATATCACGCAGCGACAGGTGCTGCGCCAGCACGTTCATCTGGTCGCCAAAGCATCCCGCACCATGCACGAGAATCACCACGCGGCGGGTGCTGCGCGAGACGTAATGGCGATAAGCCACGGGGTAGTTATCGGAAGTCGCAAACGCTTCGTGCGGCGGCAGAGCGGCTTGCTTTGCGTCGGGCGCAACAGCGCCTCCCGCCGACGCAAGCCGCTCGAAACTTGCCCGCGTCAGGTCGGGGAGGACAGACTTGCTGAAGGCGCTTACGGCACGCGCATAGCCGTGCAGAGTACGCCAGCTGAGTTGAGTATCACGCATCTTGGTTGCCGTTCGCGAGACTCAGTCTTGCTTGACGCCGCTCACGATCATCACGGGCAAACCCGCGACAAAACGCCCGGTCCTGCCGCGTTCTTCGAACTCCGTAATCCATCGCGTCACTTCATCGTCGGTGAACAGCTTGCGTGCGTGCATGCCGGCAAGCACGCTTTTGAAGTCTAGGATCTTGTTGACCGATTGTGGATCGAACGCGCTCACGCTGCGCATGCTGAACGTGACGTCCCGCAGGCCTGCGTCGTGGAACATGGCGTACAGATCGCGAGCGAGGTAAGGATTGACGCACGACTCCGCGATCGACTGCATGATGCGTCCGGTCAGCACATAGTCGCTGCTTGCGACCCAGCATCCCGGCATGTCGGGTTCGCTCACGACAATGCGCCCGCCCGGCCGCGTCACGCGAATCATCTCCTTGAGTGCCTCTTCAGGCCTTGGAACGTGGATCAGCACGCGGTCTGCGCGCACTGCATCGAAACTATGCGCCGGGACGCCAAGCTCATTGGCCGGCGCATTCCTGAAGCTGAGCGATGGCACGTCCGCATGACGACGGCGCGCTTCTTCCAGCATGGCCTCGCTCAGATCGAACCCCACTGCGGTGCCGCCAGGCACGACCTGCAAGGCCAGCTTGCCCAGATCGTCGCCGGGTCCGCAGCCTATGTCGGCGATATTCATGCCGGGCTTGAGCCCCATTAATTCGAACGTCTCCTGCTTGTAGACGCGAAACGAATCAAGCGCCTGCATGACGTCGAGCCGTGCGACAAAAGTGTCCGCATCCACAGAATCGACACGCGAGAAATCACCAAGCTGGGAAGAAGATTGTGAGCTGGTCATCGGGTGGCCTGGTGGTCGAAATGTGGTTGAACGAACTGCGCTGCCTTTAATTCTTGTATGTGCCCGAAATAGGTATCCACGTCATGTCTCCAGCTGATCAACACGTTAACGGGTAATTGGTGGCCAAAGTTGAGCGCACTCAACAGGAACTATAACGCGACGATTCGCCGTTGCTAAGCGAACACTTTATCGACCTCGGATGGTTCGCTTTGCAACGTTAATTCAGCGCGTTTTTTGAGTGGTTTTATGCGCTCCATAAATGCTTTGCGTGAGTGTGGGCTGCCCCTCGTATACCCCCGCCGATACGAAATTCTGTGCTTTACCCTCTCATGGCTTTACCCAAGTTCAACCCTTTTTAATTTGGATCATCGCCATGAACCTCAAAAACAACCCTGCTTGCCGTCCCTTTCTCGAAGCCGGCGACCTCTCACAAATTTCCGCCTATTACGAGGAAGAACGCCACACGATGTGGATGATGCTTCGTTCGCGTCCGCGCCCTTGTTTCACGCAAGATCTCGTCAATGACATCATTGACCTCGCGCGTGCGGCAAGAGAGTCCGGCCTGCGTTTTGACTTCTGGGTCACGGGTTCTCTCGTGCCGGATATCTTCAACGTAGGCGGCGACCTGGACTTCTTTGTCGATGCCATTCGATCAGGCCGGCGTGAATTGCTGATGGCCTATGCGCGTTCGTGCATAGACGGGCTCCACGAAATTTATAGCGGATTTGGTACCGGTGCCATTTCGATTGCAATGGTCGAAGGCACCGCGCTCGGAGGCGGATTCGAGTCGGCCCTGGCGCATCACTTTCTTCTCGCGCAGAACGACGCAAAAATGGGTTTCCCAGAAATCGCCTTTAACCTGTTTCCGGGCATGGGCGGTTATTCACTGGTCGAACGCAAGGCGGGTATGCGGCTCGCCGAAGAGTTGATCAGTACCGGAGAAGCACATACCGGCGACTGGTACGCGGAGAAGGGAATTGTCGATCAGACTTTCCAGCCTGGCGATGCATTCCTTGCGACGCGAACCTTCATAGATGGCATTCGTCCCAAGCTCAACGGCATCCGCGCGATGATCAAGGCGCGGCAACGTGTATTGGCGTTGCCGCGCGCTGAACTGATCGAGATTACCGAGGACTGGGTCCGGGCTGCCTTTACGATCGAAGAGAAGGATCTGGCTTTCATGGAGCGGCTGGTCATGTTGCAGAACCGCCGTGTTTCCAAGCTGAAGATGGCAAGCCTCGACCATCACTAAGCGGCCTTGATTTCTACTAACTCTCTTTAACCAAGGAGAAGCTCAGGCGATAAGCCTGAGCTTTCTTTTCTCGGCAAGCCAGGCTTCAAAGGCTCGTGCAGGCATGGGCCGCGCATACAAGAATCCTTGCACGAGATCCACGCCCAGGCCGCGCAGGAAATCCGCTTCAGCTTCGCTTTCCACGCCTTCAGCGACCACCGACAAACGCAGCTCATGGGCGATCGCGACCATTGCGCGCACAAGCGCCTGCGGTTTGCTGTTTACATCGATTCCCTTGATGAAGCTCCGGTCAAGCTTGATGGCGTCGAGCGGAATGCGCGACAACTGCGACAACGACGAATATCCCGTACCGAAGTCATCGAGATGTACACGCACGCCCATCTTGCGGAACTGCGTGATCAGCACGAGCGCCGCCGCTTCGTCTTCGATAAAACAGCTTTCGGTCAGTTCCACATCGAGCATGCAAGAACGCGAGCGCGTATCTGCAAGCACTTCCGTGAAATGCTTGACGATATCCGTATCGCGTAACTGACGCGCGGATACGTTGATGGAGATGCGCAAGTCCAGTCCCTGCTTCTGCCAGTTCGACGCCTGCGTGGCGGCCGCTTGCATGACCCACCGTCCGAGCGGGCCAATCAGCCCTGACTCTTCCGCATAAGGAATGAAATCGAGCGGCGATACTACGCCGCGCTCCGGCGAGTTCCAGCGCACCAACGCTTCGACGCTGTCGACATCGCCGTTCCTGAGATTCACCTTCGGCTGATAATAAAGCTCGAGCTGGTTCTCCTCTAGCGCGCGGCGCAGGTTCGTGTCGAGCCACACATATTCCGCAACCTTGCGGTTCATTTCCGGCGTAAACACGCGATACGTATGCTTGCCGCCGTCTTTAGCGACATACATGGCCGTGTCCGCGCTGCGAATCAGGCTTTCGAGCCGGTCGCCATGCTCGGGGTACACCGCAATGCCGATCGAACAACCGGTATAAAGCTTGATCAGCCCGAAATCGAACGGCTGATGCAAACTGCCCAGGATGGTTTCCGATGTCTTGGTCAGCAACGGAATGGTCGACTTCCTGATGACCACGACGAACTCGTCGCCGCCAAGCCGCGCGAGCGTATCGCCGGGAGCGAGGCAGCTCTTGATCTTCGCCGATACCTCGCGGATCAGCCGGTCGCCAACTACGTGTCCGTAGTGGTCATTCACCTTCTTGAAGTTGTCGAGGTCGAGAAACAGAATGCCAAGATGTTCTTCGCCGATGCTATCCCCGGCCTCCCTTTCTGCGGCAATTGCGTTCTCGATCTCTTCCTGAATGGCCTTGCGGTTCAGCAGCCCGGTTAGTTCGTCGGTCGTCGCCTGCTTGACGAGCAGCTTCTGCGCCTTGCGCTCTTCGGTGATATCCGTACCCGAGCAAATCAGAAAGCGCTCGTCCACGCCGCTGCCGCTCTGGACGAATTTATTGCGGAAGAGAAAGAGGCGTGGTCCCGTGACGGTATTGATATATCGCTCGACCTGATAAGGCTTGCCGCTCGCGAAGAAACCGTTGATGTTGGTTCTCGATGCCGCACCTTCGTCGTCCGACATGAACAGGACATAGGCGCTCTTGCCAATGACATCTTCCTCGCGCATGCCGGTCACTTCTTCGCACATGCGGTTGAAGCGCTGAATCAGGCCATGCCCGTCAAGAATCACGACGAGCGAATTAACTTCGGAAACAACCTGCTCGGCGAATGCGAGACCATGCACGAGGTCACGGGCGACCGACGAGGTGTCCGTGTAATCCGATGCCGTTCCGGCCCATTCGCGGATGTTGATCTTTTTGCCGACCAGATGAAGCCGGTACGGATAACCGAAAATCTTGAGATCCAGCGCGAGGTGCGACGTTACGCCCGTGAGTGCGCGGATCTGTCCGGCCTGAGACGCGTCGAGCGGAACGCTGACGTTCGCGGGACCGCGCACAGTCGCGAGCTCGAGCGCATTACTGTCGCTCGACAGCCGCCAGCACGGGCTGGTCGTGCCAAACCACGTATACAGGTCTAGGCCGTCTTCTTCACCTATCATCAGCAACTCCAGAAAAAATTCTCTGACTGCCGCCCCGTCAGCGCGTCTCGTCAGATTTACCCAGTGCCGGCGTCTTGCGCCTTGCTGGAGATAATCTCAAACCTGCGAGTCCGCTTCACGGCACCACGAAATTCCAATCCTCCGTGTGCCGGCCCAAACAGTAAGTCGCCTATATTCTATTATTTGATCATATCTTACGCGGACTGCAGAATCAGCGCCCGGATTCAAAACAAATTAGCGACGCAATGCTGCAAAACCCCAACATGATAAATCCGACAGAAATGCACTGGAACCGACAAACTTTTGTCTAATCAATGTAAAAGCACAACCGTATTTTTATATAACGTTTTATGCATCTAAAACAGGATAATTGACCACCTCAGGGCGTTCTTGTTTCGTCTCACGGTGTAAACACCATAACGGCGTCCCGGCAGGAAACCTTAACGAAGGATTTCGCCTTTCCGCGCATCGACGTTACTTTCCGGTCAGAGAACTGCGTCGGCATCATCAGGCGTGACCAAAAAGTCGTCGGGTTCTCTGCGCCGGACGACGCCCATCGTGGCACGGCTGCGCTGCGCATCGGGCAGGTCCTGATACCGCAAATACGAGCAGTTTGCATCGGATTTCGCGGCGTACATGGCGGCGTCGGCATTGAGCAAAAGCGCTCCGGCCGAGGCGCCGTCCTCTGGATACTGGCTGATGCCAATGCTCGCCCCCACCGTCATGCGGCGCTCGTTGACAAGCAGCACGTCGTCGAGCGTTTGCTTGATACGCGATGCAATTTCCCGCGCGGGCCCGGCCGAACGCGGGCCGTTGATCAATACCACGAACTCGTCGCCGCCGAGCCGCGCGACCATGTCGGCGCTCGTCAGCAGATCTTGCAGACGGCGCGCGACTTCGACGAGCACATCGTCGCCGGCCGAGTGTCCGAACTGATCGTTGATCTGCTTGAAGCGGTCGAGATCGACGAACAACACGGCAAGCGCCTCCCCGCTCGATTCTGCGCCGCGGATCGCTTCCTCCAGCCGTTCCATGAAGAGCATCCGGTTCGGGAGCCCGGTGAGCACATCATGCCGCGCGAGGTGCGCAAGTTCATGGTGCCTGCTGTGCAGTCCTTCGATCTGCGAGCGGATCTCGCGGCGCATGCGGTCGAAGCAGCGCGCCAGCACGCCGATTTCATCGGTGCGCCGGACAGGCAGCGCCTCCATGGTGTGATCGGCGAAAAAGTGCGTCGCGGCGTGCGCGAGCGTTTGCAGCGGCTGGACCAGCGCGCGGGCAAACATGACCGCCAGAATGATCGCGAGCAGGCTCGATATCAGCACCATTCGCACGATACTGTCGCCCAGCATGCTGGCGCCGTTCAAGGCATCGGAAAGCGGGCGGGCCAAACCGAGCACCACAAAACGGTTCCCTTCGGATGCGCCGAACGGCCGGCGTATGAAAGTGAGGATCCGCGACGGCGCTTCATCGGGTTGCGCGAGTCCGTTGAGCATCACGGCGGATCGCCCGTCTTCGAACAGCGGCCGCGTCGCGGGAAAGGTTTCCTGCATGAAGATCCGCCGGCCTTTGTCGAAACCGAATGTCTGCGATACATCCGGATGCACCAGGAAATCGCCCCATTCGTTTGCAAGGTAGACCTCGTAATTGCCGGGCAGGTCGACCTGCAAGCGTTCGAGCAGGCGGGCAAGATCGACATCGATCACAACCACGCCGACTACCACGCCCCGTTCATCCACGACCGGCGTTCCCAGGCGCAGCGTCGGGCGCCCTTGGGCGGAGTGCGCGCCCTGCTCGTGATTGACCGTGATAGGCGATACATAAATATGGCCGCGCCCGAGCGCCAGCGTCTCGAACACATACGCGAACTGGCCTTTCTCCTGCAGCCCGCCCTCCTCGACCCGCACCGCCTGGCTCGCATCGCGGTCAAAGCGGATCAGTTCGAGCCCGTGGTGTTCGCGCGTGATCAGCCGTACCTGCAGGTATTCCCGGTGATGCGTCATGAAACTGAAAAAGACCTGGGCCAGCCTTTCGCGTGCGGCATTCTTGCCGGCACCGTCATCGGCTTGGGCGATCGCCGCCGATGACGGCAGCGAAGCGAGCACCTAAGCATCGGCGGCAATGTCCTCGATGGCAACCGACGAGCGCTGCGCGAGCAGTTCCGTCGATGTCATCAGGCTGCGCTCGGCTTCCTTCACAAGCAACGTACGATTCGCACGATATGCGTAATACCCGGTCGCGCCCGACGCAAGCACGCCGATGCATGCCAGCAAGACCGACAACTTGAATGTCAGTCCGGGACGCAGCATCAAAAACGCTCCGGCCGGTCGCCCGAGACGATCCGGCTCCACAACGCTTCGCGCCGCCGGCTGTCTTCCACCGGTTTGATCCACACGATATGCGCGTGCTCGCTGCTGTCCGGCTCAGCGTCCAAGGTGTTGGCAAGGCCTTGGCGCTGCGTCAGTTGTTCGCTCACACGCGGCTCCAGCATGTAGTTGATCCACGCGAGCGCAAGCGGCCGATTGCCTGCGGATTTCGTCATGGCCCAGCAATCCAGCCAGGCGAGCGCGCCTTCGTCGGGGATCACGTAACCCACGTCCGCACCCGCGCGGCGCAACAACGCGACCTGTTGCGTACCATAGTTGCCGAACATCAACGCCGCTTTATGTTCGATAAAAAACGCAGCCGCCTCTTCCGGCAACGTGTAATACGTGAGCAGGTTGCGGCGCAAATCGATCAACCGGCGCGTGATGGCCCGCAATTGCAATGCACTGAGCTGGAAGGGATCGGCATAACCCAGCGCCAGTGCCGTGAAAGAATAATTGTGCTGGCCGCTGTTGAAATCGAGAACCTTGCCGCGATAACGCGGATTCCAAAGCTCATTCATGGAGCGCGGCGCGACGGCGATCTGCTTGCGGTCGTAGATCAGTCCCATCGATGAATACGTGAACGGGATCGCGTACACATTGCCATCACGTATCAAGCCGCCGATGGACTGTAGATCGCGAAAGCGCGGCAACTGCCGCGTCGTGTTGGGAATGCTTGCGAGATCGAGCGGCGCGAGGAGATTTTCGCGCGAGTAGCGCTCGATCTCCGCGGTGTTGGCGGCGAAGACATCGAATGCAGGCGCCGCTCCCGCGCGTATTCTGTCGTGCAGCGACTCGTCCGAATCGATTAGCGTGACTTCGACCCGGGCGTTGTAACGCGACTCGAAGTCCTTGACGATGTCGCTGTCCGCATAGCCGGGCCACGCCAGTACCCGCAGGACTTTTTCGGAAGCCATTGCCGGTTGCGTCAACATCGAGCAGACGCTCAATATTAACGCGCACGCCATGCGCCGGAAGATCGCAGAGGTCCCGGAAGTCGCGTCGACGCACACGAGCGGCAGTTGCCGGACGGATCCCTGGGCCCCACGCATTGAACTGTCCTTGTTTATTTGACGTGCGCAAACCTTAAGACTGATCGCTTTATCAAGGCTCGGCCCATACCGGGTTATCGGCAGGCTGCTTCGAAGCTTTAAGCTTGGGCCGGAACGCACGCGGATGCGATCAATTCATACCCGGGCTTCCCGAAGCGCGGGGCCGCCGAAAACGCGACGCGCAACATATACTCTCTGATGGCTCATTTTGGAAGTGATCATTAAGCCGGTCTAAAACCTTACTCAAAATTTCAGCGGTATCGCTGCGCAGGGCTTCCCTACAACAAGTAATTGAATGCACGTTTTATCGTTTGCGCAGCGTTTGCAGGTCGAAAAAACCGGGCTATGGAGAATGCGATCGGCCCTCGCCTATAATGCCGGCTCTGATTTGAATTCACGGTGGAGAGCCTTACCTAATGAGTCAAGCGCATGGCCGAAACTCGGGATCTCGAGAAAACGGTCCACGTCAACCGCGCCGCCCTTCGAAAACGACGTCCCGCCGCGATAACAAACCGTTCGCGAAAGCTCAACCTGCCCGCGATCCCGCAAACGCGCAAGCCACCGCATCCATCTTCAAGACGCGTTCATTCAAGTTGCTGGTCGATGCCGTCGGCGCCGAGAATATCGCGTTGGGTCTCGACTCGAATCTCACGCGCGTGACTGAGTTGATCAATGGCCTCAGGTTCACGCCCGAGACCGCTTTTCATATTGAAACGACGCTTGGTTTGCCCGACGGATTTTTCGACCAGCCGAATCCGGTGCTTAGTCCGGAGATGGTCACGCGCTTGAAGTCGCCGCTGGATTTCATGCAGGCAAACGCGGAAAACACACCGGGCGAGCATTTGCCCAAGGAAGCGGAAATGCGGAAGAAGAACAATGTTCAAGCGCAGGCCGGCAAGCTTGCTGAGAAACCCGCAATAAAACCATCGCCGAAGAAACCGCAAGCACCTTCGAAGCCGGGCCTTCAGCAATCGCTGCCGCTGACCGACGACGCCTCGGTCGAAAAAATCCGCCGCGCCAATCTTCACGTGCTGACATCGCGCAATGGATCAAAAGCGCGGCTGAGCGCGCTGATGGAGTTGAGCGGATCGAACATGGCGCATCGGCTGCACGGCCAGAAACGCCTGGACGACGCCGAGGCGAACCGCTTCACCGAACGCCTCGGCCTGCCCGTCGGCTGGCTCGATAGCGCCCGCACGGCAGCGGATATTCCCGCTTCGGTGACGGCGTTGCTGCTGCCATCACGCCGCGCGGCTGGTGTTCAGGACGACGCGAAGGCGCGCGTGCAG
>Ga0163162_10008426_pt1 | contig 10053 bp, 11 predicted proteins | sample S55metaG_FD_115310 | JGI IMG/M metagenome (GOLD analysis project Ga0163162, IMG submission 115310) | Switchgrass rhizosphere microbial communities from Kellogg Biological Station, Michigan, USA - S5-5 metaG | ecosystem: Host-associated > Plants > Roots > Rhizosphere > Soil | place: USA...
GGCACGGCCGTATTGTTCGCGGTGGGCGCGGTATCCGGCACAGTGCTGTCGTTTGAACTAGGGCTGCTGTGGCCGAAGTTCATGAGCTGGGCCGGCGCGATTATTGGCATGCCATTCTCGCTGGAAGGGTTCGCCTTTTTTGCGGAAGCGATTTTCCTCGGCGTCTATCTCTACGGATGGGACCGCATTTCACCCCGCGCGCATCTTACCGCTGGCGTCCTGGTAGCCGTATCCGGAGCGGCCTCGGGAATGTTTGTGGTCTTCGCGAACGCCTGGATGAACACGCCGGCCGGCTTTCTTCTACGGAACGGTCAACCCGTCGATGTCCGTCCGATCGCGGCGATGTTCAATCCTTCCGCGTGGCCGCAGTCCATTCATATGTTGCTGGCCGCCTATGCCGCCACCGGTTTTGTGGTGGCAGGCGTACACGCCTACGCGCTATTGAGCGACCAGCATAATCTATTCCACCGGCGCGCGCTGCAACTTGCGCTGCTGGTCGGCGGGATCGGCGCCGTGCTGCAGCCGCTGAGCGGGGATTTCTTGGGAAAATCCGTGGCTCGGCATCAGCCCGTGAAGCTCGCCGCTGCTGAAGGCCAATTCGAATCCGAAACGCATGCACCGCTCCGCATCGGCGGCTGGCCCGACACGGACCAGCGCCGCACGGACTATGCGATCGAGATTCCCGGCTTGCTCAGCTTCGTTGCCTTTGGCGATTCCAGTGCGCTGGTGCGCGGCCTCAACGAGTTTCCACGCGACGAGTGGCCTCCGGTCGCGCCAGTGCACGTCTCATTTCAGATCATGGTTGCGATCGGCTTCGCGATGACCTTCGTGGCGCTGTGGGCGGCATGGCGGCAGTGGAGATCGCCGAGTATCGCTGGCTCACGCGTCTTTCTGTGGGCCGTCGCCGCGTCGGCCCCGCTCGGTTTTATCGCGATTGAAGCCGGATGGTTCGTGACGGAATTGGGCCGGCAGCCCTGGATCATTCAGGGCGTAATGCGAACTGCCGACGCGGTGACGCCCATGCCCGGATTGATCGTCCCGTTTCTCGCCATCACGCTGCTCTACTTGGTTCTGGCGGCAATCGTGATTATGCTGCTCGTGCGGCAGGTGCGTGAAAGCCCCGGCGGGAGCGAGCCGCAACCTCGGGACGGAGAGGTCGTGCGCTAATGCCATCGCTCGAGTTGTTGCTAGGCGGTGTGATGCTGGTGTCTTTGACGTTCTACGTGCTACTGGCCGGAGCGGACTACGGCGGCGGCGTGTGGGATCTGCTCGCCAGCGGACCGCGATCCAAGGGCCAGCGCGAGTTGGTCGCGAAAGCCATTGCGCCGATCTGGGAGGCCAATCACGTCTGGCTCATCCTGGTTGTCGTGGTTCTCTTCACGGCTTTTCCGCAGGCTTACGCTTTGATCTCGACATCCCTGCACGTCGCGCTTCTGCTTCTATTGCTCGGCATCGTCCTGCGTGGTTCTGCGTTCATATTTCGAACCAACGACACGACACCCGGACAGGCGAAGTGGCAGTGGGGCCGCATTTTCGCCATGGCGAGTCTGGGCACGCCGATATTATTGGGTGTAGTAGTCGGCGCGATCTCCTCGGGCTCGATCCGCGCGCCAAGCGAACATGAGGCGCTGGCGTATTTCTTTGCTTGGGCTGCCCCGTTTCCATTCGCCGTCGGTCTGTTCGCGTTGGTCCTGTTTGCGCTTTTGGCAGCCGTCTACCTAACGCTCGAAACCGATGACGCCGCGCTGCGGGACGATTTCCGCCGGCGGGCAATCTTGTGCGAAGTCGTCGCCGCGCTGGTGGCATTGGCCGTGTTCCTGCTGTCGCGAGAAGACGCGCCCGCCATCCGCGAGCGGCTAGCAAGGAGTTGGTGGGCCTGGCCTTTGCAACTCGCAACCGCTCTTGCGGCTCTTGCTACGTTAGCGGCATTGTGGACGCGGCGCTTTCCGCTTGCCCGGTTCTGTGCCGCCGGTCAGGTCGCGCTGATTTTGTGGGGATGGGCACTCGCTCAGTATCCTTATTTGGTGCGGCCGGAGTTGACGATTCACAACAGCGCCGCGCCGCAGGCGACCATGCGGGCGCTGCTGTGGGCGCTCGCAGCCGGCGTGGTTTTGCTGTTCCCGTCCTATTGGTACCTGTTCCACGTTTTCAAGGGCAGCACGCAAAAGTCGCCCGTCCGGCACGGGTAAACGGGGTGTCGGACTGCCCCGCCGCGCTAGAATAACAGTTTGGTCAAAAACGCCAGCGCTGAGATCGGCCAACGCCGCCGCGACATTGCGGCACGGCTGCCGCAACTAAAGGCCGACGCATTGTTGGTCAGCGCGCCTGCAAATGTTCGCTACTTGTCGGATTACACCGGTTCCAATGGCCTCGTCTTGCTGCTCCCGGCGGAAACGCACTTCTTCACCGATCCCCGTTATGAGATCAGCGCCCGGCAGAACATCGCTGGACACGTTCACATTGTCAAAGGCCCCCTGATCGCCGGCGTCATCCAGGTGATCAAGCGCAAGCGCTTGAAAAAAATCGGCTTCGAAAGCGGCTGGACCCAGTTCGACGCCTACCAGCGCCTCAAGGAAGGCCTTCCGCTGGGGGTCTCGCTGGTCCCAGTAGGACGTATTATCGAAGAACGCCGAATGGTGAAATCGCCCGCCGAGATCGACACCATCCGCCGCAGCGTCAACCTGAACTCTGAAGCCTTCTCGCGCGTGCTCAAGCGCCTTCGCCCTGGCGTTCGCGAACTGGATGTCGCCGCCGAGATTGAATTTCAGATGAAAATGTTGGGCGCCGAGAAGCCATCCTTCGACACCATCATTGCCGCCGGACCCCATTCCGCGCTGCCGCACTCACACCCGACTGGCCACCAAATCGGCGCCAATGAACTACTATTAATCGATATGGGCGCGAGCCTCGAAGGCTATGCCAGCGACATGACCCGCGTAATCCACCTCGGCCCCCCGCCCAAGAAGATTCGCGAAATGTATCGCGCGGTGCTGGAAGCTCAACTGGCCGGGATCGAGGCCGTTCGCGAAGGGACCACCGCCGGCAAAGTCGACGCGGCCACCCGGAATGTTTTGAAAAAGCACAAGCTCGATAAAGCCTTCGTCCACTCCACCGGCCACGGGCTCGGCCTCGAAATTCACGAGCCGCCGCGGCTCGGCAAGAAAGACAAGACCCCGCTCCAGGACGGCATGGCCATCACCATCGAGCCCGGAGTCTACATAGAAGGGCTGGCCGGAATCCGCATCGAAGACACCGTGCTGGTCACCAAGAACGGGTGCGAAGTTCTGACGCCCACCTCCAAAGAGTTTGTGCATCTTTAATTCACCTTTTATAAATGACCAACCAAGAGATCAAAGAGCTGCTTCAGATATTTGACGAGAGCGGCGTCGCGGAAATGGAAGTCCAGCGCGGCGAGAATCGTTTGCGTTTGCGCCGGGCGCCTGCGGTGCATGAGTTGACTGCTCACTCCGCCCCGTCCGCTGCGCACACTCACGCCCCCGCGTCTGCACCGGCCCCCGCCGCGGCAGCTCCCAAGGGATCGGGTCCGGACCCCAGCCATACGCTGATCAAATCGCCCATCGTCGGGACTTACTACGATGCGCCCTCGCCCGACGCCGGGCCGTTCGTGAAGGTCGGCGATAGCGTGGAGCCCGGCCAGGTGCTGTGCATCATTGAATCGATGAAACTGATGAACGAAATCGAGGCGGAGATCGCCGGGACCCTGGTTCACAAACTGGTGGAGAACGGGCGGCCGGTGGAATATGGCGAAGCCCTGTTCGCCATCCGCCCGCGCTAGGCCGCGCCCGCATGTTTAATAAGATTCTGATCGCCAATCGCGGCGAGATCGCCTTGCGCGTCATCTGTGCCTGCAAGGATCTGGGTATTCGAACGGTGGCCGTGTACTCCGAAGCCGACCGTCACAGCCTGCACACGCGTTTTGCAGACGAGGCCATCTGCATCGGCCCGGCCAAGAGTTCGCGCAGCTATCTCGACATTCCCGCGGTCATCAGCGCCGCCGAAATTACCAACGCCGAAGCCGTTCATCCCGGCTACGGTTTCCTTTCCGAGAATGCCGACTTCGCCGAAGTGTGCGAAACTTCCGGACTCACCTTTATCGGGCCTAAGCCGGAAGTGATCCGCCGCATGGGTCTCAAGCAGGAAGCGCGCACCGCCATGGATCAGGCTGGCGTGCCGATTCTGCCGGGTTCGAAGGGTGTCCTCGCGAGCGTCGAAGAAGCTCTGGAGATCGCCGGCGGGATCGGCTATCCCGTGATGATGAAGGCCTCGGCCGGGGGCGGTGGACGCGGCATGCGCGTGGTGCGCAGTGCCGAGGAACTGCCCCACCTCATGGCGCAAGCCCAGAACGAAGCCTCGGCGGCGTTTTCCAACGGCGATATGTACATGGAGAAGCTGGTGGAGAATCCGCGCCACATCGAGTTTCAGATTCTCGCCGACAACCATGGCGATGTGGAAGTTCTGGGCGAGCGCGAATGTTCCATTCAGCGCCGTCACCAGAAGCTGATCGAGGAATCGCCGTCGGTGGCGATGAATCCGGAGTTGCGCCAACGCATATCGGAATCGCTGCGGGTAGCGCTCAAAGCTATCGGCTACACCAACGCGGGCACCGTGGAATTCCTGATGGACGCCGACGGCAACCTGTATTTCATCGAAGTCAATGCGCGCATTCAGGTGGAGCATCCGGTGACGGAAATGGTAACCGGCATCGATTTGGTCAAGAGCCAGATCCGCATCGCGGCGGGCGAGAGTCTGCGCGAGATTCTCCCGTTCCCGCCCGACAAACTTATCCAACCGCGCGGGCACGCGCTCGAATGCCGCATCAACGCCGAGCACCCGGAAACCCTCACTCCGTCCCCCGGCCGCATCACCGGCCTGAATCTGCCGGGCGGTGTGGGCGTGCGGGTCGACACCGCCGCCTATCAGGACGGCGTCATCCCGCCCTATTACGATTCTCTGGTCGCGAAGCTGATCACCTTCGGCGCAAACCGTGGCGAAGCCATCGCACGCATGCGGCGGGCGCTGGACATGTTCGTGGTGGAGGGCATCTATACCTCGATCCCGCTGCACCAGAAGATCCTCGCGCATCCCGACTTCATTGCCGGGAAAATCGATACCGGCTTTCTCGCGCGGTCAGGCCTTCTTCCGGAGAAGAAGTAGGGCGGGCTACGCGCCCACTTCGACGTAATCCACGGAGGAACTGGGTTCGGGGACCGGATCGCCGATCTCGCGCATCAACTCGAAATGTGCCGACAAAGCGTCGCGAAAATTGCGTCGAGTTTCTTCTTCCGTGTCGCCTGCGGCCGCGCAGCCCGGCACGTCCGGCGAATACGCTGAGAAGCCCGTGGCCGTGCGTTCGATTACGATCGGGTAACGCTTCTCACTCATCTACCCTCCAACAAATAACTTTCGCGCACCGAAGAGTGCCGCCAGTGCCCAGACGGGAAATTCCTCGGTGCGCGATGGCAATAGAACGCGAGCGCCTATTTCGCCGGAACCTTAATCGCGAAATACGCCACCGTCTTGCCAGGCTCCAACAGGAACTGGTGGGACACGCCCGCCGGGATGTTCAGAATGTCGCCGGGTGCAACAGGAACCTTGCGAGCGCCGGTGGCGGTATCGGAGCGCGTTTCGCCGGGACCGGTGGTCTTCGGGTTCACCTGTGTGCCGCCAATAGCAATCGTTGCGTTGCCGGATTCAATGATGAGAATGTCAGTCCAGCCCTGATGGACTTCCGACAAGCCGCTCTTATCGCGGAACGTCGGACGCCCGCTGTGATTGCCGAAATCTTCCAGCTTCGCGGACTCCTTGATGGACTTCAAGTCCCCCGATTTCCACACGAAGAATCCCGCCGGATCGGCAGCAAACAGCGGAACCAAGGGCAAAAGCAAAAGTAGTTTTTTCATAGGTGGCTCCTATAATATCCCAGATGCTTCCGCGAGTGCACGGGGGTTGCGCAGCAGGAAGCGGAGCAGCCAACTGCCCGTCAGATTGGTCTTGAGCGCCTCGACGAACTGATCCGGTGTCAGCAGTTTCAGCACTTCCAGGCGCTCGTCCCACTTGCGATCGTCCCAGCGTGCGATCCTTTGGTTGATCTTATGAGCAAGGCGCAGATTCGAGCCGTAGCGCTTGCCCCATTCCCGCTCGAAGGCGCTGAGGGCCGAGCGCGAAACGTCGTTCCTCTCGATCGCCGCGGCCGCCACTTCGCCCGCCATCTTCCCGGCGTGGATCGCCCAGCGTATCCCCTCGCCCAACAGTGACGACGCCTGTCCGGTCGCGTCTCCCACGCCCAGGATTCCGTTGCCTGCGAACCGCTCGGCGAAGCATTCCGATGGGATCAATCCCGAGTGGTGTTCCAGCGGCTGAGCCCCGCTTAGATTGACACCATAACCGGCAGCGCCCAAGACCAGTGCGTCCAGATAGGCATCCGGCTTGGCGTCGGAATCGGGATGAATGATGCCGACGCCCACGCGCACTCGCTTCCGTCCCCACGGAAACACCCACGCGTAGCCGGCGGGCGCGAGACTGCTGCCGACCAAAAGCACCGCTTCACGCTGATCGCAATGTGGGGCGTACATGTCGTACTCTGCTCCCACGCCGAACCGGCGCATCCCCGGGTCGAGTCCCGCCTGCTTCAACAGCGCCGACCGGTAGCCGGTGGCGTCAATGACCACTCGCGCGCGCAGCAGTTCGCTTCGCGTCCGCACGCCCACCACCCAACCGTCCTCGAGTACTGGACCTTCAACCTTGGTCGCCACGCGCACCGCGGCCCCTGCATCCACCGCTCTGCCCGCAAGAAACTGGAACACCCCGCGCACATCGATCACGCACATCCGCGGTTGCGAGCAATCGTAAACCGCCGCATTGTGAGCCGATAGAAAACGCACCCGCGATATCGGGTGATACAACGCCGCCGGGATCGAGAGCGCTTCCAACTCGTCAATAAAACTGCCGCCGCTGGTGCGAATCGGCGAGCCGATTTCATGGCTCTGCTCCAGGACCAGCGCCGAGCATCCGCGCTTCGCGAGCGTTTCCGCCGCCGCTAGTCCCGCCGGACCGCCGCCCGCAATAATAGCGTCATAGCCCGCGCTGTCGCTCAGGTTGTAAGCTCCGCCCAAGTTGTTCTCCGCCTCCATGTTATGTTGTTTTTATGATTCTGAGAAAGCAGGGCGCAAGGCATTTTCCGTGCAATACCCCGCAAAGACGCCGCTACAAGTAAGGTAACCTTAGGTACGTTCTAAGTGACATCTTGCTCCGATTCGTAAGAGGGTCCTGATTTGCTCCAGTACTAGAACCGCCTATCATCGGGACGAAGTAGCAGTACGGGAGCTTATGGACATCATGACAGCGCCAATGAATCAGAGCCCTGAGGCACGCGAAAACCGGAAGGGTACAGTGCGAATCGTCATTGCCGACGATCATCCCATTGTGCGCGACGGGCTCAAGAAACTGTTGCTATTGGAGGAAGATTTCGACGTGGTCGGCGAGGCCGGCGACGGACGCGAGGTGCTGGACAAGGTCCGCGAACTCGATCCCGACGTGCTTTTGCTCGACCTCCGCATGCCGAACCTGGATGGCCTGGGCGCTCTGCAGGCGCTGCAGCAGGTCAGCCAGCGAACCCGCGTGATCATTCTCACCGCGTCGGAGGACAAGAACGAATTCGTCCAGGCCATGAAACTGGGCTGCAGCGGCATCGTGCTGAAGCAGACCGCGCCGGATTTGATCGTCAAGAGCATACGCAAGGTTCATTCCGGCGAGATCTGGCTGGATTCGCATACCACCGCCGCTGTCATGCGCCAGTTCTCAACCGCGCTCGACGGAGGCCATCCATCGGCATCCGGTTCGGGGAAAGGCCGGGAGCGCAGTCCGCTCTCGACGCGTGAGCGGGAGATCGTGGCTCTGGTGGCGCAGGGTTACAAGAACAAGGAAATGGCCGAGAAGATGTTCATCAGCGAGCAGACGGTGAAGAATCACCTGCATAACATCTTCGATAAACTCGGCGTCTCCGATCGCCTGGAATTGGCTCTCTACGCCATTCACAAGGGTTTGCACTTGAACGGCGAACAGCCCGTTCGCTGATCTGCACCAAGCGAGGTCAAACCGTTTTATCTTTGGCGTAGCACAGCAGCGCTAGCTTGCATTCGGCGCACTTCGGATTCCGCGCCACGCACAACGCGCGGCCGTGGTGAATGATCTGGTGCGAGAAAAGAATCCACTTCTCCTTCGGAATCACCTGCATCAAATCTCTTTCGATCTTCACCGGCTCGGTTGCCTTGGTTAGATCCAAACGTCGCGAGATGCGCTGCACATGCGTATCCACCACCACGCCGGATGCGATCCCGAAAGCTGTTCCCAGCACCACGTTGGCGGTCTTGCGCGCCGCACCGGGCACCGAGAGCAGTGCATCCATCTCGCGCGGCACCTCGCCCTTATAGTCCGCCAGAATCTTGCGCGCCGCGCCGATCACGGACTTGGCCTTGTTATTGAAGAACCCCGTCGAGCGAATGTCCTGGGCCATCTCCTGCTGGCTTACAGCCGCGAAATCGCGAATCGTGGGGTACTTGCGAAACAAGCCAGGCGTCACCTCGTTGACGCGCTTGTCGGTGCACTGCGCCGAGAGAATGGTTGCCACCAACAATTCCCAGGCATTCGAGTGATGCAGGGCGCAGGTGGCCTTCGGATACATTTCATCCAGACCGGCCAGAATCTTCGCGACACGCGCCTTCCGTTCCGCGGCGTTCTTGGGCCTTGCCACTCGTGCTTTCACGGGTCCGGATCTAGTCAAAGTCTATGTCGCGCTTGGGAGGCGGCTCGTCCGGATTCTCTTTGGCGATCTTCAGCATCTCGTCGAATTTCTTGCTTAGTACGTCATGATGCGTCTTGTGGCTCTCCACCGACTTCAGAAACGCATCCTCGCGCCGGCTGGCTTCGCCGCGCTGCCGCTGGACGGCGCTTTCGAGGTCGGCGAAGGTCGGCGGCTTGACGTGCTCCACATACCGGATCACAGCGCTGGTCTCCGGGTCGATATGCAATTCCGCCTGGCAGCACGGACAAGTGACTTTGATGAGTGGCGTGTTTTTCGCCATGCTCCCAGTGTATACTGGCCTGCACTCATTTGAATTAAACCTGGAGCAGCCAACATGTTTAAAGAGTTCAAGACCTTCATCATGCGCGGTAATGTCCTCGATCTCGCCATCGGCGTGATTATCGGCGGAGCCTTCGGCAAGATCGTCGCTTCGCTGGTAGGCGACATCTTGAATCCCATCATCGGGCTGGCGCTGGGAAAAATCGATTTCGCGAACCTGTTCGTCGCCCTCAACGGGCAAACCTACGCCACTATCGCGGATGCGAAGAAAGCCGGTGCGCCCACGCTCAATTACGGACTCTTTATCAACACCGTCATTGAGTTCGTAATCGTGGCTTTCGTGATCTTTCTGGTTGTTAAACAGGTGAACCGCTTCATGCCGGCCCCGCCGCCTCCGGCCCCCGCACCCGCTACGAAAGTGTGCCCTGAGTGCCTCAGCACCATCCCCGCCGGCGCCAAGCGCTGTGCCCAATGCACCTCCGTGGTGGCGTGAGCCCACTTAAGAATTTAGCTCGCAGATGGGAACCGATGGACACAGATAGCGAACGATGAAATCGCATTTTCCTTATCTGCGTCCATCGGTTCCCATCTGCGAGCCAAAATGTTCGGTGCGACCGGAGCCAGCACCCACCCTTGACACCGTCCCTCAATGGGCGTAACACAGTAGCCGGCAGACAGCTCAGGAGGTTCGTCCATGTCTTTGTCGTCTCCGATTGAGATCGTGGCCGCGATTTGGGGCGTGGTCACCATCGCATATTTTGCATTGTTCCTATACCGCTCTGTGGTCGGCATGAAAGAAGAAGATACGCTCTATCTGAGCGTTGGCGAAGAGAGGCTCGCGGCCGAGCAGCGCGAAGTCATGAAACGCATCTATAAACTCGACTCCTATAGCAAGAAGATTGGCTATGCCGCGCTGGCGATGACCGTGGTGCTGGCGGGGATGTGGATCGTCA
>Ga0163162_10008429_pt1 | contig 10050 bp, 12 predicted proteins | sample S55metaG_FD_115310 | JGI IMG/M metagenome (GOLD analysis project Ga0163162, IMG submission 115310) | Switchgrass rhizosphere microbial communities from Kellogg Biological Station, Michigan, USA - S5-5 metaG | ecosystem: Host-associated > Plants > Roots > Rhizosphere > Soil | place: USA...
CGGAAATCCGTCTTGCTCTGAATGATGTTGAAGAGCTTTTTAAGCTCGATGTCCTGTACGGAAAGACTGATCGACTGCTGCGAGTATCCTTTGGCGGAAACCTGTAAGCAGGCGGCAAGGAGAAGAATAGCGCTCAATTTCATGACCAACAGCAGTTTGTTTCGGTAAATAACCCTCCCGGCCGCTGATCGCAGCCCGGGCATTATGGTTTTTTCCATAAATTGCAATACATTTTGGTTAAAAATCCGGAGTTAATAGATTTAGGTCCTGCTAACTCCATTAGCCTGGTGGGAGGAGATGCTGAAACATCTCCTCTTTATTTTAAGAAGGGGGGTGGATTCTTATTACATAGCTTTGTTTTTATTGATGAATACCTGTTTATCTTTCACTTCAAAATTGAATTTATAGGTGAACTGCAGCGCAGCAAGGGCTTCCCCGATGGTCTCTTTTTCAAACACCGCGGAGAACCTTTGCTCCAGCAACTCCGTGTCGCTGGTCCAGATGGTTATATCGTACCATTTTTCCATCCGTGGTATGATGTCTGCAAAGCGTTCGCTATCGAATACCAGCTTGTGCTGCATCCACGATATTTCAGGGATGAGGTTGCTCAGCGGTTCGGTCTTAAGCCCTTTGATACGATAGAGCTGATCGCTGCTGTGCCTGCCGCCATTTTTATCGTTGCCGGCATTCGTCGCTTCACTGGTGGTTATCGTAATCTTTTCGTTTGGATGGAGCAGTATTTTTTTGCCGGGCATTTTTTTCATGGCGAGCTCAATAGACCCTCTTATAAGCGATGCCTCGACCTTTGAATCCTCGGGGTAGGCTTTTACATTGAAAGCGGTTCCTTTCACGGTGATATTTACGGTCTTTGCATGCACTGTCAAGGGCACTGCGGCATTATGGGCCACGTCGAAAAAGGCTTCACCTGTCAATGTGATCTCTCTTTTGGTCCTGCCAAAGCTGTCATTGTATTCGATCCGGCTGTTGCCATTTAACCAGACGACAGTTCCATCGGGCAGGCTCTTTTTTATATTGGTACGACCGGACAAGGATGGGTTTCGGGGGGAGGCCTGATCTGCCATTTTCAGCCGCCTTTGATGTCTTTCTTTATTGAAATATGCTATGAGCGTAAAGCAGATGACACCTGTTATCGAGGCGGCTATGGCCATTCTTTTCCAGGTAAACAGCCTGACGCCCCGACGTTCCTCCGGGGCCGGGGTTTCTGTGGGCGTGTCATCTGCTGCAAAGTCATCGGGGAATTCCTTATTCATATTTTCCAGGTGCTTTTGCCATGCCGCTCTTGCTTTAGGGGACTTCGGACCGGCCACCTGACGCTGCTGAAAAAAAGTATCCAGCAATTGTTCCTTTTCATGTTCCTCCGGAAGCAATTTCAGCAATTGCTCCAGTTCTTCCAGTTCCTGTTCCGAGGCTTCCCCAAGCCATTTTGCGGCTAATAACTGTCGCAGCCGATCTGAATCCATAGATAAGAGGCTTTATACTATAATAGAGCCCCATTCACGGGGAAACCCTTAAAGGGAGTAAAAATAAATTTGAAAAAGGTCCGGGAGGGAGAGGCTAATTCCTAAAATGCGCAAAGTCTGTATCTACTGCAAGGCGGATCCGTTTGATCGCGATAGCCATTTGTGCTTCAACGGTTTTCAGGGAAATATTCAATATTTGGGCGGCGTCTTTGTACTTTATACCATCCACTTTGATCAATGTGAAGACCTGCTTGCACTGGGGGGGCAGTTGCTGAATGGCCGCTTCTATTTTGGCGATCAGCTCCGCGGACAGGACCTTTTCTTCCGGCGTTTGATAAGGAGATAGCAGGAAATCCCCGTCTATGTGGTCTATGCTTAGGAGAATAGTCTTTCTGCGGCTTAAGTGCCGCATACAAAGGTTGCGTACAGATACGTACAGGTAGGTCTGTAAATTCTCTATTTCTTCTAAATGCGCTCTGTTTCGCCAGACGTTGACGAATACTTCCGACACTATGTCGTCTGCAACAGCTTCGTGTCCAAGCAAGGAAGCGGCAAAGCGAGATAAGTTATCATAAAAATGATAAAACAACCGCTCATACGCTTCTTTATCATTATCCCTGGCTACACGTCCTGCAAGTTGCTTCAAATCAGGCAAATTCATCATAATGGCAGTCAGCGGTCTGGCTACAAGTTCTTTTATGGGAGCCCACTGAGATATAAATATAAATTAATCTATGAGTAACCCGTCAATAACTCCTGGTTTTTTTTACTGTTCCGGAGAAATCGATCCCCGAAAGGTGCATTTAGCCTATCAAACTTTTACCATAAATATGGTATTGCAGGTATCGGCGATCCCGCTACCTTCATGCAACCTATTCATTCACCTCCTAAATTCCATTTCATGCAAACGAATTTTACAACAGCTGAGCTAAGCAGATGGATCTCAAATTTCAATGACAATAAAGCATTGCCCTTTGTCACCACCTCGGCACTGATCAAATTGGAGGAGCTGGAGAAGTTTGTTGCCGAGATCAAAAAGCAGCGGGCCGACAGCGTAAGGATATATTTTATGCGGCTCCAGACAGGCGAGAATATTCAGGCACTGACACCTCCGGCACTTTCGGCAGGAAAGATACCTAAAGGATGTAAATGGCACGAGGCATCCGTCGCTTTTACGCAGGCGACCATCGCCATGGTGCCGGCAAAGAACTTTACCATTGAAAGTGATCTTACTTTCGCGGCGGATGATATTGTTGTCAAAAACAAGATCACTACCCTGATGCCGGGCATACCTACGAAAGGCACCGGCCTGAACCCTCCCAGCCCGACCAAGACGGTTAGTATGGTGGGCTCGCATTGATCCTATGAGCTTTAAACTATTGATATCCACGATTCCTCTACTGGTGGTCGGATGCGCCGCCGCAGTCAGCCTTGTCAGCTTCCGCCGTCATTACCCTGCTGCGCTGAGAAAGCTCTCTGTCTTCTGGGTGTTTAATTTTTGTGTCGATCTGTGCGGGCATATTACGAAGTACTTTGGCGCAAAGAACCACTGGCTCTATAATATCTATTTTTGGCTGATGTACCTGGTCCTGGCCTATTTATATGACGGGCAGGTGAAGAATAAATATGTTCACCTGGCTATCCGGGCGTTTTATATTGTATTCCCGTTATTGGTATTGGCTGAATCCCTGACATCGGGCGTCGATAAGCTGCAAACGTTGATGCTTGTCGCCGGCAGCATTTTTATGATCTTTCTTGCTGCAGCCTATTTCAGGCAATTATATTTAAGTGAGGACAATGAGTCCGTGGCGAGGGATCCCTGGTTCTGGTTTAGTTTCGGCTTTATCATCTATTTTGGCTGCTCGGTCCCCTTCCTCGGCATGCTGAATTATTTGTGGGGCCACTATAAGGAATTCACCAATTTCTACTATTCGTATTTCTGCAATTCCTTCGCTATCTTACTGAACCTACTCATCATAACAGGATTCTTATGCCAGAGAAATTTTCAGAAGTCACGCTGATCCTCTTTGCCAGCACGCTGATCATCCTGTTGTTAACCGGCCTGGTAGTGGTTTCGCTTTTTATCAACCAGAGAAGGAAGTACAGATTCCACCGTGAAAAATTTGAAATGAAGACTAATTTCGACCGGGAATTGCTGCGTTCCCACTTAGAGATCCAATCGCAGGCTTTTGAAAGTATTTCCCGGGAGCTGCACGATAATGTGGGTACGCTGATCTCCATTGCAATGGTACACATACGCTCCATGTCCGTACCTGTGGCGGAAACAGAGAAGATATCGGAGGTTGATGGCCTGTTGAATGAGGCCATGGATAGCCTCAGGGATATTTCCAGGAGCATCAACCCTGAAAATATCAACCGCCTTGGCTGGCAAAAGTCATTTGTGGCGGAACTGGACAGGGTCCGTAAAACGAAGCTGTTCAATGTGCAATATTCAGAAGAAGGGCTTCCGTTCAGCATTGAAATACAAAAACAGACCATCATATTCCGCATACTCCAGGAAACATTGAATAATATTGTAAAACATTCCTGTGGGAACCAGATCTATGCGCATGTGGGCTTTGTGAACAACATAGTATCCGTTACCATCAGGGATGATGGAAAAGGTTTCGAGACCGGTCAGCCGGGCGAGGGTGCGGGGATAAAGAATATGCGTTCCCGTGCAGCCATGTTACCTGCGGTACTTGATATCGAAAGTGGGGTGAAAAGTGGAACAATTGTCAAGCTTACTTACACGGAACCAACGCTATAAATTTCTTGTAATGATCAAAACCGCTATTGTAGAAGACCAGAGCCGCTATCGGGACCTGCTGAGGCTGATCCTCACGGGGGACGAAAATATCCAGGTCCTGTTCGAAAGAGAGCATTGCCGAAACATTATTGACGATGTGGTAAAGGACATGCCCGATGTATTGATCATGGACATCGATCTTCCCGGCAAAAGCGGGATAGACGCGGTGATCGAGCTGAAAGAAGTATTCCCTGAGATCAGGATATTGATGCTGACGGTATTTGAAGAAGACGAAAAAATATTCGCTGCTATAAAGGCCGGGGCCAACGGCTATCTGCTGAAAAAGGATCCGCCGCAAAAGATCCTTGACGCTATCAAGGAGTTGAATGAAGGTAAGGCTTCCATGAATGGATTGATCGCAAAGAAAGTAATGGAATACTTTCATAAAAAGAAGGCGGCCCCCAATGTGGATGAATTCAACCTGACCAAGCGGGAACATGAAATACTGGAGCTGCTTATACAGGGATTAAGCTATAAAGAGATCGCTGCGAAATGCTTCATTTCGCCGGAGACGATGAACTCGCACATCAAGAATATCTACCAGAAGCTCAATGTTCATTCCCGTGCACAGATCAACGCACGCTTTGGAAAAAAATAATTACCATATTCATGGGATTGCCCGTGCCTTTGGGTAAACATACATTTGTCCAGGATAAAATTAATCATCTTAAACAAATTGTTATGAACCTTACTATTATGAAGAGGCTGAGATTTATGGCTGCAGGGCTCATGTTACTGACAGTTTTTTTGTTTCCCGGCTGTAAAAAGGATGGTGCTACATCTGACCCCAGCTCTTCATTTAAGAACAAGATATGGACCGGGGAATTTAATAATGGTGACGGCGCCCAGCCTCTGAGCATGGAATTCAAAGATGGCGGTGCGATCACCTGGTATGATCTGTCAGGCGAAATTTCCGGCACCTGGAAAGTTGAGAACGGGACAATCACCGTAACCATGTCAAATGGAAATGGGTTCAAAGCGGGCGTTTCCGGTGACAATAAATTGACGAACTTTCAAAGTTTATTCGGCAGCACGGCAGTCATGGTGCATGCAGAGCTGAATACCAGTGCTGAGCCTGCATTGGATGAAACAACCTGGACGGCGCCCAATCTGAATTTACATTTCACGGGTGGCAACAAAGTTGATATGGCGCTGGGGCCTGCAGGGAGTGTCAAGTATCCTGATATAATTTTTGTGTACAAGGCAAAAACAATACGTTTTGCTGTTGTCAATGGTGATTATAAATGGTTTTTTGTCAGGAACAGCTCGTCGGCTTTTAAAGGAATTAACCAGTTCATGCCGGATGCTACATTGTATCCTTTGGATCTGTCAAAGAATTAGCCCCTCTTCTCACTAGCCCGTAGACGATGGTTTACGGGCTTCATTTTCTGATCATTTTATAAAATCCAGCTGTTGCGGTGTCCTTGATCGCACCACCTGAACTGTGATATATAAAATAAGCTTCCATCTTTTTATTTTTACTTAGGAACAATAACGCTTTTTTTAAGCCCATTCCCATCAAGGCATTGTCATACCCGTCGGCGGTGACAGCATCTTTAGCCCAAACCGTTACGCTGATCAATTCGTTTTGAAAAGGATAGCCTGTCTTTGGGTCTATTAAATGAGAGATCGTTTTCCCGTTCATCTTATGGTATTTCCTGTAATTGCCCGAAGTGGTAATTGCGCCATTATCCAGTTGTATAACCTTTTCCAGAATGGGTTCATCAAAACGGTTTTGAGCCGGCGCCTCGATACCAATCTGCATCATTATTCCGCCCGGGTATTTTCGCCCCTTTATTCGTAATTCGCCTCCAATCTCAACAATGTAATTTCGAATCCCATTTTTTTCAAGAAACCCGGCAACAACATCCACGCTGTATCCCTGTGCAATTCCATTTACATCTATCTTAACGCAGGGGGTATCTTTTACCAAACGATTGCCCCGAACATGAATTTTATCGGCGCCGACGCAGGGCATGATAGCCTGAATGCCGGCAGGATCGGGTTCGCCGGAAACATGCTGCGGGCCGAATCCCCAGATATTTACCAAAGGATATACTGTGATATCGGAAACACCGTCTGTTGCTTTGAAGATCTCCAATGACCGCTGAACGACTAATCGCAAATGCTCATCCATTTCTACACCATTATCTGCATTATTGAATTTGCTTATCAGTGACCAGGGCTTGTATATCGAGAGCGAGCTGTCTATCTTATCAAGGACACTGTCTATCTGCCTTTTCACCACAAAACTATCTTCAGCATAATAAGTTATATGATAGGTAGTGCCTTGGGCATACCCGGAAATTTTAAACGCTGTCAGTGCCGGTGGAGGATGATTTTTAAATGACCACAGACATATAAGGCAAAAGATGGGTATTAATATGTGTCGCCTTATCTTCAATTCATAAAATTTTTGCTTATGCATTTTGTTTCAAAAAGTCCCCATCAATGATCAGCAATTTAACTCCTTCTTTTGTAGTTGAACGATGTGTGCTCACATCGTCTGAAACGATATAGGTCATCCCCTCTTTTAAGAGAAAAGATGTCCCGTCTGCCTGTTCCGAGGTGAATTCGCCTTCCAGGCAATGTACGATATGCCCTTTGGAGCACCAATGATCGGCCAGGTAGCCTTTTGAGTACGTGACGATCCGGACGCGCAGACCGTCGAATGAGAGGGATCTTGAAATAGCGCTGCCGGATTGGCCTTTGCTTATGGTTGTGTCAAGGAGGTTCCAGTCTATCACCCGGAAGGGTATTGGGTTCATGACAGTATGTTTGTATATTGTTTCGTTAAAACCTAAACCGACATGAAGATAAAGTATATTATCTCGTCCTGGCTGCTGCTGCTTTCACTATGTTCATTTTCGCAGGATGAGGACCATTGGGAAGCATATCTTGCTCAATATGAAAAAGGCGCAGGTTCTACCCTGGTCAACATGTCTCTAAAAGAGTTTGCCCCGATCCAAAAATACCCGTTTTTGCTTAAGGCTGGTGTACGGCTAGTCAAGTGCACGAATGAAGGACTTCCAACCAAAGAGGAATTTCAGACACTAAATTCGATCTCTGATAAAATAAAATCTACCATCGATGGCTTGAAACAAAACAAGTCTGCAGGCACCTTTTCGTATCAATGCAGCCGAATGGATTATTATTATATAAAAGATACTAATAATATCCGGAAATATTTAGAAGATGCATTCAAGACCAACTTTCCGAAATATGAGTATATGATTGAAATAAAAAATGACCCGAATTGGGAGGCGTATCTCACTTTCTTATATCCAAACGAAGAGACGAGAGAGTATATTGAAAACGAGAAAGTAGTTCTTAGTCTACATAAGGCAGGAGATGATCTAAGTAAGCCAAGGCAGGTAGACCACTGGCTGTATTTCAAGACGGACGGAGATAGAGAGTCTTTTTTGCGGTACGCACTGCAGGAAAAATTCAAGCTGGAGGAAAAAGACATTTCTGACAAATCCGCATTACATTTTAAGCTTCACCTTTCCCGAGCTGACAAGGTAGATATTTCCTCCATCTCAGCTGTTACAATAGCGCTGAGAAGAAAAGCAAAGGAATATAATGGGGAATACGACGGCTGGGAGACTTTTGTAATCAAATAGGATCATTGCTGTCCATATCCCAGGCTGCGAATGGCGAACCAGGCCATCAGTCCTGTAGAAAGGGCGAGCGTATTTTCTTCGATGTCGAAACGGGGGTTGTGGAGGGGGTAGCTCTTATCGCCTGCGGCACTGTCTGTCCCCAGCAAATAAAAACAGGCATCGATCTCACGGCCATAATAGGCGAAGTCTTCCGCGGCCATCCACAGATCGGGATATTCGATGTTCTCCCGGCCAAGGTATTCTATGGCAAATGTTTCGATATCGGTGGTCAATGCCTGGTGGTTGTTCAGGGCGGGGTAGCCTTTGTTGATGGTGAATTCGCAGGCGCCGCCCAATGCTTCGACGATGCCCAGGGCCGTCTTTACCATCTGTTCGTGGGCTTTTGTACGCCAGGTTTCGTCGATGGTGCGGAAGGTGCCTTCCATGTATACTTCATCGGGGATGACGTTGACGCTGCCATTGGCGATGAATTTTCCGAATGAAAGTACGCTGGGAATGATGGGGTTGCCGATCCTGCTGATGATCTGCTGCAGCCCTACCACCATCTGGCAGGCGATGGCGACAGGGTCGATGTTCTGGTGGGGCATAGCTCCATGGCCCCCTTTGCCTATCACCCTTACGATGATCTCGTCCATGGAGGCCATCATGGCGCCTTTCCTGATCCCTATTCTTCCGGACCGGATGGAAGGCATGACGTGCTGGCCGATGATGGCTGCCGGGACGGGATCGCGCAAAGCGCCCTCACGGATCATCATAGGGGCGCCTCCCGGCAATTTTTCTTCTCCGGGCTGAAAAAGTAATTTGACAGTACCTCCGAAATGGTCGCGGACGGATAAAAGAACACGGGCTGTCCCCAGGAGGGAAGCGGTATGTACATCGTGCCCACATGCATGCATGACACCGTCAATGCGGGACTTGTATTCAACGTTATTCAGTTCGGTGATGGGGAGGGCGTCTATATCGGCCCGGAGGGCGATGGTCCTGTCCGAAGGCAGTGTTCCCCGGATCGTTGCCAGAACGCCTGTTCCGGCCATGGCTTTCCAGGGTATGCCCATTTTATCGAGCGCTGTTTTTATAAATGCGGAAGTTTCATACTCCTGAAAAGATAATTCGGGCCGGGTATGCAGGGCCCTGCGGAGATGAACGGTATCGCCGGCGATCTTTGTCGCAGCCTGTTTTATTTGTTGCTCCAGCATGGTCAGTTAATGGCCTTTTAAAACCGGGTGTAAAAGTACTCTTTATTGCGCCGTTGTAATACCATTTAGTCATGATGCGTCGCCTGCCAGTCCTTTTCGAAGAATTTGCTCCATTCCAGGATGTATTTATAGAATTCATACTCTGTCTCGCAGCCCTGGATCAGATCGTAACTGGGTCTGTATTGCCGCATGAAGGTATCGAGTGCGGGTGATTGCAGGCCGGTGATCCTTTTTACGAGGGCTTTGGTGAAGCGATGGTCGACGTATTTCTCTTTTTCCTCCCATTTCAACCTGTCCTGGAAGGCAAGCATGCGGCGGTTCTTTCTTCCGTCGAAGAGCATATCCAGGTCCAGACCCACTCCCACCCCTCCCGAACGGGGTGTGTTGGTGGTGGAGAGGTAATCGGCGCCATAGTCGAAGATCTTCTGATATTCACGGCGGTTCTCCAGGGAGTCGAGGTGGTAATTGCTGGATCTCACGAAGGCGGTGGGTAAGGAATCCACGACTATTTCCAGGCTCATGTCGAAAGGATAGCCAATGGGGATCTCCCTGACTGGAAATTTTTGGGTGGCCCGGCCCAGGTAGGAGAAATAGATTGAGTCTTCCGCCAGTAATTTTATGTGGTAATGGCCTGATGAGTCGGTGAGGGTCCCGGCGCCGGAAGCGCCCATGACACTTACGCCCCGCATGGCGTATTGCAGGCTTTTGTCGTATACAGTGCCGGTGATCTGCACTTGTCCAAGGGCGGCCTGCAGGGTGAGCGCGAGCACGGCGGTGAGTACTGGCTTTTTTAGCAGAAGTTCTGATAAACGCATACCTGGTTGAAGATAGGTACGATAAAAAAGCCACGGGGTTGCCTACATGTTATTTAACAATTTATTCGTTTTTGAAAAAATCAGGGGGGAAAAGCTGCTGTCCGTATTTCTTTGCGATGCGGGGGA
>Ga0163162_10008430_pt1 | contig 10050 bp, 2 predicted proteins | sample S55metaG_FD_115310 | JGI IMG/M metagenome (GOLD analysis project Ga0163162, IMG submission 115310) | Switchgrass rhizosphere microbial communities from Kellogg Biological Station, Michigan, USA - S5-5 metaG | ecosystem: Host-associated > Plants > Roots > Rhizosphere > Soil | place: USA: Michigan...
CACCACCGCGCTGGCCTGGCTCGGCCCGTTGTTGCTCACCGTCAGCGTGAAGGTGACATTGCTGTCGACATTCGGCGTCGGGTTGCTCACCGACTTCGCCATCGCCACATCCGCTTGCGGGTTGGCCGAGTTGGTGTCGGTTGCACTGTTGTTGCCCGTCACTGGATCGGTCACACCAGTCGGCGCCGTCACAGTCGATGTATTGATCAGATCCCCGGTGGTTCCCGCCGGCACTATGCCGCTCACTGCAAAGCTCGCACTCGTTCCGACGAGCAGAGTCACCAGTGCATCGATGTTGCCCGTGCCCGTCGCCGTGCCGCACGATGCAGCGGGCGTGCAGGTCCAGGTGAATCCCGCCAGCGCAACCGGCAGCGGATCCACCACCTGCGCACCGCTCACATCCGACGGGCCGTTGTTGGTCACCACGATGGTGTAGGTCAGCAGCGTCCCTGGCACATAGGGTTTCGGCGTGCTCGACTTGCTGATGGTCAGGTCCGCCTGCGGGATGGGCGAGTTGGTGTCGGTCGCGCTGTTGTTGTCAGCCAGCGGATCGGTCACACCCAACGGCGGCGTCACTGTCGCCGTATTGATCAGCGTCCCGGTGGCTCCCGCCAGAACGGTTCCGGTCACCGTGAAGGTCGCATTCGTACCCACCGGCAGCGTTACCTGCGCATTGATGTTGCCCGCGCCCGTCGCCGTGCCGCACGATGCAGCGACTCCGTTCGGCGTGCAGGTCCACGTGAACCCCGTCAGCGCAGCCGGCAGCGCATCCTGCACCTGCGCAGCGCTCACATCCGACGGGCCGTTGTTGCTCACCACGATGGTGTAGGTCAGCGGCGCTCCTGGCACATAGGAAGAGGGACTGCTCGCCTTCGTGATTGCGAGGTCCGCCTGCGGGTTGGCCGAGTTGGTGTCGGTTGCACTGTCGTTGCCAGTCGCTGGATCGGTCACACCAGTTGGCGCCGTCACAGTCGATGTATTGATCAGTTCTCCGGTTGTCCCGGCCGGCACCGTTCCGGTCACCGTGAACGTCGCACTCGATCCGGCGGGCAACGTCACCAGCGCATCGATGTTGCCGCTGCCCGCGGATGTCGCACACGACGCGTCCGCATCGCTCGCCGTGCAGGTCCAGGTGAACCCCGTCAGCGCCGCCGGCAGCGTGTCCTGTACGTGCGCGTCCGTTACGTCCGACGGCCCGGTGTTGGTCACCACTACCGTGTAGGTCAGCAGCTGTCCCGGCACGTACGGTTTCGGAGTGCTCGCTTTGCTGATGCCGAGATCCGCCACTGGACCGGCCGAGTTGGTGTCGGTTGCACTGTTGTTGCCAGGCACCTGATCGGTCACATCGACCGGTGGCGTCACTGTCGCCGTATTGATCAGCGCGCCCGTGGTTCCCGCCGGTACGGTACCGCTTACCGTGAACGTCACGCTCGTTCCCACTGGCAGCGTCACCAGTGCGTCGATATCTCCGCTTCTCGTCGCCGACCCACACGATGCACCCGTACCATTCGGCGTGCAGGTCCAGCCGAACCCCGCCAGCGCCGCGGGCAACGCGTCCTGTACCCGCGCGTCCGTCACGTCCGACGGCCCGTTGTTGGTTACCACGATGGTGTAGCTCAGCGGTGTACCCGGCACGTACGGAGTGGGACTGCTCACCTTGCTGATGCCCAGATCCGCCAGCGCCCCGGTCGGATTGGAGTCGGTCGCTGAGTCATTGCCCGGCAGCTGATCGTCGATACCCGGCGGCGGCGTCACCGTCGCCGTGTTGGTCAGTTGTCCGGTGGTTCCCGGCGGCACTGTGCCGCTCAGCGTGAATGTCGCGCTCGTGCCGACGGCCAGCGTCACCAGCGCGTCGATGTTGCCGCTGCCCGCCGCTGTCGCGCACGACGCACCCGCACCGTTGGCCGCGCAGGTCCAGCCGAAACCCGCCAGCGCCGGTGGCAGCGCGTCCTGCACGCGCGCGTTCGATACATTCGACGGCCCGTTGTTGCTCACCACGATGGTGTAGGTCAGAGGCGACCCTGGCACGTAGGGATTGGTACTGCTCACCTTGCTGACCGCCAAGTCCGCCTTGGGCCCGGCCGGGTTACTGTCGGTCCCTTCGTTGTTTCCCGGCACCGGGTCGGTCACTCCCGCCGGCGGCATTACCGTCGCGGTATTGACCAGCGGTCCCGTCGTCCCGGCCGGCACCGTCCCGCTCACCGTAAACGTCGCGTCGGTTCCTACCGGCAGGGTCACCAGCGCATCGATGTCTCCGCTGCCCGACGGCGTCGTGCACGAAGCACCTGCACCTTCCGCAGTGCAGGTCCAGCCGAACCCCGTCAGCGATGGTGGCAGAGCGTCCTGCACCCGCGCATCCGTCACGTTCGATGGCCCGGTGTTAACGACGACCACTGTGTAGGTCAGAAGCGTCCCCGGCACGTACGGGTTGGGGCTGCTTCCCTTGCTCACGGTCAGGTCCGCCTGCGGTCCCGCCGGGTTGGTGTCGGTCGCTTCGTTGTTGCCCGGTACTGGATCGGTGACACCCAACGGCGGCGTCACCGTCGCTGTGTTGCTCAGTGCCCCGGTGGTCCCCGCCGGCACCGTTCCGCTCACCGTGAACGTCGCACTCGTTCCGGTGGGTAGCGTCACCAGTGCATCGATATTGCCGCTACCTGCCGATGTCACGCACGATGCACCCGCACCGTTCGGAACGCAGGTCCAGCCAAACCCCGCCAGCGACGGCGGCAGCGCATCCTGCACTCTCGCGTTGATCACATCGGCCGGGCCGGCGTTGGTGACCACGATGTGGTAGCTCAGCGCTGCGCCCGGCACATACGGATTGGGCGTGCTCGACTTGCTCACAGTCAGATCGGCCAACGTAATGATCGTCGTGTTCGCCGTGCTGCTTGTGTTGCCGGGCACCGGATCGGTCACTCCCGCCGGTGGCGCCATCGTCGCCACGTTGACAATCGCACCGCTCACTCCCGCCGTCCCGCTCACCGTCAGCGTCACGCTGCCACCGCTGGGCAGAGTGGGTATCGCCAATCCCGCCTGCAATTGCGCCACCGTCGGCGAGGCCGGACATACCGCTCCACCGCTCTCGGAGCCGCAACTCACGTTCGTCGCCGTGAAGTTCGCTACCGCCGCATCGGTCACCACTGCGCCATCGGCGGCCCCCGGTCCATTGTTGGTCACCACCAGCGTGTAACTCACTCCGCCGTTGCTCTCCACGCTCGCCGGCCCGGTCTTCACCACCGCGACGTCTGACTCTGCGGCCGTGGTGTGAGTCGTCGTGTTGCTCACGACGTCGGCCGTCGTCGTCGTGCTCGCCGACGCCTGATTGATGATCGTCGAGCCGATCCCCGACAATGTCGTCACCTGCACCTGGAACGTGACCGTTGCATCGTTCGCCGTACCGCCGGCAGCATTCTCGGAAACCAGCGTGCCGCTATCGCCGCCGGGGTCCGCGCAGCACGGCGAATAGACCTTCATGTTGAGGACCGGCGGAACCCCCGGGGTGAGTTCGGTCACGGGAGTCGCGTTGACGGTCGTCGAGCCCGCGACATAAGTCGTATTCGCGGGAATGTTGTCGCTGATGAACGCCGAGTCGGTGTTGGCGTCGCCGGTGTTCTTGACAATCAGCGTGTAGGTGATCACCTGGCCGTTGGTCACAGCCGTTCCCGACGCGGGACTCGCGGACTTGACGATCGCGAGGGCGGGTGACGCCTTGATCGGGTAAGAGACCGGTGGGCTTGTAACGCTCAGCCCACCGTCGGCCGTCACGACGGCCGCGTTCTCGATCGATCCTCCATCCTCCGCCGGGTTATTGACGGTGACCTGGAAGCTCAAAGGGACCGACGCGCCCGCGGCAACGGTCCCGACACTGAATGTGACTTGCGGCGGCGGCCCGGTCGCGAAGGTGCAGGAAGGCGAGCACGACCCGGGCACGAAGGTGGCTCCTGCGGGTATCGCGTCGGTGACCACGGTGTTCGTAGCCGGGACGACATTGGCCGGATTCGAAACGATCAGCGTGTAAGTGATCGTGCTGCCAGCGGCAATGAAACCATTCGCATCTGGCGGAGGTGCGACCGACTGCGCCTTGCTGATAGTCGCTGCCGGATTCGCGACCAGCGCATGCGAGACCGTATTGCTGTCCGCGATCGTGATCCCGGTCGCGGTCGCGCTCGCCTTGTTGTTGATCGGATAGCTCCCCGCCGCCGCCGGAAGGTTCGCCTTGGCGACGAGCGTCAACGTTGCCGAGCCGAACCCGGCCAGAGTGCCCACGTTGTAGGTGACCGTCCCGCCGGCGAGTCCGCAGGTATTGACGCTCCCGCCGGAGACCGCGCAACTAACGTAGGTCACGTTTGCCGGCAACGCGTCCGAGACGGCCAGATTCGACGCCGCTCCGGAACTGACGTTTTGCGCGATGACCGTGTAGGTGATCGTATCGCCCGGCGCAACCTGCGAACCGGAGATGGGGTTCGCTGACTTGCTCAGTTGAACGTTGGCGGGCCGGTTGATCGGGGTTGTGACCGCGTTCGATCCGATCCCCGTTGCGAGCGCCAGATCGTCTGACATGACGGACGTGTTCGTGACCGTAGTGAACGTGGTTGGTGCCGCATTGACAGTGGCCTGGAACGTGAGCGGCGGTGTCACGAGCACGCTGTTGGATGTCGCCGGCGCCCAGTTCGCAGGCGGCGCCGTTCCGGTCGCGCCGACGGAGAAGGTCATCGTACCGAACGTGGTCGTGGTCGAGACACCCGCGCACGTCCACGTAAACGTCAATGCAACATCGGCGACCGCGGGCGCGCTCAGCGGGCTGACGGTGCATGTGGGAGTGCTCGTGCCGGCACCGGTCTTGTTGATCGTGAGCGTTCCCGGCGTGACCGTTCCGACCGCGACGCTCGATGTCAGGGTCTGCTGCAGCGTGATCGTCGCCGGGCTGCCGGCGGAGCCCGTCACGAGCACTGGCGCCAACAGCGTATTCGTGTTCGTCGCCGGCTGCGTAGGCGGAACCCAGGCCAGCTTGTTACCGGCGTTGTTTATGTTGTTGAGGGTGGCCGCAAGGCTCGTTCCCCAGGTGTTCGTCGCTACGTTGTAGGTCCAGAAGACCTTCGTTGCAGCGCCCCTCAGCGCCCACACCGTCGCGCCATCCGTCGCGATCGATCCCCCCGCGCCAAAGTTGGCCGGCGCGCTCTTGAGGTTGCTCCACTTTCCCGTCGTCGCATTCGGCACGAACCTGGAAGCTTTATTCGTGCCGCCTACGATCGAGTAGATCGTGCTGCCGATCGCGATCATCCCGGTGCCGGCCTTGGCATTCCCGGCACTGTTGTTTGGCATCGCCAGCCAGTTGTTAGTCCCCGGGTTGTAGCGATAGAACTTGTTGGTATTGTTTCCCTGGAGGGCGTAGATGAACGGCCCGGCACTCGCAAGCGCTGCTCCCGCAGCCACGGCCGTTGGAAGCGGCGCCAGCGCTGTCCAGAGGTTGACCGAGGGATCGTATTTCCAGAAAGCTGTGCTGCTGCCCTGCAGGGCGTAGATGATGCCGTTTTGCACCGCCAAGGCGCCGCCGGCACCGACCGGTGATGGGGCCGATGCGACGGCTGCCCACGTGCCGGCAACTCCGGCGCTGATCTTGTAACGCCAGAACGCCGTGGACCCGCCCTGGAAGGCGTAGACGTAACCGTTCGCCGCGCCGAGGCCGTCGTACACGAGCGCGCCGCCGTCGGCGACGTTGCCAGGCAGATTGGACAGACTTGCCGGAGAACTGATCCATGTGTTCGTCGTGACGCCATAACGCTCCCACGCCGCGGTGCCGCCATCGAGTGCGAAAACCGACGGGCCGGTGTTCGGAGCGAACGATATGGACGGCGCGTCTGGCGTATTGCTGTTGGGAGCGGCAGGTTTCCAGGTGACCACGTTGGTACCGGTCGTGGTCCCGACGCCGAGTACCGTGTTGGATCCGGCGGCGGCGAAACTGTAGGCCGCGCCGTTGTACGTTCCGTCGGCACCCCCATCGAAAGAGATCTCGCCCAGGCTTCCGATCGTGCACGTGTACGTGATCGTCGCAGTGCCGCCATTGACCGCGATGCTCGCGACCGTTGGCGGCACGGGCGCCGAACAGGTCGTGGCGGAATCCGTTGGCACGAGCGGCGACGGGGTCACCCCGGTGATCGGGAAGCCGCCTGCGGCCGGATCATTGTTGGTCAACACCATCGTCACCGTCACCGTGTCGCCAATCGCAACGGTGAACGGCGTGGTGCCCACGCTCAGGGAAACGTTCGTCGCCGGTCCCGGCCCGGGGTCGGTTCCGGGCACGGCAGCGATGGGCGCATACGGACCGAAAGTGCCACTCTGGTTTGCGCTGTTGTTCACGTAGGTCGTGAACTGTGGCGGCGCGTCGAATATGCGCACACCGTTGAGGAGCGTCGGTCCCGGCGAGCTTGGCGAAAGCGTGTATGTAAGCGTGCTTCCGACGTTGACCGTGCCGGAAGGAGAGACGGTCTTGTCGAGCCTGGCCTCCGGCGCGATGACCAGCACCGTAGCGGACGCGGATCCGTTGTACGCGACGTTGGCCGCGTCGGTTCCGGAGAGCGTCGCCGTATTCGTAAATGGCTGACCCGTCGCCGTCTGAACGCTCGCCCGAACGGTGATACTGCCACTGCCGCCGGCGGCAAGCGGCGACGCCAGCGTCCAGTGCAAGCGCGTGCCGCCCGACACCGGCACCGTATAAGTTGGAGGAGGAGTCGCGGAAACGAACTGGAGCCCTGCGGGCAGAATGTCGTCGATCACCGGGCTTGACAGGCCAGCAGACCCGGGATTGCTGTAGGCGAGCGTCCAGCTGACGACGCTACCGACGGTCAACGGACCCTGCAAAGCGGGCGTCTTGGTAATCGCCGCAGCCGGCGCCGGGTTGACGAGGAGGGCGGTGCAGCTCTTGCTGGTGAATTGCTCCTGAAAATTGTCGCCGTAAGTGCCCGTGATGGATGCCATCTGCTGGCTGCCGGTCGCGGAAAATTTGACGCTGGTGTTGATCACGAGAGCGGCGGCGCCGCCGTCGACGTTACCAAGGTTTCCCCAGGTCAGAATGGTCGTGCCGCCGGCACCAGGCGCGACTCCGGGAGCTGGGCCGACCGCGGTTGACACGTACGTGACCTGAGGCTGCAGCGTTATCGTGATGCCGCCTGTCGCGCCCACGTTGGTGGCGGTGCTCGATCCCGTGTTCTTCAACACGAGTTGCACCGGCGTTACCTGTCCTTGCGAGACGCTCGAGACCGACGGCTGCAAGGCCATGCTGGCCACCGCCGAGCCGTTGAAGAAAAGCGCGTTGTAGAAGAAGCGCAGGTACGGCGCTTCGAAGTTTCCGCTGTAGGGGAGCGACGTGGAGTAGCTGTGTCCTCCGAGGTAGGTCATCTTGCCGCTTCCGGCGCCGTTGTGATAAACGCCGTTCAGCGCCCAGTCGTACTCCACGGCCGTCGCCGTCGTGAAGTTGGCCACGCGTTCGGTCGTGCTCCAGTACTGCACGAAGGAAGCCGTGCCGTCGGGAGCGTGCCAGGTCTGCACGGAGCCACCGGGCAGCGCCTGCGCAGACGTCGTGGGAACGGCCTGCGCCAGCGGCAAGTCGGGTTTCTTCACGTTCCAGGTGCCGCCGACGTTGTCGATCGCCGGAAAACCGAACTGGGTCAGAAAGCCGCCGGGAGCCGCTGACGGTAACAGCGCGCGCACCGCGCCAGTGGAATTGTAGAGATCGACGATGGCGTTCTCGTTGCTCAGGATCGAGTGGCACAACGCGATCCAGCCACCGCCCTGGTTGACGAAATTGTCCAGCTCGGCATAGGCCTGCGTGCCGACGTTGGTCGGGTCGGTCTTCGAATAGGAATAGCCGCCGTTGTGCGGCGTGACGAAGACGTCGTACATCCGCTTGAGGCACGCCCCGGTCTGAAACAGCGCGCTGTCGCCGACGACGGCGGGGCAGGTCGAGGCTGAGGCGTTGTTGCAGCCGATGAGGCCGACGTTGAGGATGTTCGGCGAGGCCGTCGACCAGACATTGCCCTTGGAGTCGGGGATTCCAGCCGCGTTGAAATACGGGATGGCAATGCCGGCATTGATTGCCTCGAGAGCAATCCGCGGCGCGCTGCGCAGCGTGATGTCGACATTCGCCGTGAACGGCGCAGTGGCTTGGTGGATAGTCGGCTGATTCGAATTGGCGGCGCGCCACGCATTGATTATCGGCGCTGCAACCGCGACGTCTGCGCTGTCGATGATGAATGCCCCGCCGCGGTAGCTGTATGGCGCTCCGATGGGTACGCTCGTGTAGCGGTCGATCGTGGTCGCCTGAAAGTCGACTCCGTTGAACAGATCCGGTGACTTCGGATTGCCGATCGCCCAATTTACCGGGACGCCGCTCTGCAGCAGCTTGTAGGTGAGCCCGTAGGCTTTGAACATCCCGTAGTTCTGGTACGTCGCGTCCATCGGGACAATCAGCGATCCCGCCGCGAACGTGGAGAACGCGTCTGGCTCCGCGGGCGCGGCCATCGCGCGCGGCGGCAGTCCAAGCACCGCGGGCAGCACGAGCAACCACGAAAGGATGAGGCGCACGACAGAGCGGCGAATTCGATCTGCAATATCGCCGCTGCAATGACTCCGCGGCGTCATGCTGGAACCACGCTGGCAGCGCACTCGAATGAAGCTTCGGCGTCGGCGCTGCGATCGCACGCGCCCAGCGTGGCGACGCCTGCCGCGCGAGCCAAGTCCTCGCACGGGCCCAGCTGCTTGTACCGCAACTGCCCGTGCCATGCAGACACGAGCGCGCCCGGTGGTGATACCTTGAATGCTGCAACGACACCCGATTCGATCACCAACATTCGGCTCCTCCGAACTTGATCGCCCTGTAGGTTGCTCAGCGCTTCATATAGTACGCGAATTTTCTGCGCACGCGCGAGGCGCGCGGGGTTCCGCGGATCCGATGCGCGCTTCGTGCGGTGGCATGGGCGGGTCAAGCTCCAGCGGTTAACTCGAACCAGGAGATAGTGACGCAAGCACGTTCGGCGGCGCGCGGACCAGTTTTCGTGTGCAGCGCCTCCGCATGTAGAAGTTAACAAATATACAAACAGCAATTCTTCATCTTGGCGGCCCCGACACGATTCGAACGTGCGACCTTCCCCTTAGGAGGGGGACGCTCTATCCAACTGAGCTACGGGGCCGGCGGCGGGATTTTCTCATAGAACCGATCCCGGCTCACCTGACTCCTGGCAGTCCGACAGTTGAAACGCGGGTTCTTCCGGACCTTGCTGTGGCCGGCTGATACGGCCGGCGCCACCGCAAGATCAGCACGATTCGCAGTGGCGACTTGATTTCGAAAGCTTTGGCTCGATGTGTTGGTCCCATCGACGCCGATTCGCGTCGAAACGCCATCCGCCCTCAGGAGTTCCTATGCAAATCACGATGCACGACACCCTCGTTCCGACCGCCAATCGCATGCTTGGCAATCTCTCGAACTTCCTCGACAAGGCCGCGGCGTTCGCGGAGGCGAAAAAGTTCGACGCAGCGGTTTTGCTGAGCGCGCGCCTGGCGCCTGACATGTTTACCCTGACGCGGCAGGTGCAGATTGCCTGCGACATGACCAAGGGTGCGGCAGCCCGCCTTAGCGGAACGGAAATCCCGAAGTTCGAAGACAACGAGACGACCGTCGCCGAACTCAAGGCGCGCATCGCCAAGACGCTGGCGTTCGTCAACAGCATCGATGCGGCGAAATTCGCGAACAGCGAAGAGCGCGACATCGTATTGCAGGCGCGCGCCGGCGAACTGCGCTTGAAGGGTCTGAACTACCTGCGCGATTACGTGCTGCCGAACATGTACTTCCACGTCACGACGACGTACGCGATCCTGCGCCACAACGGCGTCGATCTCGGCAAACCGGACTTCATCGGCGCGCACTGACATGAGGCAACACCGATCGCGTGGTGCCCCCGCGCAAGGACGCGCGGATGTGCAGTCCGGAGCGCGAACACTTCCGCAAGAGCGGGTTTCATCACAGTTGAGCCTACTAACGGCCGGTGTTGCAGGCCA
>Ga0163162_10008431_pt1 | contig 10050 bp, 7 predicted proteins | sample S55metaG_FD_115310 | JGI IMG/M metagenome (GOLD analysis project Ga0163162, IMG submission 115310) | Switchgrass rhizosphere microbial communities from Kellogg Biological Station, Michigan, USA - S5-5 metaG | ecosystem: Host-associated > Plants > Roots > Rhizosphere > Soil | place: USA: Michigan...
CGAAGTGTTGCAGCTTACGGTAAAGGAAGCCATCTCGTTTTTCTCCGCCACGCCGCGCCTGGTGCACAAGCTGCAGGTACTGGATGACGTCGGACTGGGTTATCTGCGGCTGGGCCAGTCCGCAACCACGCTTTCGGGAGGCGAAGCGCAGCGCGTGAAGCTGGCCGCGCATTTGTCGCAAGCCACCAGCGAAGGCACCCTCTACATTTTCGACGAACCCACCACGGGCTTGCATTTCGACGACATCGCGAAACTCCTCGACGCCTTCGAGCGCCTGCTCCGCTCCGGCGGAAGCATTCTGATCATCGAGCACAACCTCGAAGTGATCCGCTGCGCCGACTGGGTGATCGATCTCGGACCCGAAGGTGGCGACCGCGGCGGCCGCATTGTAGCCGAGGGCACTCCGGAGCAGATTGCAGAGGTTGCGGAGTCTTATACTGGCAGATATCTCAAAAAGGAACTGATTGCCTCAAACACCCCACGTTGAAAAACATTTCGAGTCCTCTGATGTAGTGCGCGACATCGTGATCGGCATGGCGGACGGCCTTACCGTTCCCTTCGCCCTGGCGGCCGGACTCACCGGCGCCGTCGATAGCTCGCATATCATCGTGGTGGCCGGACTGGCCGAGATCGCGGCGGGGTCCATCGCGATGGGCCTGGGCGGCTACCTCGCCGCGCGCAGCGATGAAGATCACTACGCAAGCGAACACAAGCGCGAAGAACTTGAAATCATCGAGCGGCGCGACGACGAGCGGCAGGAGGTCCACGAGATTCTGGAGTCCTACGGCCTGGAGCGTGAACCGCGCGAGCTGGTTCTGGACGCCTTCGAACGCAACCCGGCCACCTGGGTGGATTGGATGATGCGTTTTGAGCTGGGTCTCGAAAAGCCGGAGCCAGGCCGAGCGGTGCGCAGCGCTGGGACCATCGCCTTCTCTTACATCGCCGGCGGAATGATTCCGCTAACGCCCTACCTGATCACGCCACATGCGCATGTAGCGTTGCGCTATTCGGTGGTCGCAACCATCTTCGCGCTGGCGATCTTCGGATTCGTCAAGGGACACTACACCGGCGTCTCCCCCTGGCTCAGCGCCTTTCGCACTTCGCTTATTGGGGGCCTGGCGGCAGCGGCTGCTTTCGCGATTGCAAAGCTGTTTTCGGCGTAAGCGGATCGTAGGCTGTTAGAGTGGCAGGCTCGACATTCGGATCTACCATCCAGACGCTGCGTCCCGCCATGGAGGCGGCCAGTTGGGCGTTCTCGGCGTCGCCTAAATCGCGCGCCCAGACCAATCGCGAGCCGTCGATATCAGCGCCGTTATAAATCCATTGAAATAGGTTGTGAGTATCTGTTTTGGCTTTGACAAAAACCAGATGGTTCCCTGGCGTCTTAGCCAGCTCGGCCATGATGCGCGGTTTATTCCGGTTGCCTTCCACGCGGCAGCACCAAGTCTGGAAATTCAGCTCTTGAGTGTAGGGGAGCCCGGCTCGCTCGGCTCCGATGCGCAGCGCCAGTACGAGCACCATCACCGCGGGCAACAGTGGCAGGATGCGTATGCGCGCGGCCTGAAGGTGGCGGCAGCACTCTACCAGAATGGCGATCAGAACTGCGGCCGCGGGAGCGAGATAATGCGGTGTCGCCCCTGATTCCAGCAAGATTGCTGCGAAGCCGCCGATCGCACCGGGGAACAGGATTTTGCGGCGCCGCCAAACACCGCCCAGCATCAACAACGGAATGCTTAATACCGGCCCGAAGAAGAAGCGCCAGTATTCCTGGACGTGCAGGGTAAGATATTCGACGAAATCGACCGGGTTAGAGACGTTTTTACGCTCGCCAACTTCGAAGGCGTAATAGTTCGCCATCTCGATGTGGCGATGCTTGACCGGGGTCGGCGGTATCCAGGCCAGCGCCAGAGGCCATCCATAAGTCTTTTGACTGATCTGATATGCGCTGACGAATGGACTGCCGGTTACGGCTTTCAGATAGACGCCCAGGCCCGCCAGCGCTATGCCTGTTACCGCCAGAGCTGGCACCGCAATCCTTAGCAAGCCGGCAGTGCGCGCGCGGTACTCCCAGGCCAGTATCGCGAGAATCGGCGTTGCGTAGCCGAGACCTTCATACGGCCGGGTCACGGCGAGAATTGCAAGGCCCAGCCCCAACGCAGCGCCCCCTGCCATCGAAACGCGGCGATGCAGACGCATGTATGCGCCTAGCACCAGCGCTCCTCCGGCGGCCGGGACGAATCCTCCGTGGTAGGCGTTCACCCAGTAGCTCGCAATTCCAAAGCGCAGCGCCGCCAGCAGCACGCCGAAGAGCGCCCAGCGGGCCGGCATCCATCCGCGCAGCGCCCAATAGAGGGCCAGCAGGAAGCATGCGCATCCCGCCAGCACGCCAGCCCACGGACTGTGGAGAGCGACCTGGCCGGCAGCGAGGAATAGCGCCTGTCCCGGAAAATAGTTGGAAACGTAGTGCGGCTGCTGAATAATGTGCAGACTTTCGAAGTGCTGCCAGAAAGCCGGTGTGGGATTCGCGAGACGGCCATGAGCCAGCGTGTCGGCCAGCAGCAAGTGGCTGAACTCATCGGTAACCAGCGGGAACGGAACCGGCAGGACTGGAATCAACGCCAGCCGCAGTGCAACGGCTCCCCCTGCCAGCCCCAGCGCCGTGAGCGCCGGGTGGCGGAGCCAAACTTGCGGAATGCGCAACCACGCCGGATAAAGCGGACGCCAGCCCTTCTTCCAGGCCCACCATCCGCCCGCGATCAGCGCCACTTCCAGCAAATTGAAATCCTGGCGCACGCCCTGAAAGACTCCGGCAAGCGTCATGATGAGGATTTCGAGCAGTCGCATCTTAGATGTCTACTTATGCCCCATCTAAGAAATCGACCGGCGGCGAGTTATTCTTTACCGGTGTTGGGGATCAGTGCGGCGGCCGGAGACACGGATCCCGTCGTGAATCCGACTACCGCTTGGGGCTGCGCTCGGGGCTGCGTTCGACTAGTAGCAGACGCGCTTGCACAACTTATGTGAAGCCTTGCAGCTCTTCCTCGCGGACTTTGAGTGGGCGCTCCGCAAGCAAGTGTCATAATCCAGCTCACAGCGGTTCCCGCAATTGCGCTTGGGGGCGGCCGCTTCCGCCAGCGGCAGAGCTCCAGCCAACAGCAGTCCAGCGGTCAGAAAAAGAATCCCTTTTTTCAATGGTTCCTCCCTAGGGCCATGACCCTCTTAACTACCATCGGTCTCAGACACCAGTTTGTCCACAGCAATCCAATAAATTGCTGGTTTTCCGTGGCGGTCGCTCACAAATACCACAAACTGGCTATTGGGGGCAAAGGCGGGGGCCACCAGGGCCGGATCGCTGGCCCGGTGCTCCGCCAGGGCCAACTCACGCCGCGCCGCGCGGATCAGCAGGAGTAGATAAGGCGAAGCCTTGCTGCCGCTGGCCCCCACGTAGACACTGGCGTCCGTGTTGGCCTGGAAGCGGACGAACTGGCTGGTGTCAGCGATTTTGGCGTCTTCGCCCGGTCTGGCGCCGGCTCCGGGCGTCCATTCCCGGAGCGCAGTAAGCTTGCTAGCATCGGCCGGACGGTTCAGATACTCGATCGCGTGACCGTCCGCAGCCCATTGTGCCTGCGGTGTTTCCCCTTCAGCGAGCGGCAGTCGGCGGTTTTCCTGCCCGTTGAAACGGATGCTCCACAACTCGCCGCGGCTGCGGTAGATGAGCGAGGCATCGCGCGGGCGCAGCAGAGGGTCGCTCAGCTCGGCGGATGATTCGAGCAAGGTCGACGCCGTGCCGGATTGCGTATGCAGCAGTCGCAGGCGGTGGCTCGACGCACTCTTTTCGATGAACGCCGCAGTGCGGCCGTCGTCGCTATAGCTGACGCCGGGCAACTTGTCGAAACCCTCGGGAACCTTGTAAACCACGCGCGGTTTTAGGGCGGGAAAGGAGGTCTCCACCAGACTCGGCCCGTCGAAATGCCAGAAGCCGCGCTCGTTCGTGAGCAGCGCGATGGAAGACGCATCTAGATTCTCCGCCTCGGTCAGTTGCCGCGATTCCTTGCTCTTGAGATCCATGCGATAGGCTTGCCATTTGCCGTTCAGATCGGAGGCGTAAAGCAACTGGCGCCCGGTGACGCCGCGATTGCCGATGGCTGGGAGAGAGCTGGTGAACTGCGGATCGGTGAGGCGCACCACTGTGAATTCGGTGGCGGGATCAGCGTAACGCACCGCGACCGATGGGAAGATGCGGCCCCTGGAGCTAGTTTCCGCGGCGCGGGTTGCGACAGTCAACGAGGCCAGGAAGGCGCGGCGGGAATACCGATTCCTCCTGGTCCGGCTGCGCATTCTTCGATCCTAGCATTCGGGAGACGGACCCACGGGCCTAAGGCCTAAAACTAGCGACGCAGGCTGCCAGAGGCATAGCCAGGTGCATCACCCTGTTGATCGATGGATGTGACCTTCCTTTTGGCCGTGCGGAATTGATATCGAGCCAGTGTCACCGCGAAGCTCGCAGCATCGCAGCGCACTACTTCGCCTGTCGTGACGAAGCGCAGAGGCACCCGCCCATACAAGAGCGACGGCCACTCAATGCTCAGCTCCATCCGCGTCCCAACACGGATTTGGTGCTTCGAGGAAACCAAGGCTCCGCACCGGTTCATATTTACTACCCAGCCCTCTCCGGTGCAGGAAGGTCCCCGCCCAAGAGTTCGGTAGCTGACTCGCAGTTCGAGCGGAAAACGAATTTTGGAGCGCCGCTCTATCGAAAACGTGCCAAAAAATGCATTCGGCTGACTATTTTTTACCGGAATTGAGGACATTGGAGTAGGTTCCTTGGTTTTCGCTAGCAAGTGGCGCGCCAAGTGGTGAACCGCTTTGTTGTGTTGGTTCTGTGGCTCGGCACAACATTGATTTCAATTACCTCTCACCAAGAACAAAGCTGTACCCTGACCGCCGGTGGTCGCGTGACGATAGACCGTCGACAGCCTCAAGGGTAACCTGGCAGTATTACAGCCTACTTACGAAGAGCACTTGGCGAGAAAATTGCAAGATCTATCCCGACAAACTAGCGGCGATCCATTCCTTTCGGATGTGAAAGGGTGAACGCACGGGGCCAGTGATATTAAGGGCTGGCCCACCATCTTTTCTAGCGTCCTATCGAGAAATGCAGACCGCAGCCGGTTTAAGGTAAATATGGCATCGAATACAAGCGTTTCAGAAAACGACGATCTCTCCTCCATCGCCGTCGACACAGATGTATATCGGCAACTGATCCAGCAGTTCTGTGAGAGTTCTATCCAACGGTATGGCGTCGATAGCGATCAGACCCGCATGCTGAAACAGCATCTCGCTGCACACGCCGGCAACGCGGCTTAATGCAAGCGCCGCGTAGCGATGGTTTCGCCCTCTTGCCAGGCCGCCACAACTGCGCCATCGGAGAGGACGGTAATCGCCGGGAGGGCTCCGTCATTTGACAGCGTCACGGGCGCGGCGTCGGGCGCACGCAATTGAACTCCTGATGCACTGACCCAAGCGACGTAGACTCCCTTGGGGCCGGCTGCCACAGCCAAGTCTTTTCCCTGGCCGAGCGCGGTTTCATGCCCGCCGGGCTCCGCCAAGTATATGGTGCCTTCGCGGCGCCACGCCGTGAATACCCGCCGCTGCGAGATCACGACGCCACCGCCGTCCATCGGACACCCCTTCAATTTCCAGGTGCCCATACCGAGTTTCTCGGCCTGGCCAAATATTGCGCCGGCGCGGGACCGCGCTAGGTACATATCGCGCGAACCGTCCAGCCAGTTGCGCCACATCACCAGAAGTTCTCCCGCGGGCGTAAACGCGGATGAGGGATGGCAGCACTCGCAGATGGTTCCATCCGGCGATTGATAGACCAGAAAATTCTTCGACCAGGTGGCGCCCGCGTCGGCGGAGCGCGCTCCGTAAAGCGTTTTTCCCTCCTTGCCGGGGCGATGATCGAGCCACGCCACGAACAAGTTGCCCTTGGCGTCGGCAGCCAGCGTGTGGAGGGCTTCGTTAGGCGCATTGGGGACGTCGTTGATACGGATGGCCTGGGACCAGGTCTTGCCGCCGTCAGTGGAGCGCCAGACGAACAAATCGCCGTCGGGGCCCGCACCGTGGGCGGCATGCGTATCCGAGCCGGCGGTCTTACTGGTGATTGCGCTGATGACGATGGTTTTTCCGGAGATCGCGATGCGCGGACCGCGGTGGTGGGTGAGCAGAACGTTGCCCGCCTGCTCGACTTTGACCGGCGCGGAAAAGGTGCGTCCGGCGTCATGCGAGATGGTGAAATAGATGGCGGCGCCCGCACCGAATGTAAGCGCCACGGTGGAACCACTGGCCGCTAGTTGCGGCTCGCGCGCCGGGGCATCCGGGCCCATGGGGCCGAGGTTCAGGGCCAGCATGGCGGTCAAGATAATTGAGTGCATGGTGTCCTTCTTTCGCTAAGCGATCAGACCGAAGGCCGCCGGGTGTGCCAATCGGTTCCCTGCTGATACGCGTGCGCTAATGCAAGCACGCGCGATTCTCCAAACCGCGGCCCGGAGATCTGCAGCCCGATGGGCAATCCCTCGCGCGTGAATCCGCACGGGATCGAGATCGTCGGAAGTCCAAAAATGTCGAAGGGTACTGTATTACGCAGCAGTGGCGAAACGCCTCCCGGGGGCGGCGTTTCCTCGCGACCGCCATCCGCGATGGTCACAGCCGCCCGCGGCGTGGTAGGCGTCACTAAAAGATCGACCGACGAAAACACCGTACCCACGGCACGGCGCAGGCGGTCCAATTCGCGGCGAGCCTCGGCGTACGCCGACGCGCTGATCGCGGCTCCGCCCTTGAGACGGGCGAGCGTGCTGGGCTGATACAACTCCGGTGTCTTCGTCAAGTATGGGGTGTGATACGCGTACGCTTCCACGGCCACCACGGGAAGGATCTTGTATGAGGGAAGCTCGGCATCCCGAACTCCGGCGGTGAGCTTGCCGAGAACCTCCAACGCGGCGTTGACCGCGGCTTCCACCTGCGAGTCGAGCTGATCAAAGAAGGTGCGCCGCACGACGCCGATTTTGAGAGCGGCGGTCTTCGCATGCATCGCCTGCGCGTAGCGATCCACGGGCCAATCCACGCAGTTGGCGTCGAGCGCATCATATCCGGCGATTGCCTCCAGCATCAGGGCAGTGTCGGCGGCAGTCCGGCATAGGGGCCCGACGTGATCGAGAGACCAGGAAAGCGGGACAACGCCACGGACGCTCACGCGCCCATAGGTTGGCTTCAGTCCGCTCAGTCCACAGAACGACGCCGGCTCCCGGATGGAGCCGCCCGTGTCCGATCCCATCGCTCCAAAGCACATTCCGGCGGCAACGGCCGCGGCGGACCCGCCCGACGAGCCGCCGGCAACGCAGTCCAGATTCCAGGGGTTGTGAACCGCACCGTAGTGGCTGGCAATGGAGGTCGCGCCGTAGGCGAACTCGTGCATGTTGGCCTTGCCGATAATCACGGCTCCGGCGGCCTTGAGTCTGCGCACGACCTCCGCGTCTTCGGCGGGGATGCGGTCGGCGAAGACCGCGCTCGCGCAAGTGGTTCGGACGCCGGCGGTGTCGAACAGGTCTTTAAGCGCGATGGGAATTCCGTGCAGGGGACCGCGCGATTTGCCTGCGCGCAGTTCCGCTTCGAGGTCCCGCGCCTGCGCCAAGGATTGCTCCGCCATCACTGTGATGTAGGCGTTGATCTTCGGGTTCAGCTTTTCGATGCGCGAGAGGCATGCGCGCGTCAGCTCCACCGGCGAGACTTTTCCACGCCGCAGTTGCTCGGAAGCCTGCACGAGCGTCCACTCGGTAGGCGAAGAGGACACCGTTTGAGCGCCAGCCGACGCCGCCAGCAGCATCGCGAGCGTTTCCCTGCGTGTCGGCGTGTAGGACATATGGTCGAAACTATTTCGGCGTGAGTTTCAACAGCTTGCTGGTGAGCGGCGTACGATACGACATCGACGGCGTCCCGCTGTCGGTCAATACGTAGACCGCACCATCGGGGCCGACGCGCACGTCGCGGATGCGAGTGTTTAATTCCGTCAGCAGAGGTTCTTCCGAAACCACCTTGTCGTCGACGATGGTGAGGCGAACCAGCACCATGCCGCGCAGACCGCCTACGAAGACACTGTTCTTCCACTGCGGAAATAAATTGCCGGTGTAGAAGGCGAGACCAGAGGGCGCGATCACTGGGTCCCAGTAATACACCGGCTCCTCCATGCCTTCCTTATGCGTGCTGCCGTCGCCGATGGGGGTGCCTGGATAGTCGATGCCATGCGCAACCACAGGCCATCCGTAATTCTTGCCCTTCTCGATAATGTTCAGCTCGTCGCCGCCGCGCGGGCCGTGCTCGGTCTCCCATAAACGTCCTCTCGGATCGAAGGTCAGGCCTTCCTGGCTGCGCAGGCCAGTGGCCCAGATTTCGGGCAGAACGCCGGGCTTCCCTAGGAACGGATTATTCGGCGCTGGCGCGCCGTCGGGGGTGATGTGAATGACCTTGCCGAGGTCGGTGTCCATGCGCTGCGCGACGTCCCAGGGCGGCGAATCCGAGCGGTCGCCGATGGTCACGAACAGCGTTCCATCAGGCGCGATCGCGATGCGGCCTCCGGTCTTACCGCCGAGTCGTTTGGACGGCATCGCTGGCTGGGCTCGGAAAATGACTTTGGCATCGACCAAGGCGCACTTGTCTTCGTCGAGCTTGGCGCGAACTACGTAGGTGTTGCTGTCGGTATAGGTGTCGCTGCCGGCGTTATTGACGTAATCGAAGAAGGTGAAGAAGATTTGGTGGTTGGTAGCGAAGTGTGGATCGAGCATCACATCCAGCACGCCAACGTCTTTGGCGCCGGGCGACATCAGCGCTGAGACACCGGCAACGGGCTCCGAGAGCGCGCTCTTGGGGTCTGCCTTCGGGTCAAAAATGCGCAGGCTGCCCGGCAACCTTTCGGTGAGGAGCAATTTGCCATCGGGCAGGAACGCGATGCTCCAAGTCACTGGAAGGTTATCGATCAGCGTCGTCACTTTGAAAGGCACCGATGCGTGATACGGCGCACGCGTCTGCTGGGGGAACGTGGGTTTGTTGTCGCTCTTCTCCGGCGGGCGCGTTTCGGTGGTCTTACCCTCGATCCTGGCAGGCTCCGGCCTGATAGCGGTCTGGGCGTGAACCGCCGCGGGAATAACCGCTAGGGAAGCCCACAAAGCCGTAGTCAAATAAGATCTCATGCGCATTCCTCGATCCTAGCACTCGGTGTGCCGGGAGCAAGGGGCCATAGCCATCCCGGTAAGATCTGTGATAACAGTAGGGCCATGTCGCGTTTGCTCACCGCCGTGTTTGCCGCAGGCCTGATAGCGCAGGCTCAGATTCCCTCCGTCGATTCGCGCAATACCAATATTCCGAACACCGACACTCACTTCGTGCCGCGAACTTACAAGACTCTCGCGGAGTGGGAGGCGCGCAAGAAGGCTCTTCGCACCCAGATCCTTTCGGCCGCCGGCCTGCTGCCGCTGTTTCCGAAGAACGATTTGCATCCGCAGATTTTCGGGCGTATCCAGAACCGCGACTGCATCATCGAAAAGGTTCTGATCGAGACGCTGCCGGGCTACTATCTGGCTGGGAACCTGTACCGCCCCCTCGCGCCCGCGCCCGGCGGTGGATACCCCGCGATCATCAGCCCGCATGGCCACTGGAGTTACGGCCGCTTGGAGAACACAGACATCGTCTCTATTCCTGCGCGTGGGATCAACCTCGCCCGCCAGGGCTACGTGGTGTTCAGCTACGACATGGTGGGGTACAACGACACTATTCAGACGCCGCACGATTTCGGCGACAAGCCTGTGGAAGAACTCTGGGGCTTCGGCCCCTTCGGCCTGCAGTTGTGGAACTCGATTCGCGCGATCGATTTTATAGAGAAGCTACCGGGGGTGAATCCAAATATGATCGGCGCCACCGGAGCGTCCGGCGGCGGCACGCAAACCTATAACGTTGCGGCGGTGGACGACCGTATCAAGTTTTCCGCGCCTGCCAATA
>Ga0163162_10008433_pt1 | contig 10050 bp, 4 predicted proteins | sample S55metaG_FD_115310 | JGI IMG/M metagenome (GOLD analysis project Ga0163162, IMG submission 115310) | Switchgrass rhizosphere microbial communities from Kellogg Biological Station, Michigan, USA - S5-5 metaG | ecosystem: Host-associated > Plants > Roots > Rhizosphere > Soil | place: USA: Michigan...
CGTGGCAATACGGCGATTTCCAGTGGTTCCAGATCCAGCACGCCGAGCTCGGTAGCAATTCGCAAGCGCCCCTGCTCTGGCACCAGCAGCAGTTCGCCGTCAGCGTTGAAGAAAACGCGCTCCATGGAGCGGTTGGCGCGGTAGCTAAGGATGCTGATCCCGGCCGGTTTTTCCGCGCCCGAGTTGGCGGCCATGCTCACCAGCCCATCGATGAAATCGGTCGGCTCGGTGGGGATGTCCAACGGGTTCCAGCGCAGGCGGTTGGGCGTCACTTCACCCAATGGGCCGCCGGCCAGTTGCCGATCCAGTTTGACGAACGCCGGATGATTGGCCGATGGCTGAATGCGGTACATCCATGTGCGCCGCGCTTCACTGCGAGCCATGGTAAACGCGGTGCCGGAGAACAATTCAGTGTAGAGGCCATAGGGGGCTTTTTGCGGGGAATTCTGGCCGACGGGCAGTGCGCCGGGCAACGCTTCACTGCTGAACTCGTTGCCGAAGCCTGACTGGTAAGCCAGCGCTGGCGCGGTTGAATCAGGGTTCATGGAGCCTCCTGAACAGGGAGTAGGCAGTGGCCTGTCACTCTGTTGCAGAGGTTCGGCACGCCTGGGTTATTTTTATCGTAATTTGATTACGCATAACGTAATTTGATTGGTATTGACCGTCAAGCTATAAAGACGCCCATTCGTCCCGGGATCAGACCGCCTCCATGGAAACGCCGCGCAACAACGACAAGCAGAAAGTCCGCTCGGCCGAGGTCGGCACCGACATCCTCAAGGCCTTGGCACAGTTGTCGCCATCGACCTCGCTGTCGCGCCTGGCCGAACACGTGCAGATGCCGGCGAGCAAGGTCCATCGCTATCTGCAGGCGCTGATCGCCAGCGGCTTTGCCGAGCAGAACACCGCCACCAACCACTACGGCCTCGGGCGTGAAGCCTTGCGCGTCGGTCTTGCCGCACTCAACAGTATGGATGTGCTGAAAGTCGCTGCCCTGCCGTTGGCCGAACTGCGCGATGAACTGAACGAAACCTGCTTTTTGGCGGTGTGGGGCAATCAGGGTGCGACCGTGGTTCACATCGAACCGGCGGTGCGCGCGGTGACGGTGGTGACGCAGTTGGGTTCGGTGTTGCCATTGCTCAGTTCATCCACCGGTTTGGTGTTCGGCGCGTTTCTGCCAAAGCGTGAAACCGTCGACTTGCGCGAGCAGGAACTGCAAACCGCCAACGTTCATACGCTGGCGGACGATCAGGCCTACACGGCATTGTGCGAACAGATCCGCGAGCGCGGTCTGCATCATGTGCACGGCTTGCTGATGCCCGGTGTCGATGCGTTGTCAGCGCCGGTATTCAATGCCGTCGGGAATGTTGCAGCCGTCATGACCATTGTCGGCCCGACGTCGTTGTTCCACGCAGACGAAAACGGCCCGGCGGCGCAGCGATTGCTGGCGGCGACGCGGGCCGTGAGTTGGCGGATGGGGTATGGGACATCCCGTTCTATTTGATCTCTGTCGACCTCAGTATCCAGCCTGCACAGAGTAAAGAGAAAAATTAATGCACTGTGGTTTTGCTGGTATTGACGTCTTGTTCACCCAGCACGTCTTGAACGATTTCGAGCAGTCTTTCATGACCGAGTTTCTGCCCCGTGGCCTTAGATACCATGCTCACAACGGTTTTTGCATCACCAAACAACTGGATCAAACTCTTCTGGGCATTCGTGACCACTTTTGCACCCCGAGTTGCCTGCCCCAGGCTCACCAGTCCGATCAATGCGTCCTTGAAGTATTTAAACGAGGCATCGTAATCGCCATAGTAATGTGCCTTTACGCCATCGTAGAAATTTTTACCCAGTTCTACAATCGTCACCAACACACCAACAGGAGGAATAACTAAACTAATAACAGTGGCAGCCAACATCACATTATCATAAATCAGGCCCGCAATAATCTCATTAAGACTGGTGGTTTGTTCATCGACATCATCAATGACCCGATTCACTTTGATTTCATATGAAGCTCGCAGATCCCTGACCCTGGACATGTACGAAGGCACAGGCGCCGCAACTGTGTCAGCACGACTCTGAAGCAGATCAAAATAGTCGTTGACCACCTTTTTATCTGCGACTTTTATTCGATTGATGTAATAACTCCTGAACGGACCAAAACGAAGCCTGACAGCGGAAGCAAAATGACCGATGGGGCGAAACGCCGCACCATCCGGTGCATCCGGAGTATAAAGAAAATCTTCAAGTCCTTTAGCAGTCTTAATCCTGAATATATAAACACCCGCCACCTCACGAGTTTTTAAAATATTAAATCTATAGACACTTTCCTCATTGACTACAGGATTCTCATACAATTGTCCTTGCGGAACTTTCAGATCAAGAATAAGTTTTTCAACACTTCTAAACTGATCACCGTCCAATCCAGCATCAAAGAACTGAGTCAGTAAGGCCTGATGCATCTCACAATGCACACGTTTGAAGTTTACTTCTCGTCTGAAGGTGTAGGATGAATGACGCTCAGCCAGATAATCAGATTTCAGAAAGTCAATATATTTTTCTCCCGAGCGAAGTGTTTTAGACCACGAGGCAATATCTCGTATATCGAGCTTGTCGAGGGGCGGGTGGACAGCTCTCCAATAAAATTTAGGATACTGCCCTGGAACGGGTTGAGGACTATTATTAGGCTCAAAGCTACGCCCCTCGACAATCAGTTCCGTCAGACTCATCTGCTCATCCGAGCTTATTTGCACATAAACCATATCGGGATCGACATTGACGTAACTCCCGCGAGAACGAAGTACCGCCTCTACCCTTTCTTTAATAAGTTCCCGGGAATATTCCTCAAAGGAAGGAAACGCCGTTTCGCGGGACTCTACAGTGTAAAGCGCTTTGAGCTCTGTATTTAGACGAGCATGTTGCTGACGCAACAGTCGCGGCACATTTCGGTAATAGGCCGGAGCTGCCTGATTGATTTTCGCTAACGACCAATCATAATTCAGCCCCACAAAACGGGTCAGTGGTATTCGCGTCTCTCTATTTAAAACCATGAACTTGAGGTTACTCAGAATCGGTTTTATAACGTGCTGACGCAGCCTTTCCCCCACACTTGGAACATCATTGGCATTCATAAGCGAAGCCGCATAACCAGAATCGCTATTCATCCATTCCCCAAGTTTTTCCTTAAAGGCATTAAACTCAGCAAAACGAAGGACCTCATATTCCCCTTTTGGGGTTTTCAAGAAGACCAGTTGTGTACCAAACGATTTTTGCGCCCCCCAGAACAGCATGACATCATTCAAACAATGGGACGCTCCGTCGAAGTACACGCCATTAATCTCAACCGCCAATTCACCTTGCAATCCACGCTCAACCAACCGGACATCGTTATCGTTGATCTTTCCGGTGTATCGAGCTATCCACAGTGCGAGTTCCAATTTACTCGACAATCGATTGAGACAGGCATCGTGATAGGCCTGTGACGGATAAAAGGGCGCCGCCTCCACAAAATCACGTCGTACATCGACAGTCTGCAACCAGTATTCAAGCTTTTCGGGAGTCAAGCCAGGAATTGCCTGAGCGCCCTCGAAACGCATCTGGACCCTGTGTCCACCATCGTGCAATCCGAAAATAATCTGTTCTGTCAGGGTCCTTGCGTCCTCCTGAACGATCGTCCGACCACCGATTTTGAGCTCATACCGGCTATGAACTTTTATCGTATCGGGGTTGATTTCAACGCCGAACGCACTGCGGGCCCAATCTTTAACCTTTCTGCGAGCATACAAGGTCAGGGAAAAATGCTCATCGGACTTAACTTGAAACTCGGCGTCGTAATTATCCGCCGATTCTTCAAGTTCCTCATACCGCAGCTGAACGTTCTTGTCCGACGCTTTTAACCAGTCCGGCCAACCGGCACGATTGACTGCCGCCTTCAACACCTCGAATTGAGCTGACCAGTTTGATTTCACCGCGTCCAGTCGCTGAATCGCTTCCAACTCAACGAGCAAATTCGGGCTATGGCTATCACCAAAGTTTAAAAGCCTCGAAAAATCATCGCGCTGTTGCTTTAGACGACTATCGACACAAAAATCGAATATATCCTCTTGCACATTCTTATAGGACACACTGGTTTTCGAGACAGACCATCGCGAACACAATGCCGCATGCATATCATTACTCGTGACGAAAAATTCGAAACCGCTTTCTGGCGTGTACACCACACAAGTGTGCCAGTCGTCATCCAGAGAAAGTTCTGAAGGTGTCAGCCCGTTCATATTGACTACAAAGCTGGAAGGAAACGTCGCCGGAATTTTGTTTGGTACTTCCAATACGATGCGGTATAAAGCAGTACCCTTTCCCGACAGCAGGAGTTCCGAAACCCGTCGCCCTTGGGAAGAGTCCAATACTCCTCCAATAGTACTCAGCGACAGTTGGGCCATCAACGCATGCGCCTGTAATTGCTTCAAGACATCTTTGTTCGTCGAAGCCGGATTATCAATCACTCCGGCATTGGTCAGCCAGTATCGATCAACGCTTGCGCGATGCTCCGATCTGAGATCACTTATTGCTTTTACCAGAATGCGTTCGACCGATTGAATACTGAGGCCTTGAACAGCGTATGCATTATTTGTAGTGTTCGGTCGTGTGTATACACCATCCACCCCAAAAATATAGTTAGGAGATATATTCTTTTCCAAACACTCGAAAAAAACATCCAGCAAAGTACCTGATGGACGAGTTTTCTGCTCAGCCGTGTAAGCACCTCTGGTAATAAAAATATTTTCAGCATTCAGCGCCACATTATACTCATGTACTTTCAGCGCTAACCGGTCACGGGTCATTTCCTTAAATGAAGGAACATCACCCAGAAACGCCAAAAGTTGCTCCCCCACCTGCCGAACCTTCGCCAACTCAGTGGAAGCCTGCACGGTTCCTTGCGGAGCATCGAGCATCAAACTGTTATAACTTGCACTCATCTTAGTTATCCTTGATAGAGACAGACCAGAAGCAACTTCATGTCACTTCACCTGCAGAGGCCCAACCCTAATAACTTTTCACCGCGCTGAAAACACCAAATCCATTTCAAGTAATTTAGTCATCAAACAATAATATTAAAACAACCACCCCCCCACATTTAACACAACCTTAATAACTTCGCCTTTGCCACTGCTTGCGTTCTCCGGGCAACACCCAACTTCCCATGAATTCGGCGCGCATGAGTCTTAACCGTATGTAAGGAGATATAAAGCTGCTCAGCTATTTGCTGATTGGAATTCCCTTGAGCAATTAACGCGAGCACTTCCAACTCGCGTCGGCTGAGCGGGCCTGCGTCCACGACAGACGGCAAATCGCTTACTTCACGTTCAAAATCCGGTTGTCGCAATTTCAATTCACGCAACGCTTGGTGGAGACCATGACGCTTAACCAATTGCTGACCGCACTGTAAAGCACGCTCAGCAAGGGAACTATCCCCCATCAACCAAGCGACTTGCCCCAGTGCCAACTGCAGTTCTGCCTCCAGGCTTAACATGCCTCTCTGTTGCGCCTGATCTATCAATCCAAACAGTTGAATTTGCGGCTGGTTTGCTTGGTGCAAACAGGTTTTCGCTAAAATCAGCAGGTATTCAATGCGTGGTATGAGATCAAGGGTGGCGGGGGGCGCCTGTCGCGCCTGAGGCCCACGATAATGACGCAAGACCCGCGTCAAGGCCTCAACCGCTAATTCGGGACGGCCCTGCTGGAGCCAGATTTGACTGCTGATTTGCAACAGCACACCACGGTAAACAGTGTCGGGAATCTGCCGCTGTTGCATCAAGCGTTCGGCGTCGCGCAGATGGGCAAACGCCTGGGCATAGTCGCTCTGATTGGCCGCCACCTGAGCCAAACCGAGGAACCCATAAAGCACCCGTTTGTCGTGACTGCGCAGACAGATCTGCATCCCGGCTTCGAAATATTCGGCGGCCTGTGCATCCAGGCCCTGAGACAAGTTCAAGCGCCCACGGCGCAAGGCAATTCGCCCAAGCAAGGGCCCGGCGATCTGCTGCTGTTGAGTGAGTAGGCCATGTACATTCGCGAGCAAACTTTCGGCACGTTGAGGAGCGCCACGTTGCTCCAGTAATTGCGCGTGATCGAGTTCAAGCAGACCTTCGAACACCAGCGAGCCTTGTGCTCGTGCCAGGCACAACGCATCGCGGTTTGTCGCCTGCGCCAAATCGAGTTCGCCCCTGAGCAGGGCTTGTTGCGTCAAACCCGACAGGCACATCAAACGTACGGGCCAGAGTTCAGCACCGAGCACGCTTAGCGCGTCGAGAAAATGCGCGCGTGAACCCTCCATGCGCCCTTGCAAATGCAGTAGCCAGCCTTGCTGGGCCTGCCAGCGCGCAATCAATTGCCGCTGAAGGAGCGCCGATGGTTGAGGGGTGAATCGAGACAGATGTTCGATGCATTCGGCCGCTTGCTCGAATCGACCGGCAAACAGCAAGGCTGCGGTGATCAACCCGACCAATTGCGGCGAGCCGAGCGTCAGTTCGTCGCCGTGCTGCTCATGCAAACGCAGCAACAGGACCACTGTCTGCTCCTCGAATAGATGCTCGAAACTGAAGTGCTGCAGCAGGCTGACCGCGACTTCGAATTCTTCGGCCAGCAAGGCCTGCTCGAAGGCGGCTTTCCAGTCCTGTTCAGCCGTGAACCATTGGCAGGCACGTCGATGCCAGGAACGACCGGCTGGCCATTGCTCATTGCGTATCGTGTGAGTGAGCGGAGCGAAAATTTGCAGCCAGTCTGCCGAGTCCTGCCAAGGCTCGATAAAGCAGCCCAGTTCCTGCAACACCTTCAGGTACGCGCAGCCTTCACCGGCCCCAAACAGGTGATCGCAAAGGCTTGCATTGAAACGTGGCAAATGCGCCAGGACCCGCCAGACCTCCGCCAATTCCGGGGTCAGCACAGCGAACAACTCGTGCTGCAGGTAATCAAGCAACGTGTCCGTTTGCCCTTGAAGTGTGTTGTTGCGCGACCAATCACATTTTTGCAGCAGCGCAATCCGTACGCCCGCACACCAGCCGCCACTGCGCTGGATGATTTTACTGGCGGCGTTGTTGGCGTCTGCCTGCGGCAGATGGCGCAACAGTGCGGCGATTTCGGTTTGATTGAAGGCCAGCGTCGAGTGCTCACATTCATACAATTCGTCATCGAGCAGCAACCGCGGCCAGTTGCATTGCGGGCGCCGACGAGTGCCCATCCACCAAATCAACATCGGGCTGCTGACCGCCAGCATGCGATCCAGCAACAAGTCCAGTTCGGGGTTCGGGACGCGGCAATAGTCGTCGAGAAACAGCCAGGTCGGCGTCTGCAATCGCGCCAGTTGCCCCAGCAATTCAGTTTCGCCTGACGAGGCCAGCCCCAGCGTCTCGGCCAGACGTTGTCGAAAATCAGCGGTGCTCATTGCCACGCCAGACAACGGCAACCAACACACACGACACTGCGGCGGTGCCTGCAACAGGCATTCGGCGAGCAGTGCGGTCTTGCCACTGCCCGCTGGTGCGCAGAGCAATTTCACCCGCGCCGTGGAGGCCAGCAGCGGCTCGGTCAAACGCTCACGCGACAGATGATGGGAGGACAGTCTGGGCAAAAATCCAGAACGGTCCAGACACGGAGTCATGGCGGTCATTGCGGCGTGCCTTTTTATAGTTGTAGGGCAACCCTAGACCTGTCCAAGCCGCTTGTTGAGAAGTATTCAGCACGCTGATTGGCCCCCATAAAAAAGGCGACCAAGCGGTCGCCTTTTGTCCTGCGAAGGTATCAGCTCCGTTACCGAACCCCTTCGGCACGCAACGCCGAGGGAGTGAAGTCGTTAACCTTGGCTTCAAAGGCAAACTCAAAACTGTGTTTCTCTTCGTTCTTCATGCCCAGTGCAATGTACCGGCCGGCAATGATGTCGTAGAGCGCTTCCAGCGTGTAGGCCTGGGCCTGGTGATCGTAGTAATACTGAGCGTGACCCTCCGCCACTCGCCACAGTTGCCCGCGACCGTCGTAGTGATCCACCAGCGCCACTTGCCAGCTGTCTTCGTCGATGTACATGTGGCGCTTGGCGTAGATGTGGCGCTCGCTCGGCTTGACCGTGCCGATCACTTCCCAGACGCGGTGCAGCTCATATCGGGTCAGGTCCTGGTTAATGTGGCCGGCCTTGACGATGTCGTCGTACTTGAGGCTCGGCGAATCCAGTTTGTAGCTGTTGTAAGGGATGTACATCTCCTTCTTGCCGACCAGTTTCCAGTCGTAGCGATCCGGTGCGCCGGAGAACATGTCGTAGTTGTCGGAGGTACGCAGACCGTCAGCAGCGGTGCCCGGGCCGTCATAGGCCACTTGCGGGGCACGACGCACACGGCGCTGGCCGGCGTTGTAGATCCACGCCAGACGCGGCTCTTTCACCTGATCGAGGGTTTCGTGCACCAACAGTACGTTACCGGCCAGACGTGCCGGTGCGGTCACCGACTGTTTGAAGAAAGTCAGCACGTTGGCAGCTTTGTCCGCGTCCATGTCCTTCATCAGTTGCGGGACGGCGATTTCTTCCTCGAAGCGGATCGGCGTGTAGCTGCCGTTGGTTTGCGGGGTCACCTGGGTGATGATGCGTTTGAGGTTGCCGCCGTGGTAACGGGTGATGTGGTTCCACAACACTTCGACGCCATTCTTGGGAATCGGGAATGCGTAGTAACGGTTGCCGGTGAAACCCGCCAACCCGTTACCGTCATTGATGGTGCTCACGCTCAGTGCACTGCGCTTGGCTGACTCGTAGATCTCTGGCGGCACGGCCACAGTGCGGTGGGTCGGGTAGACCGGAATCTTGTAGGTTTCCGGGTAGCGTTTGAACATCGCCACCTGGCCTTCCGACAACTTGTCCTTGTACTTGTCGACCGTCGCGGGGGTGATTACAAACAGTGGTTTTTCGTTGCCGAACGGGTCAGCCAGAAAACCTTTGCTGTCCACCGCACCGGCGTTTTTCGGGATGCCGCCGGTCCAGGCCGGAATAGAGCCGTCAGCGTTGCCGGCCTTCTCGGCGCCCAGCGGCGTGAGGCTGGTGCCCAGTTTGTTGGCTTCTTCCGGCGACACCGCCGCCATTACGTTGACTGCCAGCAAGCTCAGGGCCAGGGCGCCACATTGCAGAATCATCTTGCGCATTGAAATCATCCTTTCTCAGCCAGATCAGAAGTTCACGCCGAAGCTCAGCGCCACGAAGTCGCGGTCTTCGAGGACGTTGAAGTCACCACCAAAAAAGTCGGTGTAGCTCAGGCTCGCGGTATAGGTGTTGCGGTAGTCGGCATCGACACCGACGCTGACCGCTTTGGCGCCTTCGTTGAACAGCCCGTTGGGGCCGTAGCCGGCGACATCGTGCGACCAGGACAGGTTGGGTTTGAGGTTGATCCCGGCGAACACGTCGGCGTAATCAAGGATTGCCCGCGCGCGGTAGCCCCAGGAGGTCGAAGTGACAAACCCGTCAGTTTCGCCACCAAAACCGTATTGCCCGTAGACCGAATCACGGCCGTAACGCAAGTGACTGCGTCCCTCCAGGCCACCGACATGAACCACCGCCGCTTCGCCGACCACGGTGAGCCGCTGAGCCCCCAGTACCTGATCGAAGAACTGCGTCAGCGAGCTCTGGATTTGCGTGACTTCCTTGCGACGGTAGCCTTTGTTGTCGGCACCGGGCGTCGAGACGATCGGCGATGCCAGACCACCGGCAATCGGGTTGAGCATCGCCAGTGTCAGGTCGTTGGTGTTGACCTGTACGGGCGCGTTCGGGCGATAGCTGATCTCGCCACTCCACGCGGTACCGGTGGACAATGTGGTGGAGAAACTCGCGCCATAAAGACGAATGTCCTCCGGATAATCGAGGTAATACTGACCGCGTCCCAGCATCACACTTTGCGCCAGCCCCGAGCCGCTGCCAGGTGCCAGCCGGTTGGCGGTGGCGACCATGCCCGGCAGGCTGGCCAGCGTCGAGGCGCCCGCTGTAACCGTGCCCACCGTCGGTGAGCGGCTGTGGTAGTTCATGAAATA
>Ga0163162_10008436_pt1 | contig 10049 bp, 9 predicted proteins | sample S55metaG_FD_115310 | JGI IMG/M metagenome (GOLD analysis project Ga0163162, IMG submission 115310) | Switchgrass rhizosphere microbial communities from Kellogg Biological Station, Michigan, USA - S5-5 metaG | ecosystem: Host-associated > Plants > Roots > Rhizosphere > Soil | place: USA: Michigan...
ATAAGCCCGGATGGCGAAATTGGTAAACGTTGCGGTCTCAGAAGCCGTTGAGAATTGTCTCTTGAGAGTTCGAGTCTCTCTTCGGGCACGCCTTTTTTAAGTAAGAAAAATTGAAATGTGAGAATTGAAAGATTCTCACATTTTTTAAAAGCCCAGGTGGCGAAATTGGTAGACGCACCATCTTGAGGGGGTGGCATTCGTAAGGATGTACGAGTTCGAATCTCGTTCTGGGCACAACCCCCTTAAACAATACATTTAAGATTTCTTTCCTTCTTTTAATTCCTGAACTTCCTGCTGCAGTACGTTTACTTGCCCTTCGAGGACTTTCAATCTGATCTCGTTGACCCTGCTTTGTGTATCCTGTGACGAGCGGATATCTTTTATATCACCCTTCAATTGGAAGTAACTGGTCATCACAGAAACCACAATACTTATAGTGCTGGCTATGGTTACAATCATATTCTTAATGGTAATGCCCCTGATCTCTCTGTGTTCAAATGTTGTCATGGTAATGTAGATGTTGATGGATGATTGGGTGGAAGGAGCACAGATGTGTTATGAAATACTGTTATACCATAACAATATACTCTCCTTGCTGTTGTTTAGTTTCTTAGAAAGTGACCTGTAAGGACCTTTGAATTTCTTTTAGATATAGAATTGCTTCCGTATTGCAGATTGCGATAGGCCAGTACTATTTACAGAAGAATCTTGATATAAGCGCAATTGTATGTTTCTAATAGTTTTAAGGTTATAGATATCAGAATGCATATCGCTTTGCCATATCAATAATTATATTCGCCAGTAAAAATATTTTGCTGATGCCAGACGTATGCCATCGAGAGTTAAATCATGCCGCACCTTAGTTCTTCCAAGCAAATGGTTTCGTTACAAAATTTATGATACTGCGACTTGTTTCCAATCTTGCCATGAGCCACCACTTTGAAGTAAGCCACCACGTATATACATTACAGCTTCCGCGCCCGGTGTTGAGGTTAGTTCCTGCCTTGCTACCTGAGAATGTTTGGTAGTTATCAAGAGTCCATTTATTGGAAACCCTTGACTCGATGTAGCATATTCAATAGTTATCCCGTTAGTATAGCTATTTGGCAGAGCTGTACTCGGTGTTTCACCTATCCCTCGTTCAAAATAATATTGGACTGGAACTGTAGTATTGACAAGTTTAAAATCTGTCCAACCATGATTGCCGGCAGTATCGAAAGAACCTACCCTAATGTATTCTATTGCTGAACCTTGATAACTTGTAAGTCTTTGGACAGTTGATAGCGCAGCTCCATAACTGCCTTTTGTCGTCACCAACATACCATTAATGGGCCAGCCGTTTCCCGCAAATACAAAATCAACGGACACTCCAAAAATATAATTTGAAACTGGAGTATCTGGGGTTTTATCGGAATCAGCACTATCAACATAGCTTGGGGAAACTACCTTTTGCACTTTAACCCAATCAGTAAAGGAGTTTCCTTGACTAACAAAGCCAGTCCTAAAATATTCGACTGCTTCGGAATTTCCATAATTATTTAATCTTTGAACTAATTGATCGTTCCCATTCTGTCCTCCCCTTGTTGTTAACATCAGACCATTTACAGGAAAACCATCGGATATTAAAGCAAAATCTAATGATACACCCAATGGGTAAGTAGATGGAGCTTCAGCATTTGTAATGCCTGTTTGCCCTCTATTATTAACTCCACCATTGCGGTAGTATATTGGAAATAGAACTTCGAATGTTTTTGCAACAATTTCAACGTATAAAGGATTTTTGGGGTGAATATTCCCATTGCCGTAAGCCAACAAATAATCACTTGAATTCTTGCTGTCCTGAAACATTCCGTATATATCCATAAAACAGCACTGGTATTTTCTCGCAAGTGCACGTAAACCGTTATTCAGTTCTTCGTTCCATAATTGACCACGATGGTCGAGGTCGTCATCCTGGGTGGTGTTTTGCGATTGTAAAATAATGGCTAATTTATCTTGTGTGAAATTAGAGTTCGCTCGTATGGTCGATAGGCCAATATCAAGACGGTCGATAATATCTTTCGGGGTTCCCGGATGAATCCATCCATCATTTATGCCCCATCGCAAAATAAGCACATCGGGGTTTGCAGCCAAATCGACGGCCAAATAGGTATTAAGCCAATCTTGTGATGTTTTACCCGATTGCCCGTTATTTATATATGTAACGGCTGATTGAATATATTGACGCGCTGTTAAATCCTTTAAAATACTAACCGGGTCATATCCTGTTGTTGATCCAACCCCATAAGTAGTACTATCGCCTGATAAAACAATCGTTGTCGTGGTTTTTGCTATTAGCTTTTTGTGAAAAGATGACAGATATTCTTCACCAAAAACCATAGGGTATGAATCAGCATAAGTGGCGTTAACCTGTTGAGCCATATTAGCTGTTTGTTGCAATATCCTTGCACCTCCCAGTATTTTACATCCATATTTATTAATCAAATTCGTAACTAAAAAGTCCCCTGTATCAAATATCACTTTTTCAGCCGCCAAAGCAGCATTCACCGCCACCGTATCATCCGTTACCCCATCACCAACAGCACCGTAGTCAATCCTGAAAGATTTAATTTGACCCGAAGGCTCGGATGAACCACCGCTGCCACCTCCCGAAGGTGCATTGATCCAATGCAAATCGCCATCGGTGCTACTGTTTTTTGCTAAGATCTGTCCACTTGCACCACCGGCAGGAATCTTAAACAATCCGGTAATTTGTGCCTGCAGCTTTCCTAATGCTTGTAAAATGCTGTCGGTTGCTGATATTGCCGTGGCACTTCCAAAGCCAATGCCGGTGAGTATTGCGCTTAACACCCGCGACAGGGTGAAATATTTATTTGTAGTGCCTTCGGGTACAGCATCGGTTGTGCCTGGCGATGCAACAATTTGAATGTATGCCGATCCGCTCCATCGGTATTCGTTGTTGGTGTCGGTTGTTATATAGATCTTTCCGGTTTCGCCGGTTACGGGGAGTGATGTATAATTTGCAACTTCCAGTATATCATCAACATAGCTGGGGAGTTGTGCTGAAGCAATCTTTCCGCTGCTATCCAGGCCTGCGTAACCGTTGGGGATGTTTTTATTGTCGGTTTCTTCAAATTGTACACCTGATATTATCAGTGAAATCCCGGTACCCCAAACACCAGCGTTTTTAGGGCCAAATAAATAGTACGACGCAGTATTAATATAGAAATCTCCATCGGTACCGAGATTGTTGGCCGGGTTGGTTGTGCCGTTTAATATGGATTTGCCGTTAGTGCCATTGGTGCCGTTTGTTCCGCTTGTGCCTTGTGGCCACTGCGGACCTGTTTGCATGGAAAATACCTGGCCCCATGCCCCTGCGGTCTTTTTGTAAAAGATTCCGCTTACAGTATTTATAAAAGTGTCTCCGTTATTGCCGGTTGCTGTATTTGGTATGGTAGTGCCATACAATACAGTGGTATCGGTGCTGCCTCCTGAGGCTATTGTGTAAACAACTGTCCAGGTACCTGCTATTTTTTGAGCAAAGGAACCTGCGGCGGTGTTGATAAATACGTCTCCGTTTTTACCACTTGTATTTTGCGGGAGTACCTGGCCAAAGGTTAGGTCGGCCCCGGCATTAAGCCCTGAATTGATAAATTGAAGCAGGGCAGCAAAATCAAACTGGTAATCGGCATTATTACTGATCAGAATTGATCGGTCGGAGGCATTTATAGTTTCTGCTATTGGTAGCTCGCTTATTTTTTTATCGTTTGCCATCAGTTTAAAAATTCGGTTATTGGTAAATTGTAATTGTTAGTTGCGCCCGGATAATTGAAATCTGTTTTGTCGACGCCACGGATCCGCGGACCCGATTGGCGGCTGCTTTTATTTTTTTCATTATATCGCCAAAGTGGAAAGCCTTCGTGGTTGTCTCTTAAAAACTTTTCTATATCATTGGCATAAGCGTTAGCTATACTGCGTTGTTGCTGTACCAGTTTCACTATTTCGGGCGATGAAAGCGCATCCCCATTATCATGGCGTTTAATTACCGGGCCGGTTGCTGTGTAGTGTATCGCGTCGTTTTCAATAAAGCGGGCAAAGGTGAAATAAACCAGGGCAGGGGCAAGGCCTTCATACAACACGATACGTCCATACTCGTCAAGGTATTCGCTACCGTTTAAAAGATCTTTATAAGCCTGAGGTGCATCGTCCTTTATCGTACCGTCATCGTTGCAATAGGTTATTAATTGGTAATACAAAGCATAACCTAAAAATGGTTTCAGATCGAGCTCCTGGGTTTTTTTAATGAATACTTTGAGGCGCTCGGGTTTAATATTTACGTTGATATCCTCGTATTGCTGAAATATGGTTTGATTGATTAAATAGATCATAGCATGGCCTCCTAACCCCGTTGGGGGAGTTGAAAATGTTTGTTTATGATTGTGTTTATTGATATTGGGGAGCCTCAAGTTGGAAGCCTTGAGTCTTAAGTCAGAAATCAATTTTTTGATAGACTTAGAGCTAAAGACTTATGACTTAATCAAGGGCACATAGCTTCGGCTTCGGCTTGTTTGAAGCCATAGGCGTATACTAAAGCAGCTATTTTGCTTTTTTGAGGAATGGCTGATTGCAGGAGCTCATTAATGCTGTTTCCGGCCTTAATACCCGGTGTGTCATCGGCTGCTATCGCTGTTACCGGTACAATGTTCCAGTTGTTGCCTGGATTTATATCCCTGTAAAAACGACTAAAAATTTCGGCCAACGTTTCAGACAGGTCAATCCTGTCGGAGGCTGTATTGTCATTAAATTCCAGGATAGCCTGTTTCTTTTCGCTTCCGTTGCTAAGCCCCGAAGATTTTTCGGCATTGATCAACTCTTTGGGTACCGAGAAGCCTTTGATGATGCGTGCCTCAACAGATCGCTCAGTAGTTTCAAATAGCTTGTCGTTATTTTGAATAGGGTAGGCCTTGAACTCTGGCTTAGAGTTTTCGTCTTCATATTCAATAACGATGATCTTTTGTGCACTTTTTGCCCCCTGGAATGCACCGAGGTCTTTTTCGAGTTGTGATGGTATATTGATACCCGCATATTCATCAGCATCAGACCGGGTATTTTCAGCTTCTTCGCGGCGCGACTGCATAAAAAGCATGGTTGACGGCAGAAAGCCTGTGGTTACTTCGCGGTTGTTGAAAATTTTGATCCCGGCTTCGGTTTCAAAATCTTCCCATACCGAATCCGCTTCGATTAGCGGGTAATCATCAACTTCGGGGTTAAAATAAAACAACTGGCCTTTATAATTTTCCCATCCACCGGCAACACGCACCTGCTCACTAATTATTTCCGGATCAGGATCATATCTGTCTAAAAACGTGATCTTGCTACGCATGATATTTTTCCAGGTTTTGCGGCCCCAATCGGAGTATAGTGCGTATTTATCAGCAGTCTCCGGGGTGTCGGAATCGCCTATGCGGATGTCTTCGAATTTTACATAGCTCACTGATGCGATCCTGAAGCTGGCATTGTAATTTATATGGATGCCGAAACCGGTGAATAGCGCTTTGTCGATGGCCAAAGCTTTTAGCAATTTAGCAATGGTTAAACCTTTGGAGTTGATCACCTGTTTGCCCAAATCTTTTTGTTCAAACCCATTACCGGCAATAAACTTTGTTCGTTTGTTCCAGCAATCTTTTGCAGTCGGCGATCCGGCTACCAACTCCAGCATGCGTTGAGGATATGCATTATCCAGGTCATAATTAAGGATACCATAGGTTTGATTTGGCCTTACCAGTATTCGCCGTTCAATTTGCGGAAGGTAGGTTTTCATATTGAACCTCCTTTGTCTAAGATTTCATCTTCTGATAATTTGCGCTTATTATTGGCCTGCTCTGTAACTTCCCCTTCAGGGGGCTGGGGAGCAAACAATGCCGCTATATGCGGGTATCGCTGTAAATACCATTCTGCTTGTTCATCGCTTAAGTTTTCATTACTGTGAATGGCTGCCGAACCAGGTGCAAATTGATGAAGGCCTGATTTAAGGATATACTTTTTTTTCAGTGTGTCATTAGTCATTTGGTCATTAGTTTTAGGTTATAAAAAAGAATCTTAATGGTCATTAGCCATTATAAAATGACTAATGACCTCATGACACAATGAATTATGCTGCAACCAATGCCTCAATAGCCGCGATGGTGCTGGCATATGTGGCGGTACCGGTTCCCGGAGCAATAGACACCGCACGTGGTGGATAAGGCTCTTTCATTTTATCCGGGTTGGTGAGCTTTAATTTGTAACCGCCATCAAGCGATTCATCAGCGGCATTACGTTCGGCGTCGGTAAGGATCAACCCGTTTACGGCACCAAAAAGCTCTATTGCCGAATCGCTTGAGTTATAGTTATTAACTGTGATGGCACGTACCCTTCCATATCCCATGGCCATAAGCTGGGCCTTAACCTCAACAGATAAACCGGCGATATTGAAGTCGATCTCTTCGGTATAACGGGGGCCTACCTGGGTTTTTGTCAGTTTAGATGTTGTATTGAAGCTGTTGTTTGTTCCCTCAAATTTGTAAACCTTAGCGTTGCTTACTGCGGTCAGGCCTTTAATAATAAGCGGATTAGTAGTATCATAAGTTAGCACAACATCATCTGCATTAAAAATGTAGATCACATCCTCAATACCCGAGGTGATCGGCTCATCTGTTCCCAGGCTGAAACCGGCGTTTATTTTATTATAAATTGACATGTTATTATTGGTTGATTAAGTTAAGATGGTTGATTAAGTTGATTGGGTTGGTTAGCGGTAGTTTAATGAGTCATAACTAACCCCAAATCAACCCAATCAACAATGTACTACGCCGACAGGTAAAACAACTCGTTGGCAAATTTGAAGTTTACAGCAGCTTTCATGCGGGCCTTCATACGCACCACGTTATCATTGGTGTAAGGCTTTAGGTAAACGGTTGATAGCTCGGAAGCATCACCCAAAAGGTCGACGCCAAGGAATAAGTTTGATGATCGTGCACCTAAAATGGTATTAGCCTGCCAGTGGTTCATAATCTGGAGCGGAATACCCAGGTAATCCATCTTTTTCATGTCGGTAAAGGCATTGATAACGTTGAGCGCTTTGTTGGTCTGTGCCTGGGCATATGCATAACCTACATGCAAAGGGATCTGTAAATTAAAATCTTCCTGGATCCTGTCGGCGGGGTCAAGCTGGGCGTAAACGCTGCCCAGCACCTGTAAAACATTGCTTACGTTAATGTAGTTTACCGTAGCGGCAGTAGCTGTACCGCTAAAGGTTGCAGGTTTGCGGCTGTTAACTTCGTTGTAATTGCGCACCAGTTTAAATGAAGTTGCGCCGGCAATCTGGATAAAATATGATTGACCCTGAATGGCGATGCCTGGCGCACCATTAGTCGTATCCTTGCTGGTACCGGTAACACCTGTAATGGTAACAACGTCGCCATCGGCAAGGGTTGAGGTATCGGCTACGGTTACAATACCGTTTGCATCAATTGCTGTTGCTGCCAATGACGTGGCGGGTTTGCTTAAGCCTACTTTATAAACCCCGGATGCCGAAGCAATAGAAGGAAGTAAACCGGGGAAATCGGCGGTAAAAGCTGCCTCCTTGGTGGCGCTCTTGCCAAGCCAGTACAAACGCTCGTTAGCAATTTGGATCTTGGTTAAATAGCGCTGCACCATAAAGTCTGAAAGGTCAACCACGCCCTCGTAATCCATAAAGGCACCTGGTTTTAAGGCCTGTGCTTCCCAGCTTTGGGCAAGCTTGTCCCATTGTTCCTGCTTCATAAATTCATAAACTACCGGGTCAAGATAGCTTTCGGTTTGGTGAGCGGTTGTACCCTGATCGGTAAAGATGCCCGAAGGGTTTTGCAATACAACGTCGTCGTCAACATCAAGAATTACCTTGCGGGCTTTTACGTCGTTAATTACTGTGAGCAGGCCACGTTTCACCGAATCGGCTTCGAGTAATGTGCTTGCCATAAATCCTGCCAGCGCTTCGCCGGCGTAGGTGTTGTTTGTAAATGTAAATTGAGCCATAAAGTTTAGCCCCCCGGCCCCCTAAAGGGAGAGCTTTTTAAACGGTTTTACTTATAGGGATAGTAAGGATGGGTTAATTAGAAGCGATAAGGTTTAGGTGATATGTTGATTGGTTTAGGAAGCGATAGCTTTTTTAACCGCGTTCTTAGCGATCTCGCTTTGTGGTGCGAAGAACGGAGCTGGTTCGGTATGGGCCTTATTGCTGCGTTTTGAACCTTCGGGCGTAAAGGTTGATTTGATCTCGTTTTTTACTTCGGTGCGTGTTTTTTGCAGACGATTGTTTGCTTCCTCAAGTGCATTGCGGGCCTCAGTTAGTAAAGCATTTTGCGCATGTAAACGGGCCTTTAGCTGTTGCATGCGGTTTTGTACATCTGTAGGTTTTTTAGCTGCTTTAAATTTGCTCTCAGGTAAATCCTCGTCGTCATCTTCTGCTTCAGGTGCTTTTTCGGGATCGGCAGGTGTTACGCTTTGGATCTTTCCCTGTTTAATGTCCAATTGCTTGCCGTCGGCACAGGTGTAAGTATCGGAGATGGCTGGTGAGGTCATGTCTTCGTCCTGGTAAACTTCGGCGCCTTCTTCAATTTGACCGGCGTGGTGCAGCGTACCTTTATCGGTGATGGTTTGCTTGTTTACCACTTTCTTAAAAAAGTTCATGATCTTGTCTAATACCGATGTAGTTTTCTCGATAAGTTCTTTGTTTTCGATGTTCATGCTGTTGTTATTTTTTACGTTTAAGATTTTGTTAATGCATCGCTTGTAAACCGCAGGGGCCGTGTTGGTGTAATTTTTAATAATGGCGCTGTTGGTGATCTCTGTGCTGTAATCCTCAACTTGGTCAATAAAGCCGAGATCAAGGGCCTGATCGGCAGTCATCCAGGTGACGGAGTTGATCAAACTGTTTACCGTAACCCCATCCAGACCTGATTTATCTATGTAGATCTGCGCCAGGCGCTCCTGTACTACATTTAACATCTGCACATCTTTTAAAAGTTCATCGGCGTTGCCGCCGGTGCCAACCATAGGTTTATGGATCATGAGCAATGCATATTTACTCATCACTACCTGCCGGCCGCCCATCGCAACAACTGATGCTGCCGAGGCGGCCAGCGCATCGATATAGGTAGTAACTTTGCCGGGATATTTTTTAAAGAGATCATAAATGGCAATTGCATCAAACGCGCTGCCGCCTACCGAACTGATGTGTACTTCAACATCGCTGCCAGCTGCTGCCTCAAGCTGGGTTTGTATGTAAGCCGATGATAAGTTGCCTGAACCTATGCAGTCGGTTTCGGTATCGTATAAATAAATTTTGTAGCTCATATTAAGTTGTTTTTGTCCGAAAGTCGGTAAGTAGAAAAGTCCGGAAGTAGGATTGGGGTTTATTATTTGCCCGGAATAGCGGGCGATTTTTTTGATGTTTTGTAATGCCGGTTGGCATATATCAAAGGTCGTGGTTATTGCTTGTTTTAATGGTGACAGTAGTTTGTCAGTGGCTGTGTGAATCGGAATTTGTTGAATTATTTGAATGAATTGAAGTCGCCTTGGCTTATTCTCATCATCATGTTTTTTTTAGTTTCGATGGATTGACCTAACAAATGTCGGCACAAAATTCTTTTAATCTGGTGACAGTGTTTTGTCAGTGGAAGAGTTTTTAGGCTGCTTTCTCAGAAAAACAGTTGAGAGCTCGCCAGATGGTGCGTTCATCTTTATTGAACTTGATTTCGGCCTCAAGCACTGCCTGGTTTTTAGAAATGCTGCGTGTTTGTTGCTGTGCATTTACCCATAAGTAAATTTCACGGTACACAAACACTTTGGTAGTGATGAACCCAGCCTTGTACATAGCCGAGAAAATGCCGTCATCAAACAAGGCGTTGGCGATTTGAATATCCATTTTGGTTAGAGGTTAGAGGTTAGAGGTTAGAGGTTAGAGGTTAGAGGTTAGAGGTTAGAGGTTAGAGGTTAGAGGTTAGAGGTTAGAGGTTAGAGGTTAGAGG
>Ga0163162_10008440_pt1 | contig 10047 bp, 14 predicted proteins | sample S55metaG_FD_115310 | JGI IMG/M metagenome (GOLD analysis project Ga0163162, IMG submission 115310) | Switchgrass rhizosphere microbial communities from Kellogg Biological Station, Michigan, USA - S5-5 metaG | ecosystem: Host-associated > Plants > Roots > Rhizosphere > Soil | place: USA...
AAAGGCTGGCAACCGTCGACAGGATGGGCAAGTCTGACTGCGGTCAAGTCTTGCCTTTTTAATTCCGGTGTTTTGGACATAGAAGTTGCTATGGGCGGAAGTTGGGACGGATCATCAATAATGATCGCAATTTCATCATTGGGATGTTTCCAGTTACGAAAGCGACACTTATCAATCGGCAATAGCTGCCCCGTGTCCAAATCCTGAAACGCGTGTTTGACCGTGACAAGGACGTTGGGCTGAAGCGCTACATTGCCGCTGGCCCGATAGGTATCAATTCGTTTTCCGTCTGCCGAAGGAACACTGCAGACTACGGTGCCCGTACACGCGATCAGTTGAGTTAGATGGGACGCCGTTACGCCAAACCCTTTTCGCAGGGTATCCGCCAGCTCAGAAAGGTCGTGGCGGTTATCGTATTTTTTTAGCTCTTCCTTGTTGTTCGGATCGACTGTGACGCCTTCCGGCGTGATGATGCTCGCCTGCTGCAGTAGCTCATGGGAGACGGCAATGGGCTTGGCATGGGTCAGAGGAACGACGTCAACACCTGCAGATCCGACCAGCGCCGCTAGGGCCAGAGCTCGTCCGATCATTTTACGAGAGCGCCTCATTGGTGTGCGTCGCGTCCAGAAAGTCGCCCTGGAGCGGAAGATAATTCGACGCCCAATTGTCACGATCATAAAGTCGGGCAATCGGGTGCCCAGATTTGGCTGCTGAGGCACCTTGGGCAGTGTGTGCCAGGGCCTGACTTGGCGTCAGGCCCCTTACACAGAGAATGATTACATCGCTCCTTTGCATTCTTTCATGTCGGCCATGGCCTTCTCGGCCTCATCCTTGGTCTTAAACTGGCCCATATTTTTCATGCCAGGTTTCATTTCGGTCACTACCGAGCAGGTATGAGCGCTCGTATCGAGGCCCACATAGTATGGCCCGGACTCCAGAGCAAAAGCGGGCGCGACAAACGCGCCGATCAGAACGGCTGCGACTAGATACTTCCTCATTAGTCGTCTCCTTTAGGTGAACTTGCCGAACGGCAAGCCAAAGGAAAAGCACATTATTTGGTGACCTACCAAATCAATTGTCCGTAAACAGGGTTAACCCGTCTCAAGCTGCTCATCCACCGACCTTCGCCCTAACAGCGATCCTTGCAGCCAGCGAGACACGCTCTCAATACATTCTGACTGACCGAGACAGGCATCGGCTACCGGCTCCGCGCGCCCCTAGGGCGGTCCGTAATTCAATGGCTGCAGCATGGATGGTCCATCGTGGTGGCCTACGTGGTGGGGTTTCTAGTAATGCTGGCGGTGACGGGATGGAGGCCCCAGATTCTGTAATCAAGGTCGCAGGGGCCGTACGTCTACTATTGGCACTTCTGCCTGTCCGAAGTTCACTTGGAAGCGCCCATCTCGCGATCATTCGTGCGGCGGTGTAGGAAAAGCCGCAGGGGAATGGCGAGGGTCCCATGAACCTAAGTTGAGGCTTTGCTTCCGATAACTCTGCTTCCCGGCATTAAAAAAGCAGCATCAAAAAAGCGCTGGCGAGCATGGACGATTATAGGCACTTCTCCCGTGCTGCCCGATGCTCACGCCAGTTAACGCTGAAGAGGCGTACCGCTATTTAAGCCGCCTCAGGCGGGTAAGACGGCTTAAGATCAATCTCAAGGGCCCATCAATGGTTGTGAGTGGCACAGCCTGAAGGAAGACCAAAATGAGCAACCCGGTTTGTGCCGTGATTGGCGTCGGTCCGGGCAATGGCACAGCTATTGCCCGCAAGTTTTCAAGTGAAGGCTACAAGATAGCCCTGTTGTCCAGGAATGAGGATTATTTGAACGAGCTTGCACATGAGTGTGGGGATGCGCGTGCGTATGCCTATGACGCCTTGGATACAACCGCGCCCGAGAAGGTCTTTGGCAAGATTAAACAGGAGCTCGGGAGTGTTGATGTTCTGGTTTATAATGCGGGGTCCGGCATGTTCGGGAGTGTTGATAAGATCAACCTCTCCGATTTCGAAGGCGCTTGGCGGATCAATGCGCTCGGGCTGCTAGCAGCTGTCAAGGCGGTGCTGCCGGATATGCTGGCCGCCGGGAAAGGCAACATTGTCGTCATCGGTGCAACTGCATCCGTAAAACACGGGGCAAACTTTACCGCCTTTACCTCGGCCAAGGCCGCGCAACGTGCCCTTGCCCAGTCGATTGCGAAGCATGTGGGGCCGGGGGGCCTGCACGTCTCTCTGGTGATCATCGACGGTGTGATCGATATTGCGCGCACGCGCCAGATGATGCCGGATAAGGGGGATGAATTTTTCCTCAAACCCGACGACATTGCCCAATCGGTGTTCTTCCTTACTCAACAGCCCAAGTCAGCCTGGACGTTCGAACTCGATGTTCGGCCGTTCGGGGAGAAATGGTAACGCCCCGTTGTCATTGGGGGGCGGCGAATTTCGCGAGAAATTGTTTGACCGCCACCCAATTTTCTTCGGTTCCATCGGGGTTCTGGTCTTCTCGGAGGGTCGAAGATCCATGGACGCCTGCGATCTGCGGAACGAATCGAATTTTTTCGACGGAGGGCGAGGCGTCGAAAATGGATTTAGCCACTGCAATCTCTTTTGGATCCTTGGCTGAGGTTACGAATATGGGTATCGAAACCTGTGCCGCGGCTTTTCGGACGGTTGATGGGCCGCGCAAATACTCGCCGGGTGAGAATGCGAGAATGGCATTAACTTCACGCGGATGACTGGCAGCGAGCAAGAACACCAGAGCCGCCGAATAACTGCTCCCCCATAGGATGATCGGTCCAGTCTCGCCGGAAGATTTGGCCCGCTGCAATGCTGCTTCTAGATCGGGAAGCGCTTCGTCGTAGCCGGTGCTTTTTCCGAGGCGTTTGATGGTGTCGTTGCTCCGCTCCCAAGCGTTACCACCAGATCGTTGATCGATCGCAAGTGCGTTGAACCCGAGCGTGGCCAGCATCGGCCCAATCGTTGCGTATTCCCCGCGATTTGAACCGGCTTGGTGAAACAGCAGGATCAAAGGTTTTGCCTTCGAACCTGCTGAATAATAATCCGCGAACACTTGGACGCCATCTCTGGCCGCGAAGGACACCGCGTCCGCTGCGTGGGTGCATGTCGATGCCATTGCCAATACGGCCGCCAAAAGAAATCTAATGCAAGCAACACTCATCCGAGCATTACAGCCTAACATCAGCACTGCTGTTCACTCGTTAGCTCTTATAATTGAGGAGCTTCTGAATCGTTAGTTCAATCTCATCGTACTGGCCTTCGCCGGAATGCTCGAAGACGATCTTTCCGTTTTGGTCGACGATGTACTGCGCCGGCCAGTACTGATTGTGGTAGGCGTTCCACGTCGCATAGTCGTTGTCTTGCGCGACCGGATACTTGATGCCATGGCGCTTGATCGCGGTCTGGACGTTGCCGGTCACCTTCTCGAATGGAAACTCCGGTGTATGAACGCCTACGACGACAAGCCCTCTTTCTTTGTAGGTGTCATACAATTTCGTGACGTATGGCAGCGTGCGGGTGCAGTTGATGCACCCGTATGTCCAGAAATCGACGAGGACGACTTTCCCGCGCAGATCAGTAATGCTCAGTGGGCCGGAGTTGAGCCAGTTGCTGACACCGACAAAGTTTGGGGCGACGCTTTGAGCCTCGGCAAAGGTAAGCTGAGCGTGGTCCCTTTCCTCGTTGGCATAACTCGCCTGCGCCAATCCCAGCAGACAAGCGATCGCCAACGCAGTCGCACCGACTTTCGATCGAATATTCATGGATTTCTCCTCTTACAGGCCGAGTTGGCCGTTTGGATAGAACTCGGAAAACCATGCGGTGATGAGCGTGTCGTATTGCAGATACGTTGCTACCGCGAAGACAATGATCACCGCGCCAAAGCCCTGCTGCAGACAATGCGAGACACGGGCGATGCACCTGACACGGGTGGTGACGAACTGGCCGCCATAGGCGATTGCCAACATGGGCACGGCGGCACCAACGGCGTAAACTATGAGCAGCAACGCTGCCCATTCGATGTGGGGAGCGGTCGCGATCACAGTTAGGATCGACGCGAGCACGGGTCCGGCGCAAGGAGTCCAGACCAGGCCTAAGGTTGTGCCTAGGACAAAACCGCCGATGTTTCCGTTTTGCGCTCTGATCGGGATTCGATAGACGCGGTCTAGCAAATCGCCAGCGCGTCCTCCTAGCCATTCGAATGGCCTTGGCCAGAGCATCAGGACGCCGAAGATGAATAGAAGCCCGACTGCAACCGTACGAAGTCTATCCGGGTCAATTCCAACTATCCGAGTTATCGCGCTGAAAACGATCGCGACGATCGTAAAGGACGCAACAAAGCCGAGCGCCATGAAAACCGGCCGCGCTTTGCTTGTCTGACCGATGGAAGCGCCAAAAAGGACCGGGAGAACAGGCAACGTACAGGGCGCGGCGACCGTGAGAATGCCGGCAAGGAGAGCGAATAGAAGGGTCACCATCGGGACCGCCAATCAATTCGGGCACGGGCCCTAAATCTCGCCACCAACTCGGTGGCTTCATCGTTATTTCGGATGGCCTCGGCGATTCATTACGCCGCCGGCGTCAGTCTTCGTGAGCAGTCTCCGTCGAGCGATGTTAAGCAAACCGGAAAGCGAGCTCGCCTCATGGGCGAGCCCGCCACCGCTCGGCGGTGTTTGGTAGGCTACTTGTTCATTTCATCTTTTTTCATGCTGTCTTTGGCCATCGTGCCCTTGCCCATGGCATCCTTGCTCATGGTGTCCTTGCCCATGGTGTCTTTGCCCATGGTGTCTTTGCTCGTGGTCTCTTTGCTCATCGTGTCCTTACCCATGGTGTCCTTGCCCATGGTGTCTTTGCTCATAGTGTCCTCCTGGGCAAAGACGCTGGCTTCGTTGGCGTAAGACGCTGGCGCTACAGCCGCGCCCGCGAGAATGACTGTGGCTGCGGCGGGGGCGATGGAAGCACCAGATCGACAGGCAAACATCATGGCGAAAATCCTTCTCTAAGTTGATTGCTGACTACGATGCATTCCTCGTCACGCATGGAAAATGGAGCATCACATCTAATTCGCCCGGCGCGTCGCATTCGTTACCCGGCTCTGTTCAATTTCTTTTGAAGTGGGCTCGACGCGGTCCGTGGAAACCACTCGCCGAGTTTAGCCACGCTCCTTGGCGAGAGAGTGGGCAGGAGGGTCTCCCCGACACTGACTGTCCCAAGCGTTTTCCTGGCAATAGGGATAGTTGACGGCGATGAAACCGTGGTTCTCGCCTGCACTGTACCAAGCTGATGGTTGGCGCGAGCGCGGCAGCGCCAACTAGCGAAGCGGCGGGACCATTGCCGTTTTGCTAAGCATGAGTGTTCTTCAAAACGAGGTGTGATTTGCCTCGCGTGAGAGTGTCACACGACCACTCGTCATCAACTTTCCTGCAAGTGTCGCAGGCTGTGTTCAAAAACCAAAACACGGACGCCCGCTTTAGAAAAGCGAGCGCCCGTAGGGAGGTGGATGTGGTCACGAACCGCCCTAGCGGCTCATGGCGCCAGAGTCCGTGGCATAGTAATTTGGGAACTCGTGAGCCAGAGCGGGTGCGGCAAAAGCGACAACCAGGGCGGCTGCGAGGAAGAGCTTCTTCATGACGAATCTCCTTAGGTAGTGGCCTTCGAATCAAAGCGTTCCAACCGGCTGGCCAGGACGTCCGAGTGAAACATGACAGGTAGTTCGCCTGGCGCGTCGCTTTCGTTACCTACCTCCTGTTCAACTTCTTTTGAGCTGGAGTGAAGGCTGACAACGCGTAGGAAGGCTATCTGCCTGGTAACAAAAGGCGTCGAAGAGTCGTAAATGGAGCAGCAACGCGCACAGGACAGAGATCGGATCTGGGTCGAGTGGATGCGTGCGGCCAACGCCGGCGACGAGATTGCTTATCGTCGTCTATTAGAGGCGCTGGCACCGCTCCTGCGGCAAGTAGTGCGCCGCGGCTTTGCGCATTCGGGATTCGGGAATTGCGATGTTGAAGATGTCGTACAGGAGACGCTGTTGGCCATCCACCTTAAGCGGCAGACTTGGGATGAGGACGAAGCGCTCACCCCATGGGTGACGGCAATTGCTCGCCATAAGCTGATTGACAGCTTACGCCGCCGCGGCCGTCATATCGAATTGCCGATTGATGACCTCATTGATGTCTTACCTGCCGAGATTCCGACAGAAAGGTTATCGAGCCGAGACGCGGAGCGGCTTCTATCGGTCCTTACCGACCGGCAGCGCGATGTGGTGCGCGCCATATCGATCGAAGGGATGAGCGCGCGAGAGGCCGCGGACCGCTTAAGGATGTCCGAAGGTGCAGTGCGCGTAGCCTTACATCGCGGTTTATCAGCACTGGCAGTCAGCTGCAGGGATTTGGACCAATGAGGACAGACGAACTCATCAACACGCTTGTCGCGGATCATGCGGCGCAGCCGGGACCGAAGCCAGTTGGACACGGTCTGGTCATGGCCATCATCGGCGGGCTCGCGATTTCTTCTGCGCTATTTTCGTTAACATTGGGGGTGCGCCCCGACTTCATCTCAGCTCTCGGAACATGGCGCTATGACATGAAACTCGGCGTTAACTTGGTCTTGATGATCGCGGCCACTTGGGTCGCTCTACGCCTGTCGAGGCCTACCGCAACCCCACTAACCGCGATGCGAGCTCTGATGGTGCCCGTACTTCTACTCTTGGCGGCGGTTTTGTACGAACTCGTTACAGTTTCAGTCTCGGCATGGCCATCTCGCGCGATGGGGGTGAATGGGGTGATGTGCGTCGCGAGCATCCTCTTTCTATCGCTTCTTCCTTTGACGGCTACCATCTACGCGCTGCGCCAGGGCGCCCCAACGTCTCCTGCGGTGATGGGGGCGGTGGGAGGGCTGCTGGCCGGCAGTTTGGGGGCCACGGTTTTTGCCATGCACTGCACGAACGACTCGCCGCTGTTTGTGGCGATCTGGTACGCGCTAGCAATCGGTCTCATGTCTATATTTGGCCTATTGGTAGGAAAGCGTGCGCTGCGCTGGTAGCACGCTGAGGCTCTTCAATTCGACGATGTACATAAGGGTTGAAACACCCAGCACATAAGGAGTGTGAAATGACAAAATTTGCGTTGTACGTCCCGCTGCAAGCGAAGCCGGGCAAAGAGAAGGAGGTTGCAGACTTTTTACGTTCGGCCGCGCTTTTGGTGAATGCCGAACCTGGCACCATCTCCTGGTTCGCTATTCAGGAAGGGCCATCCCGCTTCGCCATATTCGACACGTTTGACGACGAGGCCGGGCGCGAGGCGCATCTCAACGGCAAAGTGGCAGCGGCCTTAATGGAAAAAGCCAAGGCCGGTGATCTGTTTGACAAGACACCCGAGATTCACAAGCTCGAAATTCTCGCCGACAAACTTCCTAAATAACTGCAGGGAGTGGGTGCGGGAGTGAGTTCGTCGTACGTCACCTCTGAGACATTGAACCACGAAAGTTTGTGGTGGTTCCTTCAAAACCCCCTGTCGTGTGAACCCTGTAAACTATTGAGCAAGTCGGTTGGCGCCAACCTCCGAGTGTCCGCTTATGGCACATAGCGGACTCTTTGAAGAGGCTCGCCGCATGTCCGCCTTTGGGGGTAAGGCCGACACTCCCCTGTGGGCTGGTTGGGTCGGCTTTGGGGTCGCGCAGCCCTTTGACACTTCATACCCGACGCAATGGACGCATCGGTCGTCCTCGTGACCCCTTACAAGTGGGATGCTGTGCCGTCGTCCTCGTCTGGTCCCTATGGACCAGTGGGCGCTAGGCCTTGCACACGTCCTTCAGGAGCGTGGACTGCTTCGCCATTCCACGAGCTCATCACAAACCTGGGTGAGCTGCTCAACTTTGGCTTGGAAGAGAGACGGAAGGATTTCATGCAATAAGGGCCACGGTATCTGCGCCTCGTATAGGACCCAACGTCTCACGGTTCGGCTGGAAATGCCCAACGCCCTAGCTAATTGGGTCTGCCAACGGTCACCATAGAGCGCCTCGCCGATGCGAGAGAGAAGGGCGACTTGTTGCTTGTCCCGTTCAAGCGCCTTCCACAGAATGTCTGGATCGATCGATGTCATGTCCTAAATTTAGGACAGCGTTCCAAGCCCAAGGCGAGAAACGAGTCCCCAAAACTTTGAAACCCCCAGCTTCAAATTTCTAAGCCCGATAAGCGTAAGTCCCGTTTCTCCGGCCGATCAGCGACCAAGCATTGCCTGCAGGCGCTCGGGGTACCGCTCCCCTTCGACCTGGATCTCCGCCGCCGCCCTCTCGATCTCGGCAAGATCGCCGGCCGTGAGCGCAACATCGGCGGCTCCCAGGTTCTCTTCGAGGCGATGCAGCTTCGTGGTGCCGGGGATCGGCGCGATCCAGGGCTTCTGGGCTAGGAGCCACGCCAGCGCGATCTGAGCCGGTGTGGCGTTCTTCCGGCCGGCGATGCGTCTGAGGAGATCAACTAGGGCCTGGTTCTTCTCCATGGCTTCGGGCGTGAAGCGCGGCAGCATCTTCCTGAAGTCGCCTTCGCCGAGTTGAGTTTCCTTGGACATGGCGCCCGTCAGGAAGCCCCTGCCGAGGGGGCTATAGGGCACAAACCCGATGCCGAGTTCTTCGCAGGCTTCGAGAATGCCGTTGGTCTCAGGGCCTCGGGTCCACAGCGAATACTCGTTCTGAAGCGCCGCAACAGGTTGAACGCCGTGTGCGCGGCGCAGAGTCTGAGCGCTGGGTTCGGACATGCCGAAGTGCCTCACCTTGCCCTCGGAGATCAGCTTCTGGACTGCGCCCGCGACGTCCTCGATCGGCACGTTCGGGTCGACACGATGCTGGTAGTAGAGGTCGATAACCTCGATGCCCAGACGCGCCAACGATCCCTCGGCGGCCTCGCGGATGTGCTCGGGGCGGCTGTTCAGGCCTGTGCTCTGCTTCGTCACCGGATCGATGTCGAAGCCGAATTTCGTGGCGATCACGACCTGATCGCGAACCGGCTCCAAAGCCTCCCCGACGATCTCCTCATTGCTGAATGGTCCATAGACTTCCGCCGTATCGAAGAAGGTCACGCCGCGTTCCACGGCCGCTCGGATGAGGGCCACACTCTCCTGGTTGGCGAGGGCATGGCCATACATGATGTTGAGGCCCATGCAGCCAAAGCCAATGGCTGAAACCTCAAGGCCGCTATTGCCGAGTTTGCGTTTGTGCATGGTGATGCCTTTCGTTTATGGGTTGGGCAGGCCAGAGCGGCCCGAGGAGCGCTCAGCGCGGCGAGATCCTGGTCCTGATCCTAGCTGTTTTAAGTACAGCAGGTTGTCCTCGAGCTGGACAACCTCATGGCAATGGCCGTTTTCACGCGGTTTTTTTAGGTTCAATGAAGATAGCTCGCTAACGCTCCACTAAGGAATGATGTCCGCTATTGGCACTAAGCAAACATGCTAAATGCGCCGACGAATGTCCGCTTTCGGGGGTAAAGCGGACATGAGGCGAACGGGCCCTTATGTCGGCTAATGACCCAAAGCGGACATCAGCATTGACACCTGGGATGGCCCCAGCTCCTTCAGTCGAGTCCCCTCTGTTGAGCTCCCGAAGCTGTCGTGAAACCCTTGAACTCGAAACCGATTGTTGGCGTTTAACTCTCGTCGTGTAGCGGCAAAAAGAGAGCTGCTACTGAGCCCCCAGTCCGCTCAACACTCATTGTGGAACATTAACTGGGAGGACCACTCATGGATATCCGTCTTGTAGTGTTGATCACGGCAGGTTGGTTCGCCGTAAGTAGTGGGCCTGCGAGAGCTGAATTGCAGCCCAAAAATCCTGACCAGGCGCCTATTGCGACGGTGGACCGTTTCAGCGACAGGGCAGGGAAGCTTTTGGTGCGCTCGGCCGACAAGAGATTGCCGAGTCCGACCAGCCTATCGATTTCGACACTCCCCCTTTTAACGTGCTCGGCTTTTCGCCTGCTGGTGAGCCGACTCTCTACTATCATCTAGACGTACAGAGCACCACACCGGCGCCGGTCTACATCTTGTATCGCGA
>Ga0163162_10008442_pt1 | contig 10047 bp, 1 predicted proteins | sample S55metaG_FD_115310 | JGI IMG/M metagenome (GOLD analysis project Ga0163162, IMG submission 115310) | Switchgrass rhizosphere microbial communities from Kellogg Biological Station, Michigan, USA - S5-5 metaG | ecosystem: Host-associated > Plants > Roots > Rhizosphere > Soil | place: USA: Michigan...
CCCGGGCGCGGTGATACTGGCTTCATCAAACACCAACGATTACCTGTTACAAACCGATTATGGATTTAGCGGCTCGGGTGCCGGAGGTAAAAAACTGGGATTAATATTTGCCGACCGTGCAGAAAATGTATCAATAACCGGGTCGGGAATTATAGATGGCAGAGCAGAAGCATTCATGTATATGGATAGGGTACAAGTTAGCACCGATGAAGACAGAAAATATACGCGCCAGGGCAAAGCCTATCTCATTCCGGTAAATGGGAACAAGGAAGCGCCCGTTATGTGGAAAGGCGAATATGCTGACAGGCCAGGCACTCAGATTGTTTTCCATGCATGTACAAAGGTGCTCGTAAAAGACATCATTGTTCGTAATGCCAACGACTGGACATTTGATTTGAATGCCTGCGATAACGTTAAAGTACTGGGAATAACCATTGACAACGACATGAGGGTGCCCAATAGCGACGGGATAGATATGTACGACTCAAAAAATGTAATTGTGGCAGATTGCGATGTACGTGTGGGCGACGATGGCATAGCGGTAGTAGGCAGCAGCAATGTAACGGTAACCAACTGTAGTTTTCACTCGCGCTCATGTGGCATACGCATCGGCTATAATGTGTTTAACGATAATGATTCCGGCAACCTGCTGTTCAATAATATTCGCATTTATGAGAGCAACCGGGGTATAGGTATTTTTCAGCGCCGCAAAGGCAACATCTCCAACATGGTGTTTTCAAATATGATAATTGATACACGCCTGTATCCCGGCGAATGGTGGGGACATGGGGAGCCCATACATATTTCGGCATTACCCGGCCTTGGCAATAAAGAAGTCGGGACTATTAGTAACGTACGCTTTAGCAACATCATAGCCACCGGAGAAGAGGGCATCGTGCTTTACGGATCAAACGAAAGCACACTAAAGGATATCAGTTTCAATAACATACAGCTTACCCTGGTAAAAGGCGCGTTTACGGATGTGAACGCCGGTAATTTTGATCTGAGGGCTGCAAACGATCCGAAACTGTCTATTTTTAAACATGATATCCCGGCTTTATACGCAGGGCATATCAACGGGCTTACCATAAAAGGCTTGGATGTACGCTGGGGCGAGGGGCTGCCGGCCTATTTTACCAATGCGATATGGTGCGATAATTTTAAAAATGTAACCATCATCGGTTTTAACGGCGCCGCAGCACCAAATGCCCCCGCTGATGAAGCGGTAATTACTCTGCGTGCCGGGAACGGCGTGCTGCTTAAAGATATTAAGTCACAAGCCTCCAAACATCAGTTGATTTCACAGAATGGAGTATCGGCAATTGAGATGATTAAATAAATAAATTATCTGATGAGCCGCATTTAAACCATCATGTAATAATTGCATTTGAAGTTTATAAAAGCCTGTTCCTGATCGTTGGAACGGGCTTTTTTGTTTTTGGTTACAACATAATTTCCCTTCCGAACGTATAAAACGCCAATCATTCTTCAGGAATAAGCACAGGGCCCCGAATGTGTATATTAAAGTGTTTTAACAAATTCAAAAGGCTAAATGGACGCCCTTAGTGATAAATAAAATAAGGAAAATCTAAACAAAAGCATGCTTATTCATCACCTGTTCGAACTTCAAAAAAATGAAACGCCCACTGCAATTGCGGTAGTTTTTGGTGATGCAACCTTAACTTATAGCCAATTAGATCACCGGGCAAATAAATTAGCCTCTGCTATATTGGCAAGCTCGCCGGGTTCCTTAATTGTCGGGGTAAGCACCTCCCGCACTGTAGAAACCATCGTTAGCGTTTTAGCCATATTGAAGGCAGGGAAAGCTTATATGCCCCTTGACCCCGATTATCCGCAAGAAAGGCTGCAGCAAATTATAACGGATTCGGGTGTCGACCTTTGCCTTGCTCCAGCCGCACAGCAACAAATTTTTGAGGCGCTTTCAGTAAATGTTTTAAATACCAACGAAGTATTTGAAGCTGCCAATCAAATTGTTCCGACTACCGGTTCAGCTGCGTATGTGTTATATACATCAGGCTCCACGGGTACGCCAAAAGGTGTTTCCATGGGGCATGCTGCATTGGCAAATCTATTGTCGTGGCAAAAAAACAATTCAATATCAACAACGGACATAAATACACTTCAATTTGCTCCGTTAACCTTCGACGTATCATTCCAGGAAATATTCTCAACGCTTACAACCGGCGGCACACTGGTGCTGGTTGATGACGATTTGAGAGTAGACCCATACCGCTTGTTGCGCTACATTGAGGAGCATTCGGTAAACCGGATTTTCTTACCCTTTGTAGTATTGCAATACCTAACTGAAGCCGCAGATGCGGAACAATTTTTCCCTGCGTGCTTAAAGGAAGTAATGACCGCCGGCGAGCAATTGAAAATTACACCGCAGATAGTCCGCTTTTTTAACGCACTGCCCGCCTGTGTTCTATATAATCAATACGGCCCTACCGAAACTCATGTGGTTACACAGCTGAAGTTAGACGGTGATCCCACGCGTTGGCCGATGCTGCCCTCGATAGGTATGCCGATTGATGCTACCGAGATACATATACTGGATGAAGAATTAAATGCATTGCCTTATGGCGAAACCGGCGAACTTTGCGTAGGCGGCGTTAGCCTTGCCGATGGTTATTTAAACCGTCCGGAACTTACTGTCGAAAAATTTATCAATTGGCCGGAGGCACCAAATAAAACTACACGTATTTATCGTACAGGAGATTTGGCCCGCTATATGCCCGATGGCAATATAGAATACCTTGGCCGCAGGGACACCCAGGTAAAAATCAGGGGAAACCGCGTTGAGTTGGGTGAGATTGAAGTATTGCTTAACCAGTTAGTTGATATTCAACAAGCTATTGTAATAGCGCGTGAAGATGTTGTTGGGCAGAAACGTCTCGTAGCCTACCTGGTTTCTGCCAAAAATAAGCCTGATACTGCATTGGTGAGAAATAGCATTGAACAGCAATTGCCCGACTTTATGCTGCCATCTGCTTATGTTTGGTTAAATGAATTGCCTAAAACAACCAGCGGAAAAGTAGACAGGAAAGCATTGCCGAAACCTGACATGAGCCGCCCCGACCTCGCGAATCTGTATAAGGCTCCCTTATCACCAATCGAAAAAAACATAACGGGTATCTGGAGTGATCTATTGCTGATAGATAAAATAGGCGTTGATGACAACTTTTTTCAATTGGGTGGCAATTCTTTGCTGGCCCTTAAAGCGGTTGCCATGATGAAGCAGCAGTTTAATTATGAAGTGCCAATCACCAAGTTATATCAATTCCCTACTGTAAACGGCGTGGTGAACTTTATTGGCGGCGGAAACAAAGTTAGCGTCCCTCTGCCAGCAAAACGGAATAAAACGAAGAGCTTCAACAATGATATTGCCATAATCAGCATGGCAGGCCGGTTTCCAGGCGCTAATACTATAGACGAGTTTTGGGATTTGTTGGCGCAGGGAAAAGAAACAATTAGCTTTTTTAGCGAGGCAGAACTGGATGCGTCAATTCCACAAAATATAAAAAACGATCCCGCTTATGTAAAAGCAAGGGGCGTGATTGATAAAGCAGATGAGTTTGATGCCGGATTTTTCGGCTTCAATCCGCGCAATGCCGAGTTGATGGATCCCCAACAGCGTGTTTTCCTGGAAATAGCCTGGGAAGCATTGGAAAACAGCGGCTATTTACCGCAAAGATATGCAGGCTCAGTAGGGGTATTTGCAGGTACAGGATACAATACCTATTTCACAAATAACGTTTTGGCTCACCCGAACCTGGTTGAAAATGCCGGTCAGTTTAACGTACGGTTATTAAACGAAAAAGATTATATCGCTACCCGCACTGCCTATCAGTTAAACCTTAAAGGGCCGGCTGTCGCTGTTTATTCGGCTTGTTCTACTTCACTACTGGCTATTGCACAAGCAGTTAGCAGTATAAGAGATGGCCAATGTGATATTGCACTTGCAGGCGCTGCATCCATTACGTCACCGCTAAAAAGCGGTCACTTTTACGAGGAAGGATCCATCATGAGCAAGGACGGTCATTGCAGGCCGTTTGACGCTGATGCTACCGGAACAGTATTTAGTGACGGCGCAGGCGTCGTACTGTTAAAAAGCCGCGGAGATGCAGAACGCGATGGCGATACCATTTATGCCATAATCAAAGGCATCGGAATAAATAATGACGGGGCCGACAAAGGAAGTTTTGGCGCACCCAGCGCACAAGGCCAGGCCGACGCGATTGCTACTGCTATCAATGATGCAGGCATCGAGCCATCATCAATCGGTTATATTGAAGCGCACGGTACCGCAACCCCCATGGGCGATCCTATAGAAATTGAAGGGCTTAACCTGGCATTTGGCGTTCAGGAACAAAAACAATTTTGTGCCATCGGATCCATTAAAAGTAATATGGGCCACCTAACGGCAGCGTCGGGTGTCGCGGGACTAATTAAAACAGCGTTGGCACTGTATCACAAACAAATTCCCGCTTCCTTATTTTGTAACAACACAAATCCAAATATCGATCTCGCCGAAAGCCCGTTTTACGTTAATAATGTATTAAAAGACTGGGAATCGGCAAATAGCAGGCGTGCGGGTGTAAGCTCCTTCGGTGTCGGCGGCACAAATGTGCATGTAATATTGGAAGAATTTGAAAACGTTCCGGTAGAAACTGGTGCCACCAAACCTTTGTCCTTAATCACCTGGTCGGCAAAAACCGAAGCCAGCTTAGCTAACTATGCCAAAAAACTCGTCGGTTTTGTTGAAAGCAATGACGATGTTAGTGTTGCTGACATAGCCTATACGCTGCAAAACACAAGGGCCGATTTCAATTTCCGCAAATTTATAATAGCAGGTACCAGGGATGATTTATTGTCGAAACTAAATACAAACATTGATGCGGCTTCATCAAAAAAATTAACCGCGAAAGCTTCTGAGATTGTTTTTATGTTCCCCGGCCAGGGCTCGCAGTATGTGAACATGGGCAGGGAACTTTATGAAAATGAACCCGCTTTTACTGAAGCTGTAAACGAGTGTGTTGGTTTATTAAAAGACACACCGCACGCGGAATTGCTTGGTACGCTATATCCTGTCGCAATTGACGAGAATGTGGCGGAAAATGTTACCAATACATTTTATGCCCAGCCTGCCATATTCATTTTAGAATATGCAATGGCGAAATTATGGATGAGCTGGGGAATACAGCCTGCCGTACTAACCGGCCATAGCATAGGCGAATTCGTTGCCGCCCATCTCGCAGGCGTTTTTGATTTGCAAGACGCACTGAAACTCATATCTGCACGTGCTGAAATGGTGAGCAAGGTATCCAAAGGCAGTATGCTTGCCGTACGGCTCGAAGCGGCGCAACTGGAAAATATCCTGCCAAAGGAGCTATCTATAGCTGCTATTAACAGCAATAAACTTTGTGTAGTTGCAGGCCCGGATAATGCTATCGCAAACTTCTCAATTCGATTAACCGAGAAAAATATAGCGGCCCGGTTGCTGCAAACCAGCCATGCGTTTCATTCGACTATGATGGATGATGTTGTAGCTCCTTTTGAGGCAATAGTAAAATCTATTAAACTAAATCCACCAATAAAACCAATCGTTTCAACAGTAACCGGCGCATGGATGAGCGAGGCCGAAGCAGTTAACCCGGCATATTGGGCAAACCAACTACGAAATACGGTGCGTTTTGCCGATGCGATAAATACTTTACAGGAGGATGAGAATCGCCTGTTATTAGAGGTTGGCCCTGGAAATGTGCTGGCAACATTAGCACGTCAGCAGGTCACTGTCAAATCAACCGTTATTATCAGCGGACTTGAAAAAAACGAAACACTAAGCGAGTACTATTGCGTATTAAGAACGGTGGGCCAACTATGGTTAAACGGCGTAGATATTGATTGGAAAGCCGTTTATTACAACCAAAAAAGGCGGAAAATAAATTTACCGGCGTATGCATTCGATCATAAACGCTACTGGCTCGCCCCGACCCAACCGGCAAACATTATCGAACCGGTTCCCGAAACACCGGAAACACACTCAGAAACAGAAGAAATAATTTTACAGGATAACCTGATGAGAAAACACACCTTAAGTACTAAACTAAAAGAGTTATTTGAAGACGCATCGGGAATAGAGATCGATGAAAGGTCGGCCGATTCCAACTTTATCGAGATCGGTTTCGACTCACTGTCGCTAACACAAATTGCCGCTAATCTCAAAAAGGAATTCGATGTTCCCATCTCATTCAGGAAACTATTTGAAGAATACAATACCATCCATTTATTAGCCGAATATATTGATGCTAATTTGGCGGAGGAAAAGCAAAGCGGCCAACCTGTAAACAACTCCATATTGTCTGTTTTCCCGGCGCCGGGTAATAACGCCGCGCTTGATTCAATTTCTGTGCAAATACAAATGCTGGCAAGTCAGTTAGCGATATTACAAAACCAAAATACTCATCAGGTAGCTGCACCTGTAATCGCGCAGGCTAAGGCGGGTATTCAATATGATTTGACACCAGAAGAACAGGTAGAAGTAAAGAAACCATTCGGCGCCACCGCGCGAATTGAAAAACAAGTACAGGGGTTAAACGAAACACAGCAATCCTTTTTAAACAAATTAACGCTGGATTATAACACCAAAACCAAAGGCAGCAAAGAATATACACAAAAACACCGTGACTACATGGCCGATCCCCGGGTAGTTAGTGGTTTCAGACCGCTAACCAAAGAGGTTGTTTATCCTATTGTGGTAAACAGGTCGAAGGGGAGCCGTGTATGGGATATAGACGGTAACGAATATATTGATGCATTAAACGGATTCGGCTCAAGTTTTTTAGGCCATCAACCCGATTTGGTGAAAAAAGCGGTATTGGAGCAGGTAGAAAATGGCTACGAAGTAGGGCCCCAACACGAGTTAGCGGGTGATGTTTGCAAATTGATATGCGAATTTACAGGGTTTGACCGTGCTGCTGTGTGCAACACGGGCTCTGAGGCTGTTTTGGGCGCCATGCGCATCGCCCGTACAGTAACGGGGCGTTCATTAATGGTCGCCTTTAGTGGATCATATCACGGCATCAACGATGAAGTGATAGTACGCGGAACCAAAAAACTAAAAACCATCCCGGCTGCACCAGGTATTATGCCCGAGGTGGTTCAGAACATGCTTATCCTGGACTATGGTACTGACGAAACATTAAAGATAATTGAAGAACGCGCTCATGAACTTGCCGCAGTGCTGGTTGAACCGGTACAAAGCCGCAGACCCGAATTTCAGCCGGTTGAGTTCCTTAAAAAAATTAGGCAGATCACCGAAAAATCAGGCACCGTATTGATATTTGATGAAGTGATAACAGGCTTCAGGATGCACCCGGGTGGGGCACAGGCTATGTTCGGCATCAAGGCCGACCTTGCCACCTACGGTAAGGTAATTGGCGGCGGCATGCCTATCGGTGCTATAGCCGGTAAAAAATTATATATGGATGCCCTTGATGGCGGCACCTGGCAATATGGCGACGACTCGTCTCCACAGGCAGGGGTAACCTATTTCGCCGGAACTTTTGTGCGGCACCCTTTGGCGCTTGCCGCCGGAAAGGCGTCGTTATTATACATGAAATCGCAGGGGCCGGCTTTACAGCAGGAACTTAACACCCTTACTCAATATTTAGCTAGCGAAATGAATGCGATATGCCAAAAGGAAGGCATACCTCTTTACATACCTTACTTCGGTTCATTATGGAAAATTAAGTTTAAAGAAGAACTCCCTTACGGTGAGTTGCTGTTTACCTTAATGCGCAATAAAGGCATCCATATATGGGACCTTTTCCCATGCTTTTTAACTGAGGCTCACACGAGGGAAGACGTTAATATGATTATCAGTAAATTCCGCGAAAGCGTTACTGAACTTATTGATGCAGGATTTTTCCCTGCTAACAAACCGCAGCAAAATACCAGGGAAGAGGTAAACTCACCAATGGAATCGCCATTTCCCGGCGCCCGGCTTGGTCGCGACAAAGATGGGAATCCGGGCTGGTTTATAGTTGACGTGAATAACCCGGGCAAATATTTACAGGTAAAACTAAATGAAAGTTAGGTTGGAAAACACCAGTCTTGTATACGACGCCCTTCCGGTGGAATTCGATCCGTTCGCAGGGCCTGAAATTTCACTGATTGCCCCCGCTACAGAATCGCAGGTGGAAATATGGACTTCATGCCTTATCGGCGGGGATGAGGCAAACTGCGCTTATAATGAATCGGCGTCGCTACTTTTAACAGGTATCTTTAATAAAAGTGCCATGTTGCGCGCTTTGCAGGAAATGGTAAACAGGCACCAGGCGCTTCGAATGTCGTTTAGTGCCGATGGCTCCAATATCTGCGTTTATAAAGAAATATTACTGAACGTTGATTACCAGGATCTTTCATTATTATCAACTGATGACCAGCATATCACGCTGACTAACTACAATAAAAAAAATGCCCTAACGCCGTTTGACCTGATGCAGGGGCCGCTTTTCAAAGCAGCCGTTTTTACGCTTGCTGAACATGAGCATTATTTAACATTTGTTGCCCACCATATAGTATGTGACGGATGGTCGATAGGTATTATGATGCAGGACCTGGGAACACTTTACTCAGCTTATGCCAAAGAAGAAAATGTTCTTTTATCCCCGGCGCCGCTTTTCAGCGAATATGCAACTGAACAATCAAAACTTCAAATAACTACATCCTATAAAGAAACCGAACAATACTGGCTTGAGCAATTCAACGGTAGCGATCATTTGCTCAACATCCCAACGGATTACCCCCGGCCGGCGTTAAGAACCTATAAAAGCCGCAGGGAAGATTTCATTTTAGACGGTGCATTAGCTAATGAAATTAAGAAACTTGGCAAGAGTACAGGCAGCAGTTTCGTAACCACACTGCTGGCAGCCTTTGAGGTTTTTTTACAACGCTTAACCGGCCAGGACGAAATTATTGTTGGATTACCCGCAGCAGGACAAGCTGCCACTGACAACTACCGGCTGGTAGGGCATTGCGTAAACTTGCTTGCTTTAAGAAGTTGCCCCCGGGGCGACCTCTCGTTTAAAGAGTATTTAAAACAGCGAAGAACTGCCGTACTTGATGCATACGATCATCAATTGTTCACTTTTGGTAGTTTACTAAAAAAATTAAATATCCCACGCGATCCGTCGAGAGTCCCCTTAGTACCTGTGATGTTTAATATCGATATGGGGCTTGATGACGACGTAGCTTTCTATGAACTGCAGCACAAGTTAATCAGCAATCCACGTGAGTACGAAAACTTTGAGATATTCCTGAATATAGCCGGAAAAGAAGAATCGCCCACGCTGGAATGGTCATACAATACCCAGTTATTTAAAGGCTCAACCATCAAACGCATGATGGATGATTTTAATTTCTTACTGGGTAAAATAGTAAAGAATCCTGAAATATTGATCAGCGACATTCCTGCATCAAACACAGAAGAACTATTATTAAAGCTGACTGCCTGGAATGATACAGGATGTCCTTATCCAAACCACCTTCCGCTCAACCGGCTAATAGCAAAGCAGGCCAGGGAGCATCCGGATAAAACAGCCGTAACATTCGGGAAACAAAAAACAACTTACAGCGTGCTCAATGGTCGTGCAAATCAACTGGCGGCTGTTCTTATTAATAACGATGTAAAAAAAGGCGACAAGGTTGCGTTGGCACTCGACAGGTCGGCCGAAATGGTTATTGCCTTATTAGCGATAATGAAAGCCGGGGCGGTCTATGTCCCTCTCGATCCGCAGTTCCCGTTAGATCGTGTTAATTATATGCTTGCAGATTCGCAAGCTGTAGTTTTATTAACGTCAAAAAAATACCGGGGCATTTATCAATCCACGGCAAAAGAGGTGTTGATACAAGAGGAGTTGCTTTCACTGGACCTTAGCTTAGCAACTGATCCGCTGGTGGAGGTCACCGGTAACGATCTGGCGTATATATTATATACTTCCGGCTCAACCGGTATGCCCAAAG
>Ga0163162_10008444_pt1 | contig 10046 bp, 6 predicted proteins | sample S55metaG_FD_115310 | JGI IMG/M metagenome (GOLD analysis project Ga0163162, IMG submission 115310) | Switchgrass rhizosphere microbial communities from Kellogg Biological Station, Michigan, USA - S5-5 metaG | ecosystem: Host-associated > Plants > Roots > Rhizosphere > Soil | place: USA: Michigan...
CTGGTCAGCGCGTTGACAGCAAGAACCCGTACATTGCGGGCGACGAATATCTTGAGTGGCTGAAAGGGCGCGGACGCGATCCAAAAGAAAAACTGGTCATTGCTTCGGATGCACTGGACGTAGACGACATCCTCGGCCTGCATGCCTACTTCGGAGGGAGGCTCGCAGGTGGCGCTGCAACCAGAGATTTCCGCGGCGCAGCCGATTTTCTGGATCGCGGTAAGTGGTCACCCGGGCGGCGGGTCAGGTTTAGTGCCGGCTGGGGTACGCTGCTGACGAATGATTTCCGCGGCTGCGATCCGGCGGGCGGCAGCGGATTCGATCCTGTCAGTTTGATTTGCAAGGTGCATGACGTTGATGGACGTCCGGCAGTCAAGCTCTCGGACAATTATTCGAAAGCCATGGGGCCGCCGGAAGAAATTGAGCGCTACCGGCATGTATTTGGCACGGCCGGTGTCAGCAACACACCAGTGATTGCATAGGCTGGGCAAAACAGCCTTCGGCTGTCTATGTTGCTTTTGGGTGGAGCAGCGCTTAAGCGGAACGTTGCCATAGGGAACGATGAGCGGCTTCAGCGAGGTACCTCGGGGTTAAAGCCCAATACACACCCAGCTCCATATGCAGGCCTGAAGCCCGCTCCACCAACGCTCTAGCTGCCCGAAGGCATGCTCGACCCTGCGGCGCTAGCGGCTGTCCCACATGTCTTGTGGCGAATCAAATGTTTCAGCTTTTGCTACGTTCGTGATCGGGTCGCACGAGCGTGGCGCTCGCGCCTACATCTCACTCATCTGTGCTACACTCCGGCAGATTTTTTTCAAATCTTCCTTCTATGTCCAGGGGTCACACGGATGAATCCTCGGCCGCGCTTTCGGCTCGTCGCAGCAGTCCTCTTTTTGTCATCGGCACTTCTTTCGCTTGCTGCGGCGCAATCCACGCCTGCCGCGCCACATCCCATCACAGTTGACGATTATTTTCAGGTGAAAGATGTCGATGACCCGCAGATCAGTGCGGACGGGAAGTGGGTCGCCTATACCGTCTCTACCGCGTCGCTGAAAGAGGACGAGAACAAGTCGCGCATCTGGATGGTGGCGGCGGCCGGAGGCGACGCGGTCCCGATGACCTCCGAGGAAGAATCGTCGGACCATCCGCGATGGAGTCCGGACGGAAAGTTTCTTGCGTTTCTGTCGAAGCGCGACGAAGGCAAGCCCCAGGTGTGGTTGTTGGATCGCATCGGAGGCGAGGCCCAGCCATTAACCGAGACGATCCAGGACGTCAAAGAGTTTTTCTGGTCGCCGGACAGCCAGCGCCTGGTTCTGGTGCTGCAGGATCCGTCTCCCGAAGATTTGGAAGCGGCAAAGCAAAAGGCCCAGGAGAAGAACGAGAACAAGGAGACGAAAGACAAGAAGCCCAAAGCGGCACGTCCGTGGGTAGTCGACCGGTATCAGTTCAAGGAAGATGAGATTGGATATCTCGAGCGCCTGCGCACCCATCTTTACGTCTTCGATATCGTGGCCAAAACGCTGACGCAGGTCACGTCGGGCGACTTCGATGACGAGCATCCGGCGTGGTCGCCTGACGGAATGTTCCTTGCTTTCAGCAGCAAGCGCACCGGACCGGACCCCGACCGCAACTACGACTCCAACATCTTCGTTGTGGCCGCTGACAACACCGACAAGGGCGCGCACCCGACGCAGGTCACGACCAGCCCGGGCCATGACGATTCCCCGGCGTGGTCCCCGGACGGGATGTGGATCGCCTATGTGACGTAACCCGATCCTAAACTTTCTATTTACGGAACGAATCACATTGCGGTTTCACCGGCCGGCGGCGGCGCGGCGAAAATCCTGACCACCGCGCTCGACCGCACCGCGAGTGAGCCCCATTTCTCGCCGGACGGAAAATCCATTTATTTCATCGCCGACGATGATGGAACGCAGAATCTTTGCAGCATTCCAGCCGCCGGCGGTGAGGTCACGCGTCCCATTGGCGGGCGCCTGATGCTCTATGCCTACTCGGTTGCTAAGTCGGGCGAAGTGGCGGCGCAGGTTACGACCCCGGATCGTCCCAGCGAGATTTATACAATTCCCGGCGGCAAGCTCACTCAGATCTCGCACACCAACGACGCTTTCATTTCTCAGGTGAAGCTGACTGCTCCCGAGTATGTGAAGTTCAAGAGTAAAGACGGCACTACTGTTTCAGGCTATCTCTACAAGCCGATCGATTACGTGCCGGGAAAGAAATATCCAGCTATTCTTCGTCCCCATGGAGGACCGGTCTGGGCCTACTACGCGGAGTACACGCACCTGGCGCAACTCTTCGCCGCAAACGGTTACGTGGTTTTATATCCCAATCCTCGAGGCTCGACCGGCTATGGACAGGCTTTCGCCAAAGCGATCAACGCTGATTGGGGTAACAAGGATTTTCAGGACGACATGGCCATGGTCGACTACGCCGTCGCGCAGGGACTGGTCGATCCCGACAAGCTGGGTGTCGGAGGATGGTCGTACGGCGGCATCTCGACGGACTTCATCATTGCTCAGACCACACGCTTCAAGGCGGCCATCTCGGGCGCAGGCTCGGCGCTCTTTGCATCAATGTATGGACACGACCGCTACATCCGCGACTACGAACTGGAACTGGGATATCCGTGGAAAGACAAAGCGGTCTGGGACAAGGTCTCACCTTTCTACAAAATCACTAACGTCACCACGCCGACGCTGTTCATGGGCGGCGATATTGACTGGAACGTGCCGATCCTCGGCGGCGAGCAGATGTATCAGGCGTTGAAGAGTCTGGGACGGGAGACCGAACTGGTGGTCTATCCCGGGGAATATCACGAATTCAAGTCGCCGTCGCACCTCAAAGACCGCTTGGAGCGCTACCTGGCCTGGTATGCCCACTACGTGAAAGCTGATGGGACACCGGCACGACCGGTGGTGGCGGCCAAATAGAACCACGTAGGACAGCCGCCCCGCGTAATGGGCGCCCCGTCCTCGTCGTTCCGTTTTTCGGAAGACAGGCCGGGTATTTTTTGGAACGACCATCGTGACGCCTCATCGGCGCACCCACCCAGCCACCCACCCTGTCTCTCCAAACACCGGAGAGACGAGGGTGGGGCACTCACACGTCTGCAATTTGAGATTGGTAAATGCGCTGTCGAGCTATGCTCGACCAGGACAGCCGAGGGCGGCTGTCCCGACGTGGCCCAAGGTGTATCCTAATAGGGTTATGAAGCTGTTTGATTTTCTGAAATCCGTAAAGGCCCCGGAGCACCGGTTGGCTTGGCTGTTAGCAATTGCGGTCGATGCCATCCAGATCGGCTTTTTGCCGTTATTTGCTGCCGGAGGATTGTCGCCGGCGGATGTTGCCCTCGATGTCCTGGCAGCGCTGGTTTTGGTTGAACTCCTGGGATGGCATTGGGCGTTTCTGCCGACGATAGGGGCGGAACTGATTCCTGGATTCGATCTGTTTCCTACCTGGACGGCTGCGGTCTTCTTCGTGACCCGGGCGCGGGTCCATTCGGGCGAGCCCGAGATTTTGCCTCCGGGGCCGGCACCGGCGCGCCGGCCATAAGGGGCTCCCTTCTTTCGCCCTTTCAGGGCTTTGATCGTTTCTCTTGCTGACCCATGGCTTACGCCATGGGCTCTATTCTGGCGCCGCTTCGCGGCTTTTGAAGGCCGGGCCTTGACTTGAACCGTCGGCCCACATGGGAGTAGCGGAATATATACAGGAGCACCAGGGAAGACGAGGCACAGACCCACGGAGTCTATCTGGATTTTCTCTGTGCCTCTGTGGTGAACCGAATTCTGGGAGACACGCAAAAACCGAAACGCCCGGGACTCGGTTAAGTCCTGGGCGTTCGTAGAACAACCTCTCCCCCGAAAAGCTGTTCTTGCAGACAGTTTTGGCGACTCAGTGACGATATGTTGCTGTCTCTGAGCTTGTAAGTTCAGCGGGCTTGAAACACCACCGACTCACGCACCTGTCTTGATATTCGCAGTTTGGGTGCCAAAGGCGGGTTTGTGTAAGTTGTTGTTTCAGAAAGGCTTCTATCGTCGAAAAGACGGGCCGTGAAGGAGTATGCGCAAAGATTTGCATCTCCTTGCCTCCACTCGATCGGGTCTTACCCTACTTTGTAGGTGTGTAGCTCATTCCCAGTTGGTCGAACAGGAAGCTAAGTACGTCTGCTTCCTCCTCGATTCCTTCATCGAGCGCAGTACCAATCCCGTGTCCGGCGCTGGCTGATGTTCGCAACAGGATGGGATGCCCTGAACTTGATGCAGTCTGCAGGCGGGCTGTCATCTTACGCGACTGCATGGGATTCACCCGGTGATCGTTCTCGCCCGTGGGAAAAATAATGGCGGGATATGCGGTTCCATCCTTGACGTGATGATACGGCGAGTAGGCGTACAGGGCCTTGAACTGGGAGGGATCCTTGACTGTGCCGAACTCGGTCACGTTGAACTGGCCGTTGGGATCGAGTTCGACGCGCAGCATATCGTAAATTCCGACGTAGGAAACAACCGCACGGAAAAGGCCGGGGTGCTGAGTGAAGGCCGCGCCCATGAGCAATCCTCCGTTGCTGCCGCCGAGGATGGCCAGATGCGCCGGCGAGGTGTACTTGCGCTCAATCAGGTGCTGGGCGCAGGCGATGAAGTCATCAAAGACGTTTTGTTTCGTGGTCAGCCGGCCTCCCTGGTGCCATTCCTCTCCGTATTCGCCGCCGCCGCGCAGGTTGGCGATGGCATAGACTCCGCCGTGGTCAAGCCAGATGCGGTTAAACGATCCGAGAAAATACGGCGTCATGTTGATGCCGTATCCGCCGTAGCCCTCGAGGAGGGCGGGATTGCTGCCGTCGAGCTTGGTGCCCTTGCGTCGAACTATGTTGAGTGGAACTCGTGTGCCGTCCTTCGAGACGGCAAATTCGCGGACGACCTCGGTATCGTCGAAGTGGACGGGAGAAGTCCCAAAAAGCGCGGTGCGAGTGGATTTGCCGGAGGCGGCATCAAAGCGATACCAGGCGGAGGGCTCCAGGTAGGTAGCAACCCGAACCAGCACGTCGCCGCCTTGAGTCGGAACCATCTGGTCGATGGCTGAGACTGCAGGCAGCGGTGGTGCGTTGAGGGGACGCCCTTCCAGATCAAATAGGCGAAGGCGCGAAGGTCCGCCTAAAAGATCGGCGACGTAGAGGTGCCCCGGAGCGGGAGCGAAATCATCAATCGAAGCGCGCTCGCTTTCGTCTGTTCCAGAGCCGGAACTTTGCGGGACGATCACCTTGGCATCGGCGAGATCGAGATGTGCCACCGGCAGGCGCAGGATCTGGCCGCGCTGCGCGTTTTTGCGGGAGAGCAGGTACAGTGCAGCGACCGGGCCGGGTTTCACGGAGACGATCCCGTCAGCAAAATGCGTAACCTGGGTCCAGTGCCCGCTCGCGTCCATGACGTAGTGGGCAAACTCGCCGCCATCGCCGTTGCCAACGGCGGCAATCAGCCACTTGCCATCGTCACTGGATTGCAACTTGATTTCGGCGATGCGGGGGAAATCCTTGCCGATGACGTATGTGTCGTGGCTGGTATCGGTGCCGAGGCGGTGAAAGTAAACCTGTTGATAGAAATTGGCGTCCTCGGGCGGACGCTCGTTGCCGCGCGGATAACGGGTGTAGTAGAAGCCAGAACTGTCCGCCTTCCATTCGAGACTTCCGCCCGCGGTGGCAAAGTTGACGCGAGGCACCACGTCGGAGAGGGAGAGTTCCTTGCCGGTGGCTACTTCGAAGATGTGGGCCGAGCTGTCTTCGGATCCATTTTCGGATAGCGCGGCAGCAACGTATTTTCCATCCAGTGAGGGAACGTAAAAATCCACGGCGGTCGAGCCTTTGGAACTCGATGCGTTGGGATCGTAGATGATTTTGGCGCTGCCGGGATCATCGGCCGATGACAACGCCACCAGCACGGGCTGCTGCTGAGGCGGCTGGTATCTCATAGCGAACAGTACGCCGCCGCGATACCGCAGGCCGTAGTACGAGGCGGAACTGGCGCTGACCGCCTGCTTAATCTGCTCCTTGATGGCCGGCCGCGCTGACAGATGGTCGAGATACTCGCGGCTGCGCGCATTCTGTGCCGTGCTCCATTGCTTGACTTCAGGGTCGTCCCAATTTTCCAGCCAGCGGTATTCGTCGGTGATCTTAACGCCCTGATACTCGTCGGTGACCGGCCGCTTCGGGGTCGCCGGTGGCGGGGGAAGCGAGGGGCTTTGGGCTCCGGCGACCAAATTCAGAAAAAGAATTACGAGTACAAGGCGGCAAGAAGCGGTGACTTTCATCTAAGGCCTTTCAGTAACGGGCGAACCAGCAATTCATAGGAAGGGGGCAAGGTTCTTGTGACGGCGCACATTTTATCTCAACCGGTTGTGCGAGACGGGGTTTGGCTGAATCTCGTGGTGCTCCAGTTCAAAAATCCCCATAGTCTTGTCATTCCGAAGCGCGCCATTGTCGCGAGAGGAATCTGCTTTTGAGCTGCCAGAAGCAGATTCCCCGCCGATAGAACCGGCTTCGGAATGACAAGGAGTCGTGCGGTTTGCGCCAACCTCGGCCACTGTCCGATATCAGTTGTGTAATGGTTTTGGTGCCGTACCGGACATCAAATCGACAAATATCTTGTAAAACTTTTCCAGGTTGAGCTCATCCTGAACGTGAACCAGTTGCTCGCCGAGCCCGGGCTGTGAGCCTGGCGCCCAGACCAGCACGTTGCCGTAGCCCGCCGCGTGCGTGATGTCGATATCCATGTACAACGTGGTTTCTTTCGTGATGATGCTGGGATCGAGCCACGCGGCTGCGGCGAGTTCGTCCCACAGGAATTCTTCGTCGGCATACTTCGCGATGTATTGCGCGGACGGGCTGGGCGACTTTGCAATTTCCGCAATCATCGCCTTGGTCATGCGGGTCTTGACCGAGATGTCCACGGTGGTGATGGTGATCTTGTGCCAGGGTGAAGTCAGCACCATGTGGACCGACTCGGGGTCCCACCAGAAATTAAACTCGCGGCGGTTTTCCGTTTGCCACTCCCGCTCCACGATCGGAGCGATGCTTCCGCCCATGATCACGAGTTCCTGCGCGAGGTCGGCAACCTGCGGATCGAGGCTCAGGGCCTGCGCGAGATTGGTCAACGGTCCGCCAGCGTAAATTGTTACCTCGTGCGGATATTTGTGGACCATGCGGATAATGAAATGTGCGGCGTCTTCCGTAGCCGCTTTGGTGGTGGGATTGCGCTCGGGCAAATCGGGGACCTCATTCGGAGCGTGATATCTTCCGCGCTGTCCATCTCCCGTAGGATCGCGGTTCCACGCGCCTTTGTAATTCACCTTGCCGTAAAGCGCTTCCCATCGCTTGATGGTTTCCTCACGGTTGATCAGCGGATAAATCGCACCGGGATAAACCGGCACATCGGTGCGACCGATGATCTCCAGCATTCGTAATGTGTGCGCCACTTCCTCGTCACGCCACATGTCGCCGCTGACAATCGTGATCCCCAGGGCGTCAACATTCGGTGACTGCAACAGGACGATCATGGATTGCTGGTCGGTGGTGGCAGGACCGCGAGCGTCTTGATCGATGATCACTTTGCGGCGGGATTGGGCGGAGGCAGGTGAAACAAGAAAAATTGCGATGATCGCGATTGAGACGGCAGACAAACTGGTTTTCAGACGCATGGCGACGTGGGCTCCTGGGAGAGGATCAAAATTGTTCGGATGAGAATACACCGGGGTACGGAGGCCGGGTTTAGTACGGACGACAACGATTGCGCATTCGCTTAGCAACTATAAGTCATCCTGAGGGACAGAGTCTCGGACAATTCCTGAAAACCATGAACCACGAAGGACACAAAGGTACACGAAGGAAGGCCCAAGCTTCGAGCCTTCGTCATACTTCGTGTCCTTCGTGGTTTTTCGTCCGGCAGAATGAAAACTGGTACTACTTTGGCCTGGTGATTGCGCCTTCCGATGCCGATGAGACCAGCGCTCCATACTTCGCAAACACGCCGGTTGGATAGCGCGGTTGCGGCGCCTTCCAATGGGCCATCCGCTGGCGCAGGGCGGCGTCGCTGACTTCGACTTCGAGAACGCGTTGATTGATATCAATGTGAATGGTGTCGCCTTCGTGCACTGCGGCAATCGGTCCGCCCAAGGCGGCTTCGGGTGAGACGTGTCCCATCATCAGGCCACGTGTGGCGCCGCTGAAGCGGCCGTCGGTTAGAAGAGCTACTGATCCGCCGAGGCCTTCGCCGACAATCGCTGCAGTCACGCTCAGCATCTCGCGCATTCCGGGACCGCCCTTGGGCCCTTCGTAGCGGATGACAACCACGTCGCCCGCCTTGATGCGCTTTCCGGTGACTGCCGCCATGGCGTCTTCTTCCGATTCGAAAACTCGTGCAGGGCCGCGATGGCTCAGGCGTTCGTGGCCGCTGATTTTTGCGACACATCCTTCGGGCGCGAGATTGCCATGCAATATCACGAGGCCACCAGTCTTCTTCAGCGGCTTGTCCAGAGGCGCAATTACTTCCTGGCCCGCGGTTTCGTTGGCCTTGGCGCCCTCGGCTCCCAAAGTCTGGCCTGAGACTGTAATCGAATTCTCATGCAGATATTTGCCTTCCAACATGCGCTTTACCAGCAGGCCGATACCTCCGGCGCGATGCATGTCAGCAGCCACAAAACGTCCTGAGGGCTTGAGATCGGCAAGCACCGGCGTGCGCTCGCTGATTTTCTGGAAATCATCGATGTGTAGTGGAACGTCAGCTTCGCGCGCGATCGCCAGCAGGTGCAGCACAGCGTTGGTCGAACCGCCCGTAGCCGCAACGCCCGCGATCGCGTTGTCGAAAGCATGGCGCGTGAGAATGTCTTTCGGACGAACCCCCTCGCTCAACAGCTTCATGACAACAGCGCCGCAGTCGTATGCAATCTGATCTTTTTGTGGATCCATGGCGGGAACGCTGTTGAAGCCCATGGGAGAAAGTCCAATCATTTCCATCGCGGTCGACATCGTGTTGGCGGTGTACTGGCCGCCGCAGGCACCTGCCGCGGGACAGGCCACACCTTCCAGTTCATGCAGGTCGGCGTCAGTCATTTTGCCCGCCGCATTCGCGCCTACGGCTTCGAATACATCCTGAATGGTGACGTCCTTGCCACGAAAATTGCCGGGTGCAATCGTGCCGCCGTAGAGGACAAGCCCGGGAATATTCAAGCGTGCCAGGGCCATGGCTCCGGCGGGAATGGTTTTGTCGCAGCCTACGACGCAAACCACGGCGTCGAACATTTGTCCGCGGCAAACCAGTTCGATGGAATCAGCGATAAGCTCCCGGCTGACCAACGAAGCCCGCATGCCTTCCGTACCCATGGTCTCGCCGTCGCTGATCGCGATAGTGTTGAACTCCATTGGTGTACCGCCCGCGGCGCGGATACCCTCCTTCACTTTGGCGGACAAGCGCCGCAGGTGAAAGTTGCACGGCATGGTTTCAATCCAGGTGTTGGCGACGCCGATGATGGGTTTGGCCAGATCGCTGTCGGTAAATCCGATGGCCTTGAACATGGCGCGGGCCGGGGCCTGATCGCGTCCGTCAGTGATGCCGCGACTGATGTGTTTGAGATCCATGAGAGAAAGATTATGACAGAGAACGATGAGTCTTTGGAACTCGGGGGCAGCGGAAGATATTGGGCCTTTCTTTGCGACCTTTGCGGAATCCTCTGCGTACTTTGCGGTTCAGGCTTTAGATTTGGATTTGGTTACAACAAACCCTTTACCGCAAAGGACGCAAAGAAAATCTGTGTTTGACCAGTTGGCAATATCGTTTCAGGCTGTATATTCTTTCCGCGATGACTCGCGACACTACAGTTGATTCGCGGCAGGAAATCCTGCGCACCGCTGCCCGCCTGTTTCAGCAGCAAGGTTATGACGCCACTTCAATGAACGACGTGGCTGCTGCCCTTAAGCTCAGCAAAGGCGGTCTGTACCATCACTTCCAGAGCAAGGAAGAAATCCTCTTTAACCTGATGAATCA
>Ga0163162_10008445_pt1 | contig 10046 bp, 10 predicted proteins | sample S55metaG_FD_115310 | JGI IMG/M metagenome (GOLD analysis project Ga0163162, IMG submission 115310) | Switchgrass rhizosphere microbial communities from Kellogg Biological Station, Michigan, USA - S5-5 metaG | ecosystem: Host-associated > Plants > Roots > Rhizosphere > Soil | place: USA...
TCGTACCCGTTTTTGTTGGCGTCCCAGCCGGAGTAGAAACCGTCGGCGAAGGCAAAGTCCTCGCGGACGATGAAGGTGAAATCCGTGTAGTTCTTGACGTACTCGTGATTAATAAGATCGTTGTCGAGCAGGTACTTGATGACGCCGCCCAAGAAGATGATGTCGGTGCCCGAGCGGATCGGCACGTAGAGGTCTGCTACCGCCGCGGTGCGCGTGAAGCGCGGATCGACCACGATCAGCTTGGCATTGTTGTGTTGCTTCGCTTCGATGACCCACTTGAAGCCGCAGGGATGCGCCTCGGCCGCATTGCCTCCCATCACCAGCACGACATCGGCGTTCTTGATGTCGACCCAGTGATTCGTCATCGCTCCACGGCCGTACGTCGGGGCAAGACCTGCCACCGTCGGGGCGTGTCACACACGAGCCTGGTTGTCGAATGCCACCATGCCGAGACTACGCACCACTTTCGCCGTCACGTAGCCGGCTTCGTTGCTGCTGGCAGAGGCCGCCAGCATGCCGGTCGTGGTCCAGCGATTCACGGTTTTACCGTCGGCTGTCTTGGCAATGAAGTTTTGGTCGCGGTCGGCCTTCAGCAGCTTCGCGATGCGATCCAAGGCATCGTCCCAGCTGATGCGCGTCCACTCCTTGGAGTTCGGCGCCCGATACTCCGGGAAGCGTAGACGGCTCTTACTGTTGACGAAATCCAGCAGCCCTGCGCCTTTCGGGCACAGCGTGCCGCGGTTGACCGGATGATCGGCGTCGCCCTCAATGTGATAAATCGAAGGGCGGGCGTTCTTCGCGCCGTCGCCCAGGCTGTACATGAGTACGCCGCAGGCAACCGAGCAGTAGGGGCAGGTGTTGCGAGTCTCGGTGGCCCGCGCCAGCTTGAACTGACGCACTTCCGCGAGCGCAACCTGTGGAGTAAAGCCGAGTGCCACGAGGCTCGAACCGGCAATGGCCATGCCGGTGATCTTCATGAACTCGCGCCGTGTAACTTGCGCCATAGACCCTCCCCGCGAGAACCTTTTCAGAGTATAGAGCCGTGCTCGTTGTTGCGACAACCGCCAGCATGGCGACCAGCCTGGCGCCGACGCTGTGGCCCCGTTGCCCGCAGGTCCGATTGCAAAAGGTCGACTAAATCATGCCAATTGGCGCGGCCTCCAGCGTTCAATTTGAACGTCTAGCCGGTTTTCGGCAGCCACAGCAGCGGATTGCTACGGGTGCGATGATAGCCCGCTTCGCCGAGCAGCAAATCAAGGGCCACGCTCGCAATGTCATCGGCCACCGGTTCAACGCCCGCGTCCTTTTCTTGGTAGAGGATTTTGCAATATCCGCGGCATTGCTCGCAGGTTTCCGCGCGCACCGCGGCAGCGCCCGCGTCGGCGATGGGACTATCCGCGGTGCTGCTTGCCACGGATTGATAGGCGATGTGCTTTCCGGGCGCGCCGCACTGCGTGCATTGCACGCGAACCATGTGCCACTCGGTCGCGCATAGTGCGCAGTGCAAGTAGCGATACCCGCTGTACGGTGGCTGCGCGCATACCGTGCTGGCCACCGGCAGCGTGCCGCAAAGCGGACAGATGCCTGGAATATCGAGTGTATTGACCTTGTCGGCTACGAAGCCGGCGGCGAGCGCGGCGCCGTGCACTTGCAGCGCCGCCGTGATGAACAGCGCAGCACTTGCGTCGACGTCATCGCTCTTTGCGCCGAGTAACGACATCGCCTGTGTCTCGAGCCAGGCGGGCGTCGCCTCGCGGATCACGGCAATGCTTTGCGCGACACCGGCGGGGAAACCTGCGTGGGCTGCGATCTCGGTGCACAGGAACTCGAGCGTTTCTCGCCAAGGCTGCCGGGGTAACCAGACTGAGGCTTGAATCGGCGGCATGCCGTGTTCGCCCGACCGGGCAATCTCGGTCTCCGTGGGCAGCGCCAGGGTCAGTTTCAAAAGCGCTGCTTGCTGTGCATCCACCAACACGGCGAGGAACTGCATGTAGTCACCCAGTGACGCACCAACACTGAGTTGGCGCAGGCGCGCCGCCCGTTTCGCGAACACAAAGCCGCGCTCCGGCAATCGCACGCGCGGTATGGATCGCTGCGCGAGGGTCTCAATTTGGCCGGGTTCGAGGACATGTTGAGCCATAATCAATGGCCTCTCATGGGCCAGTCTCGTCGGCGTGGGTCAGTAATTGAGGGTTCGTCTGGCACGCCAGCACGAATTCGCGCACCTCGCGCGCGCGCCAAGGCGTGCCGGTACGCGACCCAAGCCTGATCGAGCGAATCGCGGCGCAAGTCGGCGGGCGCAAAGAGGAGGGCGCTCGGCAATTTAACCTTTCCATTGGGCACCAAGAGAAGCATCGCCTGGGGGCTCTCCGCCTGGGCATTTCCATCAAAATATCCCCAGGATAGGTCAAGAGTGCGACGCCTGTTTCCCGGGCATCAAGGTGTTTCGACAGAGCAGCCACCGCCGGATCGCCACTCTCCACCGCCGCAGGCAATCTTATCCCAGCCTGTCGCGGCGCGTCCGATGCGCATCAGAGGGCCGGTGATGAACGCGCTGCAGCCCATGGATGCGGCCAAATTCGCAGGTCGCGACGATTCCCTGGCCGTTGAGGCTCGTGGGCGTAAAAACCAATGGCGGTTGCAACCCGCGTTGGACAAGCTTCGCGATGGCGGCGGCAGGCGCAGCGAAGCTCGTTCCCGGGGGTACGCCCTCGTGGTGGCGGCGGTGGCGTCGTCAACCGAAATTTGAAGGCATTGCACCTTGACCGGAACCTTCGCCGCTCCCGGTCCGATGGTGACCCCGCGCGTTCGCCCTTCCATGACGACGCCAACATGACTGACCGCCGGAGATGCCGCGGCACCCGCGGGCGGGCAATGGGCCGCCGGCGGAGCCGGCAGCGCGGTGGGGGATGTCAACGTCAAGACGCCCGTGGCCTCCGGCGCCGACAGCGCTGAAGCCGGCATACCAGGTGCGCAACCGGCAACGACAAGTGCATTCAAGGAGATGGGCTGACCCCAAGCAGCGGCCGTCGTGCCGTTACCCTAGTTTAGTGTAGTCGCGGCTATCCCAGGCGATGTCGAAGGCTAGCTTTGCCGCGCCGGAGGCGCACACCGCTTTCCCAGCAGCTGGATCGATGCCGCCAAATGGGGCGCCGGTCACTATGTTGTAGGGCGCATAGTTGTTGGTGGGATCGGTCACCGAGAAATTCACGACGGAAGAAATCGCAGCTGGCACGCGACATTTCTGGGTCTGCGGCACCCCAAGGGCATCCAGCAGAGGTAGAGTTGCGCCCATCATGGCGCATTGCATCCGCGAGCCCGGCGAGATCGAAGTCCTCGCGCAGCGCGGCTATCGCAAGATTCTTAACCTGGGAAAGGAATCCCCGGACGGAGCCGGTGGCCGACTGTTTGGCCAGCGTGCACCTCAATTTCCTGCGCGGACAGACCGGCCATCAGCGCGCGAGTGGCGATCCGCTCTGGCAACCCGATGAGCACCGAGGTGCCGTTCGACCTCACCGCCGCGGTTACGGCCGACATCCCGTCGCTGGATCGGCTACTGAATGATGCCTCCTTCGCGGCTGTCCTTCGGCGCTACTCACGAACTCCAGTGACCGCGGCATTGCGCGAGGAGCTGGCGGCTTTGCGTCAGCAGGTTGTCCTCGGCGAGTTGCCCTGTGATGCGCTGGTTGCCGAGACGATCGCGAGAGGTGTGGAGGCGCGATTGCAGCGGAACATGCGTCCACGGTTGCGGGCGGTATTCAATCTGACGGGCACGGTATTGCACACCAATCTCGGACGCGCTCTGTTGCCCGCCGAGGTGCAAGAGTCGATGGGGCGCCTCCTCGGCTCTCCGGTAAATCTAGAATACGATTTGATCAATGGCGGCCGCGGCGAGCGTGATGACCTGGTCGAGCCGATTTTGCGCGAGTTGACGGGCGCCGCGGCCGCGACGGTGGTCAATAACAACGCCGCGGCGGTGCTGCTGGTGCTGAACACGCTCGCCAATCGACGCGAGGTCGTGCTGTCGCGCGGCGAACTGGTCGAAATCGGTGGTACTTTCCGTATCCCCGATGTGATGCGCAGCGCCGGGTCGAAACTTGTCGAGATTGGCACGACCAATCGAACGCATGTGGCTGACTACACGGACTCTCTGAACGCGCGGACGGCGCTGCTGATGAAGGTCCACACGAGCAACTATGCGATCAGCGGATATACCGCATCCGTTGGGATCCACGAGCTTTCGGAACTGGGACGCGGGTATGGCTTGCCCTTGGTGGTTGACCTGGGCAGCGGCAGCCTCGTCGATCTGGCGCGGTGGGGACTGCCGAAAGAGCCGGTTGTACGCGAGGCGATCGCCGCCGGCGCCGATGTGGTGACATTCAGCGGCGACAAGCTGCTGGGAGGACCGCAGGCCGGTATTATCGTCGGGCGCGCTGACCTGATCGCCCGCATCAAGAAGAATCCGCTTAGACGGGCGCTGCGCGTGGGCAAACTCACGCTGGCGGCTCTGGAAGGGGTCTTGGCGCTGTACCGGGCACCGGAGTTGATGAAGGAGAAATTGACCGTACTTCGTCTGCTGACGCGTTCCGTGTCCGAGATCGAGAGCCAGGCCCGCCGTGTGGCCCCGGCGGTTCAGGCAGCATTTGGCGACGCGTTCACGGTTAAACCGACGCCGATGACATCGCAGGTAGGCAGCGGCGCGTTGCCAGCTGATCAATTGCCGAGCTTTGGATTGCGTGTGGAGCAATTGCGCGGAAAGGGTTCGAGTCTCCGTGGGCTCGAGGCCAGACTGCGTCAGTTGCCGCGGCCGGTCATCGGGCGTATCGCCGATCGGTCGCTGTGGCTGGACCTGCGTTGCCTGGAGAGCGCTGATGAGATCGAGTTCACCGCGCAGTGGAGCGAGTTGGGCCGATGATCATTGGCACCGCCGGTCACATCGATCACGGCAAGACCAGCTTGGTGCGCGCCCTGACCGGCGTCGATACGGACCGACTCAAGGAAGAGAAAAAACGCGGCATCTCCATTGAGCTCGGATACGCGTACGTTCCCGTCGGCGGCGCTGAGACCCTGGGCTTCATCGATGTGCCCGGTCATGAACGTCTCGTGCACACCATGGTCGCCGGCGCCGGTGGAATCGATTTCGCGCTCCTCGTGATTGCAGCAGACGACGGGGTCATGCCGCAGACGCGTGAACACCTGTCCATCTTGGAGCTGCTGAGAGTGCGTCACGGCGCCGTAGCTCTCAGCAAGGTCGATCGAGTCGACGAAGCGCGATCTCTCGAGGTGGTGACGCAGATAAGGGCGGTGCTGTCCTCCACGGCGCTGCGCGAGGCGCCGGTGTTTAAATTGAATGCCAGCGCGCCCGAGGATCCCGGCGTAGCGGCGTTGCGTGCTCACTTGATGCAGGTCGCTGCCAGTTGGCCGATGCGTTCCGAAGAAGGCCTGTTTCGACTTGCGGTCGACCGGGTGTTCAGCCTGCCGGGTCGTGGAACCGTGGCAACCGGCACGGTGCTCGCCGGCCGCGTTCAGGTGGACGATACCCTCAGCGTGATGCCCGCCGGCACTCAGGTTCGGGTGCGTAGCATTCACGCGCAAAACCGCGACGCCGCAACCGGCCGGGCCGGCCAGCGCTGCGCACTGAATCTGGCCGGAATCGACAAGGCAGCACTGACACGCGGCGATTGGCTGGCGGACCCGCGCGCGTTTGTGCCCAGCACGCGGCTAGATGTGGAGCTACGCTGGCTCCCGGACAGCGCGGCCTTGTCGATGCGAGCGCCGCTGCACATACATCTGGGCACGGCGCATCGGGTCGCACGGGTGGTCATGCTGGAGACCAACAATCTAATCGGCGGCGGCAACGCACGCGTGCAACTCGTGTTCGATGCTCCGATCTGTGCCGCCACTGGCGATGTCTTCATCGCCCGCGATGCGCAGGCGCGCCACACTCTGGGCGGGGGTGTGATCATCGACCCCGCAGCGCCGGCACGCCGGCGGCGAAGCCGGCAACGACTAGTCTACCTTACTGCCATTCAACAACTGCTGCGCGGTGAGGGACTTGAGACGCTGCTGGAGAATTGCCCGCTTGGTGTTGATATGAGCGCGCTCATTCGGCTCACGGGCCGCTTACCGGAGCGCATCGCCTTGCCCGCTGGGGCGCGCATCATCGATCCTGATGGGCAGAGCATCGTCATTCTCGATTCGCATTGGCAAGCCTTGCGTCAAGGCGCGCTGGAGGCGCTGAGCGCATTCCACGGTCTGGAGGCCGGCGAACCGGGGATTGACCGGGGTCGGCTGCGTCGCATGACCGCGCCAACCATTCCGGATTCGGTTTGGCGGGTTCTCATCGATGAACTCGTCCGCGAGGGACGCATGCAGCAAAGCCAACACTGGCTGCACCTTCCGGAACATCGGGTCAGTTTGAACGAGCGGGAACGCGAATTGGGTCAAAAGCTGCAATCCGCCCTGGCGGCAGGACATTTTGATCCGCCATGGGTACGGGAGCTGGCGCTGGCGGCGCACGCCGCCGACGATGAAGTTCGAATCGTGTTGCGCAAATGCACGGTGCAGGGTGAGGTGTATCAGGTAGTGCGCGACCTGTTTTACCACCGCGATGCCATTCGCAAACTGGCTCGCGCATTGCGCGCGCTGGTCGAGCAACGGGGCTTCATCGAGGCCGCCGCGTATCGCGATTTGATTGGCGTGGGCAGGAAACGCGCCATTCAGGTTTTGGAGTTTTTCGATCGCGTTGGCTATACTCGCCGAACGCCCCGGGGACGAGTGCTGCGGGCCGACAGCAGTTGGCATGAAACGGACTTGGTGTAGCCGCGGCCGGCCGAACAACGAACGGAAGGCATGCGCATCCGGTGGTGCGGCCGGGCTTCAAACCCGGTGGGGGACGTCAAGCGTTCCCCGGTAGGTTCGACTCCTGCTACCTTCCGCCAATTCGAGATGCAAGGCTCTGTGAGCCTACAGGCTGTCTCAATGCCGACGACCAGATTGACCTCGCTGTCACATGGTGGCGGATGCGGCTGCAAGATCTCTCCCGGTGTGCTGGCGGAGCTGCTCAAGGGCTCGCTGCCGGGCAGCGGCTATCCGGATTTGCTGGTCGGCACGGAGACCGCCGATGACGCTGCGGTGTACCGGTTGAACGATCGTCAGGCGATTGTGGCCACGACCGACTTTTTTATGCCCATCGTCGATGATTCTTTTGACTTCGGCCGCATCGCCGCAACGAATGCGCTGTCGGATATTTATGCGATGGGCGGCCGACCCTTGTTTGCACTGGCCATCGTCGGCATGCCCATCAACACGCTCGCCCACGATTGTATCCGCGACATCTTGCGTGGCGGCGAGTTCATGTGCGCACAAGCCGGTATTCCTATCGCGGGCGGTCACAGTATCGACTCGGTGGAGCCCATCTATGGTCTCAGCGTCACTGGGGTGGTCGACCCGGAAAAAGTGAAGCGCAACAGTAGCGCGCAAATCGGCGATGTGTTGCTGTTGGGCAAACCCCTGGGCGTGGGCATTTTTTCGGCGGCGTTTAAAAAGAATCAGCTGGACCAAGAAGCCTATCGCGCGATGATCGAGACAACGACGCAATTGAATCTGCCGGGTATGGATCTCGCCGATCTCTCGGCGGTTCACGCCGTCACCGATGTGACCGGCTTTGGTCTGTTGGGTCACCTACTCGAAATATGCCGCGGCAGCGGCGTGGCCGCACGGATCGAAATTTCCAAGGTGCCATTGCTGCCCGGCGTGCTGCCGCTGGCGGAATCCGGCGTGGCCACGGGAGCTTCTGTCCGGAATTGGCAGTCATACGGCACAGAGGTGCGGGCCGCAAACCTAGAGCCGGCAATGCAGGCAATTCTTACCGATCCGCAGACCTCCGGCGGTTTGTTGGTGGCTTGCGACGAGCAAGCGCTGGCCGAGGTGCAGGATATTTTCCTACGCCGCGGGTTCGCACACGCGTCGGTCATCGGTCGCATCAATGCCGGTAGGCCTGAGATTTTTGTGGAGTAAAACGGACGTGCACGCTGCCCGAATTTATGACAGGAGGCTCACGCTCGGCTCCCGGATCACCCTTCTCATGCTGATCGCGATCGCCGGTCTTTTCTACGTAAAATGGATGCCCTACTACCACAAGGGTCTCTTGGCCGCTAGTAACCATTCAATCGGCAAATCGATTTTGATGGGCACCGCAGCGCAAGTGCCGTCAGCCTCCTGGCACTCGGCGCTGGATTATGGGCTGGCGTATTGGAAGGCCATTTGGCAGGCAATGATCCTCGGTCTTTTATTGGGTTCCGCGATCCAGGAGTTTGCGCCTCGCGCTTGGATTGCGCGCCGGTTGGGACGCAGCGATTTCCGCAGCGTTACCCTGGGCGGGCTGTTGGCGATGCCCGCTATGATGTGCACGTGTTGTGCTGCCCCGGTAGTGATCGGGCTGCGTCGGGCGAACACATCTGCGGCCGCGGCGGTCGCTTTCTGGCTTGGCAATACCGTGCTCAATCCCGCAGCATTGGTCTTTATGGGATTCGTGTTGGGATGGAAATGGGCTGGCCTTCGTCTGGCCGTGGGTATTCCGCTGGTCTTTGGCACCGGATATCTCATCAACTACTTGGCGCGGTCCGGGGATATCGCCTTGCTGCGGAAGCAATTGAGCCAGGCGGTCGCCGAATCAGAATCTCGGACTCCCTCGATTAGGGGCTGGCTCAAGCGTTTTGCCACGTTGGCGCTGGGTTTAATTCCAGAATATCTGATCTTGGTGCTGCTGCTCGGTGCCGCCCGGGCATGGCTGTTCCCGACGGTTGGACCGACGGTCGACAACGAACTGCAGTGGATCGTGCTGATGGCCGCGGCCGGACTGCTGTTTGTCATCCCTACGGCAGGGGAAGTTCCTATTGTCCAAGCCATGTTGGCGCTGGGCGTCGGCGCCGGGCCGGCGGCGGCACTCATGATGACGCTGCCTCCAGTTAGCCTCCCATCGCTGGTGATGACGCGATCGGTTTTCACTGCACGACTGTTGGCGGTCGTCTGTGTCGTGGTATTCGTTACCGGAGTGATCGCCGGGCTTATCGCAATTCGACTTCACTTCTAGACGACGTTTGAATGGCTTTGCCTGTAATTGCAGAATTCGGTGCCCATTCAGGCTGTTGATTCACTGACTTGCTGATCGCGTTTTTCGACGCGGTGTGGTGCGTCCTTCAGTCGTCTCGCCGCCTTGAAGTGGCGCACAGGTGTCATCGTGATAAGAAGAGTTGGTGGGACGCTTCCCTTTGATTGCGAGCGGGTGTTTGACCTCGCAGCGGACATTGAATGTTATCCCCAATACTTGGCGGGCTGGGTTTCGGCGCGAATTCAGAAACGCGAGTCCAACCTCTGCTATGTCGAGCAAGTCGTGGGATTCGGTCCGGTCCGCCTTCAGTTCGCTTCGATTGCAGCATTACACCGTCCGGAGCGCATCGATGTGACATCGACCGACGCGTTGTTCCGGCACTTCAGTCTTTCCTGGCTGATCCTTCCCGCGCGCCCATTCGGCTCATGCATCGGCGTTGCGATTGAGATCGAGATGAAGTCCCGCCTACTTCAGCGGATTGTGAACCAAATCGTGCCGGGTGCCGTGGACGACATCGTTGCTGCCTTCGAAGCGCGCGCGCACCGCATATATGCAGGATGCTCGGGCCAATCACCGGGAATTGATATCAGATGAACGTGTTGGGGGAGGTTGGCAGCGAGCATGGCGGTCCAGCCGAGTGCATGAATGCTAAGAGCAAAGGGCCGATTTATAGACCCACGCAGCATCCCGCCAACCCCTTGGTTCGCTCAGCGGGCTCACCGTCGGGAGTTAGTAACTTTAAATACGATTAAGAGCCCAAACACCCTCTTGTTAGAGGTGGTGGCTGCTGCCGGACGTTGTCGGATCTGCGAGGGTGCGAGGATTCTCATGCGTCCCGCTCTGTAGCGTCAGGTTAGCACGCTCTCTGCAGTGCTTGAGCGAGATTAGTTGACGAGATTGTTCTCCGGAAAACCCACGTTCGCGGCGCGCTAGA
>Ga0163162_10008446_pt1 | contig 10046 bp, 9 predicted proteins | sample S55metaG_FD_115310 | JGI IMG/M metagenome (GOLD analysis project Ga0163162, IMG submission 115310) | Switchgrass rhizosphere microbial communities from Kellogg Biological Station, Michigan, USA - S5-5 metaG | ecosystem: Host-associated > Plants > Roots > Rhizosphere > Soil | place: USA: Michigan...
CGCCTGCTGTTTCCGCGGCGACGCCTTCCAACGGAGTGACCTTCGTGATCCTTGTGCCCATGGTCTTCACGATCTTCCAGCCACCACTCATGGTGCCAAGCGCAATGGCTGAAAAGCTGGCCAGCGGCACCCACATATTCGTGTCCACAAAATGCGTAAAGGTCATCTCATGACCTTTGGACTTCTCATAATAGATCATGGCTGCCCCGATGATGCCCATGACCTTCTGAGCGTCATTACCTCCGTGACCCAGGCTCAGGAGGCCCGAGGACACCAGCTGCAGCCGGCGGAACCAATTATCGGCCCGGTAGGGATTGGCCCGGCGGCAGATATTGAGGATAAGAAGCGTAATGATAAAGGCAACGATCATGCCGATCAGAGGAGCCAGGAAGATGAAAAGGAAGGTAGGGATCACCTTGGCATAGTTGATGACATGGATGCCGTCTTTGGACAGGGCACCCGCATGGGCCAATGCCGCCCCCATAAAGCCTCCCAGCAAGGTGTGCGAAGAGCTGGACGGGATGCCGAACCACCAGGTGAGGAGGTTCCAGCTGATGGCGGCGATCAGCCCTGAAAAGATGACCTCGAGGTTGATAAATCCGGGATTGACAGAGCTGGCAATAGTATTGCCGATCTTGAACTCACCGATGATATAGCGGGAGATAAAAAAGGCGGCGAAATTGAAAACTGCGGCCCAGAGGACTGCCTGAAAAGGGGTCAGGACCTTGGTCGAGACAATGGTTGCTATTGAATTGGCAGCGTCATGAAATCCATTGATATAGTCGAAAACCAGGGCAAGGATGATAATGATTACCAGAAAGCTCATAACCTATCAGGCGTATTTAATAATGATGGACTCTATTACGTTGGCAGCATCCTCGCATTTATCGGTAACGATCTCCATTACCTGATAGATCTCTCTTTTTTTGATCACTTCCTTGGCATCGGGCTCCGTTTCGAACAGGCGTTCGATGCTCAGGTCGAAAATGTCATCCGCCTGGTTCTCGATGCTGTTGACCTTTACCAGCGCATCGGTGATCTTGCGCATATCCCGCATATTGCGGAGCTCCCTGACGGCAATCCGGATCTGGGCCGTACCCTGCTCGATCAGGTCGGCCATTTTCTGGATACCTGTATCATTGGGGTTGACCTTGTAAAAATTGATCTTTTTGGTGGTGGCGTAAATATAATCGCAGATGTCATCCAGCGAGCTGGCGAGGTAGTGGATGTCCTCACGGTCGAAGGGCGTGATGAAGTTCCTGCCCAGCTCGGTGAATACGCGGTGTGTAAGATCATCATTGACGTGTTCCTGGTCTTCCACCTGGGAGATAATGGCCGCCCGTTTGTCAAAATCAGGTTCGGCTACCACTTCTTTGATCAGTTTCCCCATCCTGCCTACGCCTTCTGCTACTTCTTCGAAAAGGGAATAGAAGACGCGGTCTTTAGGGGTAAAGAGTTGAACGATTGAGTTAAAGCCCATGCAGCGAAATTTGGGGCGAAAATAGGTCTATTTAACCGTTTTGAATAAAGCTTTTGTGTTAAGTTATCGGTTTCCAACGGATGAGGGGGGATGATCGGCGTACCCGGAGGATGCCCTTTTCCGTAGGGGTTTCCCAGCAGGAAAGCCATGGTGGCCGCCAGCTGTTTTTGATAGACCTGCCCTCGACCCTTCAGCTCTCCCTCCGGGGCTATGTCCGGGCCCAGCATCGCCAGCCAGATGTCCCCTGACCCCTTTGCCCAGAATCCATGGGTAGTCCATTTGTTGGGCTTCCGTCCCCTGCCATGGTCGGTGGTGATGAGGAAGGTGGTGCTGTCCTTATAATATGGGTCGGTCTGGACGGCATACCATAGTTCGGCTATCATCCGGTCCGCATCGGCAATATGCTGCAGGTAGAGGTCATACCTTCCGGCATGCGCACATTCATCGGTCTCCCCCAGGCCGATGAATACCACAGACGGATGATGCTGCCGGACATATTCCCTTGCAGTGAGCCAGGTCAGCTGGTCATGCCGCGTATGTGATGCAGACATACTTCCCTGCACGCTGTCGATCAGCCCTGCTTCAGGATCGTTCTCTTCCTGAAGCTTTTCATAGCCGCTGTTGATAGGCAATCCGTTACGGGATTCATTCAATATATAAGGGAAAATGCTCCAGGAGGTGAAAACGGCCACTTTCCCGTGTTAAGCATTTGTAGCGTTGAGATATTCCAGCACATTCGTGTTCTTATTATTAATGGCCAGGTTAGGACTTATAAAAGCATCGGTATGTCCTGTGAAGATCTCGTTATAGCCCGGATAGGAGATCTTGTAGAAGTTCTTCACGTTAACCTTATTGTCAAAAGCCCGGTTGCCATATAAACATCCTTTTTTCGCGAGCGTATTCCAGAAGAAAGGCAGGAGCCTGCGTTTACGCAGGTCCGCGGTGGAGTCCCAGTAGAGTTCCCGCGTCAGGGCGGTGTCCTGCACATAATCCGTATTGGAGACCAGCATGGGATCGGCGCCTTTAAATATTTCCTGCCATCTGACCCCATCGATGGTGATGACAAAAAGATGCCGTGATGATCCTCTCTCCGGAGATTGAGCGACGGCGCCGGTGAAAATAAATAACGCTGTCAGAAAGGATGTGAAGGATCTCATGTTAATGGGTTTATCAAAGGTACCTCCGGCGTATGATCGCATGTTTAACGGAAGATTAAGTCTATATTATCGTAGCTGACAGGCTGCAATTCTTATGCCTGGGGAAAGACTGTTTTTTAACGCAACAATAATCTGCCGGCAACCCGGCGGTTATATTGGAGCATTAGTTTTAGATGTATAAAATCAGCGCCCATGAATTTCCCTGAATGGCTGGATCATATCGACAATATCTTATTCACGCTGATCCAGCATGACTCGGATCATGCCGTGCTGGACGTGGTGGCGCCGATCCTGCGTGATCCGTATACCTGGATACCCTTCTATGCCTTCATGCTGTATTATTCCCTGCGGTATGCCCGGCAGCAGGCATGGTCTTTCATATTGCTGAGCTTATTGACCTTTGCTATTACTGATAGTCTTACCGCACAGGTGATGAAACCTTTTTTTGGACGGCTGCGTCCCTGTCATGATCCGGAGATGGCGCAGACGATCAGGGTACTGGTGGATTGCGGGGGCCTCTATTCCATGCCTTCTTCCCATGCCGCCAATCATTTTGGTCTGGCTGCCTTCTGGTATTTTGCCTTCCGTACCACGGGTGGGAAAAAATGGCGGGGTCTTTATGTCTGGGCGGCAGTCATTTGCTATGCGCAGATCTATGTCGGCAAACATTATCCTTTCGATACGCTGGCGGGGGCATGCGTGGGGTGGCTGACCGGCGTTGGTATGTCCCGTATCTTTACCTATCTGTGGGACAGAAAGAGTGATGCACGATATAACTTCACCGGATGGTTTAAAAAAGCAGCCGGCAATACAAATTGATGACCGATCCACATAGTTCTCCCTGGGAAGCGTGGCTGAACAAATGGTTTGTCCTGCTGTTGGCGCCTGGCATACTTGTCAATGTCAGTGGTTTGTTCATCCGCATCATCGAACCCGATGGCGCACTTTATGCGATGATCGCCCGCACCATTGCCGAAACAGGCGACTTCATCCATCTCCGTGTGGAAGGAAGGGACTGGCTGGACAAACCCCATTTCCCTTTCTGGCTGGCGGCTGTCAGCTTTCGCATTTTCGGCATCAATAGCTTTGCGTACAAATTGCCGGCCTTGCTGTTCTGGGCTGCCGGAGGGGCCTATGTTTATCGTCTGGCGAAAGAGATATATGGAAGAAGCATTGCGCAGCTGTCGGTGCTCATGTATGTTTCGGCGGCGCACCTGGTGATCTCCAACAATGACGTAAGAGCTGAGCCTTATCTGACGGGACTGGTGATCGGCGCCGTCTATCATTTCTATAAGGCTTCCCGGGTAAGACCAGGTTTGCACCTGGCAGCGGGGAGCCTGCTGACTGCGTGCGCAATGATGACCAAGGGGCCGTTTGTATTGGTGACCATTGCCGGAGGCTTTATCCTGGATTGGATAATAAGCAAGGAATGGGCGCAGTTCCGCAATTTCCGCTGGGGGATCGCCCTGCTGCTGACGGGTGTTTTCATTATCCCGGAATTATATTGTCTTTATATCCAGTTCGATCTTCACCCGGAGACGCGGGTATTTGGCCGTACCGGCGTATCCGGTATTCGTTTTTTCTTCTGGGACAGCCAGTTCGGCCGATTTTTCAATACAGGCCCTATCAAAGGAGCGGGAGATCCATTTTTCTATTTCCATACATTGCTCTGGGCTTTTCTGCCCTGGTCGTTGTTGCTGTATGCTTCCATGTTCCGGGGCATCATCCGCCGTGCCGTCCCGGGCGATCGCATTATCTGGGGCGGGGCCGTCATCAGCTTTGCGATGTTCTCGCTTTCCCGTTTCCAGCTGCCGCACTACCTGAATATTCTCTTTCCCTTTTTTGCGATGTTGACGGCGTCTTATCTCTATAGGATCCGGCGCCGGGCCACAATCCGGATCATTACGCTTGTCCAGGGGATCATCATTTTCATCTTGCCGGCCCTGGTGATTTTACTTTGCTGGCTGTTCCATTTTTCCGGTTGGTTATATGTCCTGCTGGTTTTTTTGGCGTTGTCGGTCCTTCCTTTCTTCTGGTTCCGCGGTAATATGTTCACGTCGGCTGTGGGCCGCAGCTACTGGATGGCGCTGCTGGCTTTCCTGTTCATTAATTGCTGCCTGTATCCGGTGATGCTGCGCTACCAGGCCGGCATGTCAGCGGGGGACTATCTACGGAGCCAGGTCCCTGCCTGTAATACCCTCTACATGCCGGAAAAGGCGCCGGAGAATTATTCCATCGAATTTTACGCACCTTGTCCTGTTCGCCGGGTGTCGCCGGACAGCCTGCCGGCCATCCTGGTCCGCGGTCAGGCGCTGTTCTTTGCCAGGCCTGCGTATTCGGATACACTTATCCGTGAGGGGTATCATGTGGACCGGCTGCAGCGGTTTCCCAACTTTCATGTAAGCCAGCTTTCGGGTGAGTTCCTCGATCACCGTACCCGGCAGCGAAGCCTGGAGTGGTTTGAGCTGATACGTGTCAGTGACCATTGATCTCAAGCGGCCAGGGGGTCTGGTTTTTGCATACATGCTTTTAAATCGCCCGCCATGCCAATAGAAAAATTCCACATTTGTATATCTCCTTTTGTTATAGACGACCTGAGAGAACGCCTGGGGAGGGCCCGCTGGCCTGATGAAATAGAGGACAGCGGATGGGCGTACGGGACGAATAAAGAGTATTTGCGCGAGCTTTGCACCCATTGGGGACATGGCTTTGAATGGTATGAACAGCAGGATTATCTGAACACCTTCTCTCATTTCCGGGCAGATATCGGCGGCTTTGGCCTCCATTTCATTCATCATAAGGGGAAGGGTCGCCGGACAACCCCGATCCTGCTGACACATGGATATCCGGACAGCTTTGTCCGTTTTTTAAAGGTTATTCCCCTGTTGACGGCGGCGGGCTTTGATGTGGTGGCGCCCTCCATTCCCGGTTTTGGTTTTTCCGACAGGCCAAAGCATCCGGGGATGAATCCCGAGCTGATTGCCGATCTTTTTGCCCAGTTGATGACCGATGAGCTGGGGTATGATCAATTCATAGCCCATGGCGGAGACTGGGGCAGCAGCATCACCGAGCAGCTGGCCATCCATCATCCGGAGGCGCTGCTGGGGATCCACCTGACGGATGTGCCTTATCGCCATCTTTTTACGTTGAAGGCGGAGGACCTTTCAGCGGCAGAGAAAAAATATTTGCAGGCCGGCCAGCAATGGCAGATGACGGAAGGCGGTTATGCGATCCTGCAAAGCACCAAGCCCCAGACACTCGCGTATGCGGTGAATGATTCCCCCATCGGGCTGGCAAGCTGGATCATTGAAAAGTTTTATACCTGGAGCGATACCAAAGGGCAGCTGGAAAACAGCTTTACCAAGAATGAATTGCTCACGAACCTGACGATCTATTGGGTCACACAAACGGCGGGATCGGCATTCAGGATCTACTATGAGGCGATGAAGGAAACGTCAGGGAGCAAGGACGCCGGCGGCAGGATAGATATTCCTACTGCCGTGGCCATTTTCCCCAAGGACATGGTGCCCGCTCCAAAGGAATTCGCGGAGCGCATCTTCAACGTACAGCAATGGACCCAAATGCCGGAAGGCGGCCACTTTGCGGCCATGGAAAAGCCGATATTGCTGGCGGACGATATTATGCAGTTTGCCAAGAAGCTGGGCGTGCCCGCCCAGGTGGAACTGCTTACATAAATGCTGCTTCATCGGCGCTGGGACCATAGCTGCCCGGGATGGGTACATCCAGTAGCCGGAGAAATACGCCCAGCTGGGCCCTATGGTGCACGATCTGGCTATAGGCCATGCGGATGATCTCTCCCTTGCTGGATACCTGGTAAACCTGGTCGCCATTGCGGAGCGTCCAATTCTCAGACAAGGTGCTTTCGGATGTCCTGGCAAGGCTTTCCCGGCCCCTGGCGAGATTGCGTTCGAAATATTCCATCAGTCCGGCGGTATCGTCCACGACTTCCGGGGCATAGCCATTTTGGGCAAAATCCAGCTCATCCGTGGTCACGGCCATTTCCACCCAGGAGGGCAGCTCGGCAACATGGGTAGCCAGGCGCTGCAGGGTCATGCTTTTCTTATGTGGTTGCCAGTCAAAGCGATGGGTGGGGACACGTTCGAGCATTTTACGGGTAGTAAGGGCTTCCTGCTCCATTTCTTTCAGTAAAATCCGGATGGTTGACATGATTTGGTTTTTTGGTTGATCATACAAAGTAACTACCGGTGAGTGACAGCGTTATGTCAGCAGGAAAGGCTGCAGGGAAGAAAACTTAACATTGGGAGTGTTATTTAAATATTAAGTTTGTGTTATCTAATTATTACCAAAAAAATGTTATTCGTATGAGTCAACAAGAGACAGAAGCCATAGCTATCCCGAAGAAAAAGCAGGTTCGGAAGGAGATTGTGGAAAAGCTGACAGGCGCATTGGCTGATTACAAGCAGGATCTGGGTGAAAAGAAGCTGGCTACCCATGTGAAGAATGTAAGCAAGCTCATCAGTCGTGATCTGCTGAAGATCAGCAAGAAAAAGCGCACGAAGAAAACGGTGGCAAAAAAGACCCGTCAAAAAACTGCAAAGGCAAAAGCAAAGAAATAATCCAACGATCTACCATTTGCGCGCACGTCCCGGCATCAGCGCCGGGACGCTCCTTTTTATAGTCGAACCTATCATCCAGCCGGCATAGTTTTTTCTGCATCACCGGTGAGCCACAGACCTAACATAATGTTGCCAAAGAATTTATCCTGCGATAACATTAATAAAAGACATTTACCCACTAAAACGCATGATCATGGCCACTTTCGGAGATCTCAAGCCCAACACCTATTACCTGATCCAGGTCGATGACGAATCCGATATCGAGCTGATATCGGTGCTGCTTACTACTAAAGAGGCGGTTTTGCTGCGCAGCTATCTGCCGCAGGCCGAGGATTTTTTCCAATACAAGGATGAGGCGGTCTTCAAGCTGGTGGAAGAGTTTGACCAGGAGACGGCTGAAAAGTTCCAGGCGCTCTATGAGGAGCCGGCGACAGAAGAGCAGCAGGAATATTTCGAGTTCGAGGAAGATGAAGAGGAATAACGGCCTCTTAACGTAATATTTTCTATCTTAGCTCTTCGATGAGAGCAGGCAGAAATACTTTGATAATAGCATTGCTGGTACTGGCTGCGGGCCTTGTAAAAGGTTTGCATCAGCCTATGCATGCACCGCTGCCGGCTCAGTCCGGGACTTCATCCCTGCATGCGGCCCGGCAATGTCATCATTTCGTGTCACTGTTGGCGGAGCGCCAGCCTTCGGATCATACAAAACATGGCGAGAAGCGGCATGGCAAGTCCTTGCTTAACGAGGCCATCGTAGCTGACTGTCCCATTCTTATTCGTCCGGACTTCACGTTTTGCCTACATCATTACGCTCTCTTTCTTCCCGGTGGCTGCACCCGGCAGTTCATTGGTAATTTTTCCCTTCGGGGTCCTCCTTCCGTGTGCTGAACTTACAGGTATCACTTTTCTTTTTTGCAATTATCTCTTTATAGCGGAGCAATTGTTTCATTCTAACATTTCGGCGGCGTGATCTTGTATGCCGTCCTGAAAAAACAAGCACATGATCGTGTATAAATTGAAAAAGAATACAGGATGGCGCTGTCCTGGTATTTTTTTAATGGTATTCATATTCGCCGGATCACCTATGCGCGCCCAGGGAAGCAGGCCTGGAAGCGTACTCTCCATCAATGATGCAGTAACCCTTGCCTTGCGCAATTATCCTTCCATCCGCGCCCGGGAGGCGCAAGTGAGGTCCGGCATGGCTGTTGTTACGGAGATAAAGGACAGGCGTCTGCCTTCCCTGAGTCTTTTCGAGCAGGTGGATGCGGGTACCAGCAATAATCTTGGCGCCGCCTATTTTTCGGGTGGCATTGTGCCTTCGGTATCCGGCGTCAGCGCCCGTCCTGAAAATACAGGTACGGTCTCCTCAGGTAATATCGGCGTTGCATATCTGCAATGGCAGGCCTCCAATTTCGGCGGGTATAAGGCGGGCATACAGGAAGCGTATTCCCGGCTGAAGGTGGATACGATGGACCTGGACAGAGAGCGGTTCTACATCGCCTCGATGGTCCTTCAGTCCTACCTGGACCTTATCAGGAATTACGAACTCAGTCTCATACAATTGGAGAATCTTCGCCGCGCGGACACTATCAGGATGGCTATCCGCAACTATGTAATAAGCGGTCTGCGTCCGGGAGTCGACAGCAGCCTGGCTGAAGCGGAATATTCCAAGGCGCGGCTGAACTATATGGATGTTTACAATGCTTTCCGGCAGTCTAAGGTACAGCTGTCTATGCTGACGGCATTGGACACCGCAGCCATAAGCCCGGACCAGGGCAATGACAGCCTGCTGCTGGGATCGCTGAACTCGCTGAACGCTGCGGATCATAAGGATACGATCAGTGCTAGTCATCCCTTCCTTAGCTATTTTCATTCTGTCTATGAGAACAGCCAGGCGAAGGAGCAGCTGATCAGGAGATCCTATTTACCCAAGTTATATGTGCTGGCTGCAGGGTGGATGAAAGGATCCGGCATTCGGCCGGACGGGACCATCGACAAGGACCTTGGCTCGGGATTGGGCTATTCGCGCTACAATTATCTCTTTGGTCTGGGCATCACTTATGATCTCTTCGATCTCAGGCGGCAAAAGGACAGGCTGAATGTACAGCGGTACCAGACGGAGGTTGCCCTTCATAATTATGAACAGCAGGAGCAGACGCTGAACAATGCCAGTCTCCAGGCATCGGTGAACCTGAGTACGGCCATCGATAAATTCAATGAGATCCCGGTGCAGCTGAATGCCGCCAGGGATGCTTATAATCAACGGCTGACCCAATACAATGCGGGTCTTTCCAACATCATTGATGTTACCAATGCTTTGTATGTCCTGAACAGGGCCCAGACGGATGTGGTCAACACGAAGGATGGGGTGTAGAGGGCCATCGTGCAGCAAGCATATGCGAGGGGCGACATCTATCAACTTTTATCTACCTTAAAATAACTACTGTATGTCATTAGTGTCTTCGGGATTAAAGAAGCCGGTTGCCGTGGTCGTGATCACCCTTGGGGTGCTGCTGTTCTCGGTGCTGGCGATCTTTACCATACCCATTGATATTTTTCCCAGGCTGAACCTCCCTACGATCTATGTGATCGAGCCTTATGGAGGGATGTCGGCGCGACAGATGGAGGGATTCTTCGCCACACGCATGCAGGACCAGTTCCTGTATGTCAACGGCATTAAAAACATAGAAAGCAAGAATATCCAGGGTATCAGCATCATCAAGCTCACCTTTTACGAGACGACGGATATGGCTGAAGCCTCGGCGCAGGTGGCATTGCAGGTCAACCGGGCCTCAGCCTTTTTTCCACCCG
>Ga0163162_10008447_pt1 | contig 10046 bp, 10 predicted proteins | sample S55metaG_FD_115310 | JGI IMG/M metagenome (GOLD analysis project Ga0163162, IMG submission 115310) | Switchgrass rhizosphere microbial communities from Kellogg Biological Station, Michigan, USA - S5-5 metaG | ecosystem: Host-associated > Plants > Roots > Rhizosphere > Soil | place: USA...
CTGCCGACACCACCTGTACATGGGCCCACATGGCGTGATGACCGAGACCGCAGAACTCGTGACAGGGCATCGTGTAGTCGCCCTCGTTAGCGAAGCGTGTGCGAACCTCTGCAACAAATCCCGGAACAATCATCGTGTTGATGTTGGTGTCGGGCAGCAAAAACCCATGCACAACATCGGCGCTTGTCAGGCGGAATTTCACCGGAGTTCCTGCCGGTACCTGAACGCAGCGGGGCACGAAATCATACTGCTGAGCAATGAGACGCACGGTGGCGGTCCCGTCGGGCTCGATAGCCGTGCCGAGATTGCTCTCGACGAATTCGCCCTGCAGATGCAGGGTTGTCGGATCAATGACTTCGACGTTACTGGAGGGGTGGACCGCCCCCATGATGCCGGTCAAGACGATGACGGCCATCATTATGAGGAGCATCCCCACCATGAGCAGGACCCAGCGCTTCTCGGTACGAGCGACTATGTCCTGGGGGACGATGCCGTCCGGTAGTGGCCGGCCGAGTGCATTGGAGAGATCGTCAGCCAATGGTCCCTCGTGGCAAGAACAGCAGGAAATAGAACAGTAGCCACGCGACTAAAAGCACTCCAACTGCGATACCGGCGACGACGAACGCGCCGATCGGTCCATTTCGCAGCGCCTCTGCTGCCTCCTCCGTGCTCACCGGCGCCCCGTGGTCGGGCGAGTACGTGGCCATCTGGTGCGGTTCGCCGGCGGACATCGCGATCACCCCTTGGTTGCGGCTCGAAGTGAACTCGGCTGACGCGGAGACTCGTTCAGTCGCCGCGAAGTTGAAGCTACCGAAACGGGACGCACGGATAGCACACGGCATTGCGAAATACGGGCGTTGGGGAGGTGCATGCGGCCGCTCCCGGGCCGACGAGCCGGCCGGTCTTCGTCCGATGATCGATGATGTTGGCGCGCCAGAGGCGCGTTTGGTGAGTTGGCGGTGAGGATCACTGCGCTAACGTTTTCTAGAGCGCGCGTTGCCGCTGGGATATTGATCGACCCCGCAATGACCGTGCCAACGTCGGGTGACTCCAGTTTTTGAAGTTGAGGGCCGGCGCGGCAGCCAAGCTCTGCGTCAGGGTCGCGATGGAGCCCAACTCAAGGAGTTCAGATTCATGCACAGGGGCCCCTCATCCAGCGTGTTGCCCACGCAGCCACACGCGAGGTCCCAACGGCCCAACACCCCCCTCCGGCGTCCTGCGCGGCGAGAATTGCGCGCCACACGCTTTAGTGTTCTCGCAGAACTTGGTGAGCTGGCGGGCAGACGTCGGCCGCGCGTGGCATGCTAAGTGCCGGGTTCTTTGTTTTACGGGGCAACGCACTGACCCCACCCCGGTGCATCAGAGCGATCTCGAGACTCTTGATTGCGCTGACGCGCCCCACCTCCGCCTCGTGACCGGTTGGCCTCCGCCTTGGTTGAACTCGCGCCGGGTGGCGGCGACGGTCGTTCTGGCACTCGCTTTCTGGCTGATTAGAAGTTTCGTGGTACCGCTTGTTTGGGCTGCCATTTTTGCGGTTGCGAATTGGCCGCTCTATCGTCGCTGCGCACAGCACTTGCCGGAGGCCTTGAGAGCGCGAGTGCTCCCGCTGGCGTTTTCAGTACTGGTCACGTTTCTCGTCCTTGGGCCGGTCGTCTTCGCCTTTGGGATCTTGGCGGGACAGAGCCAAGCCTGGTTGACAGAAATCTCGATCATGGATAGGACCGGACTGGTTGCACCGTCATGGCTGAGCGCAATTCCCGTGGCCGGCACTCCAGTGGCCAACGCTTGGAACGAAACGCTCGGTGCGCCGGGGGGCATCTCGGCCTTGCTCAGCCGCGTCGAAGAGGGTTCGCTGCTGCGTTCGCTTCAGTCTGTCGGCCACTTGATCGTCTACCACACATTTGTCGTGGCGATCACGGTGGTCGCCCTTGTTCTCTTTTTTCGTCACGGCGAAGCGCTCGCCGAATCGCTTGCTCGTCGCATCGACGAGCAGTTTGGTCAACTTGGCGCGAACTTTGTCGGCGTTGCGGTCGGGGCGTTGCGCGCGACGGTGCAGAGTATGGTTCTGGTCGGACTCATTGACGGGATCGCTCTGGGAATCACCTATGCCATCGCACACGTACCATCACCTGTTGCCTGGGGTGCGGTAACCGGAATTCTCGCAATGCTGCCGTTTATAGGATACTTCGCGATCGCCGCAGTGTGCGTGGCCCAGCTGGGGCACGCTGCTTTCACCTCTGTGCTGATGGTCGGAGCCGTCGGATTCGCCGTGTTGTTTCTGAGTGACAAATTCGTACGCCCGATGTTGATGGCCAAGGGAGCGCGCCTAGATTTTCTGGGCGCTTTCATGGGCACCGTCGGGGGATTGCAGACCTTTGGCCTGCTGGGGATCTTTATAGGGCCAGTAATGGTCGCACTCGGCAAGGCAATCTTAGACGAGTGGTTGACCCAACGAAGGTCAGTTACACCGGACGAGGCAGTTACCGTCACCGAAGCCGGCAAATCGCTTCCGCCGGCCGGGCTTCACGAAATATAGATCGCGACGGCGTCGATCGGCAGATAGGAATCGCAACCTTGAGTTCGATGATGTCACTGTGAAGGCGTCTCAGGAGATCCCAACGTATCGACGGTACTACCACCGCCCCTGCAGCTGCCGCGAGAAGTGAACTGCCTACAGCACCTCGACGGCGTTTCCTGCGCACGGTGGGAATCAACCGCGTGACGGCGAGTGCTGCGACTGTTCGATACCGTTAATACGGGTCAACTCGACCGACGAGATTACGAACCGCGGGGGTGGCCGAGCTCACTCTTGGGAGGCGGATCCGCATCCACGACTTGAACCACGGCTCCAGTCGTCTGCGGGTAGAGGGCTTCATGGGTCACGAACACCGTTGCTCCCGGCGTCAGTATCCCATTGAGCCGGGCGGCGAACTCCGCAGGCAGTTTTATTCTGGCAACCGCCATCGGGTCTACCTGGGTACCCGCCTCGCCCATGTGTCCCGGCACGCCCATTCTCAACCACCGGAATTTGGTCGGATCGGGAACGTACGGGTCCGGCACGCTGCTCGGGCCCTCTGTGAGCACCAGTGCGTGGTTGACGAGCGGGGCATCGCCGGTGACGGTCAATCGGGCTCGGCCGATCTCTATCCCGTTGCGATAGACGACGACGCGTTGACTACCTTGACTTACCACGATGCTGATTGGCCCGCTGGGAGACAACTCCGGCTGCCAACGCTCATCTTCAGTGGGGTTAAGGGGCTCGGGCTCGACCGGCTGACCGCCGACAAACCTCACAGGAGCGAGATACCCCGGATGGGCGACACGCTCTGGCTCAGTTGCGTCGGTGCCGATCACGACAGTCATGCCGTTCGGAGAAATCTCGAAGAGCCGCTGTGCAAACTCGCTTGGCAAGTGAATGCAGCCGTGCGATTCGGGATAACCGGGCAATCCGCCGGCATGCAGCGCGACGCCCCCCCAGGTGAGTCGCTCCATGTATGGCATTGGCGCACCGTTATAGATGGTTGAGCGGTGCTCCTTTTGCTTTTGCAGGACTGTGAAGACCCCGGTAGGCGTCGCGTGACCTGGCCGGCCCGTGCTTACGGTGGTAGCCCCGATCAGAATACCGTTGCGATACACATATGCTCTCTGCTCAGTGATGCTGACGACCATCACCACGGGGCCCGTCGCCACGGCTTCGCCCATCCACAGAAACTCGCCCTTCTGCAGCTTATTGATGGGTGTGTCGATGGGTACGGAGGCTTTTGCGCCCCAAAAAGGCACTGACTCGGCCAGCGCCGGAGGCTGCAGCGCCAAACCCGTGATGCTAAGCATCAACCAAAACGAATGAATCGTCCGACTCATGGCAGACATGTGAAACTTCCCGGGGTAAGACCTGTCTACAAAAGTCTATCTGCGCTGAACGTCAACGTCTTGGCATCTTCCCGTCGTTCTTTTCTCAGACTCTCTTTGGCCGGCCTGGCTGCCGCGTCTACAGGCTTTCGGCCCGCTCTCGCGCAGACGAAACCCGTCAGCGGCCCGATAGCTCCAGGTTTGCTGCGGCGCGCGCTGGACGCTCTGGAACGACATCACGACACCATCACCTGCAGAGACCTTATCGGCATTGCTGACTTTTCCCTTCCCTCGCGTGCACCGAGGTTCCACCTGGTGAAGCTCGCCGACGGCAGCGTGCAGTCGCATCTGGTGGCACATGGAAAGGGTTCCGACCCCTCTCGTACAGGATGGCTTGAGCGCTTTTCCAACGAACCTCGCTCGAATGCTACCTCCGCCGGAGCCTACAAAACGGGTTCCTTCTATGTAGGTGCCCATGGTCACTCGATCCGTCTTGAGGGATTGGACCCGACCAACAGCAACGCCCTCGCCAGGGCAATCGTGGTGCATGGGGCCTGGTACGTGAGTGAGGAAATGCTCGGCTTCTCCGGTATTCTCGGTCGCAGCCAGGGCTGCTTCGCCGTCCCCGGTTCCAGCGTTCCCGAAATCATGACGCGGCTGGGGCCTGGGCGCCTGATCTACGCAGACAAAGCCAAGGAGCCCTTCTAGGCAACGCTCGCCGCCTGGTGCCGCCTGCTGCGGGCTCACAGCCGACCAGGGGCACCCGTGTGCGTCAAGCGCCGCCTCGTTTGGGCTCGCCGCTCCGGCTATGGCCAACTGACTCACTGTAAACCTAGGCTCCGTTCAGTTGAGGGTGATCCGGGTTGCGTCCCGTTTCGCTGCTATGGTCGGTACGTGTGCGGATCTGGACCTGTGAGTTCAAGGTGCGATGGACCGGGCACTTCTCGGCTATCGTAAGCAGGGCCCGCCGCTGTTCGGCAGAGAGCTCACCCTGCAGCTTGATGTCGACGTCGATTTGATCGATCAGGCTGCCCGCGCTGTTGCAGTTAGCGCAGTCCTCGGCGTGCACCTTCCGATGTGAGAGGCTGAGCTGCACCCCCAGCAGCGGCCAGCCCTTGCGCTTCGCGTACATCCGCACTGTGATGACCTTACAAGCTCCCAATGCCGCGAGGAGAAGTTCGTAGGGAGTCGGGGCGGCATCCTGGCCTCCGGCGCTCAGGGGCTCATCTGCCTGAAGCCCGTGTCGTCCGGTAGAGATGGTCTCCAAGAAGTCTGGTGACGCACTCTCAACCGATACATTCACGGCAGCCTGACCGGCAGTCGCAGTCGTTGGCATTTGCGTGGCTTCAGACAAGAGCATCATCCGCATCCGTCATGTCATCACCGTCGCCGTCGCGGTCAAGTGGTACCTCGTGCTCGGAACCCGGCTCGCTTGGATAGTAGTTGTTGACCGTGACCTCTTCGGTGGCGGGCATAAACGTGGCTGCATCGTGACCGGCGAATAGGCCGCCATGATGGCCGAAGATATCCTCGATACCTTGGAATAGAAACGCGCCGCCCGCGACGCCTGCGGCGGTGGTGGCCGCCTGCTGGAGAAAACTGGGGGCGGTAGCGGAAGTACCGACCCCGGGTGCGACGGGAAGCGACGAGCCCGCGCCCGGTGCTGCCAAAGGCTGTCGCGCCGCGCCTGAACCGATGTAGTCGTTGGGTGAGCGCTGCACCTCAGGTCCACGTTCGGTAGCGCGTGCCCGGGCCTGCTCGAGGGCTACGCCGAGCAACAGCACGCGTTGTGCCAGGAGGTAGGTCGCATCCGGTTGCTGGGCAACCGCCAATTGGATCAGTGCGTCGGCTTCCGGATCCTTCTTTACTCCGCGAATCTGCACCAATTGCGCGAGAAGCGCCCGGAGGGCCTCGTATTCCTGCGGATTCATCACGGGGCTTGTCCATTTTGATTTGACTGATCGGCGCGAGGCTAGCGGCGCCTCGCTCACACCGGCTACACCGGAAGAGGGTGACAGGCGGACAGCAAGAGGTTCCCGTGCGAGCACTCCCCGGCGCCTGCCCGTGAGTTCGCCGTGAGCGGATCTCCCGTAGCTTCCGTGCGTAGGCCGGCCAAGCCACCGCCGACGGCGGTCTTCTGCACTCGGAGAGAAGGGAATGGATGTCGCGTACATATCCGCGCTCTCGGCGCTCGCCGGCTCGGCGGTTGGCGGATTCACGTCAACCGCTACGACCTGGCTGACGCAGCGCGCGCAGACGCGGGCGGGGCAACTAGCCCACGAAATCACACGACGCGAGGATCTCTACCGCGACTTCATTATGGCGGCGTCAAAAACGTATGGCGATGCGCTGGTGAACAGCGAGCCGTCGCTGCCAGAGCTGATTGGTCTCTATGCTCTGATCAGCCGGATGCGAGTACTGTCCGAGCCACGCACCGTCGCGTGTGCAGACAAGATCATGCTGGCCATCATCGACACGTACTTCTCTCCGAACCATTCCGTCCGTGAGCTGCGGGATATGATCAAGGCCGGTGCCGGTATCGACCCGCTGAAGGACTTCAGCGAAGCGGCGCGTGAAGAGGTGGGCGTGTCTAGAGTCGCATAGTCACAGGAACCGGCCGCCTGCGTTGGGCGCGGATTGGTACAAATACGCGGCTATCTACAAGACACACGCACGCGTGTCGCGCCACGATCTGCCCCCACGACGCCCGCTTCTACCATTTGAGCAAGGAGAACCACGTGGCACGCTCGACGCGAAATGATGCGCAACGGCAGTCGGCACCCGAGGTTGAGCAGAGCCTCCGCGATCTAGCGGAGCTTGCGGTGTGCGAAGAGGGTTCGTTCGTTGACCTGGGACCCGCTCTGGACACCCTGAACCTCGGGCACGCGGGCCTTCGGAACGAGTGCTGGCCGAGCTCGAGCGCGATGGTGTCGAGCGCTTCTCGCAGCGAACTCGCGCCTCCGCAACGGGCCGTGCTGCGCCTCCGACGACAGCCGCGGAAGCGTACGCCGCTACATTGTTCGAGACCGTTACAACGGGCGGAAGCGCGATTCATCCCGGGCAACCGTGTAATCCGGACAGATTGAAATCTTGTGTCCAGGTCGGAGATCGAGAGGTACGCACGGCCCTGGCATGCAATTAGGCGTGCCTCGTCGCCTGCGTGGTCCAAGGGCTACCGACGCCAAGCAGTAGTCAGACCGTGACTCAAAGCCAGATACGGGACAGGCGGAATTTACTCACGAAGGCCGATGCGCACCTATCCCTCATGGGAGAGGAGCCCCTTCCCGGAAACGCAGGCTCCCCCAGTTATGCGTTGTTTCCGTGGTGCGCGGACTCCATGTAAGAACCAATACGAGGATCTGGAGACACCAGTGAACGGGAGCAAGAGAGTATTGGCGAGCATCGTGACTCTGGGCATCCTGGCCGTCGCGATCGCTTCGGTGGGTCGAACGGACCCTACATCTGGGGATGCGCCTGGCTGTGCGGCTACCACTCCCGAACAATCCAGATGGCTGGCGGACCAGTTATATCGACAGCGCCAATATCAGCGCGCCGGCAATTGCTACCAGGCGGCCGGGGATCTGGCCGATGCCAATGAGGCGTTCGTTAAGGCCGTCCAGGCCAAGAGCGATGCGACGGCAAAGGACTTACAGCGTCAAGGGCAGATCGCGAAGACGCTCTTCACAGGCGTGCAGCAGGCCTTCCGGTCCGATCACTGACACGCGGCGAGGGTGGGCACGCTGCGGGTGTGGCGGCGGGCGATCTAGGAGCTTCCCACCTCGGGCATGATCTTCCCCATCTCCATGGCCTGGCTGGATGGCACTTCGTGAATTCCGATGACGATCTGATCATCCGGAGCGCGTGTGGCGCGCTGCAGGAGCTCCCAGAGGCGCTTGATCAGTCCCTGCTTGTACTCCACCGAGCGACCCGTTCGGATCAGTAACGTGAGCGCTGCCGCGGCCGCCGCCTTTCCGGCGGTATAGGCATTGCCGGGCGCGTATTCCTGGAAGATGACGTGTACCCAGGTTCGGGGTACAGCGGAATAAGCACAGTGGAAGGCGGTCAGTTCTTCGGCGAGCGCGGCCTTCGCCTCGCCCGTGAGCACGCCGGTTTGCGTGCTTACCGTGTAGAGCGGCATCGACAGAACTCCTGTGTTGGGGGGGGTCGGTCGGCGCCGTGCTGCATCCACGGCCGCGTGCTCACTAACGTGTGAGGTTCACCTTCGCCAGGTCGATGAGCTGTCCGGCACGTCCATCCAGGACTGCCTTGAGCATGAACAGCCCAAACTTGTGGGCTTCATCCAGGGTGGTCGTCGGAGGCATTACCAGCTCCTGCCGCGCGCTAACGACGTCGAGAAGCGCCGGTCCCTTGTGCTGAAGCACCTCACCCACGGCGGCGCGAAGGTCCTGGGGCCTCTCCACGCGAATGCCCTTGATCCCCATCGCCTCAGCCATGGCGGCGAAGTTGGGGTTCTTGAGATCGCAACCGCTGTCGAGAAAGCCGGATGCCTTCATTTCCAGCTCGACGAATCCCAAAGTGCCGTTGTTGAGCACGACGATTTTCACCGGCAGCCCCGTCTGCAGCAGGGTGACGAACTCTCCCATCATCATCGTGAAGCCGCCATCGCCTGAGAGCGAGATGACCTGCCTTTGTGGGAATGCCGCCTGAGCGCCCAGAGCCTGAAGCATGGCATTGGCCATCGAGCCGTGGTTGAACGAACCCACCAGCCGTCGCCGCCCATTCATCTTCAGGTAGCGCGCGGTCCACGCGATGGGGGTGCCGACGTCGCACGTAAAGATCGCATCGTGTTCGGCGAGCTCACTCACGACCCGAGTCACGTACTGCGGGTGGATGAGCTTGCTGTTGGGGCCACTTTCCGCCAAAGAATCCAGATCAGCGCGGGCCTTGCGGTAGTCGTGGAGGGCGTCGTTCAGGTGCGCGGAATCGGTCTTGTCCTCGATGAGCGGCAGCACGGCCCGAAGGGTGGCCTTCACTGACCCCAGGATGCCCAGATCGAGCGGACAGCGGTTGCCGAGCGCGGCTGCACGAAGGTCGATTTGCGCGATCCTGGCCTTTTCGGGGAAGAATTGCCGGTAAGGAAAGTCCGTGCCCAGCATCAGAAGAGCATCGCATTTCTTCATGGCCCAGTAGCCGGACGCGAAGCCGACGAGCCCGGTCATGCCGACGTCAAACGGGTTGTCGTACTCGATGTACTCCTTGCCCCGCAGCGAGTGAACCACGGGGGACTTCAGTTTTTGGGCGAGCTCGACCACCTCGTCATGGGCTCCCGCGCAGCCGGCGCCGCAAAGGAGTGTCACGCGCGTGCTGCTGTTCAGGAGCTCGGACAGGGCCTGGAGCTGATCGGCTTCGGGGTGTACGACCGGCGCGGCGGGCAGGAGCCAGTTTGGCGGCGGCTTCTCGAGAGACTGCAGCGCGACGTCCCCAGGGATCACCACGACCGCCACCCCGCGCTGGGCGACCGCGACGCGCATGGCGCGAAGCAGAATCTGTGGTAGCTGCTCAGCGTGGGTTACGAGCTCAACGTAGTGGCTGCATTCCTTGAACACGCTTTCCGGATGTGTCGCCTGGAAATAGTCGATGCCGATCTCGCTGCTCGGGATGTGGGCCGCGATGGCGAGCACCGGCACGTTGCTGCGCTGCGCGTCATAGAGACCGTTTATCAGGTGCAGGTTGCCCGGACCACAGCTGCCGGCGCAGACCGCCAATTGCCCGGTAAGGTGTGCCTCGGCTCCGGCTGCGAAGGCAGCGCCTTCCTCGTGCCGTACATGGATCCACTCGATCGACTTCTGACGTCGCAGCGAGTCGGTAAAGCCGTTCAGGGAATCCCCGACCACGCCGTAAATGCGCTTAACACCGGCTCGAGACAGCGTTTCGGCCATGAAATCTGCGGCGGTCCGTCTCATCAGGCGACTTCCTGGCGATGTGGAAATGAGGGCGTCAGAGACTCTTCACGGCTTCGGCCTTGAAGGTCTGGGATGTATCTAGCTGGCATAGTTCTTCAGGATGCGCAGGTCAGTAACGGAGTACGCCATGCCCAGCCGGTAGCCGCGGCCGACGCGAAGCGGTGCGATCAGATGCATGTCCTCGCCCCGCACCTCGGGAATCTGAAGTTCCGCCGTCCCCGTCCAGACATCCACAATGGCCCGATCGTCGGTGAGCGACCTGGTGAGCTCGTC
>Ga0163162_10008449_pt1 | contig 10044 bp, 10 predicted proteins | sample S55metaG_FD_115310 | JGI IMG/M metagenome (GOLD analysis project Ga0163162, IMG submission 115310) | Switchgrass rhizosphere microbial communities from Kellogg Biological Station, Michigan, USA - S5-5 metaG | ecosystem: Host-associated > Plants > Roots > Rhizosphere > Soil | place: USA...
ACGCCCGTGCTCCCCGTGGAAGTCATGACCGGCAAGATCGTGCCCTACGTGATCATCGGCCTGATCCAGGCATCGATCATTCTTGTCGCAACGCGCTTCGTCTTTCACGTTCCGTTTGTCGGCAGCGCAATCGCGATCTATCTCTCCGCGCTGCTGTTCATCGCGGCGAATCTCACGGTCGGCATCACGCTGTCCTCGCTCGCCCGGAACCAGCTGCAGGCGATGCAGCTGACCGTGTTCTACTTCCTGCCCAACATCCTGCTCTCCGGGTTCATGTTTCCGTTCTCCGGCATGCCGGCGTGGGCGCAGTTCATCGGCAATCTGCTGCCGCTCACCTACTTCAACCGGCTGATTCGAGGCATCGTGCTCAAGGGCAACGGCTGGGAAGACCTGTGGCCGTCGGTCTGGCCGATGGCGCTCTTCACGGTCATCGTCATGGGCATCGCGCTGCGCTTTTATCGGCGCACGCTCGACTAGGAATACGCCGCCATGAAACACCTCGCGCTTCTGTCGATCGTCGCCCTGTCCGGGTGCGCGGTCGGCCCCGACTTCCACACACCAGCCGCGCCCGAAACCCCGACCTACACCCGCGACGCCGCGCCCCACGCCACCGCGGCGGCCGATGGCGCGGGCGGTTCGGCGCAGACATTCACCGCCGCCGGGCACGCCACGCCGATGTGGTGGACGCAGTTTCGCTCCGACGCGCTCGACCGTCTCGTGGACGAAGCCCTGCGGCAAAGCCCGACACTTGCGCAAGCCCGCGCGAAACTGATCGAAGCGCGCGAGACCTACAACGCGCAGGCCGGCGCCACACGGTTCCCGAGTGTCGACGCAGCGATATCGGGCTCGCGGCAGCGAGTGGACCCCGCAGCGTTCGGCGTGCCCGACGTGCCGAACCCCGGACCGTTCTCGCTCTTCAACGCTTCGGTCAGCGTGTCCTATACGTTCGACATCTTCGGCGGTAACCGGCGCGCGCTCGAAGCAGCGATGGCGCAAGTCGACTATGAAGGGTTCCAGTTCGACGCGGCCCGCCTGTCGATCGCAGGAAACGTCGTGTCGGGCGCCGTGCGGCGCGCATCGCTTCAGGAGCAGATTGCGCTGACGCGGCGTCTCGCCGACGCCCAGGCGCAACAGTTGTCCATCATGGAAGCGCGTCATGCGGCGGGCGGCGTATCGGAACTCGACGTACGCAGCCAGCGGACCCTGTTCGCGCAAACACGCGCCTCGCTGCCGCCGCTTGCAACCCAGCTCGCTCAGGCCGATCATCAGCTGGCCATTCTCCTCGGGCGCGCGCCGTCGCAGGCGAACTTCGATGAACTCACGCTCGCATCGCTTCATCTGCCCGAACACATTCCGCTCACCTTGCCATCGACGCTCGCGCGCGAACGCCCGGACATACGCGCATCCGAGGCATTGCTGCATCAGGCGAGCGCGAATGTCGGCGTCGCGACGGCCAACCTGTATCCGCAGTTTTCGCTATCCGCGGGAATCGGCTCCCAGCGCACGAGCATCCAGGACGTGGTGAACGGACTGAACATCTGGAACATCGGGCTGAATCTCACGCAGCCGCTTTTCCACGGTGGAGAACTGCGCGCGAGGAAGCGCTCCACGGAGGCGGCTTACGATGCCGCTCTGGCGGGCTATCAGCAAACCGTGCTTCAGTCGCTTCAACAGGTGGCGGACACGCTGACCGCGCTTCAGAACGACGCCCGCGAACTCCACGCACGCGACGACGCGGCGCAACAGGCGCAAGCCAGCTTCGAGATCGCTCGGGCGCAGTATGCGGCGGGCGGCGTCAGCCAGTTCGGCTTGCTCGACGCGCAGCGGCAGGTCCTCCAGACGGCGCTCGATCGAACCCGCGCACATGCCGACCGGCTCACCGATACAGCCGCGCTCTTTCAGGCGCTGGGCGGCGGCCTGGAGGCGGCGTCGCTGGCGGGCCGACCGTGAATGCAGGATGCGCCCCCGAACTCTTGCCCATGCGAGGAAACCAAAATCGCAACATCGCCGACATCTTTCCCTCCTGTCGACTTCGACGAAGGGCCGGCCGGTACCATTCTCGCCGCCGCACGCGAGATACTGTTTCGGGATCACTATAGCGGCCTGACGATGGACCGGCTGGCGCTCGCGCTCGGCATGAGCAAAAAGACGCTCTACGTGCACTTCCCGTCGAAGGATGCGATGGTTGCCGCGATCATCGCGGCAACGGGCGTTTCCATCCGCCGTCAGGTCTCGGCCATACTGGACGGCCCCGGGCGGTTCCCCGAAAAGCTCGAACGCCTGCTGCGCACGGTCGCCGATCATGTGGGCGTCATGTCCCCCGACTTTCTGCGGGACCTGAACCGCTTCGCGCCGCAGCTTTTCGACGAGATCCAGGCCATCAAGGAACGCAATATTCCGACCGTGTTCGGCCGCGTGATGCAGCTCGGCATCGAGCAGGGGATGATCCGCGCGGATATCGACGTGACCTTCCTTGCGGAATACTGGCTGCAGGTGGCGCGAGGCGTCCACGATCCGGCGCTGCTCGCAAGAACGCACCTCGCGCCGCGCGAGGCATTGGAGAAGGCGCTGGATCTGTTCTTCGGCGGGGTGCTCAGCCCCGCGGCGCGCAAGCACCTCGGGCAGCGCCTGCCCGGGAAGCCGCATGCGTGACCCCGTCTACGCCGGATGAGTGCAAGCCGGCGGGACGGGGCTGCCTACGGCCTCGTTCGCGGCTGCGGCTGCTGACGCTGGCGGAATGCGCCGCTCCAGCCCGCGCTCAGTCGCCGCCAAAGCGGCTTATCTCGAGGCCCGATCCGACCGGCACCCGTATGCTCGACATCCCGGGCTTCGAACGCACGGCCCGGGCGTACCGGTTAACCGCTTCGCCGCCGGGAAGAATCATGTTGTCCGCGACGATGATCGCGCCCGCGTTGAGCTTCGGATAGAGCGCTTCGAGACACGGCACATACAGGTCTTTCCAGAGATCGACCAGCACGAAGTCGATACCGTGAGGCAGGCCGGCGATCATGCTCACGGCATCGCCCACCTCGAAATCGACATGGCCGGCAAGGCCCGCCTTTACCGACATTTGCCGCGCATAGTCGGACTTGTAGTCGTGCAGTTCCATCGTGACGAGGCGGCCGCCGGCCGCGCGTGCCGCGTCTGCCAGCCATATCGCGGAATAGCCGTAGGAGGTGCCTAGCTCCAGGATGGCCGGCGCCTTCTGGCTTTTCGCCAGGATGTTGAGCAGTTGACCGGTATCCGGTCCGACCGCGAGCAGCCGGTCGTCGAGGGCGGCGGCCGAGGGGTTCGCGGGCCGGGTTTTGCGTTCTTCCGACATCCTTGCGTGATAGATGTCGAGCACTGCGAGGACTTTTGCGTCCAGCATCGGAAAATCTCCATAAAGCCGTTCAGACAGACAGGGCGCGATTGATTGATTGCGCGCCAGTGTGCGATCACGCCCGGATGTGAGCTTCCGCGCCGGGCACGCGGGACGCTAGGCCGCGCCCGGCACGTTGCGCGTCCTGAGAAACGCTTCGAGGGTCTCGCCGCGCATCGATGCGTACATGCCGAGATTGCTGATCTTCACGACACGCGCGAACTTCTCGAGCACGAAGAAGGACACGCCGTAGCGCACGAGCCCGAGCCAGTCGGTGTTGTCCACCAGCGCGCGCTCCTCGCCGGTCAGGCCTGCCGCGTCGTAGGCGCTGCTGCGCTCATTCAGCCAGCGCTCACGCGCCTCGTGCTCGCGCATCTGCCAGAAGAAGCGGTTCAGGCGCAGCGCCTTGATGCTTTGGCGAATGTCGAACGGGTAGGTCCCCGTCAGCTCCTCGATGCCCGTCAGTTGGGGATTCATTGCGGCACCTCGTCCTCGTAAAGCGTCACGGCCATCGCCGTGCTCGTCGCCAGATAATAGTTGCGATGGAGTTCCCTGATGTTCGGCGCGAGTGCGCCGCGCATCGCGAGCCACATGATCGTCTCGACATTCTCGGCGCCGCCGAGCCGCACGTAGTCCACATGCTTCATTGCGGCGAGCCGCTGCGGGTCGCGCACGATGAGATCCAGGAACTCGGTGTCCCAATCGGTATTGTTGAAGCCGCTGCGCTCTCCGTGTACCTGGTGAGACAGCCCGCCCGTGCCGACCACCACCACCTTCAGATCCTCGGGATACGACTCCACCGCACGGCGCAGCGACTGACCAAGCCGATAGCAGCGGTTTGCCGTCGGCAGCGGGTATTGCAGCACGTTCACTTCCATCGGAACGAGCGCGAGCGGCCAGCCGCCCGCATGAGGCAGCATCAGGGAAAGCGGCGAATTGCAGCCGTGGTCGAGCGGGCGCTCCTGAAAGATCGTCAGGTCGAACTCGTCGGAGATCATCTGCTCGCCGATGTGAATCGCGAGTTCCGGATGACCGGCGATGCCGGGCAGCGGACGCTTGCCCGCGCCCTCGTCCGCGAATTCGTGATTCGGCGACACACCGAGCGCGAACGTGGGATAGCAATCGAAGAAGAAGCTGTTCGCATGGTCGTTGTAGAACATCACCATCACGTCCGGCTGCTTCTCGGCCAGCCATTCGGCGACCGGTTCGTATCCTTTGAAGAGAGGCGCCCATGCAGGGTCGTTCTGCTTCTCGTTGTCGTAGGCCGCGCCTATTGTCGGCACGTGAGAGGTGCCGATGCCACCGATGATTCTTGCCATGTCAGTCCCTTGCGTATCAATGTGCGTTGCGAGAAGCGCCTGCAAATCAGATGGCGCCCCGGCCGTCTCTGAATAGCAAATTACCGGAATGGGCAAGTTTGGCAATAGCACGGTTTGCTCGTACAAAACCCGATAAGGCAGGCTAATCGGTCGTAATCTGCGCAACGAATAGTTGTTGAGGGCGCTTCCGGCTCGACGCATCAAGGCGCTGACGGCAGCCGGCACATGCCTCGCGGGGCGCCGTCATGAGCACTTCCCTCACACATGCCGATAAATGGATTCGATGGCCGAAGAACGACATCGCATGAAGGGCCTTCGAGCTTTCCCGAGCCGCCTCGGGCCGCTATACTCGGACGCAGATCCAGACGACTCGCGATGAATGAAACCACCCGGCCAACGGTCGCTCCCGCCTTCGGCGAAGCCTCGAATACAGCGCCCGTTCGTGCTGCAGGTCTTCGCCCATAGCCACCAATACGCGCTGCATCTGATCGCGGGCGCGGCGTGACGCTATGGAGACTTTGAATGGGTAATCCCGAACTGCTCAACCTCGCCTACCTGCGCGCATTCAGGCTGGTGGCGCAGACCGGCAGCGCGACGCGCGCGGCTTCAGCGCTGTATCGCGCGCAGTCGGCGGTCACGCGCTCCCTCCAGGAGCTTGAGACAGCCGTCGGCGAAACCCTGTTCGAACGCCGCTCCTCGGGCATGCTTCCGACGCCTGCGGGGCGCGTCGTGATCGAGCGCTGCGAGCGCATCTTCGCCGAGCTGGAAGAACTGGCGCAATGGTGCGCAGCGCGCCAGTCGCGCAGGCGCTCCGTCGCCGAAGGCACGCTGCCCGCCTATCTGCTGAACACACGGCGGCTGCAGCTGTTTTCTGCGCTTGCGCGGCACCGGCACATGCCCAGTGCCGCGCAAACGCTCGGGATCAGCCAGCCTGCGGTGAGCAGCGCGATCCGCATCATGGAAAGCGGCGCGGGCATGCAGCTTTTCTACCGGAGCCCGCGCGGCCTGCTGCTCACGAGCGAAGGCGAGACGTTCCTGCTGCACGTGCGACGCGCACTGAACGAGTTGCGTCATATTCCCGACGACATCGCCGCACTGCGCGGCAGCATTCAGGGTCATGTGACGGTGGGTGCCCTTCCGCTCGGGCGGACATTGCTGTTGCCGGAGGCCATCGCGCGCGTCGCGGCGCAATATCCGGGCGTGCGGATCGTGACGGACGAAAGCGCCTATGAAACGCTGGTCGCCGGATTGCGTGCAGGCGACATCGATTTCGTCCTCGGCGCGCTGCGCGCGAACGATGCGGCAAGCGGCCTCGTAAACGAGCGGCTCATGTCGGATGACCTTGTCGTGCTCGCTCGCCGCGATCACCCGCTCGCGAGCGTGCGCGCGCTCGCGCTCAGGGACATCGCGTCGGCCCAATGGATTCTGCCGCGCAGCCACTCGCCCGCGCGCGGCCTGTTCGAAGCGCTCTTCAAGCGAGCGCGGCTGAAGGCCCCGATGCCGAGCGTCGAAACCGCCGACCTCGCGATTATTCGCGGCGTGCTGCTGCAATCCGACATGCTCGCGGCAGTGTCCGCTCAGCAGCTGTATTACGAGCGCGAGTCGGCCCAGCTCGTCGCGCTCGACATCGCCATGCAGAACACGCGCAGGGACATCGGGCTCATCGTGCGCGCGGGCGGCACGCCGTCGCCCGCCGCGCGTGCGCTCATCGACGCGATACGCCTTGCCGTGGACAAGGTCGCACGCACGACGCGGGTCGTGCGGCGCTAGACGGCGTCACGAGCCCTCGCGGCCGAGGCGATCGAAGAAATTGCGCCAGTCGAAGGGCACGGAAAAGGAAGCGTAGTCGAGCGCTCGCTGCTCCATCGCATCGGCGACACCGTCCTGCAGCCGCGCGCACGCCTCGCTCATGAACGGCTCGATGTCCGCGTCGCGCAGGGTTTGGGCGACTTCGCGCATCTCGGCGGCGCGCCGGCTCCCGTGCTCCGCCACCCGGCTCACGAGATAACCGGGCAGGTCGGCGTCGTGCTGCATCTTCACGAACGTCTCGCGCAGCGACGCGAGCACGATGAACTCGGCGTCGTAATGACGCGCGGCGCGCAGGCATTCCACCGTCAGCGCCTCGATGCCCTTGATCATCACGCTGCGCGACATCTTCGCCGCCGAAGCCACGCCGATCTTCGTCGAGACCGTGCGCGAGGCGAAGCCGAGTTCGTTCAACGCGGCACCTGTGCGTTGCGCCTGCATGCCGCCGAGCAGCATCGGCACGGCGATGCCGTACGGCGGCACGGGCGCCATCACGGCGGCCTCCACGTAGTGCGCGCGCGCCGCCTCGATGACCGACTGCGCATGCCGCTTGGTCCGGGGCGAGACCGAGTTGATGTCGAAATAGACCTGCCCCGGCGCGATGACGCACGCGACAGCTTCGGCTACTTCGATATCGGCCTGCGCCGTCACCGCGGAAACGATGAGCTGCGCCCCCACGATGGCCTGCGCGAGCGTGTCCGCCGCCTGCACGCCCGAGCGGGCTGCCTTCTCGCGCAGTGCGCCGATACGCACGTCGTACATCGAAACCTGCACGCCCTTCGCGGCAAGCGCCGCGCCGAGAATGCCGCCTGCCTCGCCGAAGCCGACAAAGGCAACGCGCGTGATCCTTTCAAGTTCGCCGCTCACGTCGCCTCCTGCCACACGGCAGCAGGAATGCCGACGGCTCCGTCGAACAGCCAGCGCGCGGTACGCAGCAGTGCCGCGCTCGTCACTTCCGGTGCGGCGCTTGGGCCGCCCAGCGTGAGTTCGACCGTGAATTCGCCTGTCGGGTGCTCGACCGAAAGCCGCTTGCGGCCGCTCTCCTCGCGAACCTGCGCAATGCCCTCGCAGACAGTGCCCGGCAACACGGCCGCAGTCGCCACGCTCACGGCGCCGAGCACGCCGATCGATGCATGACAGCGGTGTGGAATGAAGCTGCGCGTCGCGATCGAGCCGCCCTCGCGCGGTTCGGCGACCAGGCACATTTTGGGCACCGTCCGTGCGCTGACATCGCCCAGGTTCATCAGCGGTCCCGCCGCGAGCCGGATCGATTCGATGCGCGCCTTGAGCGCCGTGTCGGCGTCGAGCGCTTCGCGCGTTTCGTAGCCTGTGCGGTTCAGATCGCGTGCGCGCATGAGCACGAGCGGCATGCCGTTGTCGATGCACGTCACGTCGATCCCGTCGATGGTGTCTCGCGCACAGCCCGTCGGAAAGAGCGCGCCGCACGTGGCACCGGCCGTATCCCTGAATTCGAGCGGTATCGCGGCCGCGACACCCGGCACGCCGTCGATTCCCGCATCGCCTTCATAGGTGACGTAGCCCCCGGGGGTCGCCACCGTCGCCACCGCGATCTGCCCGGTATTCACCATGTGGATGGCGACTTCCGTGCTGCCTTCACGCGGGACGACGAGGCCCCGCTCGATCGCAAACGGTCCCACGCCCGCCAGAATGTTGCCGCAATTCTGCCCGTAATCGACCCGCGCCTCGTTCACGACGACCTGCGCGAACAGATAGTCGATGTCGGCGTCTTCACGCATGGAGCGCGAGATGATCGCGACCTTGCTCGTCAGCGGATCGGCGCCGCCGATGCCGTCGATCTGGCGGGGGTCCGGCGACCCCATCACCGCGAGCAGTACCCGGTCTCGGGCCGCGGGTTCGAGCGGCAGATCCGAAGCAAGAAAGTACGCGCCTTTCGACGTGCCGCCGCGCATCATCAGACACGGAATGCGCATTTGCCTGCGACTTGAAGCCATCGCCATCTCCCCTTCAAAGTTCAGAGGCCGAATCGACGTAGCGCAAGCCTCTTTCCGCGAGCCTGTCACGCATCGCGTAGTAGTCGAGGCCGAGCGTGCCGCTTGCGAGCACCGCACGCGTCTTCTCTTCCTTCTCCAGGCGCGCCTGCGCGGCCTTCGCTACCGCCTCGACGGTGGCGAGCGGCACCACGACGATGCCGTCGTCATCGGCCACGATCACGTCTCCCGGATGCACGATCTGCTGCGCGCATACGACCGGCACATTGACCGAGCCGAGCGTCTCCTTGACCGTGCCCTGCGCGGAGACGGCCTTCGACCACACGGGAAAATCCATTGCCTTGAGCGCGCGCACATCCCGGCAGCCCGCATCGATGATCAGGCCCTGTACGCCGCGCTTCGCGAGCGACGTGGCAAGCAGTTCCCCGAAATACCCGTCCTCGCAGGCAGACGTGGGCGCCACCACCAGCACGTCGCCTGCGCGGCACTGTTCGACCGCCACATGCAGCATCCAGTTGTCCGACGGCGGCACGAGCACCGTGACGGCCGGTCCGGCAATGGCCGCGCCCGGATAGATCGGCCGCATGTAGCACGCTAGAAGACCAAGCCGGCTCTGCGCCTCGTGGACGGTCGCAACGCCTGCCTCCCGCAGCACGGCCACGTTCGCCGCATCCGCCCGCGCGATATGGGTCACCACCACGCCGCGCTTCATGCCAGATCTCCGACGACAGCGGGCGTGATCCGCTGATAGCCTTCCGCGTACCTGATATCGCGCGCGGCCGTGATGCCGATGTTGCGTTTCGCCTGCACGCCCCGCTGCAATGCAACGCGCGTGTAGTATTCCCACAGGTGCTCCTGACCGGCCATGCATTCGATCGCGCGGCGCTTGACGTCCCACACGTCCGTAATGTCGAGGAACGTGTTGGGCGTCCATTCGCACTGCTCCGTCTGGTGCGGTTCGAACGCATAGACAGGTGGCGCGCCGACAACCGTCTGCCCGGGGTTGTGACCCTCGGCCTGCGCGATGATCCGCGCCTCCTGCGCGACGTGCATGGCAAGCGGGTGATCGAAGTTGTACGGGTCCTTGAGCGAGTGGCTCAGCACGAACGCCGGCTGAACGTCGCGGTACACGTCCACGAGCCGAAGGAGCGCCTCGTCGGAGACGCGCAACGGGTAGTCGCCGAGATCGAAGAAATCCACTTCCGCGCCGAGCACGTCTGCGGCGCGCAGCGCTTCCTCCTGGCGCGCTTCCTTCACCTTCCCGAGCGTCATCTCGCCCTTGCGCCAGAGCCTGGCCGACTCGCCGCGCTCGCCGAACGAGAGACAGACCACCTTCACCCGGTAGCCATTCTTCTTATGAAGCGCGATCGCGCCGCCCGCGCGCCAGACGAAGTCGGCGCTGTGCGCGCTGACCACCAGCATTGAACGATCCGAAGCCATAGATACCTTCCGTTAGAGTGGAATCCCGATGAGTGCATTCTATGGCCGGGCACACGAAGCGACGTCCACAAAGTGCTAGCGAAGGTATCTAATATGTTTATCGGCATGACGCTGAACGCGCGCTCCGGTGCGATGTGAACGGCCGTCA
>Ga0163162_10008453_pt1 | contig 10042 bp, 9 predicted proteins | sample S55metaG_FD_115310 | JGI IMG/M metagenome (GOLD analysis project Ga0163162, IMG submission 115310) | Switchgrass rhizosphere microbial communities from Kellogg Biological Station, Michigan, USA - S5-5 metaG | ecosystem: Host-associated > Plants > Roots > Rhizosphere > Soil | place: USA: Michigan...
GCTTTCGAACTGGGCCCGGTTCGGGGTCGACCGCGCCGCCCGCCAGATCCTCGGCAGCCCGCTCGTCCGGATCGAGACGATGGGCAGCTATTCATGCCGCAATGTCGCCGGGACTTCGCGGCTCAGCGCCCACGCCACCGCCAACGCCGTCGATATCGGCGCGCTGGTGCTGGCCGACGGCCGCCGCATCAGCGTGCTGCGCAACTGGAACGACGAAGACCCCCAAATCCGCGCCTTCCTGCGCACCATCCGCGACAGCGCCTGCAAGCGCTTCGGCACCGTGCTGACACCCGATTACAACGCCGCCCATCACGACCACCTGCATCTGGAGGTCGGAGGGAATCGTCCGTTCTGCCGTTAACGCCGCAGTGCCCGCGTTGACGCTTTGTTAAGCCTGTTTGGCTAGGTTGTCTTCATATCCCTGAACCTCTCCCCTCCCCGCTTCGGCGCGGAGGGGTTTCTTTTTGGGGCAGGCGCATGGCTTTCCGGTTTTGGCGATTTCCGCCATCGACGACTATCCGCCGGGTGCGTGATAGGATTCAACGTGGGCCCGCTGGCCATCAGCGAAAAGGCCGGCTGGACGTGGCGCCGCGAAACAAGTCCGCGTCCGTTGGCCCTGCCTCCTCAAGCCGCCACCTCGTCCAGCCCCGCCGCCTCGATCCGCAGCCGCACCGCTTCGGCGGCGTGGCGGGCACCCAGTTTGCCCATCATCTTCATGCGGTGGATCTCGACCGTGCGCGGGCTGATTTCAAGATCGCGGGCGATGGCCTTGTTGCTGCAGCCTTCGGCCAGTCGATCGAGCACTTCGCGCTCGCGCAAGCTGAGGCGGGCGATGCGCTGGCGGGCTTCGGCGGCCCGGGCGCGTTGCGCGCGATGGGTTTCGGCTTCGCGCGAGGCGCGGGCGATGGCTTCGTTGAGTGGTGCGATCTGTTCCGGAACCGTCAGGTAATCGAGGGCGCCCGCTTCGATCGTATTGACCACCGCAGTCGTCTCAGGCGCCTCGGCCACGGCGATCACCGGCAGCCATTGGCCAACCCGCATCATCGCGGCGATCAGGGCCGGCACGCATTCCCCGGGCGGATCATCGTGCGCAAGAACGATGCCGCCGCCTGGCGCGTGCGATATCAGTTCCTCCGCATTGGCGTAAATCTCCGCGTGGTGCCCCGCTGCGAAAGCGAGACGGGCGAGTTGCGCGCGGCGCGCTGAATCGCCATCGAGGATATGGAGGGTTACACGGTCTATCATGGGAACGACAGAACCATCGAACGGCCCTGTCGCGCCACGCGCGTTAGTTTCGTTCTGAAGGCTTCCCGCCGGCCTTGGGGCACTTACTGCCGCAAAACACTTAGGGAATTCTACTCCGAAACGGACATGGTCGATAGAGCGACGGCCGGCGTGGCTAAACGATTGATGTTTCATGCCCCCTGAATACGACGTCAGTTTGTAGCAATCGTTTGCAAAAATCGTTAAGATTTTAACGGTTTCGGCTAGGCAGCTTTACGCGACGATTATCGTGCCGGTCTGGGGTTGACGATGCCCGCAGAGCCAAAACGCCACTTATTCTGCCGCTTGCGCCGGTGCAGGATCCTCGAACGAATAGTCCGGTAGCGAGTGGAAGGCCTGTCGCAATGCCTCGCTCCAGCTCGATGAAATCGATTTGAAATAAACGTCGGTGTTCTGGATTCGCTTGTGATGGAGCGGCTCGAAATTGTCGCGCTCGATCACCATCAGGTCGAACGGCAGCCCCACCGAAAGGTTCGCCGCCAGCGTCGAATCGAACGACACCATCAGCAGCTTCACGGCGTTTTCAAACGACATTTTGGCGTCGTATCCGCGCAGCAGGATTGGCCGGCCATATTTGGTTTCGCCGATCTGGAAGAAAGGCGTGTCGAAGCTGGCCTCGATAAAGTTGCCTTCCGGATAGACCATGAACAGGCGCGGCTCCATGTCGGCGATCTGGCCCGCGACGATCATGGAGGCGGTAAAGCGCGGGCCTTCGCCCTGCATGCCGCCTTCCTGGCGCCCTTCGATCACATCGCGCAGCATGCGTCCGACCATGGTTGCCACCTGGAACATCGTCGGCGCTTCGAGGATCGACGGACGGCGGTCGCTGGGAGCCTTGTTGCGTTCTTCCAGCTGGCTGATCACGGCCTGCGTGGTGGCGAGGTTGCCGGCGGTCATGATCGTGATGATCCGGTCGCCCGGCACCGACCAGTGGAACATCTTGCGGAAGACCGAAATGTTGTCGACGCCGGAATTGGTGCGGGTGTCGCTCATCAGGACAAGCCCTTTGTCCAGCACCATCCCAACACAATAGGTCATTGCAGTCCCCGCACTATCGGCCGGACGAGGGGCACCGGCCTGTCCGGCCCGATTCCCTGCGCGCCCGGTCATGGTCGGCGCTTACTGTTCCACACGCTGCTGCTCCACCGCAAGCGTCACGTGCATGAATTCGTCGCGCGTGCCACTGCGCAGGCCGGTAACGGGGGCCGCCTCGCGATAGTCGCGACCGGTGGCGACGCGGACATAGCGCGCATCGGGGCAGATCTTGTTGGAAACGTCGAAGGCCACCCAGCCCAAGCCCTCGACCATCGCCTCGGCCCAGGCGTGGCCCGCGTCCTGATCGACGCGGTCATCCATCATCAGATAGCCGCTGACATAGCGGGCGGGCGCACCGATGGCCCGCGCCGCGGTGACGAATACGTGGGTATGATCCTGGCAAACCCCCCGCCCGGCCGCGAGGACGGCTTCCGAGCCGGTGGTGGAGTCGGTGTGCCCCGGGGCGAACTCCACGGTATCGCGCACCACTTCGGACAAGGCGTGAAGCCGCGCCAGCATATCGCCATCGGACGGGAGCCCCGCCAGCATCGCGCGAAGCTTTGGTCCCGGCTGCGTCAATTCGGTCGACTGGAGAAAATGCCACAGCGGCAGATGGCCCGAATGCTTGCCGACGATGCCCGACGAATCTGCCGTATCGACCATGCCATGGCAACGGATCGTCACTTCGTTCACGCCCGGCGCGAACGCGATCAGCGTAACGTGATTGCAGTTCTCGTCGTCGTATTCCACCTCGCGCGCCGCGCCTTCGAGTGCAATCTCCCACGATACGATGCTCTGCCCGGCACTGTTCTTGGGTGTCAGCCGTAAGCGCTGAAGCCCTTGCGCGACCGGGCCGGAAAAGCGGTAGTGTGTGGTGTGATCGATCGCGAGACGCATGGGGGCGAGAGCCTCCTCCCTATTCTGTAAAGCGGTAGTCGCGCTGGATTTCCCGCGCAAGTTGGGTGTTGCTGGCAATGAACCGGCCGATGAACTGGTGAAGGCCTTCCTCGAAAATCGTCTCGATGGTCAGGGTATGCAACCGGCTGTCGGCATCGCGCAGGATTTCGTGCGCCTTCATCTCGCCGCCATATTCCCGGGCGAGATGCGCCAGATTGGAGCGCAGCTTGGAATAGCAGAACGCCAGACTGCGGGGGAAGCGACCGTCAAGGATAAGGAATTCGGCAATTCCGCGCGCTTCCATCCGCCCCGCATTCAGCCAGCGATAGGCGCGTTCGCCCGCGACCGAGCGCAGCACGTTTTCCCACTGCACGTTATCGAGGCTGGACCCCACGTAGGAAACCGAGGGCAGCAGCACGTAATACTTCACGTCGAGGATGCGCGCGGTGTTGTCGGCCCGTTCGATGAAGCAGCCCATGCGGGCGAAATTGTAGATTTCGTTGCGGAGCATGGTGCCTTCCATGGCGCCGCGCACTTGCGTGGATTGCCGGCGAATGGTGTCGATCACCGCGCCCAGCCGCGCTTCGGTGACGGGGCGTGCCAGCAGGTCCTTCAGCGTCATCCAGCTTTCGTTGACCGATTCCCACACTTCGCGCGTGATGCCGGCGCGGACCATTCGGGCGTTCGTGCGCGCCTGTTCGCACATGGCCAGCACGCTGCCTGGATTGTCCTTGTCGCGCAGCACATAGTTGAACACGTTCGGCCCGGCATATTCGCGCCCGAACTTCGCCTCATACGCAAGCTGCAGTCCAAGCGTGATGATGACCGAGCGCCATTCGTCACGCGTGTCGCGCGCATCGCGGGTGAGCGCCATGCGGAAGCCGGCCTCGACCAGACGCGCGGTATTTTCCGCCCGTTCCAAGTAGCGGAACAGCCAGAATATGCCGTTTGCGGAACGTCCCAGCATCACCCTTCCCCGTCCCCCGACTTAATCATCCAGCACCCAGCTGTCCTTGGTCCCGCCACCTTGCGAGGAATTGACCACCAGCGACCCCTTTTTCAGCGCCACGCGGGTGAGCCCGCCCGGCGTGATGTCGATGCCATTGGGCGAAACCAGCACGAACGGGCGCAGATCGACGTGGCGCGGGGCCAGCCCGGCCTTGGTCAGGATCGGTACGGTCGATAGCGACAGCGTCGGCTGCGCGATATAGTTGTCCGGCCGCGCCCGCAGCTTGGCCTCGAAGGCGGTGATTTCCTTCCTGGACGAGGTGGGCCCGATCAGCATGCCGTACCCGCCCGAGCCGTGGACTTCCTTCACCACCAGTTCGGCCAGATGTTCCAGCACGTATTTCAACGAATCCGGTTCGGAACAGCGCCAGGTCGGCACGTTCTGCAGGATCGGCTTCTCGCCCGTATAGAACTCCACGATCTCCGGCATGAAACTGTAGATCGCCTTGTCGTCTGCGATGCCGGTGCCGGGCGCATTGGCGATGGTGATGCCGCCTGCGCGATAGACGTCCATGATCCCGGCCACACCCAGCATGCTGTCCGGGTTGAAGGTCAGCGGATCGAGGTATTCGTCGTCCACCCGGCGATAGATCACGTCGATCGGTTGGTAGCCGCGCGTGGTGCGCATGGCGATTCGCCCATTCTCGACGCGCAGGTCGCTGCCATCGACGAGTTCGGCACCCATCTGGTCCGCCAGGAACGCGTGCTCGAAATAGGCGGAATTATAGATGCCCGGCGTCAGCACCGCGACCGTGGGCTGGTTGCCCGAAAAAGCCGGCGGCGCACAGGCGGCAAGGCTGCGGGCGAGCCGGCGGGGATAATCCGAAACCTCGCGCACCCGCACCCGGGTGAACAGTTCCGGGAACATGGCCATCATCGTCTCGCGGTTCTCCAGCATATAGGAGACGCCGCTGGGCGTGCGCGCATTGTCCTCCAGCACCATGAAATCGTCCTCGCCCGTCCGGACGAGATCGATGCCGACGATGTGGGTGTAAACCCCGCCAGGCGGGCTGAATCCCACCATTTGCGACAGGAATGCAGCGTTCTTGTCGAGCAACCGCGCCGGAAAACGGCCAGCGCGGACAATTTCCTGCCGATGGTAGAGATCATGCAGGAACGCGTTGAGCGCGCGCACACGCTGCTCGATCCCGCGCGAAAGCTTGCGCCATTGCTGCGCGGTGACAATGCGGGGCACCATGTCGAACGGGATAAGCCGCTCTTCCGCATCCTCATCGCCATAGACGTTGAAAGTAATTCCGGTGCGGCGAAAGAAGGCTTCCGCTTCCTTGCCCTTGCGCCTCAAAAGGTCGGGCGGCTGCTCCTCGAACCACTTGCAGTATCCGGCGTAGGCGGCGCGCGTTGCGCCGTCTGCGTTGTGCATCTCGTCATATGACGAGGGCGAGGAGTTGGTCATAGGCGCATCCCGTCTAGACCGCATTGGTTACACACCAGACGGCGGACGGCAAGCGTTCATGCTGCACTGCGAAACAAAGGTGTTGCTTGCGGGGAACGGACAATTCTCGCCGGCGTTGCTTCACGCCGCGCTTCACACGTCGGCGGCAAGCAATTTGGTTATGACCCGGCCAACCTCAGGATGGCCGGCAAACCCCAGGTGCGTACATCGCAACGCCACCGCCAGATCGCGCTCGTCGCGCCGTCCTCGCGCCGACCGCGGCGACACGATGCCGTCGCGCGCGCTCCACAGCGCGACGGTCGTCACCGGCGGCTTTTCGGCGAAGCGGCAGCCGATCGGCGGATCGTCCACAGTATGGCCGGCGATCAGCTGATACGCGCGCCACGCATTGTTGGCGCGGCGGTCGCCAGAAAACGGCGTGCCCATCGTCACCACCATGGAGACCGACTCAGGATGCCGATGCGCCACTTCGCGTGCGAACAGGCCGCCAAGGCTCCACCCGACGAGCACCAGCGACTGGCCTTCCTTGCGCGCCATGGCGACCACACGTTCGCACAGCCGATCGAAACGGTCTTCGGTCGGCCCGAAATTGAACCCCAGCCCCCAGTCCGCCACGCGGTGGCCCGCCGCTTCCAGCGCGCGCGCCAGCGGCTTCATGCGGATGGGGTGAGTGCCAAAGCCCGGCAGCAGCATCACCGCGCGCCGCCGCGTTTCCACCGGCTCGGGCGGCATTTCGGGTGGCGGCGTAATCCGCTCGGCGCGATTCGCCTGCCAGGTTTCAAACGGAGTCTTCAGTTCAGCCAGCAAACGCGGCAGTGCTGGGCCGCGCGCGTCGGACGGGCGCGGCTGGAATGCCAGCGCATGGCGATGGACGATGCCATCCCGCAAGGACGCAAATTGCCGCCCGGCAGCCGTCCAGACATCGGGCCACGCAGCGGCACCGGCCGCGCGCTCACCCGCGTCACGCCCGGCGGCGCCGCCGTTAAAACGCCAATCTGTCCATCCGATCATTGCCATAGTGTGCATTCCCTGCGGTCAACGCAGCATGAACGCCAGACATTCGGGAATGTTTCACATTGATGTCAGGAATGACCGAAATGTGACAGTGTCAGACGCGTTCCGCGCAGAGTGCCGGGATTATGTGGCTTCCTTGCCCGTGCATGCCCCGGCGTGCTTGGCGGAAACCGCCATCGTCATGTTCATGGAGCGGCCGTTCATGCCCTTGCCCGCAACCGCCATGGTCATTGTATAGCTATCGGGCGTGTAATCGCCATTCATCGTCATCACCTGTTGGCCGCCCTGCTCGGCCTTGCAGGTCATCTTCGCGTCGATCTTGCCGCCACCCATGGTGAAGCTGTCGTACTTGCAGCGGTCGTCCGCCTGCCCGAAGAACTTGCCGTCGGGCTTTTCCGCCTCTTCCTTGGTCAGGCAGCTTGAAAAGGTGCGGTCCTTGGCCATCACCTTTTCCATCATCGCCTTGGCCTGGGGCGGCACGCCTTCCATGTCGATCTTCGTGAACTTGACCGTCGATTCCCAGCGACCCGGATTGAAGTGCAGGTTGGCGTCCGCAACCTTCTTCGCGACCCCCGAAACGGTTTCGTTCTTCACATCGACTTTCTTTTCACACCCGCCGATCGTGAAAGCGAGGGCAATTGCCGCCATCGGGGCAAGAACACGGGCGGGCTTTGTTGACAGGCGCATGGGTTGATCCTCTCCGGATGGCCGATGGCACAGGGCTAACACCACACGATGCCCGCGCCAATGACGAGCATCACCATTTCAGCGGCCAATGGTGTCGGCCGGCGTTGCGCGTGCGCGGTTTGTTCCCCATATTGCCGGCATGGCCGAACTCGTTATCCGCAGGGGGCTGGAAGAGCCCGACACATCAGGCACTTTCGTGCCGCACAAGCCCAGCCGCCCGGAAAAGTCCGATGGCGGCCGCCCGTTTCGCATCCAGTCGGAATACCAGCCGGCGGGCGACCAGCCCACGGCCATCGCCGATCTGGTCGCGGCGGCGCGCGATGGCGAAAAGACGCAGGTTCTGCTGGGCGTAACCGGCAGCGGCAAGACGTTCACGATGGCCAAGGTGATCGAGGAACTGCAACGCCCCGCCCTGATCCTCGCACCCAACAAGATCCTCGCCGCCCAGCTTTACGGCGAATTCCGCAGCTTCTTTCCCGACAACGCCGTCGAGTATTTCGTATCGTATTACGATTACTACCAGCCGGAAGCCTATGTGCCCCGGTCGGACACCTACATCGAGAAGGAGAGCTCGGTGAACGAGGCGATCGACCGGATGCGCCATTCGGCCACCCGCTCGCTGCTCGAACGCGACGACGTGATCATCGTCGCCTCTGTCTCCTGCATCTATGGCATCGGTTCGGTCGAAACCTATTCGGCGATGATCTTCGATCTGAAAGCGGGCGACACGGTGGATCAGGGCGAGATCATCCGCAAGCTTGTCGCCCTGCAATACAAGCGGAACGACGCCGCGTTCCAGCGCGGCAATTTCCGCGTGCGCGGCGACAACCTCGAAATCTACCCGTCGCACTACGAGGACATGGCCTGGCGCATCAGCTTCTTCGGCGACGAGATCGAGCAGATTTCCGAATTCGATCCGCTGACCGGCAAGTCCGGCACGAAGCTCGACAAAGTGCGCGTTTACGCCAACTCGCACTACGTCACCCCCGGCCCGACGATGAAACAGGCGGCGGACGCGATCCGCTTCGAACTGTCCGAACGGCTGAAGGAACTGGAAATCGAAGGCAAGCTGCTGGAGGCCCAGCGGCTGGAACAGCGCACCAATTTCGATCTTGAGATGATCGCTGCCACAGGATCTTGCGCGGGCATCGAAAACTACAGCCGCTTCCTAACCGGGCGACTGCCCGGCGAACCGCCGCCGACGCTGTTCGAATACCTGCCCGATAACGCGCTGCTGTTCATCGACGAAAGCCACCAGACGGTCGGCCAGGTCGGCGCGATGTCGAAAGGCGATCACCGGCGCAAGATCACGCTGGCGGAATACGGCTTCCGCCTGCCCAGTTGCATCGACAACCGCCCGCTGCGCTTCAACGAATGGGACGCGATGCGCCCGCAGACGGTCGCGGTGTCTGCCACGCCGGGTTCATGGGAAATGGAACAATCGGGCGGCGTCTTTGCCGAACAGGTCATCCGGCCAACCGGACTGATCGACCCGCCGGTGTTCATCCGCCCGGTGGAAGACCAGGTGCAGGATTGCATCAACGAATGCCGCGAAACCGCGCGCGTTGGCTATCGCACGCTTGTCACCACCCTCACCAAGCGGATGGCCGAAGACCTCACCGAGTTCATGCACGAAGCGGGCCTGCGCGTGCGCTACATGCACTCCGACGTCGAGACGCTGGAACGCATCGAACTGATCCGCGACTTACGGCTGGGCGTCTATGACGTGCTCGTCGGCATCAACCTGCTGCGCGAAGGGCTCGATATTCCCGAATGTGGCCTCGTATGCATTCTCGACGCCGACAAGGAAGGCTTCCTGCGCAGCGAGACCTCACTGATCCAGACCATTGGCCGCGCTGCACGCAACATCGACGGTCGGGTGATCCTTTATGCGGACCGCATGACCGGCAGCATGGAGCGCGCCATCGCGGAGACTGACCGCCGCCGCGAAAAGCAGGTGGCGTTCAACGAACTGCACGGCATCACCCCGGCGTCGATCAAGCGCGGCATCGCCGACATCATTGCAGACACCGCCAGTCGTGACGGCGTCATCATCGACATCGAGGATGACGGCCGCAACAATCTGGTCGGCCACAATCTGCGCGGCTACATCGAGGATCTGGAAAAACGCATGCGTGCGGCGGCGGCCGATCTGGAATTCGAGGAAGCCGGCCGTCTGCGCGACGAGATCCGCCGGCTGGAGGCTACCGAACTCGGCTTGCCGGATGATGAGCGCAAGGCGCCGATCGTCGGGCGGAGCAACGAGGGCAAGCCCGGCACCCGTAAGGGGCGGTTTGGCAAGGAGAGCAAGCGCAAGTGGGGGAAGTAAATATGGCTCGAGGGCCAAGGCGATTGCTTCCGATTTTTTTCGGCCCATTGGCCGCGGACTAAACGCAGATTGTTGGTCGGCTCCGCCTGACCGGCCCGGTGACAATGGATAGCGGCAGAACGTTGGCGTTCAACGGAAAGATCGATGCTTCACCTCCAAGGGAATGGCCCGAAATGCCCTCGCGATGGCCATGCGGGTACCACCCATGGCGAGCGGTGCAGCCGCCAGGCAGTCTTCGACGCAAGTTTTTGAAAAAATGGTGGGCGGTGAGGGGCTCGAACCCCCGACCCTCTCGGTGTAAGCGAGATGCTCTACCAACTGAGCTAACCGCCCGGCGCACCGGATACCGCGCACTTACGGCATTTCTCGGTCCC
>Ga0163162_10008455_pt1 | contig 10041 bp, 9 predicted proteins | sample S55metaG_FD_115310 | JGI IMG/M metagenome (GOLD analysis project Ga0163162, IMG submission 115310) | Switchgrass rhizosphere microbial communities from Kellogg Biological Station, Michigan, USA - S5-5 metaG | ecosystem: Host-associated > Plants > Roots > Rhizosphere > Soil | place: USA: Michigan...
GTATCTGCCGCTAGCGGATCGTTATGGTTCTGGTGGTCGCCGGCCTGGCGAATGATCTCTGCACCGCTGAGCGACGGGACCGGGGTCGCAGCCGGCTTCGCACGATGACGCCGCGTTTGAGCCCCGGCAGTTAGGCAAGATGCCATTACGAATAGCACTAACGCGGTGATGCTCGCTGCTCTTTTCATTTACCGTTTCCTATTTGCCGTCTACGCGTTTTTGGTTTGTCGGATATGAAATCACCTGTGAAGAGCTCGACACCATTTTTCGCGAGGCCTATGAACGGAATAGCGTCGATGCCGGAGTTGATGATCCCTTTTACGACACCCTTATTTTTGATGTCGCTGCCGACCAGAGCGACAGCCACGGCCGTTCCGCCAAAAGGCAAAGCCTTCGCCGCACGCTTAACGATCTGCCAGCCGCCCGCATGGAGCAGCTTTCGCTTGACGCTGTGTCCCTCTGTTGCCATCTGAGTTAGTCTATGCTTGCCTTAATTTGATGACAACAGCATACTTCCCTTTGCACGCGAAAGCCCATCTTTAGTTCCGTCAATACAACACAATGCCGCTCGAGATCAAAGGTCTTTCCAAGCGTTACGGCAACAACTGGATACTCCGAGATTTGGATCTCACCGCGTCGGAGGGACGAGTTCTCGGCCTATTAGGCGGGACGGCTTCGGGTAAGTCGACGCTTCTGCGCATCCTTGCAGGCAGCACGACTGACAGCGGCGGCTCGGCCCTTTTGGATGGCAGCGACATATTAAAAGTGCGGCAAAAAGAGCGCGGCGTCACGCTGCTCCCGGAGCCGGCAAGAGCACCGCTGATCGGCCTGCTCGCTTCCCCGCCGGCTGAGTCGGCCGGCGAGGCCGTTCTGAAGCAGTTTGAGGAACGCCTCACAAAGGCCGGCAAGTTGATACTTCTTGACGATCCTTTCTCTCAGCTCGACGGTCAGCTCCGGACCGACGCGGTCGCGATGGTCCGCCGGGCCGCCAAGTCCCGCGATCGAGTCGTGATCTTTGCGACGGCGGACTTCAACCAGCTGACGGAGGTCGCCGACGACGTGGCCGTTCTCGCTCAGGACCGCATAGTCCAGACGGGAACGCCGCAGGAGGTATATGAGGAGCCAAGCTCTGTTGCTTCTGCGGTTTTGACCGGCGGGGGGAATCTATTTGAGGCGAGGCGGCTGTCGAAGAACAATGCGGAACTGCCGGAATTTCATACTATCGACGGCGGCCACAGGATCTACGGAGCACCGACGGAGAAGGGCCGGCTCGGCTCCATACACGCGAACGTCACGCTCTGCATTAGGCCTGAGCAGGTAATGATGTCGATGGGCGCGTCCTTCCCTGAGGACAATCTACTAAGGGCGGTCGTGACGGGAATTCAGTTTAGGGGGATGACGAGCATCGTCGACTTTGACGCGGCCGGGCTAAAGCTCAGCGCCCGGATCTTTAAGGCTGTCGGCATCGAGGTGGGCCAGGAGTTCATGCTCGGCCTCCCGCCACACCGGATCATCGTCCTGAGAGACTAATTACTGCTATCTGTCGGTAAGGTCAGCACGACAAGCAGTCGGCGATTTTTCGCCTTGTTCACAGCCGTCGTATTCGGAGCCACCGGTGCGGTGCCACCATAGCCCTTCGCAACGATCCTTCCCTCCGTTACTCCTAGTGCGGCGAGCCTGTCTGCGACAGCGTACGAACGCTTGTCCGTCAGTGCCTGGATGGCGTCCGGATCGCCGGTCGGGTCCGTGTGCGATTCGATAGTGACCTTGTAATCGGGGTTGCTGTTGAGGACCTCCGACAGGAGCGTCAGCTTGCCATCAGCAGTTGGCACAAAGGCGGCCGATCGGGTACCGGTCCAAAGCGCCTCCGGAAGTGTCAGTACGATCCCACGCTCGCTCTTGGTCACTGTGCCAAGCGACTTGAGCGTTCCGATCAGTTGGTTCTCATTCGCCTTTAACTGCGCAGCTTTCTTTTCGGCCTCCTGAGCGGCCTTTTCATTCTCGATTGCCGCGACCTTTGCGAGAGCAGAATCGAGTTCGGTCTTCGTCTTGCCTAGCTCCTCACTAACGCGGCGATTCTCATCCTTGAGGTCTTTATTCTGGTTGGTGAGATTCATCACGTCCCGCTCCGCGAGCTCGCGGTTTCTGTTTTCCCGTGCGAGCTCTGCCTTCAGATCGTCGATCTGCTGTTGTGCGTTGACGTACTTGTTCTCGGCGGTACGAGTGTCGTTGTCGGTGCGGATCTTCTCATTGCGCTTTTCGCGTGCGGCACCGCGTTCGCCGGCGAGCTGCTCCGCCCTCACGGCTGCGCTGATCGCTCTGCGTGCAGCGATGTCGATCGCATCGTTATCACGACCCGCCTGCCACGCGTCGTTCGCGGTTCTGGCCAGGGCCTCCGCCTCGTTCAGCTCCTCGGTAGCATCGCGTTCGGCACCTGCGTACCTCGCAAGTGCGATCGCCTGCTTCGCCTGTAGGATCGAGGCCGGTGTTTTCTGATAGTCGATCTCGGCTATCTCGGGAGTATGCGGGTCTCGGAAGTAGTCACTCGAATTTCCGAAATACTGCACCGCCGGAACTGTCTGAAGACCCTTTCCGTTTCGCGCGGTGGTCGGAGCTATGTTCTCCAGCATGATCTGCTGGCTCGGTCTCGTCACCAGGAAATGAGGCTCAGCCGTGATTATGATCGAGAAGGTCTGAAGCGGCGTCGTGACCTCGACCTTCGAGTCGATGAACGATAGTCCACTGCGTTTGATCTCGCCAAGATTGTCCGCCTGGCCCTCTGGAGAGATCGCCCAAACAATGTACGTGGCGTAGCCCGCTCCGAGTTCGAACGGGCGGGGCATATTCTCGACGTGGAGCTTAATAAGGGTGCCCTTTCGCGTCGTACGTTCGACCGTTGCGGAACCCCGCATCCTCGGAAAGCGTGTGGTGCCGCGAAACTGAAGCTGCACGCTGTCGCCCAAGGGATACGTTATAGCCGTTGTTCTACGGGCCACGTCAACCTGCCCAAAGACGGGCATGCCGATAGCCATAAAGAGCGCGAATACAGCCGCTGCTTTGACCAAAAACGCCTTGTTCATATCGATTCTCCGAGAGCGAGTCTAACTTTGGGAAAGATGCCACAGTGTGCATCAACGTTGCAAACCAAAGGTTTGTCGCGTAACAGCAACTGAAGTATATTCAGACCTTTACCGTCACCGGATGAATGATTTCCGACGATTGCTAAAGTATGTGAGGCCCTACTGGGGTCTCTTCCTCTTTGCGCTCATCGCAATGCTGCTGGGAGCCGTTTTTGAGACGGCCACCGGAGCCCTGCTCGTACCGATATTCAACCAGTTTTTGGGTGACCCGACTCAGAAGAGCAAGACGCTGTTCGACCTCAGCAGCCTAATTCCACGGGATAACTGGAAAGGCGCGTGGATCGCCATTTCGGTGCTGCTGGTCACCTTTACGGTACTAAAGGGAGTATCCGAATTCTTCTCATCCTACCTGATGGGAAAGATCGGACAGTCGGCGATCCTGAGGCTGCGTGGTGAGCTCTATGACCATTTGCTCCACCAGTCCGCGACCTTCTTCGAAAAGCACAGAACTAACTTCCTGGTCTCCCGTCTGGTCGTAAGCTGTGCCGCTATCGAACTCGCGGTCTCCTCGAACCTTCGCGACGTGCTCCGCGAGGCGTTCATGCTGGTGTTCTTCATCGGAGCGGCCTTTTATTACAACTGGAGATTGACCCTTGGCTCGCTCATCATCGCACCCGTGATCGCCTTTCTTACAAGCGGTTACAGCAGCAGGCTGCGCAAACTAGCCGACGTTTCCCTCGAGGGCAACAAGGCTCTCAGTGACACGTCTCAGGAGACGCTGGCGAACAACGTCATCGTCAAGGCCTACCACGCAGAGGAGCGTGAGAAGAAGCGTTTCCTCGACGTCGCGGGAATGATCGCTCGTGCGAACATGAGAGCCGCCGCTATCTCCGCAACGGCGCCGCCCACGCTCGAGATGGTCGGCATCATCGCCATCATTGTTCTCTTTTACTTCGGCCTCAGTGAAATAAATACGAAGCAACTGGACGCGTCGCAGTTCTTTGCGTTCCTTTTCTTCCTGTTCCGCAGCTACGACCCGATGCGTAAGATCGCCCGCCAGCATAACGAGGTCTCAAAGGCGTTTTCCGCGGCGAAGGATGTGTGGGACGTCCTCGATGAGGACGAAAGGATGCCGGAGAAGAGCAACGCTATTACTCTTGGGCCTCTCGAGCGTGAGATCAGGATCGATGGAGTTGCGTTCGACTACCGTAATGGCCGCGAAGGCATCCTGAGTGACATCGACCTGACGGTCGAAAAGGGACAGATGGTAGCTCTCGTTGGTGAGAGTGGTGGGGGGAAATCGAGTCTCACACGCCTGATTCAGCGGTTGTACGATCCGGGCAAGGGGGCCATCTACTGGGATGATGTCGATATTCGTGACGCCGCCATCAGCAGCTTGAGACGGCAGATCGCGCTGGTTACACAGGAAACGGTCCTTTTCAACGATTCCGTCCGCAATAACATCGCTTACGGGAAGGCTGACGCGACGGACGACGAGATACGGGACGCTGCGAGGGTCGCATTCGCGGACGACTTCATTGAGCAGCTCCCGAAAGGCTACGACACGATGGTCGGTGAACGGGGGACCTTATTGTCCGGAGGCCAGCGGCAGCGGATCGCCATCGCACGAGCGGTGCTAGTCAACGCTCCGGTTCTGATCCTGGACGAGGCGACATCAGCTCTCGACACGGAGAGCGAATCACTGGTCCAGAAGGCGCTCGGTAACCTGATGCAGGGCCGTACTTCAATAGTGATCGCCCACAGGCTCTCGACAATACGTATGGCGGACCTGATCGTCGTGATGCAGCAGGGCCGCATAATTGAGAGAGGAACTCATGAGGAACTCCTCACCCATGGGGGCGTTTACAAGAAACTTTATGAGCTGCAATTCGCCAATGATGAGGTGCTCCGGGAGATAAGCGTATGAAGAGCATGACAGGCTTTGGTCGCGGGACTCACGCGACCGACGATTTCTCGATCAATGTCGAGCTCAAGACGGTCAATAATCGTTTCCTCGACGTTAACCTGCGTCTCCCGTCTGAGCTCCAGGGACTTGAATCGACTATTAAGAAGCTGATCGGCGCACGGCTCGCTCGCGGCCGTGTCGAGGTAAACCTGCAATACGACCGCAGCGATGGCACGGCGATGGAGATAAACAGGCAACTGATCTCCGGTCTACTTGCCGCTATGAAGGAGATGCAGCAGGAGTTTGGCCTAAGCGGCGAACCGGACATAAACGTGATCGCACGATTACCGGGTGTGGTGCAGACAAAACGTGAGGAACCGAGCGAAGCGTTTCTCGCGGCCATCGAGCAGACCTTTCACTCGGCGCTCGATGATCTGGACACGATGCGCTCGAGAGAGGGCGAGCTCCTGACCAGGGAGCTCGACGAGAGGCTCAATGCGATCGAGTCGCGGATGCCCTCGATCGAGGAGAATGCCGGGGCTGTGGCTGAAGAGTACCGCGCTCGCCTCACCAAGCGTGTCAATGAACTGCTTGCAAAGAGCGAATCTCAGGTCGAGCTTGATCAGGGCCGTCTCGCACAGGAGATCGCGTATCTGGCGGACAGGAGCGACATCTCCGAGGAGATCGCCCGGCTTAAAACGCACATCGAGCATTTCCGCGGAATAATGGCCGAGGACCGAGACGTCGGCAAAAGGCTCGATTTCCTCACTCAAGAGCTCAATCGCGAGGCCAACACGATCGCATCAAAGACCAATCAAATGGTTGTAAAGGAGAACGCTCTAGCGATCAAGAGCGAGATCGAGAAGATCAGGGAGCAGATACAAAACGTTGAATAAGTGATGAGGGACAAGTGACTGGGGCTTGTGCTGATGAGAGCCCTCGTCCCTGGCCCGTCGTCCCTGCTTATGAAAGGAAACTTGATCATCATTTCTTCACCGTCCGGGGGCGGCAAAGGGACTCTCATTCACGAGGTGCGCGGAATGTTGCCTGAGCTTGGCTTTTCGGTGTCTCACACCACGCGACCGATGCGTTTTGGCGAGGAAGAAGGCCGTGAATATTACTTCATCGACAGGCACCGATTCGAGCAAAAGATAGCTACCGGCGAATTCATCGAGCACGCTCTTGTCCATGGAAACCTTTACGGCACGTCGGTCGCGGAGGTCGAGAAGTGGAAGGAGAGCGGTAAGGACCTGATCGTTGAGGTTGATGTTCAAGGTGCGATCTCGATCCTTGAGAAGGTGCCCGATTGTGTGTCGATCTTCATCCTGCCGCCTTCGTTTGAAGTGCTGGAGGCTCGACTGACCGCCCGGGCTACTGAGGACACGAGCGAGCTGCGGACGCGTCTTCGGAACTCTTTCGCTGAGATAATGCAGTATGGCCGCTTCAAATACGCGGTTGTGAACGACAACATAGCCAATGCGTCGCAGCAGATCGCATCGATCATCCGGGCGGAGAGGCAACTCCTTAATAGACAAGAGACGGCAATTCAGGGTATCCTTGATAGTTTCGGTGCATCACGGCACCGGTATGAAGACTAAAATGGCCGAAAAAGATATCGAACAAGAAGAAGGCGCGGAGCAGCAGGAAGAGATCATCGATCCGCCGGAGATCGACTCAAAGTATCGCAGGATCATCCTGGCCGCTCAGCGAAGCAAGCAGATCCAGCGTGGTGCAAACCCGCGAGTAGCTCTTGATCCGCGTAAGACGAAGCCGACCAGGATCGCAATGAAGGAGTTTGACGAGAACAAAGTGAACTTCAGCTTCGACGACTAGGCACACTACAGAACACTGAAAAGGCCGCTCCATTGAGCGGCCTTTTTGTTTTACATTCCCTTGTAGTTCGGCCCCCCGCCGCCCTCCGGCGTCACCCAATTGATGATCTGATAGGGATCCATGATGTCGCACGTTTTGCAGTGGACGCAGTTTGAGAAATTGATCTTCAATTCCCTGCGGCCTGTCGCGGGACTCTCCTCCATCTCGTACACCGCCGCCGGGCAGAAGCGCTGACATGGATTGCCATACTCCTCGGCACAACGCGTTGAGCAGATATTCGTATCCAGCACATGCAGGTGCGACGGCTGGTCCTCATCGTGAGCGACCGCACCATAAAATACATCCGTCACCTTGTCGAAGGTAAGCTCCTTGTCGAATGGAATTTCATCGTATCGCGGAGTCCTGAGGTGATCATTAGGCCCGCAACCATTCAGTTCCCCACTCGCTGCCGGTCTGTCACCATTGAGCTCCTCCATTCGCTCGTACCCTGCGACATGGTGCTCCTTTGGCATAAAGCCCCAGGCGAGTCCGCCGGTCAGGAACTGCAGCCCGGTATTTACAAGTGCCGACCAGCGCCCTTTCTGGAACGCTCCGTGGAAGTTACGCACGGCATGAAGCTCATCGTATATCCACGATTCATTCACCTTCTCCTCGAAGTGGTGAAGCGTCTTGCTGGTGAAGTCGTCGTGTGCAAACGCGTCAACGATCGTCTCGGCCGCGAGCATGCCGGACTTCATCGCCGTGTGGATGCCTTTGATCCGCTGTCCATTCAGGAATGAAGCACAATCGCCAACGAGGAGCACGCCATCAGCGTAGAGTTGCGGCATCGTGTACCAACCGCCGGCGTTGATCGTCTTAGCGCCATATTTGATCATCTTGCCGCCGGCGAGCACCTTGGCGACCATCGGATTGGTCTTAAACTTCTGGAACTCCGCGTGAGGATCGATGAGCGGATCTTTGTAGTCGAGCCCGGTTACGTAGCCTATGGAGACGACGTTGTTTTTCAGGCCATAGATCCACCCGCCGCCATACGTCTGAGTATCGGATGGGAAGCCAAGTGTATGGACCACCTTCCCCTCGTCGAAGTTACCGGCGGGCACCTCCCACAGCTCCTTTACGCCAAGCGAATAGACCTGAGGCTCCTTGTCCTTGTTAAGTCCAAGCCTGTTGGTAAGCTGCTTAGCCAGGGAACCACGTGAGCCCTCACCCAGGACCACGACCTTCGCGAGGAGGTCAACGCCGGCTTCGTAATTAGGCTTCTTGTGGCCCTCCTTATCGATTCCCTTGTCGCCCGTACGAATACCGATCACCGCATCATTCTCGTCGTACAGGACCTCAGCGGCGGGAAACTCGGGAAAGATATTGATACCCGCTGCCTCACATTTCTCACCCAGCCACTCGCACACTTTTGAGAGCGAGACGATGTACTTGCCCTTGTTCTTTAGGGGCGGCGGAACGATGGGCGCGTTGATCCCGCCTTTCTTGGTCAAATACCAAAAGGCGTCGGCCGTAACGACCGCATCAACGGGACAGCCCTCCGCAATAAAGTCCGGCATGAGCTCGCGTATCGCGATCGGGTCCATCACAGCTCCGGACAAGATGTGTGCACCAACGAAGGAACCCTTTTCAACGATGGCGATCTCGAGTTCGCCGATCTTCGCCGTATGACGCACTCCCTTGTCGACCAGTTCGTTGTGCCGAGCGATCTCCTTCTTCAGGTGCAGCGCGGCCGCCAAATTCGCGGGCCCTGCGCCTACGAAGACAACATCCATCGGGATCTGTTCGCGTTCAGTCATAGATAAAATGAATGGCCATTCAGTAAATGCTCAGTATATCAACCCGCAGTAGGAAACACGACCGGTAGGGAGTGTGCCCTGCCTTTGCTAGAATCCGTCGCGTGATACCGTCTCGCAACTTCCTGGGCACGCTCACTCCCCGCGGGGTTTTCACGTTGCTTGCCACACTTCTGATGATCGGCTGCGGCACCAAGAACGCGGTGAATCCACACCTGTCGGAGCAGATGCCACAGAAGGTATTGTGGGCTTGGGAGCGGCCCGAGGACCTGCGATTCGCTGACCCACAGGAATTCGCCGTCGCTTTTTTGGCCCAAACGATCTTCCTGCAGAACGATCGCGTGATACTGCGAAGCCGCCAGCAGCCGCTCGAGGTCGCGGACGGCGCTTATGTGATCGCCGTATCGCGAATAGAGACGAACAAGGACACCGACAAGCGACCGACGCTCTCAGCAGATATGCTGCGACAGACGGCGGAGATGATCACCTCGACAACCGAACTCCCAAGCGTGAAGGCTGTCCAGATCGACTTCGATGCGGTGGTCTCGGAACGCGACTTCTACCGCCAGCTCACGCACGAGGTGCGCAACCACCTTCCAGATGGCATGCCTTTCACCATGACCTCACTGGCATCCTGGTGCACCGGCGACGCATGGTTCAACGACTTCCCTGTCGATGAGGCCGTGCCGATGCTTTTCCAGATGGGAGCCGACTCCGAACGGATCAAGACCTATCTCCGAAACGGAAACGACTGGGCCGAGCCCCTCTGCCGCGGCAGCTATGGAATATCCGTTGAGGAAGGTCGGTTTGAGGGCATGAAGGAGGGGAGGAGGAAGTATCTCTTCAAGAACTCGCCTTGGACCGCCGCTGACCTAAGGTCACTACATTAGCTGTCAAACTGCGCCTTCAAGCTCTCCGAATACGGAGCTCTCGCGACCCCCTTCTCCGTAATGATCGCCGTGACCAGATCATTGGGGGTGACGTCGAAAGCGTAGTTTGTGATGCCGACGCCCTCGGGAGCGAGTTGGATCTCTTTCATGTGAGTGACCTCGAGGCGGTCACGTTCCTCGATGGGGATCTGATCGCCCGTTGGCGTGTTGAGATCGACCGTAGAGAGCGGGGCCGCGACATAGAATGGGATGCCGTGGCGTTTAGCCATTACGGCGACCATATAGGTGCCGATCTTGTTTGCGACGTCGCCATTAGCGGCGATACGGTCGGAACCAACGACAACGGCCTGGACACCGCCTTTCTTCATGATATGGCCGCTCATGTTATCGGTGATGAGCGTGACCGGAATGTCGTCCTGCATCAGCTCCCACGCGGTGAGGCGTGCTCCCTGCAGGTATGGACGGGTCTCGTCGGCGATCACAGATATCATCTTGCCCTGATCGACGGCTCCGCGGATCACGCCGAGCGCTGTACCCCA